>QFZN01006925.1_pt1 | contig 81017 bp, 72 predicted proteins | sample 1740101 | NCBI WGS metagenome assembly QFZN01 (sample SAMN09210849, study PRJNA391713) | Ciliate metagenome, whole genome shotgun sequencing project. | isolation source: combination of 50 Heterometopus sp. ciliate cells from an enrichment culture... | host: Heterometopus sp. ...
GGTGGGTGGGTCTCATCAAGGCCGTGGCCGGTTTCGGGCTGCGGGCGCTGGATCAGGTGCAGCACGGCCCGGCCATCCAGGTACAACCAGTGCCCGGCACTGCCGAAGGGCGGTCGCCGCCCTTCCGTCAAGCCGGCGATGTCGACGAAGAAATGGCGCAGGCGGGCACAGTCCGACGCCGATGCGACGATGGCAATGTGGTCGAGATGCATGATCGGCCTACAGCAGGCCACCGCCATCCACGTCCACCACGCTGCCGGTCATGAAGCCGTTCTGCATCAGCATCAGGTAGGCCTGCGCCAGGTCCTTGCCCTGGCCGACGCGCCCGACCGGCAGGTTGGCACCGGCCCGCGCGGCCATGGCCTTGCGGTCGGCTTCGCTCATCTCGCCCCACATGCCGGTCTCGACCATGCCGGGGCTGACGACGTTGACGCGCAGCGGCGCCAGTTCCTTGGCCAGGGTCTTGGCCATGATGTCGGTGGCGGCATTCATGCTCGCCTTCACCAGCGCGCCGGGCGCGGCCTTGCGTGCCAGCAGGCCCGAGGTCAGTGTGATCGAACCGCTGCGCCGGATGCTGCGCAGGGCGTGTCGCGCCACGCGCATCTGGCCGAAGAACTTGATGTTGAAGGCAGCGATGGCGTCGTCGATGTCCAGGTCGGCCAGCCTGGCCGAGCCGATCACCGGACCGGCCGTGACGACCAGGTGGTCGAAGGGGCCGATGCCGTCGAACAGGCGCGCCACGGAGGCGTCGTCGCCGATGTCGACCTGCGCAGCGGTGATCGATGGCGGGAGATCGGCGGGAGCCGTGCGGCGTCCTGCTGCGATGACGCGGGCGCCGGCGGCGGCCGCCTGTTCAGCAGTGGCGCGGCCGATGCCGGAGAGGCCGCCGATGACGACGATGGTGGTGTCTTTCATGTCTTTCATGATTTTTCTCCTGCGGAGGATGTGGTTGAACGAGCTTGTCAATCAGGCTGCGCGCGCCAGCGGCAGGGCCGGATAGTCGGTGTAGCCCTGGGCCGTGCCGCCGAACAGCGTGGCGCCGTCGAACGGGGCCAGGGGCAGATCCTCGACCAGCCGGCGCGGGAAATCGGGGTTGGCCACGAAGGGCCGGCCGAAAGCCACCAGGTCGGCGTAGCCGTGGTCCAGTACCCACTGTGCGCGCGGCTTGTCATAGTTGCCGGCCACGATGATGGGGTGGCTGAAGCGGGCACGCAGTTGCTGGCGGAATGCTTCGGTGATGTCGGGGGCATCGTCCCAGTCCGCTTCCACCAGGTGCAGATAGGCGATACCGCGCTCCTGCAGGAAGCTGGCGGCATCGAGGATGGTCGGCAGGATGTCCGGGCAGTCCATGCCGCGTGCGGTCAGGAAGGGCGCCAGGCGGATCGCCGTGCGTTGCGCGCCGACCTCGCCGGCGACGGCATCGACGACTTCCTTGAGAAAGCGCAGGCGATTCTCGCGGCTGCCACCGTATTCGTCCTGGCGATGGTTGGAGGTGGTGCGCAGGAACTGGTCGACCAGGTAGCCGTTGGCACCGTGGATTTCAACGCCGTCGAAGCCGGCCGTGATGGCATTGCGCGCGGCCTGGCGGAAATCCTCGACGATGGCATTGATCTCGGCGCGTTCCAGCGCACGGGGCGTGGGCGAGTCGACCATGGCACCGATGCCGGTGGCGTCATCGACCTTCCAGATCTGGCCCTCGAAGGGCAGGGCCGACGGTGCCACCGGCAGCGCGCCATGGTGGAAGTCAGGATGCGACATGCGACCCACGTGCCACAGTTGCAGGAAGATGCGGCCACCGGCCTGGTGGACCGCATCGGTCACCAGCTGCCAGCCACGTACCTGTTCTTCGCTGTAGATGCCGGGCGTGAAGGAATAGCCCTTGCCCTGCGGCGAGATCTGCGCGGCTTCGCTGACGATCAGCGCTGCCGAGGCGCGTTGGGCGTAGTAGGTGGCGTTGAGCGCGTTGGGCAGGTCACCCGGCTGGGTGCTGCGTGCGCGGGTCATGGGGGCCATCACGATACGGTGCGGCAAGGTCAGTGCGCCGACGGTCAGGGGCGCAAGAAGTGAGGCAGAGGTTGACATGGAAGACTCCGGTAAGGGTTGGAATGGAGCCCATTATGCGAATGCGCCGATCATTTGATAATTGGGCTAGTATTTGAACAATTATCAAAAAAAGCAGAATAATGATGAGCCAAAACCTGGGAGATATCCGTCTCTTCGTCGAAGCGGCCAGCCTGGGCAGCCTGTCGGCGGCGGGCCGCAAGATGGGGCTGTCGCCGGCCGCGTCCAGTGCGCGCCTGGTGAAGCTGGAGGCCGCGCTGAACACGCGCCTGTTCGAGCGCACCACGCGGCGCCTGCGGCTCACGGCCGAGGGTGCGATGTACCTGGCGCACTGCCAGCAGGCCCTGGATGCGCTGGATGATGCCCAGGCCGCCCTGCAGGCCGGGCGCAGCGCGGTCAGCGGCAAGCTGCGCATCGCCGCCACTTCGGACTTCGGGCGCAACGTGCTGCAGGGGTGGCTGGAGGAATTCAACCACCAGCATCCGCAGATCACGCTGGCGCTGATCCTGGGGGACGCCGTGACCAATCTGGTGCAGGATGATCTGGACCTGGCCGTCCGTTTCGGCGTGCCGCAGAACAGTTCCATGGTGGCGCGGCCGCTGGCGTTCAACCGTCGGCTGTTGTGTGCGTCTCCGGCCTATGTCGCGGCGCACGGCCTGCCGCAGGAACCGGCCGACCTGCAGCACCTGGACTGCATCGTGCTCTCTTCCGCCTCGGGCATGGCCAATGAATGGCGCTTCGAGCGCGCCGGGCGGCAGGAGACCTTCGTCGTGCCGCCGGCCCGTGCCCGCGAAACCAACGATGGCGCCGTGGCTCGCGAATGGGCCATCAACGGCCACGGCATCGTCATGAAATCGATATGGGATATCGGCGCCGACCTGCAGGCCGGGCGACTGCAGGTGCTGCTGCCGCAGTGGCGCACGCCGGACGCGCCGGTGCATGTCTTCTACCAGCGCACCCGCTACATGGCGCCACGGGTGCGCGCCTTGCTGGACTTCCTGGTCGAGCGTTTCGAGCAGGCCAGTCTCACGTTGGAGGCTCTCCTGGAAGCGCATTTGCAAGCGCCATAAAGACCGGATGGAGCATCACCAGGACCAGGTCATCGGACTTGCTGTCCGACCCCGATGCCCCAAGGCAGGTTGCGCATACGTGGCCCCGTGCTGCAAAAAACAGCGGCCTCCACAGGGAGGCCGCTGGTTGCGACGCCGGACCGGATCAGAAGTTGTGACGGATGCCGAACATCAGCACAGCCTGGCTCTTGCCATTGGAGGCCGAGCTGTTCTGCGAATCGCCCACGGCAGCCACGGCATTGATGATGCTGCCATTGGAGGCCAGCGTATTGCCGCCTGCCAGCTGGTAAGCCTGCAGGAAGTACAGCGCGGTGCGCGGCGAGAAGGCGTAGGTCTCCTGCAGCGACAGCTGGTGGTAGTTGGCGGCCGTGGAGATGCCGTTGCCCTTGTCGGCAAACGTGTAGCTATAGCCTGCAGCCAGCGCCACTTGCGGCGACCACTGGTAGGTCGAGAAGACACCGGCGGTCTGGAACTTCACCGCCTGCGTGAACACCGAGCCGCTGCCCGGACGATACTGGGCCACGCTGTAGGTGGCACCCAGCATCAGCTTGTCGATGGTGTAGCGGGCGGCGGCGGCGATCATCTGGGCGCTGTTGGCGCTCTGGTAGCCGGCATTGATGGCCGAGCTGGGGATGTTGGCAGTGGCCGTGGAGGAGTTCCAGCTGGTGTTGCCGGTACCGATGTTGAGGTGCTGGAAGCCCAGTGCGAAGTTCCAGGCATTGACGTTGTACTTCGCCGCCAGGCTGTAGGCGTTGCCCGTGGAGGTGGCACCGGCAGTCTCGCCGAAGCCGTACAGGGCGCTGACCTGGGCGCCCGCGAAGACCGGCGAGCTATAGGTCACCGCATTGCTGCTGCGCACGGTGGTGTCCAGGCCATCCACATCGCCAGGGTGTGCGCCGGTGGCGCCGGTCAGCACCGTGGTCGGGCCGATGGCGCCCACGTACAGGTAGTAGGGCGTGTACTGGCGACCGACGGTGAGTGTACCGCTGCTGGCGCTGGTCAGGCCGACGAAGGACTGGCGGTTGAACAGGGTGTTGGCCGAGCTCATGGCGCCGGTATTGGTGTCGAAGCCATTCTCCAGCTGGAACAGCGCCTGCATACCGCCACCCAGATCCTCGACACCCTTGAAGCCGATCTTGCTGGCCGACAGGTTGCCCGAGCGCAGGTAGGTGTTGTGCAATCCCCCCTGGTTGCTGGTGTAGACCAGGGCCGTATCGACCACGCCATAGATGGTCACGCTACCCTGCGCGCAGGCCAGCAGTGGTGCGCCGATGACGGCGCCCAGGATGCCTGCGGCGATCCGGCTGTTTCGTAAAGTCATGTTGTCCTCGTTGTTGTGTCGTGCGCTGATGGTTGTCGTTGCAGTCGCGGCGTGCGCTGCTGCCGATCGATCCCATGCCACCAGCCGCGCATGGGGTCGATTCGCCGCCGCACCGGTGACGACCGGTGCGGCAAGCAAAAGGGGGAGGAAAACAGGGAAGCGCGGCGCGCGTCAGTCACTGCGGCGCGGCAACGGCGCACGGACAGGGACGGCGGGCGGGCAGTGGCAGGCTGCGACGGCAGCGTGGGCGAGGATGGGCATGGCGGTCTCCGGTATGTTGGAACTTGCTCTTCGGCAAATGTCTTCAGCTGCGCTCCGGAGGAATGCTCGCCTGGCTGGCGCGGTCCGGATCATGGCTGAAGCAGTAGACTGGCTGATGGATCAAAGTTGTTGGTCATCAGACGTCCTATTTCAAAATCATCGCATTCGCATGTTTGAAAGTCAAGAACGTCGGCGTGGCCGGGCGTGGCGTACACGCATCAGGGAGGGCGTTCGCGCAGGAAATGCAGGCCGGTGGTCAGCGTCCCTCGGGCGTGCCGGGAAACGACATGTTGTAGTACATCGTATGTGATGGCCCCGTTCTTCGTCGCGGACCAGGGGCTCAGGCGCTCATGCTGCCCAGCACGCCCATGATTTCTTCTCCCAGCAACTGACCGGCCAGACCGTGCCCGGGTTTGTCCCGGCGTACCAGTGAGAGCATGTTGCTGCGGAAGCCGCGATCGCGGATCTGGCGGAAGGTCAGCACCTCCTGGCGCATTTCCTCGGCGATGTCGAAGCGGCTCAGGAAGGCCACCGCGTCGCCGGTAGCGGCCAGGCGCTTCATGGCTTCGATGGAGTTGGTCCGGAACGAGGCCTCCACCGTCACGCCGGCTTCGGCAAAGGTCTCGGTGATGATGCCGTGGATCAGCATGGAGCGGTCGGCGAACACCAGCGGGTAGGCGGCGAAGTGCGCCAGCGGGATCGACTTCATGCGCGCCAGCGCGTGGTCGGGCGACATCACCGCGCCCAGGCTGGCGTCCATCTCCCACAGGGAGGCCAGCTGGGGCGAGGCGGGGATGTTGAAGCCCAGCCCGAGGTCGGCCTCACCGGAGGCCAGGGCTTCCTGGATGGCGCGCGCCGGCAATACCCGGATCGAGACCCGGATCTGCGGATAGCGCGCACTGAACCGGCTGGCGGCGGTGGCCACGATGCCGCTGGCCAGCCCGGTCATGGTGGCAATGATGACTTCACCCGCCTGCAGGGTTTGCAACGCGCGGATCTCGGCCTCGACCTGGCGGAATTCCAGCAGGGTCTTGCGCACATGGGCCAGCAGCAGTTCTCCGGCCGGCGTGGGACGCAAGCCGCGCGGCAGGCGCTCGAAGAGCCGCGTGCCCAGTTCTTCCTCCAGCGCCAGCAGATGCTTGTTGATGGCCGAGGGAGCGACATGCAGCCGCTCGCCCGCTGCGCGGATGGATCCGCTACGGGCCACTTCATCGAGATAGCGCAGCAGGCGGGCATGCAGCATGGCAAGGCCGGGGGAGTGAAATGATCATCGAGTGTACTCGAAACGAGCACGCTATGATCGAAATTCGCTTGTTTTCGATAGCGGTGAATTCGGATGTAATGAGCCCGTCGCGTTCAACAACGAAGCGACCCGGAGCTACGACAGGCGCAGGCGCCCGCCGTGGTGATCCGGTCCAACATCGGCATTCGACTTCTGCAAATGGTAGGGAAATAAGGCTAGTGACCGCAGCGCAGAACACAACGGAGAGAGGCAAAGCATGTATCAGCAAGTCAATGACAGAAATGCGCAGGGACCCCTGCAGGGTGACGCGGTCGCGGCCCATGAAGAACAGGTACGCAACATTTTCGAGATCCTCAACGGTCGCGCCGAGGCCGACCTGCTGCTCAAGAACCTCAATATCCTGGACGTGCATAGCGAGAGCGTCTATTCCGGTTCCATCCTGGTCCATGACAAGCGCATCATCGGCCTGAACCCGGACGAGAGCATCCTGAAGGTGCGCGAGGTATTCGACGGCCAGGGCCTGTACGCCATTCCCGGCCTGATCGATGCGCACGTCCACTTCGAGGCGCAACTGGCGCACCCGGTGGCCTTCGGTGAAGCCATCGTGCCCTGCGGCACCACCACCATCTTCTCGGAGTGCCTGGACTTCGTCAGCGCCGCCGGCAGCGAAGCGGTCGAGGCCACGGCCGGCCTGTTCAAGGATTACCAGGACCTGCCCTATCGTGTCTTCGCCTTCGCGCCCGGCAAGAAAGTCCCGGTCGCGGTCACCGAGGCGTTGCTGCAGATGGAGCCGGTGATCGGCCTGGGCGAGCTGTCGCACCTGACCTACAGCGTGGGCAATGACGACGACTTCCGCAAGTCGGCCATGGGCCGCGCCAGGAACGGCTTCATGAACACCCACTGGGGCGTGACCACGCTCTCGCCCATGATGCTCAACTACATGCCCGCCATCGGCGCCTTCGCCAACCACGACGTCTGGAAGGAAGACGACATCGAGAAGAGCGTGCGCTATGGCTTGCAGACCCAGGTCAAGTTCGGCGTGGGCAGCCCCGAGGTGATCAAGACCATGCTGCGCGCCATCGTCAAGCGCAACTGGCCGGCCGAGAACTTCCAGCTCTGCGCCGACAATATCTCGGTGGACCGTGTGCTGACCAAGGGCCACATGGACTGGATCATCTCCCTGTGCGCCGAGATGGGCATCAACCCCATCCACGCCATCAAGATGGCCACGCTCTACACCGCGCGCGCCTTCCGCATGGATAACCGGATCGGTTCGCTGACCCCGGGCCGTTACGCCGACATCGTGCTCACCGACAGCCTCTCCAAGATCAACCCGCGCTACGTCTTCAAGGATGGCGAACTGGTGGCCCAGGACCGCCAGATGAAAAAGCGCGTCCAGATCGACTACTCCGGCATGGCCAAGCAGCCGGTCCCGGGGCTGGCCGGCCTCAAGCCGCAACAGCTGGACCTGGTGCCGCTGGAAATCTCGGCCGACGAAACCATGGCCAAGGTCTTGCTCTTCGACGTCTATGGACGCGGCCACGAGAAGTTCTTCCAGGAAGTCTGGGTGCCGCTGCGCAACGGCAAGGTGGTGCCGGAACTCGATGGCGTCAAGCTCAACCGCATCTCGGTGGTGCAGCGCTACGCCAACGGCCAGCGCCATGTGGTCAACGGGCTCTTCAAGGGTGTCTCGATAGAGCGTGGCGCGGTGGCGACATTCTGGCCCGCGCCCAAGGCCTACTTCGTCGTGGTGGGCGATGATAGCGCCGAGATGTGCGACTGTCTCAAACGCGTGGATGAAAAGGTCGGCGGCTGCGTGGTCACCGACCGTGGCCAGGTCAAGGCCGAGCTGCCGCTGGACATCTACGGCGTCATGGCCAACATGGGATTGCCGCAGCTGCTGGAGGCCACCCGCGCCATCGATGCCGCGCTGGCGGAGATGGGTAACCGCAACGAAGGCGAACCGGTGGTGAACAAGCTGCTCACGCTGTTCATCTCGCTGGACCGCTTCGGATTCATGGCCTGATGTCGGCCTGAAAGCACCACACCGACCAGGCATGCGGCCAGCCCGGCCGCATGCCGGTTTCCAACGCAGTCCATTGCAATCCAAGGCAGTCGCAGTGCATCGGTACCTACCCAGGAGACAGACATGGCGCAGCACCACAAAGAGGCGGACATCATCGATACCGGCAGTCTGACACGACGCTGGATCACCTATTTCATTGGCATCTACCTCCTGACATTCGGCGTGAGCCTGGCCATCCGCGCTGGCATCGGTATCTCGCCGCAAAGCAGCTTCACCCGCACGCTCACGCTGATCCACGCACCGCTGAGCCAGGGCACCTACAACTTCATGCTGGAGCTGTTCATGCTGCTGCTGACCTATCTGGTCCTGCCGCGTGATTTCCGCCTCAAGAACTTCGCCTCGCTGATCCCGGCCTTCGTGCTGGCGGCCTTCCTGGACGTGAACCTGATGCTCACGCGCGCCATCGCCCTGGAACAATACGCGGCCCGCTTCAGCCTGCTGGTGGTGGCCGATGCGCTGCTGGCGCTGGGCCTGTTCCTGATGATCCGGGCCAACCTGGTGTTGATGCCCATCGACATGTTCGTCAATACCGTCTTCAAGCGGACCGGCTGGAAGTGGGGCAACATCAAGACCGGCTTCGACTGTAGCCTGCTGGTCCTGTCGGCCGCACTGGGCCTGGCCTTCCTGGGCGAGCCGCATTTCATCCGCGAAGGCACCATCATGAATGCCATCCTGGTGGGCCAGTACATCAAGCTGTATTTCTTCCTCTATCGCAAGTTCAGTAGCGCACGCGCCCAGCGGGCCAGCCTCGCTGCCCCTGGCTCCGGCGCCGTCCCCTCCAGCTCCGGCAAGTAATCCGGTAGTCCACTCACCCAGTACAGGCCCGCTCACGCGGGCAATCCGAACACAGGGCGACCGACCGGCGCGCCCCGTGCGGGGACGCTTGCGCCCGTTCATCGCTGTGTGGGCCAGGCGTTCCCGATCATCGCCGTCATCCAATGACAAAACAGGGAAAGGAATCCAGCTCGTGAACAAGACCCCACTGGCAGCCATGCTTGCCGTCTTCGCCTGCAGTATCGTCTGTCGCGCCTCTGCGCAGGAAGTCACCGTCTCCGGCCTCATCGATGCCTATGCCGGCGCGCTGCAATATGCCGGCAGCCAGCGCGCCGCCGTCGTCAATGCGGGCGGCATGAGTACCTCCTGGTGGGGTGTGGAAGGCAAGGAAGACCTGGGAGGCGGCCTGCGCGCCGAGTTCAAGCTGGCCAGCTATTTCCGCAACGATACGGGGGCCGTGGGCCGCTTCAACGGCAACGAGAGTTTCTTCAGCCGCAACGCCTACGTCGGCCTGGCCAGCGACCTGGGCACGCTGCACCTGGGCCGCGACGGCGCGCCCAACTTCCTGCCGACGGCTCTCTTCAATGCCTTCGGCGACTCCTTTGCGTTTTCGCCGCTGGTGTTGCATGCCAACGTGCCGCTGTACAACGGCACCGGCTGGGATTCGGTCAATGCCAGCGATACCGGCTGGAGCAACCAGATCCGCTACACCACGCCGCGCCTGGGCGGCTTCACCGCCAACCTGCACTACCAGTTCGGCGAAGTGGCCGGGGATAGCGGCAACCATAACGTCGGCGCCAGCTTCCTCTATCTGCAGGATCGCTTCGGCCTGGGTGGCTTCGTGCATCGGGTGCGCATGGACAATCCCCTGCCGGGTACGGCCGGCGTGGTCAAGCTGGGCTTTTCCCAGCAGGATGCGTGGATGCTGTCGGGCAAGCTGGCGCTGGGCCAGGCCTGGATCTATGCCAACTACGAGCATGGGCGCAACAGCAATGCCTCCGGTGCGGCGGGTGAAGCCGTCAGCCAGACCTGGAGCATGAGCGCCGACTACGCCATCGGCAATGGCAAGCTGCAGGCCGCCTATGCACGCACCAGCTGGACTGGCACAACGGGCGTCGCGCTCAATGGCCGCATCCGCGATACGCTCACACTGGGCTACGACTACGACCTCTCCAAACGTACCGATCTCTATGCGGTGGCGATGCAGGACCGCATCACCGGCTATGTGCGCGGGTTGTCCTATGCCACCGGCATCCGGCATCGTTTCTAATCGTTTCTAGGAAGCGGGTTGCCGGATCCAGTCGGTGATGAGCTTGACGGTCTCGGCCTCGGCATTGGGATAGCCATGCCAGTGCCGCGCTTCGCAGGGATCGCCCTGCGGCGATGAACCGCCCTCGACCAGGATGAACTTGCGTTGGGGTGCATTCTTCAGGCGGTCAATGAGCGCTTCGGCCTGGCTGGGGACGCAGATGGGGCAGGCATCGAGCTTGTGATGCACCACCAGCGTGGGGACGGTGATCTTGTCCAGGTCCTGGGTGCCGATCGCACCGGCCTTGCGGTTGGTGACGCTGGAGGTCAGCACCAGTCCGGCAATACGGTCGCGCCCCAGGGCAATCGTGGCGGCCGTGGCCGAGACCGTGCCCCGGCTGGTCCCCACCAGCCATACCGGCTTGCCGTAGGTGCTGCGGGCGTAGTCGATCACATGCGCGATCTCGGTCACGTGCTCGCTGCTGATGCGTTCGGGGAAGTCCAGCAGCCGCAGGTCGCTGGCGCGAAACATCACCAGCACATTGAAGCCCTGGTCCACGAACAGCTGCCGCGCACGTACCAGGAAATTGCCGCTGCCCGGTTCGCCATTGCTGATCTTGCCGGTGCCGGCATCGCCGCCCGGCAGCAGGATCAGCGTGGCGCCGGCCTGCGCATTTTCCATCGCATACACCGGGATGCGCGCGTCCCCGCGTCCGGCATCGAGTTGCACGAAACCATCAGCGGCCTGGACCAGCGGCGCCAGAACTAGCAACATCGCCAGCAACATCGTCAACAGCCAGGATCTGTACAAACGCATGATGGACTCCCCGTCAGGGCAACTCAGGCGAACTGCCCGCCACCCAGGCGGAACACGCTGACCGAGGCCGCCAGGTTGCGTGCCTGAGTCTTGAGAGCCTCGGTGGCAGCGGCCGCTTCCTCGACCAGCGCGGCATTCTGCTGGGTCACGGTATCCATCTGGGCGATGGCCTGGTTGACCTGCTCGATGCCGGCTTCCTGCTCGCCGCTGGCCGCGGAAATCTCGCTCATGATCTGCGTGACGTTGCGCACGCTTACCACCAGTTCCTCGATGGTGGCACCGGCCGACTTGACCAGGCGGCTGCCGGCTTCGACCTTCTCCACCGAGCTGCCGATCAGTTCCTTGATCTCCTTGGCGGCGGTGGCCGAACGCTGCGCCAGGCTGCGCACCTCCGAGGCCACCACCGCAAATCCGCGTCCCTGCTCGCCGGCACGGGCGGCTTCGACGGCGGCATTCAAGGCCAGGATATTGGTCTGGAAGGCGATGCCATCGATGACCGAGATGATGTCCTCGATCTGGCGCGCCGAGGCCTGGATCTCGTCCATGGTGCTGACCACGTCGGAGACCACCAGTCCGCTGCGCGAGGCCACTTCCGAGACCGAGCCGGCCATCGAGTTGGCCTGGCGTGCATGGTCGGCATTGCGCCTGACGGTGGAGGTGATCTGTTCCATGGCCGCCGCCGTTTCTTCCAGCGAGCTGGCCTGCTGCTCGGTGCGCGCCGACAGGTCGAGGTTGCCGCCGGCGATCTGGGTGGAGGCGGTCACGATGGTATCGCTGCCACTGCGCACGCCGCCCACCACGCTCTGCAGGCTGGTGTTCATGTCCTTGAGTGCTTGCAGCAACTCGCCCGTCTCGTCCCGGCGGGTAACCACGATGCGGCTGCTGAGGTCGCCGGCGGCTACTGTCTTGGCGATCTGCACGGCCTCGTGCATGGGTCGGGTGATCGAGCGGGTGGCCAGTACCGCCAGCAGGATGGCCAGCGCGACGGCCACCGCGCCCACGGCAACGTCGAGCGTCTTGCCGGCGCTGATGGCGCTGGAAATGCCTGCGCCGGTGCTGGTCGCGTTCTCCCGGGCGATGGCCAGCAAGCCCGCGAAGCCGGATGCCAGCACCTTGTCGGCACCGCTGATGGAGGCATCGATATCGGTGATCGAAGCCCCGGCCGCGCGCATCGATTGCGCCTTGGCCAGCGCTTCGCGGTAATTGCGTTCGCCGGTGGCGATCTTCTGCAGCAGCTCTTCTTCCCTGGGCTGCTCGATCCCGAGCTGGCGGTATTGCGCGATCAGCTTGGCGATGGCATCCATGTCGGCCAGGAAGTGCTTGTCATAGTCCTTGCCACGCACCACGTAGTTCTTGAAGTTCTGTACACCGTCCCCCAGCTTGATGTAGCCCTGGGTGGCGACATCCTGCTTGCTCAGCACGGTACCGGAAAACCCGTCCCAGTGATTGCCGATCTGCGAGAGGGTGAGGATGGAGGCCACCGTCAGCACGCAGGCCAGCAGGGTGACCATCATGAAGGAAATACCCAGCCTGGTACCGATTTTCATACCTATCCCCGAAATGATTTATATGATTTACCGATTATGGCGAGGAGGCCGCATCGGTGAAACCGGATTAAGACGGCGAAAACGGGATCACATCAGGCTTTGTCTGTTTGGCAATGCTGATGCGAGCGGCAGGAGCCCGGATAGGATTCTTTCAGCAACCGCAATACTGCGTTGCGAGATTACCAGTTTTTCCCGCAGGTACGCGTAGGTAAACTAAAAGTGTGTGAATGGAAGTTACGCAAAGGATAGGCAAAGGCAAGATCCGCTTGCATTCACGAGGAGCCGATCATGCGTACCACCATCTTGAAGAAATTGTCTCTTACCGCCGCCCTGTCGTTGGCTGTACTGAGCGCCCATGCGGCAGAGCAGGCGCCGTCGGCACCGGCGTCCACTACCGCCAGCGCCGACAAGCCCGGCCTGACCCGCGCCCAGGTCCTGGAAGACCTCAAGCGCTACCAGCGCGAGCACGTCAACCCCAGTTACGCCGAACTGGTCTTTCTGCGGTGAGGATTGGCGAGATTACTGCGGCAGGAACATCTTCTGCAGCAGTGTGATCAGCTGCGCGCGCTCGGCGTCCGAGAGCATCTCGGTGGCCTTGAGCTCCAGTTCGATGGCAGTCTGCTCGGCCTTGGTACACATGCGCATGCCCGCCGTGGTCAGTGCCAGCACCTGCGAGCGGCGATCCTGGGGATTGCGCTGGCGCATCACCAGGCCGCGCTGTTCCAGCTTGTCCAGCAAGGTCGCCAGGTTGGGCGGCGACACATTGATGGCCTTGGACAGGCGCTTCTGGTTGATGTCGGGATTGGCCTTCAACAGGCTCAGGACGGTGAAATCCACCGGCCGCAGTTCGAACTTGGCCATGCGCTTCTCGAACAGCGGCATGATGGTGATGTAGGCGCGGCGGCAGTTGTAGCCGACCAGGCTGAGCAGCAACTGCTGGTCCAGCGCGCCCTGTTGCGTGGTGTCGTCGTCGGAGTCGAAATCAGCCGGCTTCTTGGGCAGCATGGTGGTCCAGGTCGGGGGAGGAAAGCGGCAAGCCGTTTGCCAGGCAACCCTCGATGATGCCGCAGAGCTGGTGGACTTGCGCGAACACAAAGGCGAAATGATAGCACGCGGCATCCCGCTTGCCGCCGTAGTAGGACGGGTCCGACGCCAGCGCCGACAAGGCGCGCCGGCCCGCCCGCAGCCACATCCAGCCCAGCGCCACATGGCCGGTCAGGCGCAGCATCTCGTCGGCCACGAAGTAGGGCAGCGTGGGCGAGTGGGCGGCGGCTGCAGCGATCGCACCCGCCAGGGCGCCTAATTTATCCACAGCCTCGCGCAGCAATCGCGCTTCATGGCCTAGTACCGAGGCATCATCGGCGTCAGCGCTCACCAGCGCCAGGAAATCCGCCAGCCGCCGTCCCTCGTCGCCCAGTACCTTGCGCATGAGGAAGTCGATGCCCTGGATCTCATTGGTCCCTTCATAGATCATCGTGATGCGCGCATCGCGCAGATATTGCTCGATGCCACTTTCCACCACATAACCATGGCCGCCAAACACCTGCAAGGCCTGGCTGGTGCACTGGAAACCCTGCTCCGTCAGGAAGGCCTTGATGACCGGCGTGATGAATTCCAGCCGCTCGTGATGACGACGGCGCAGCGTGGCATCGGGATCGTGCTCGGCCAGGTCCAGCAACAGGCCGGCCCAGCAGGTCAGCATGCGCGCGCCTTCGATGCGGCAGCGTTGTTCCATCAACAGTTTCTGTACGGCAGGATGATGGGCGATCAGGTCACCCCCCGGCATCGCGGTAGTGCGCGTGGGCGCGCGCGACTGGCGGCGCTCGCTGGCATAGGCGGTGGCCCGCTGCCATGCCGCCTCCGCCAGCCCCAGCCCCTGCGCGCCCACATGCAGGCGCGCCGCATTCATCATCACGAACATGGCGGCCAGTCCGCGTCCCGGCTCGCCCACCAGCCAGCCTTGTGCCTGCTCGAAGCGCAGGCTGCAGGTGGCGCTGCCATGGATCCCCATCTTGTGTTCGATACCCGTGCACCGCACGCCATTACGGCTGCCATCGGGCAGCACCCGTGGCGCCAGCAACAGCGACAGGCCCTTGCTGCCGGGCAGCGCATCGGGCAGGCGTGCCAGCACCAGGTGGACGATGTTGTCGGTGAGATCGTGCTCGCCACCGGAGATGAAGATCTTGTCGCCGCTGATGCGGTAGCTGCCATCCTCCTGCGGCAGGGCGCGTGTGCGCAACTGCCCCAGGTCGCTGCCGGCCTGGGCTTCGGTCAGGCACATGGTGGCCAGCCACTGGCCGCTGGCGATCTTCTCCAGGTAGCGCGCCTGCAGCTCGGGCGAACCATGCGCGGCCAGGCAGGCATAGGCGCCATGCAGCAGGCCCGGATACATGGTCCAGCCATGGTTGGCGGCGCTGAGCATTTCATAGAGGACGCAATCGAGGACATGCGGCAAGCCCTGGCCGCCGTGCTCCGGCGCGCAGGCAAGGGCCGGCCAGCCAGCGTCGCAGAATTGCGCATAGGCGCGGGCAAAACCGGCGGGCGTATGCACCGTGCCGTCGTCGAAGCGACAGCCTTCGCGGTCACCGCTGGCGTTCAGGGGCGCGACGACCTCGGCGGCGAAGCGGCCGGCTTCTTCCAGCACCTGGGTCATCAGGGCGCTGTCGAACTCGGCATGCGCGGGCAGGCTGCGCAAGACCTCCGGGGCTTGCAGGATTTCATCGAGGACGAAGGCAAAGTCACGCAGCGGCGGGGTATAAGACATCATCGCTCCCGGCGGACTCAGTTGAGCAGGTAGGCGTCATACACCACGGCATTGCCCAGGCGCATGGCGTAACCCACGCCCATGGCGCGGTTGAGCCAGTCATATTTCTTGCTGGCGGTCTCGAAGCTCATGAACAGGCGGAAGGTATAGCGCGCCGGATCGACCGGCTTGCCCTGGGCGACTTCGGCCATCACCTCCGGCGGGCCGTAGCGCACGCCCCGGGTCTGCAGGTAGACCAGTTCGCCGTCGTCCAGCTTCAACAGGTAGCGGGTATCGATGATGGCCAGGCCATCGGCGGTCACGGTCTGCCAGTCGGCACCGTTGTTGAGGATCTCGCCATTGAGCAGCGGTCCCTTGAAGCTGCCACCGGTGATGGGGATGATGCGGCGGCGACCCAGGTCGGAGGTCTTGCCCAGCTCCCAGATCGGCGCCACCAGGTCCACCGAGAAACGCGCCAGGAAGGCCAGCTTGGGTTGCGGCGGCACCAGCGCAGTGTTGTCGGCATCGCTAGCCGCGTGGGCCTGGAAGGACAGCGTCAGTGCGGCCAGCAGCAGGAACAGTTTTTTCATCGTCGTCTCCTCTTTATGGTCATTGCTTTTCGAAAGGCGCGAGCTACCCGTTCGGACTGGGTAGTGGCAACGCCGCGTATCGAAGACGCAGCAGTCTTGCAGCGCCGGCGAGTCTTCGATACGGCCCTGCGGGCCTACTCAGTCCGAACGGTAGTCAATACGTGAGCTCATTTCCCTTATGTTTTTTTGTCATGGCATGGTGCAGAAAACATCAAGGCTCAGGACGTCGCCACCACCTCGACTTCCGCTTTCTTGCCAAAGCCCAGGTAAGCCTGGATCACCTGTGGATCGCCGGCCAGCCGGGCTGATTCTCCCTGCATGGTGACCTTGCCCAGTTCCAGCACGTAACCATGGTCGGCCGTCTGCAGGGCGGCACGGGCATTCTGTTCCACCAGCAGCACTGAGATACCGGCCGTGCGCAGTTCGGCGACGATCTGCAGGATCTCCTTGACGATGCGTGGCGCCAGCCCCAGGCTGGGTTCGTCCAGCATCAGCAGTGCCGGCTTGGCCATCATGGCGCGACCGATGGCCAGCATCTGGCGTTCTCCTCCGGAGAGCGTGCCGGCCAGCTGGGCACGCCGTTCCTTGAGGCGCGGGAACAGCTCGAAGACGACCGGCAGCTGGTCCATCGGTTGCGCCTGGCGCAGTCGCAGGCGGCGAAATCCGCCCAGCAGCAGGTTGTCCTCCACGCTCATGCTGGCAAACAGTTCGCGTCGCTCCGGCACCAGGGCGATGCCTTCCATGACCCGCTGTTCCAGGCTCCAGCGCTCCACCGCCCGGCCGCGATAGCGCACCGTGCCCTGCGCCGGCAGCACGCCCATGATGGCATTGAGCAGTGTCGACTTGCCCGCGCCGTTGGGGCCGATCACGGTGGCGATGCTGCCGCGCTCCAGCGTGAGATTGATGTCGTGCAGCGCCTGCACCTTGCCATAGCTGGCGCACAGCTGCGCCACTTCCAGTATCGCTTCGCTCATTCGATTCCACCCAGGTAGGCTTCGATCACGGCGGGATGCCGCTGGATCTGTTGCGGTGTGCCTTCGGCGATCTTGCTGCCGAATTCCATCACCACGATGTGGTCGGTCAGTTCCATGACGAATTCCATGTCGTGCTCCACCAGCAGGATGCTCATGCCATCGGCGCGCAGTTCCTGCAGCACGCGCGAGAGTGCCTGCTTTTCCAGGTGGCGCAGGCCGGCGGCCGGTTCGTCCAGCAACAGCAGCAGCGGATCGCAGCACAGCGCGCGGGCGATCTCCAGGATGCGTTGCTGTCCCAGCGCCAGGTTGCCGGCCTGTTCGTGCATCAGGTGCTGCAGGCCGACGCGATGCAGTGCGCGGGCGGCCTCGTCGAGCAGCGCCTTTTCCTCGGCGCGCTCCAGGTGCAGCATGGCATTGACGGTATTGCGCAGGAAGCCCTGTTGGCTGCGCATGTGCGCGCCCAGCGCCACGTTTTCCAGCACCGACATGCCCGGCAGCAGCCGTACATGCTGGAAGCTGCGGGCAATGCCGAGCCGGGCAATGGCGCGCGAGGGCAGGCCGGCGATGTCGCGGCCATTGAAACTGACGCGCCCGCCACTGGCATGCAGCAATCCCGTGACCAGGTTGAAGGTGGTCGACTTGCCCGCCCCATTGGGACCGATCAGGCCGACGATCTCACCGGCCTTGACGTTGAAGGACACATCGTTGACCGCCACCAGCCCGCCGAAGCGCTTGTTGATCTGGTCCACCTGCAGCAGCGGCGCACCGCGCGCCGGGCCTGCCCGCCGGCTCATGGTCGCGGGGCCGGCCACGCGCAGCGGCGCTGCCACCGGCGGGAAGGCACGCAGCCACAGCGCACGCACCCACGGCCACAGGCCGCCACGGGCGTACTTCAGCAGCAGGATCAGGATCAGGCCGAAGACGATGCTCTCGTAACTGCCCGTGTCGCCCAGGAGGGCTGGCAGCAAGACCTGCAACTGGTCCGACAGCAGCTTGAGCACGCCCGCGCCCAGCAGCGCGCCCCAGAGGTGGGCGATGCCACCGACCACCACGATGAAGAGATATTCGATCCCCATGGAGAGGCTGAAGGGCGAAGGATTGACGGTGCGCTGCATGTGCGCGAACAGCCAGCCCGACACCGAGGCCAGCAAGGCCGCAAAGACGAACACCAGGATCTTGTAGCGGCCGGTATCGACGCCCATGGCCTCGGCCATCGAACGGCCTCCCTTCAGGGCGCGGATGGCGCGTCCCGCGCGCGAGTCCAGCAGGTTCAGCGAGACCCAGACCGCTGCCAGCACGATGGCCCAGATCAGGTAGTACAGGTGGCGTTCGCGGGCCAGGTCCAGGCCGGCCAGCTGCAGCGCCGGGATGCCGGAGATGCCGTCATACTTGCCCAGCCAGTCCACCTTGCCGAACAGGAAGTACAGGCTGATGCCCCAGGCGATGGTGGCCAGCGGCAGGTAGTGGCCGGACATGCGCAGCGTGATGCGACCCAGGACATAGGCCGATACGCCCGTGATCACCAGACCCAGCGGCAGCGTCAGCCAGGGCGAGACGCCGTGGGCGGTGGTGAGGTACGAGGTGGTATAGGCGCCCAGTCCGACGAAGGCGGCCTGGCCGAAGGAGGTCATGCCGCCGATGCCGGTCAGCAGCACCAGGCCGATGGCCACCAGCGCGTAGAGACCGATGTAGTTGGCCTGGATCACCCAGAACTGCGGTGTGGGCAACACGGGGAACAGCGCCAGTACGGCCAGCATCGCGATGAGGGGAAGTCGTTTGCCGATCATGGTCATTCCTCATCCTCGTCATGGGCGGGCGTCACCAGGGAGCGCCACAACAATATCGGCAGCAGCGCCATGAAGACGATCACTTCCTTGTAGTCGCTGGCCCAGAAGGAGCTGAAGGATTCCAGCAGCCCCACCAGCAGCGCGCCGCCTGCGGCCGCCGGGAAACTGGCCAGCGCACCGATGGTGGCGGCGACGAAGCCCTTGAGGCCGATCAGGAAGCCGGAGTCATAAAAGATGGTGCTCATCGGGCCGATCAGCACGCCCGACAAAGCACCGATAAACGCTGCCACGGCAAAGGACAACTTGCCCGCCAGCGTCGTGGAGATACCCATCAGCCGCGCCCCCAGGCGGTTCACCGCCGTGGCGCGCAAGGCCTTGCCATACAGGGTGCGGCCGGAGAACAGCCACAGCGCCACCAGCAGCGCCACGGCGGCCACCACCACCACCACGGTCTGCGCGCTCAGGGTGAGCTGCGCCAGGTTCCAGCGCTCATCCCAGAAGGCCGGCGTGCGGAATCCTTCTGCACCGAAGAACACCAGGCCCAGCCCGGTCATGGACAGGTGGATGCCGACCGAGACGATCAGCAATTGCAGCACGCTGGCATCGGCCATCGATTCATAGATGACCTGGTACATCAGCGGCCCCAGTGCGGTGATGAGCAGCAGCGTGAGCAGCACCTGCACCGGCAGCGCGAACTGCAGCGGCGCGGCCCACCACACCAGGGCCGCGATGGCCAGCGGCGCGCCCAGCGTGCCGGCCAATGCGCGCGGCAACAGTGCCGCCTGGCCGCTGCGCAACAGGCTAGTGGCTTGCATGCCGGCCGCGCAGACGGCCAGCACCAGCAGCAGCCATAGCGGGCCGGGACGCTGACCCTGCTGCAGCATGGCCAGCGTCAGGGCACCGAAGGCGACGAACTCGCCCTGCGGGATGAAGAGGATGCGGGTGACCGTGAAGACCAGCACCAGTGCAATGGCGATCAAGCCATAGACGATGCCGTTGGTCAGGCCATCCAGGGTCAGGATGGCGGCAATCGAAGAGTCCATGAGTCGTAGGCGGTGGAGGGGAGCGATAAGGCAGCAAACGGGCCGGCCGCTGATCCGGGACGCCCGGATCGGCGGCAGCGGTCCTTACGGAGTGACGGCCTTCCAGTTGCCGTTCTGGATGGTCAGCATGATGCGGGCGTCGTCACCCAGGCCGAAGTGATCCTTGGCCGTGTAGTGCAGCGTGCCTTGCGAGATATGGATCGGGCCGGCATTTTCCAGCGCGTCCTTGAGCGCCGCGCGGAAGGCCGGGGTGCCGGGCTTGGCCTTCTTGAGCGCTTCCGGCACTACCTTCTGCAGCACCAGTTGCGCGTCGTAGACGTGGGCGGCGAAGAGGTTGCGGGTGCCGGCGCCATACTGCTTCTCGTAGCGGGTCACGAAGTCGGTCGCCAGCTTTTTGGAGGGATTGCTGTCCGGCAGTGCCTCCGGCACCACGGCCGGGCCCGACACCACGTAGGAACCCTCGACATCCTTGCCGCCCAGGCGGATCAGGTCGCGCGAGGCGGCGCTGTGGGTCTGGAAGATCCTGCCCTTGTAGCCGCGTTCGATGAGGGCCTTGTGCGGCATTGCCGCGCCACTGCCCGAGGCCACCACCAACACCGCATCCGGGTTGCTGCTGACCACGCGCAGGGCTTGCGCGGTGACGCTGGTGTCGGCCCGCGAGAAGCGCTCCACCGTGCCGACCTTGATGCCGGCGGCACCCGCCAGGCGCTGCATCTCCTTGAGCCAGTTCTCACCATAGGAGTCGGAGTAACCCAGGAAACCGATGTTCTTCACGCCCAGCTTCTTCATCTGCTCCACCACGCCACCGGCCATCACGGCGGTGGACTGCGGCAGGCGGAAGGTCCAGGCGTCGCGGCCTTCGGCAGTCTCGATGGGAGAGATGGCCAGTTGCACCGTCTGCGACTCCAGCGCCACGTCGGCCACGGCCAACGTCGGCGGCACGGCAGCCGAGCCGATGATCAGGTCGACCTTGTCCTCGGCCACCAGGCGGCGCGCATTCTTGCTGGCCTGGGTGGGATCGGTGGCGTCGTCGAGGATGATCAGCTTGACCTTCTCGCCGCCGATGCTCTCGGGCCACAATGCAAATCCATTCTTGGCCGGGATGCCCAGGCCCGAACCCGGGCCGGTCAGCGACATCACCACGCCGATGGTCAGCTCGGCGTGCGCTGCGCCCGCACAGGCCAGCATGGCCGCCAGTACGCCTGCCTTGAATGCCAGTGTCATCTTCATCTCCGTCTCCTTGTACTTATCGTTGTCGATTTATTGCGGATGCGGCTTGGCGCCACCTCTCGTTTGTTGCCGGTTCAGCTTGCGCTGCACATCGCCCTGATGTCCTCCGGGATGGCAATGGCCTTGATGCGGTTCGGATCCTCCGGGTGGCGGATCGCAAACACCCGGGTATCGCGGCCCTCGCAGAGCAGTTCGCCATCGCGCTTCAATTCGTGGCGCATCACGAAGGTCTTGTCGTTCCATTCGATGATGGTGGAATGCACTTCCAGCTGGTCGCCATAGGTGGCCGGGCGCACGAAGCGCGAGCTGATGTCGACCACGGGCGTGCCGATGATGCCGCGCGTCTTCTCGGTTTCGCGCCAGGGTGGCACGCCGCATTGGTGGAAGAAGTTGCGCGAGGCCGCGTCATACCAGCGGAAGAAATTGGGGAAGTACACGATGCCGGCCGGATCGCAATCGCCGAATTCCACGCGCACGGGATAGAGGATGGTCTTGTCCATGTCGCTCTCCCTAGCGCGGCGCCAGCCGCAATGCACCATCCAGGCGGATCACCTCGCCGTTGAGCGAGAGGTTGGTGGCGATGTGCAGGGCCAGTTGCGCATATTCCTCGGCCTTGCCCAGGCGCTTGGGGAAGGGGATGGAGGCGGCCAGCGACTGCTGCACTTCTTCGGGCAGCTTGTAGAGCAGCGGGGTCAGGAACAGGCCCGGAGCGATGGTCACCACGCGGATGCCGTATTGCGCCAGGTCGCGCGCCAGCGGCAGTGTCATGGCGGTGATGCCACCCTTGGAGGCGGCATAGCCGGCCTGCCCGACCTGGCCATCGAAGGCCGCCACCGAGGCGGTGGCCACGATCACGCCGCGCTCGCTTTCGGCCAGTGGTTCGGCGTTGGCCATGCGGGCGGCCACCAGGCGGATCACGTTGAAGGTGCCGATCAGGTTGACGTTGACGATGCGGCTGAAGTCGTCCAGCGGGATGGCGCTGCCATCCTTGCCCACCATGCGGCGGGCGCCGCCGATGCCGGCGCAGTTGACCAGGATGCGCGGCACGCCATTGGCTGTCTGGGCGGCCTCCAGGGCCGCTTCCACGGAGGCGGTGTCGGTGATGTCGCAGCGGGCGGCGTGGCATTTCAATTCATCGGCCAGTGCCTGGGCGGCATCCATGTTGACGTCCAGGATGGAAACACGGGCGCCGGCCCGTACCAGCTGGCGTACGGTTTCGGCACCGAGGCCGGAGGCGCCGCCGGTGACCAGCGCGGCTTGTCCTTGCAGTTGCATGAAGGGATTCCTTGTCGATTCAGTGGGAGGCCGAGGGGTTTTCCAGCAGCAGGGCAATGCCCTGGCCACCGCCGATGCAGGCCGAGGCGATGCTGTAGCGCGCACCGCGCCGGTTCATCTCGCGCGCGGCGGTGATGGACAGACGCACGCCAGTGGCGGCCAGCGGATGGCCCAGCGCGATGGCGCCGCCGTTGACGTTCAGGCGTTCACGATCCAGGCCCAGCTCGCGCTCGACCGCCACGATCTGCGCGCCTTGCGCTTCGTTGATCTCGAAGCAGCCGATGTCGGCGACCGTCAGGCCATTGCGCTCCAGCAGGGTGCGGATGGCCGGCACCGGGCCGATGCCCATGATTTCCGGCGGTACGCCTGCCACGGCGGCGGCGACCACGCGCGCCAGCGGCGCCTTGTCATGGCGGCGCAGGTAGTCACCCGATGCCACGATGGTGGCGGCGGCTGCATCGACCAGCGCGGAGCTGTTGCCGCCGGTCTGCACGCCATCCGGATAGAGCGTGCGCAGCTTGCCCAGCACGTCCACCGGAGAGGGGCGCGGATGGGTGTCGGTCGACGCTTCGCCGACCTTGCCCTGCAGCTTGATGTGACGGTCGTTATAGCCGTCCAGATGGAAGGTCTCGTTGACCACCGTCACGATCTCGCCCGCATGGAAGCCGGCGGCCTGCGCCTTCAATGCGCGCGCGAAGGAATAGGCCGCATAGTCGTCGACCTCGGCGCGGGTGATGCCGTATTTCCTGGCCAGGTTCTCGGCGGTCTGCGGCATGGTGATACCGGGGGCGGGATCGACCAGGGCTTCCCACATGTAGTCCTGGAATTCCACCGGCGCGCCCAGGCGGAAACCGCTGCGATGCGAAAACGCCGCGATGGGATTGCGCGTCATCGATTCGCTGCCCACCACCAGGGCAGTCTCGGTATAGCCACGCTCGATCTGGTCGCCGGCCTGGCGGATCAGCTCGAAGCCGGTGCCGCAGATGCGCTGGACCATGATGGCCGGCACCGTCAGCGGCACGCCTGCATAGAGTCCGATGTGGCGCGGCAGCATGTACTGGTAGGCGTCGCCCGGCGCCATGTTGCCGGCGATGACCGAGCCGATGTCGCTGGCCGGGATGCCGCTGCGCGCCAATACTTCGCGCGCCACCTTGATGCCCATGTCGGTGGGCGAGAGCTGGCTGAAGCTGGTGCAGTAGTCGACCATGGGGGTGCGTACACCACCGGCCAGCCAGATGTCCTTGAAGCCGGAATAGAAGGCTGCTTGTGTCATGTTGCGGGTTCCTTGGTGATCCTCAGTGAGCAGACGAGAGCGCGGACTGGAGCTTGAGCACGGCAGCATCGGTGCCGGCATACAGGGTCTCGACCAGGGCGGCGCGATGGGTGAGCACGGCGCGCTGGTTGATGGAGCCCTTGTCGGTCACCTCGCCTCGGTCGAAGGAGGGTGGCTCCACCAGCACCAGGGCGCGGGTGACGCGGGTGGAACTGCCGGTGGCGTGCGATTGCAGGCGTTCCAGCATGCCCTGGAAGAAGTCGCGCACCGGGCCGGCCGCCAGCACGTCGGCGCGCGTGGCGTCGGCGGGCAGGCGCGCCAGCTGGCGGCAGCGTTCAAGATTGGGGACGATGAGCATGCCCACCTCGTTGCGGTCCTGGCCGGTGATGACGGCGTCCTGCAGGTAGGGCGCGCCTTCGTGGGCGATCACCGCGCGCAGCGGACCGACACTGACCCAGGTACCGGTGTAGAGCTTGAAGTCCTCGGCCACGCGGCCATCGAACATGAAACCGCGATCCGGGTGCGCCGGATCAAGCCAGCGCACGGCGTCGCCCGAACGGAAGTAGCCGTCCTCGTCGAAGGCGTCGGCGGTCTGCTCCGGCGCACGCCAGTAACCCGGCGTGACATTGGGGCCGCGATAGCGGATCTCGATCTTGTCGCCATTGGGGACCAGCTTGATTTCCATGCCCGGGGTCGGGATACCGATCTGGCCGGCCTGTACCTGCTGGTCCACCACGAACAGCGCCGAGGGCGAGGTCTCGGTCATGCCCAGTCCGCAGGACATCACGATGCGCTCGCCGCAGGTGGCTTCGGCGGTGGCGTGCAGCTTGTCCCAGACCGGCTGGGCCAGTGCCGCACCGGCGTAGAACTGCATGCGCAGGCGGCTGTAGAAGGTACGGCGCAGGGCCTCATCCTTCTCCAGCGCATCGGCGATGCCTTCCCAACCCACCGGCACGTTGAAGTACACGGTGGGGGCGATCTCGCGCAGGTTCTCCAGCGTCGTGGCCAGCCCCTGCGGCGTGGGCTTGCCCTCATCGATGTACAGGGTGCCGCCGTTGTAGAGCACGATGCCGACGTTGTGGTTGGCGCCGAAGGTATGGTTCCAGGGCAGCCAGTCGATCAGGATGGGCGGCTCCTCGGCCAGGAAGGGGAAGGTCTGCACGATCATCTGCAGGTTGCTGCACATCATGCGCTGGGTGTTGACCACGGCCTTGGGCATCTTGGTCGAGCCCGAGGTGAAGAGGAACTTGACGATGGTATCGGGGCCGGTGGCGGCGTAGGCGCGCTCGACCTCATCGCCGGCACGGGTCGCCTCCAGTTCGGCAAAGAACGTGCAGCTGCGGCCGGCCGGCGGCGCGTCGGTGACCACGAACTCGATATCAGGAGCCACCGCATTGACAGCTGCGGCGAACTTCTCGCCATGGGCCGCGAAGATCAGGCCGGGTGTCAGCAACTGCACCGCGTGGCGCAGCTTGGCGTAGTCCTTCGACAGCAGCGAATAGGCCGAGGACACCGGTGCATATGGCACGCCCGCATAGTGGCAGCCCAGTACCAGCATGGCATGTTCGAGATCGTTCTCGGAGAGGATCAGCAAGGGCCGCTCGGCCGACAGGCCACGCTGCAGCAGGGCCTGGCCGATGCGGCGTGCGCTCTGCAGGGCCTGGCCATAGCTGATGCGGCGCCAGCCGCCGTGGCCGTCGCGGCGCGCCATGTAGGTGCGCTCGGGGTCGACCTTGGCCCAGTGGATCAGCTTGTCGGTCAGGCGCGCCGGATAGGCTTCCAACGGCTGCCGGGTCTTGACGATGGCTTGGCCGTCAGCGCCCGGCACGACGTCGACGCCGCCGATGCCGAACCTGACGCTGCGATAGCGAGGAGGAGTGTTCATACATGTCTCTGTTGTGGAGTCCCTCGGGTCGTTGCCCGAGGGATGTGTTGTTATGCACTGCACTGTATTACTGACTGATGCTGACGGTGGCCGGGAAATGCTCAGGCCGGCTTGACCTTGTTCTGCTTGTGATCGAGGAAGGCCGCCAGGCGACCCTTGGTATCGGGGTCGCTGCCGGCCACCGCCGCCATGAGCGACTCCGTCATCAGGCCGTCCTGGATGGACTGCTCATGGATGCGCGGCAGCACGTGCATGACGCCGTAGTTGGTCATCGGCGCATTGCGGGCGATGCGCTCGGCCAGTTCGCGCGCCTTGTCCAGGCCGCGCCCGGAGGCCACGCTGTATTGCGAGATGCCGGCCTGGTGACCTTCCTCGGCCGAGAGTACCCGTCCGGTCAGCATCATGTCGGCCATGCGGGCCACGCCGATCAGGCGCGAGATCCGTACCGAACCACCGCCGCCGACGAAGAGGCCGCGCTGGCCTTCCGGCAGGCTGTAGAAGGCGCTTTCCTCAGCCACGCGGATGTGCGCTGCCGAGGCCAGTTCCAGGCCGCCACCGATCACCGCGCCATGCAGTACCGCGATCACCGGGACCCGACCGAACTGGATCTGCTCGAAGGCGGCGTGCCACATGCGCGAGTGATGCATGGATTCCGAGGTGTCGCGCTCGCGCAGCTCGGACAGGTCCAGGCCGGCGCAGAAGTGTTCGCCATGGCCGTGGATGATGGCCACCTTCACACCCTCGGGCAGGTTCTCGAAACAGTCGCGGATGGCCCGCACCAGCGGGTCGTTGAGCGCATTGCGCTTGGGTGCCCGGTTCAGGGCGATTTCGGCGATGGCGCCGTGTTGCTGGATCTCAAGAAGGTTGCTGTGCTGGTTCATGCGCTCGCTCGTCATGCCGGTGCCGGCTTTTTGTTTTCTTCGAATTAGTTATAAAGTAGAACTATTATTCAGTATAAGTATTCGCGACGTAAACGCAAGCGCTCGATGTGTTGCGTTTTGTTCGATCGTCGCAAAAGCGGGCGGTAGGCGAACATCATTTCCTGACCATCCTGCTTCTGCCGATGTTGCATTGCAGTTTGCCATTTTGCAAAAGTCCGGAAGATTGAACGCCAGGCTGCGACAGGCCTGGCGGCGCAAAGAAAAACGCCGGTGTGCAGTGCATCACCGGCGTTGCCGTGGAGGAAGGGAGGCGGAAAACTTATTTTCCGGTGTCCTTCATGTTCTCGAACTTGTCGAATTCCACGTTGTAGGCTTCGTTGCCGATCTTCTCGACCTTGCGCACGTAGACGGTCTGCACGATATCGCGGGTGGCCGGGTCGATGGTGATGGGACCGCGCGGGCTGGTCAGCTTCATGCCCTTGAGGACGGCCATGGCGCGCTCGCCGTCGATCTTGCCATTGAGCTTCTTGCTGACCTCGTAGATGGCGGCCATGCCGTCATAGGCCGCCACCGCCATGAAGTTGGGGCGCCCCGCGCCGGGATTGGCGGCGGCGAAGCTCTTGAGGAAGGCCTTGTTCTCCGGCGAGTCGTGGGCGGCCGAATAGTGGAAGGTGGTGATCACGCCCAGCGTGGAGTCGCCCATGGCCGGCATCACGTGGTCGTCGGTGAGGTCGCCGGTGGCAATGACCTTGATGCCGGCTTCGGCCAGGCCGCGTTCGCGATAGCCCTTCATGAAGGCGATGCTCTGCTCGCCGGCCGGTACGAAGATGAACACGGCCTCGGGCTTGGCGTCCTTGATGCGCTGGATGTAGGGTGCGAACTCGGGATTGCGCAGGGGCACGCGGATCGATTCCACGACCTGGCCGCCACCGCCGATCAGGTTGGTCTTGAAGGCGGTCTCGGCATCGATGCCCGGGCCGTAGTCGGCCACCAGCGTGACCACGCGCTTGATGCCGTTCTTCAGCGCCCAGGTCGCCATCGGACCCGACACCTGCGGCAGCGTCATCGAGAAGCGCGCGATGTAGTTGGACTTGGTGGTGATCACCGAGCTGGCCGCATTCATGATGATCATCGGCTTCTTGGCCTGTTCGGCGATCGGGGCCACGGCCAGTGCTTCAGGCGTGAGGCCGAATCCGGCCAGGAAATCCACCTTGTCGCGCACCACCAGTTCCTGTGCGAGACGCTTGGCGATCTCGGGCGCGGGACCGGTGGTGTCCTTGATGATGACCTGCACCTTCTTGCCGGCGACGCTGTCGCCATGCTGTGCCATCCAGGCCTTGATGCCGCCTTCCATCTGCTTGCCATAGTCGGCGAAGGGGCCGGAGAAGGCGGCGATGAGGCCGACCTTGATGGTGTCCTCGGCCTGGGCGGGGGCAGCCATGATGAGGTGGGAACCTGCCAGCAAGGCCAGCAGGGCAGTTTTCTTGAACGTCATTTTCAGTCTCCATGTTGAGTGCGTGCCGCATCGGTGACCTGACCGGTTCTGTCGCCGGATTGATGGTCTCATCGACGGCCCCACTGTTGCAGTCGGGCGACGCGTTGCCTGGTTTTACCCGACTCGCCTTGTTGACAAAGCCGGGGCGCGAACAATAGTATCGCAACATCTGTTCGGTTAACAAACTGATGTGCGGTAATCGAACAGCAAATAAAAAGGGTTGAAAACTTAGTCCGGAGACGTTCCCTGAGGGTTCTGCGAGGCTTCCTCCAGCTTTCCTTCTCATGCAACCGCGGGTTGCATCCATCACATTGTGTTTCACCGCGACGCGCCCAGCGCGTGGCAGCAGCAGGCATGCCGATGACCATGGTCATGGGGCAGGGGGATTTTTGTGCCCGCGCCCGTCGGCGTGTCGCTGATGGCAACACCGCAGCACTGAATTCGCAACAGGCAACACCCTGTATCAAAGCAAGGACGGCGAGCGGCGAATCGCCGGTACGCATCGGCACAAGGTGCGATCCGGCAGCAGACCGGCCAAACACAACGTTCAACGATTCATCCGGAGGAGACGGTAATGAAAAAGACAGTAGCAATGAGCGCAATGGCCCTGGCCGCAGGCCTGTGCGCCAGCCAGGCGATGGCGCAGAGTTCGGTCACCATCTACGGCATCATCGATACCGGCGTGGTCTATACGACCAATGCCAATGCGGCCGGCAACTCGGTCTTCAAGATGCCTTCGCTGACGGGCAGCTTCCCGTCGCGCCTGGGCTTCCGTGGGACCGAAGACCTGGGGGGCGGCTTGCAGGCCATGTTCGTGCTGGAGACCGGGTTCGCACCCGATACCGGCGCGATGGGTCAGGGCAGCCGCTTGTTCGGGCGCCAGTCCTATGTCGGCCTGAAGAATGACTGGGGTCAGGTCATGCTGGGTCGCCAGATCAACATGACGTATATCTCGCAGCTCAAGACCGACGTCATGGGGCCCAACATCTTTGCCATCGGCAGCATCGATCCCTACCTGCCCAATGCGCGTAGCGACAATTCCATCGGCTACCTCGGTACCTTCAGTGGCTTCACCGTGGGTGCGACCTACAGCTTCGGTCGTGATGCCGCCGGCCCGGCCGGTCCTGCCGCCACCAACTGCCCTGGCGAAGTGGCCGGCAACAGCAAGGCCTGCCGCCAGGTGACCGGCCTGCTGGGCTATGACGGTCGTGGCTGGGGTGTCACCACGTCCTACGACATCATGTATGGCAACACCGGTGCCTCCAACGGCTTGACCAGCAGCGACAACACCGACCAGCGCGTCACGCTGAACGGCTACTTCATGCTGGGTGATGTCAAGATCGGCGGCGGTGTGGTGGATCGTCGCACCCGTGCGGCAGCCAATACCAATACCGACTCCGACCTGTACTACCTGGGTGTGAGCTATCCGCTGTCGGTGTCCCTGGTGGTGGATGCGCAGGTCTCGCGCCTGAATATCAAGGGCAGCGACAACGATGTCACGCTGTCGGTGGCGCGCCTGACCTACAACCTCTCCAAGCGCACGGCGCTGTATACCTCGGTGGGCTATATCAAGAACGGTGGCACGTCGGCCGTGGCGATCGACGCCGGTGGTACGGTGGGGACGGGCAAGAACCAGTTCGGTGTGATGAGCGGTATCCGCCACACCTTCTGATCTGCACAAGGTGCTTGAGGATGGCGCATTCAGACAGGATGCGCCGACATCCATGGCAGGGGCAGGACGGTAGATGCCCCGGCCTTTCGGTCCGGCATGCGCGCTGGCGCCGCCGGACCGGTTTTTCAGGGGAGCAGCACCGACAGTTCCTGGGCACCACGCAGGAGCACCGGCAGGATCTCTTCTTCCATCTGCTTGCGCGACACGCGCGCGGCTTGCGCCCCCACGTTCAGGGCCGCCAGCACATTGCCGGAGGCGCCACGCACCGGCACGGCGATGGAGCGCAATCCCACTTCCAGTTCCTCGTCGATGACGGCGTAGCCATGCTCGCGCACGCCGGCCAGGATCTCGCGCAGGCGCTTTTGCGAGACCACCGTCTTGTCGGTAAGCGCGCGCAGCTTGACCTTCTCGAAGTAGGCCTTCAACTGATCATCAGGCAGGTGCGCCAGCATGGCCCGGCCCAACGAGGTGCAATAGGCAGGCAGGCGGCTGCCGGTATTGAGCGCCACCGACATCACGCGCGAGGTGGCCGAGCGGGCCACATAGAGGACTTCATTGTCATCCAGCACGGCCAGCGAGCAGGACTCGCCGAGGGTGCGGCTGATGTTGTTCAGGTAGGGCTGGGCCGACACGGTCAGCGGCGTGGATGACAGGTAGGAATAGCCCAGCGTGAGGATCTTGGGGCGCAGCGAGAAATTGTTGACCTCGGAATCGGCATAGCCGAGCTGCTTCAGGGTATGCAGGCAGCGCCGTACTGCCGCGCGCGGGATGCCGGTCTTCTGGCTGATCTGGGCGATGGTCAGGCTGCGGCGCGAGTCGCTGAAGGCGCGGATCACTGCCAGGCCGCGTGCCAGCGAGGTCATGAAGCTGGGGTCAGTGAGGGCGTCGATCTCCTCGGCAATGGTCAGCTCGCGTTCCGGCTCGACCGGGGCGCTCGCCGCCTTGCTGCGTGATCGGGTGGTCCGGGCCGGCTTGGTGGCGGCGCTGGCGTCAATGCTCTTGCTGCTCTTGGCGGGGCTTTTGCGGGTCTTGGCGACGGGCGTGGTGGGCATGGGCTCGGATTCTGGATGACAGTCGGGGAATTCTAACGGTTTGTGCGGCAAGCGAACACATCCTGCGGGTTTTTCTTGACGGCCCTTAAACCGGGTCGCTAAACTCTTTTTGTGCGAAAATCAAACATTAGTTCGGTGATCGAACATTGTGGAGCAAATCAGAACTGCCCGCAAGCGATCCTCCGGACCTGCTGGAGACCCGACCGGAACCGGCCCTGCTGAGCACTGCAGCGGGCTGCAAGCAGGCGCCGCTTTGGAAGGCGCCGAACCTAAAGTGAGAGCAACGTGATCGACAAAATTTCTGGCTCCCTGGAGCAGGCGGTGGCGGATATCCATGATGGCGCCACCATCATGATCGGTGGTTTCGGCAATGCCGGCATGCCCTCGGCGCTGATCGATGCGCTGATCGCGCAAGGTGCGCGTGACCTGACCATCGTCAACAACAATGCCGGCAACGGTGACACCGGCCTGGCGGCGCTGTTGAAGACCAAGCGGGTGAAGAAGATCATCTGTTCCTTCCCGCGCCAGACCGACTCCCATGTCTTCGACGCGCTCTACCGCGCCGGCGAGATCGAACTGGAACTGACCCCGCAAGGCAACCTGGCCGAGCGCATCCGCGCCGCCGGTGCTGGCATCGGTGGCTTCTTCAGTCCGACCGGCTACGGCACCATGCTGGCCGAGGGCAAGGAGACCCGCGAGATCGATGGCCGCCACTATGTGCTGGAGTCGCCCATCCACGGCGACTTTGCCCTGATCAAGGCGCTGCGCGGCGACCGCTGGGGCAACCTGGTCTATCGCAAGACCGCCCGCAACTTCGGCCCCATCATGGCCATGGCCGCCAAGTGCACCATCGCCCAGGTCAGCGAGGTGGTGGAGCTGGGCCAGCTCGATCCGGAAAACATCATCACGCCCGGCATCTTCGTGCAGCGCATCGTGGCAACCAAGGAGGCCCAGCAATGAACCGCTTTACCCGTGACCAGATCGCCGCACGCGTGGCCCAGGACATCCCCGAAGGCGCCTACGTGAACCTGGGCATTGGCCTGCCCACCAAGGTCGCCAACTACCTCCCGTCCGACAAGGAAATCTTCCTGCACAGCGAAAACGGCGTGCTCGGCATGGGTCCCGCACCCGCGCCCGGCGAAGAGGATGAAGACCTGATCAATGCCGGCAAGCAGCCGGTGACACTGTTGACCGGCGGCTCCTACTTCCATCACGCGGACTCCTTCGCGATGATGCGCGGCGGCCACCTCGACATCTGCGTGCTGGGCGCCTTCCAGGTCTCGGCCAAGGGTGACCTGGCCAACTGGCACACCGGCGCGCCGGACGCCATCCCCGCCGTGGGCGGCGCGATGGACCTGGCCATCGGCGCCAAGCAGGTGTTCGTGATGATGGATCACCAGACCAAGACCGGCGAGAGCAAGCTGGTCGACGCCTGCTCCTATCCGCTCACCGGCATCGCTTGCGTCAATCGCATCTATACCGACCTGGCCGTGATCGATGTCACGCCGCAAGGCCTGCGCGTGGTGGAAATCGTCGAAGGCCTGTCGTTGGCGCAATTGCAGGAACTGACCGGCGCACCCTTGCTGCCGGCGGCCTGAATCTGCGCGATTCTCCACGATCGACCCAGTCCCTGAATCCATCCATTTGCAGCAAGCCCCATCCGTAGCGAGGACAGCATGAAAGACGTATTTATCTGTGACGCCATCCGTACCCCCATCGGCCGCTACGGCGGTGCGCTCAAGGACGTGCGCCCCGACGACCTGGGCGCCGTGCCGTTGCGCGCGCTGATGGAGCGCAATCCGCAAGTGGACTGGAGCGCCGTCGATGACGTCATCTACGGCTGCGCCAACCAGGCCGGCGAAGACAACCGCAACGTGGCGCGCATGTCGCTGCTGCTGGCAGGCCTGCCGCAGGAAGTGCCGGGCAGCACCATCAACCGCCTGTGCGGTTCCGGCATGGATGCGCTGGGCACGGCGGCGCGCGCCATCAAGTCGGGCGAGACCCGGCTGATGATCGCTGGCGGCGTCGAATCGATGACCCGCGCCCCCTTCGTGATGGGCAAGGCCGACAGCGCCTTTTCGCGCCAGGCCGCGATCCAGGACACCACCATCGGCTGGCGTTTCGTCAATGCCCTGATGAAGCAGAAGTATGGTGTGGATGCCATGCCCGAGACGGCCGAAAACGTCGCCGTCGACTACCAGGTCAGCCGCGCAGACCAGGACCAGTTCGCCGTGCGCAGCCAGGCCAAGGCCGCCGCCGCGCAAGCCAATGGCACGCTGGCCCAGGAGATCGTGCCGGTGGTGATCCCGCAGAAGAAGGGCGATCCCATCACCGTCAGCCAGGACGAGCATCCCCGTGCCACCAGCATGGAAGCGTTGGCGCGCCTGAAGGGCGTGGTCAAGCCTGATGGTACGGTCACCGCCGGCAATGCCTCGGGCGTCAACGACGGTGCCTGCGCATTGCTGCTGGCCAGTGCCGAGGCGGTCGAGCAATACCAACTCAAGCCGCGTGCGCGCATCCTGGGCATGGCCACCGCCGGCGTGGCGCCGCGTGTGATGGGCATCGGCCCGGCCCCGGCCAGCAAGAAGCTGCTGGCGCAACTGGGCATGACGATAGACCAGATGGACGTGATCGAACTCAACGAAGCCTTTGCCTCGCAAGGCCTGGCGGTGCTGCGTGAACTGGGCGTGGCCGATGACGATGCACGCGTCAATCCGAACGGCGGTGCCATCGCCCTGGGCCATCCGCTGGGCATGAGCGGCGCGCGCCTGGTGACGACGGCGATCTACCAGCTTGAACGCACTGGCGGCCGCTACGCCCTGTGTACCATGTGCATCGGCGTGGGGCAGGGCATTGCGATGGTGGTCGAGCGCGTCTGAGCGTTCCATCAAAATCCATCATGGCAGCGATCAAAAACCATCAGGCAAGGACGGCAGGAATCGTCCGAGAATAAGCATCCAGCATGCCTGTGACCAAGCGGCCGAAAAAACAGAGCCGCAGGCCAGACCAGAAGAGGAGACCAGCGGCATCATGTTTGAGCATCGTACGTTTGCGCCCGTTGTGGGCCACTTGCGGCATCCCCGCCAGGGAGCTTGGCCATGCTAGGCAATTTCCTCGGGGTGCTATTCGACGGCATTGCCTATGGCAGCCTGCTGTTTCTCATCAGCGTGGGCCTGTCGGTGACGATGGGCATGATGAACTTCATCAACCTGGCCCATGGCGCCTTCGCCATGCTGGGTGGCTATGTCTGCGTGAGCCTGCTCAATGGCCTGGGTGTTCCTTTCCTGCTCACGCTACCGCTGGCCTTCCTGGCCTCGGCGGTGGTCGGCCTGGTGCTGGAGCGCTCGCTCTACCGTCGTCTCTACCAGGCCAGCCACCTGGACCAGGTGCTGTTTTCCATCGGCCTGACCTTCATGGCCGTGGCCGGCGCCACCTGGCAGTGGGGGCCGACACAGCAGCCGGTGGTGTTGCCCGACTGGCTGCGCGGACAGGTCTCCCTGCTGGGCCTGGACGTGGGCGCCTACCGTCTCTTCCTCATCGGTGTGGTGGTCCTGGTGACGCTGGCCCTGGGTCTCCTGATCGAGCGCACCCGCTTTGGCGCGCAGATCCGTGCCTCGGTCGATAACCAGGTGGCTGCAGCCGGCCTGGGCATCAATGTCAGCCGCGTCTTCAGCCTGACCTTCGCGCTCGGTTCCGGCCTGGCCGGCCTGGGCGGTGGCCTGGGCATCGACGTGCTGGGGCTGGACCCGACCTTCCCGGTCAAGTACATGGTCTACTTCCTGATGGTGGTGGCCGTGGGTGGTGCCGGCACCATCAAGGGGCCGCTGCTGGCGGCGGTGATCCTGGGGGTCTTCGATGTCGCCGGCAAATACTACGTGCCCGAGATCGGTGCCTTCGTCATCTATGGCCTGATGGTGGTGCTGCTGATCCTGTTCCCGGCCGGGCTGATGCGGAGGCGCGGATGAGCATCCTCACTTCCCTGGGGGCGCGTACTGCGTCCGCCCATCCTGCCGCACCTACCGGATCCTCCAACATGAAGCCCGTCCTGCACCTGCCCAATGACCGCTGGACGCCGCTGGAAGTGCTCTTCTGGCTCTTGCCGGTGGCCGCCTATTTCATCTTCCCCGACTACCTGGTGTTGATCAGCCAGGTCATGATCGTGGGCCTGTTCGCGGTGTCGCTGGACCTGATCCTGGGCTATGCCGGCATCGTCTCGCTGGGCCACGCCGCCTTCTTCGGCGTGGGTGCCTATACCGCCGGCCTGCTGGCCGCGCATGGCTGGGGCGAGCCCATCAGTGGCCTGCTGCTGGCTGCGCTGGCGGCGGCAGTAGTGGGCTTCCTGGTCAGCTTCCTGGTGGTGCGCGGGGCCGACCTGACACGCCTGATGGTCACGCTGGGCATCGGCCTGATGCTCTTCGAGGCGGCCAACAAGGCGGCCTTCATCACCGGTGGCGTCGACGGCCTCTCGGGCATGGTGATGGACAAGATCTTCGGCGTCTTCGAGTTCGACCTCACCGGCCGGGTGGCCTATGTCTACAGTTTCGCGGTGCTCTTCATCGTCTTCGTGGTGCTGCGCCGGCTGGTCAATTCCCCCTTCGGCCTGGGCTTGAAAGGCATCCGCGAAGGCGGTCGCCGCATGCCGGCCATCGGTGCCGACGTCAGCCGCCGCCTGGTGGTGATCTTCACGGTGGCCGCTGCCGTGGCGGGTGTGGCCGGGGCCTTGCTGGCCCAGACCACGCAGTTCGTCGGCCTGGATGTGCTGGGCTTTCCGCGCTCGGCCGAGCTGCTGATCATCCTGGTGCTGGGCGGCACCGGTCGCCTGTATGGCGGCCTGGTCGGCGCGCTGGTCTACATGCTGGCGCAGGATTATCTTTCCGGTCTCAATCCGGCCTACTGGCAATTCTGGATCGGCCTGCTGCTGATCGTGATCGTGCTGTTCGCCCGTGGCGGCCTGCTGGGCGGGCTGGCGGTCCTGCGTGACAGGTTCTTCAAGGGAGGCCGGCCATGAGCGCGACCTTGCACACGGGGGATACCACCCTGCGCACCGAAGGCCTGAGCAAGCGCTGGGGCAGCTTCGTGGCCAACAGCGATGTCAGCCTGAGCTTCCAGCCCGGCGCGCGTCATGCACTGATCGGCCCCAACGGCGCCGGCAAGACCACCTTCATCAACCTGTTGACGGGTGGCTTCGCGCCTAGCAGCGGCAAGGTCTGGTTCGGTGGTGACGACATCACCGGCCTGGCCCAGCATGAGCGCGTCAAGCGCGGCATGACGCGCACCTTCCAGATCAATACCCTCTTTGCCGGCCTGACGGTGCTGGAGTCGGTGGTGCTGGCCATCTCCGAGCGGCGTGGCATGCAGTACAAGTGGTACCAGACCGTGGCCAGCCAGAGCGAGGTGGTGGAGGAGGCGATGGCCTTGCTGGCTTCGCTGAAGCTGGACAACGAAGCCAACAGCATCACCCGTAGCCTGGCCTATGGCAAGCAGCGCCTGGTGGAGATCGCCCTGGCCCTGGCCACCAAGCCCAAGGTCTTGCTGCTGGATGAACCGGCCGCCGGCATCCCCTCGGCCGAGAGCCGGGAGCTCTTCGAGGTCATTGCGCAATTGCCGCGCGATGTCACCATCGTCTTCATCGAGCATGACATGGGGCTGGTGTTCCGTTTTGCCGAACGCATCACCGTGCTGGTGGGCGGCAAGGTACTGGTGGAAGGCACGCCGGCCGAGATCGCCGCCGACCAGCGTGTCAAGGAAGTCTATCTGGGAGAGGCCGAGCATGAGTGAGCTGCTGGCGCTGGAAAAGGTGAGTGCCGGTTATGGCGAATCGATCGTGCTGGAAGACGTGTCTTTCACCATGAACGAAGGCGAAAGCCTGGCCCTGCTGGGCCGCAATGGCGTGGGCAAGACCAGCCTGCTGGTGACACTGATGGGCCTGACGCGCCTGCGCGGTGGCAGCATCCGCTGGTGTGGCAACGACATCGTGCGCGTGCCGACTCACAAGCGCGCCCATGCCGGCCTGGGCTGGGTGCCGCAGGAGCGTTTCATGTTCCCCTCGCTGAGCGTGGAAGAACACCTGACGGTGGTGGAGCGCGGCGGCAAGTGGGACCTGAAGAAGATCTACCAGATCTTCCCGCGCCTGCATGAGCGTCGCAACAACATGGGCAACCAGCTCTCGGGCGGTGAGCAGCAGATGCTGGCCATCGCGCGGGCGCTGATGGTGAGTCCGCGCATCCTGTTGCTGGACGAACCCATGGAAGGACTGGCACCCATCATCGTGCAGGAACTGCTCCGGGTGATCCGACGCCTGGTCAGCGACGAGGGCATGTCGGTGATCGTGGTGGAGCAGCATGCGCGCATGGCGCTGTCGCTGACCCAGCGCGCCATCGTGCTGGATCGCGGGCGCATCGTGCATGCGTCCGACAGCCAGAGCCTGCTTGATGACGGACAGACCCTGGACAGGCTGGTGGCGGTGGCCTGAGGCCCTAGCTGGACGACGACGTATCCTGGCCACGCCGTACGATGCTGTCCGTGCGCGGCCAGGCCATCAGGTCGAGCACGTCGTTGCTGCCGATGTCATGCTGCTGTCTGGCGTGCATGACCTTCAGGACAGGCCGTGTCAGGTCGGCAGGATTCTGGCGGATCACCAACCCTGCCAGTCCCGATTCCAGTCTCACCACCGAGCCCACCGGATAGATGCCGAGGGTCTTGACGAAGGCCAGCAACAAGCGGCGATCGAAATGCCCCTCCCAGCTGGCCATCTGGCAAAGCGCATCGGCGGGGTCCCAGCCATGCTTGTAGGGACGTTCCGAGGTCAGTGCATCGTAGACGTCGCAGATCGCCGTCATGCGCGTGTACTGGGTGATCGCGTCGGCCGGCAGGGCATCGGGATAGCCCCGTCCATCCAGTCTTTCATGGTGATGCAGACAGACCTCGCAGGCATAGGCGGGCATCTCGGGATTCTGGATCAGGTACTGGTGGCCCAGTTCGGGATGCCGCTTGATCAAGGCGAATTCCTCGTCGCTGAGCTTGCCGGGCTTGTTGAGGATGTCTTCGTCGATGAAGGCCTTGCCCACGTCATGCAGATAGCCGCACAGCCCTGCTTCGCGACAGGCTGACTCGCTCAGTCCCAGCGTCCTGCCCAGGGCCACCGTCAGCGCGCACACCGCCACCGAGTGCAAGTAGGTGTATTCATCATTGAGCTTGAGGCGCAACACGCTCAGCAAGCCGGTCGGGTCGTGCAGCACCGAGCAGGCAATCTCTTCCACCAGTGCCACGCATTGCGGTAGCGCCACCACCCTGCCCATGCGGGCTGAGGCGAACATGCTGCGGGTGACTTCCCGCGCGTGCTCGCGCAGCGCAACGGCCTGTTCCAGGCGCGGGTCGTCGGTCACCCCGGCCACGACGGCAGCGACGTCATCGCCACGGGTCGCCGGCCTCGTTGGCACGGTCAGGCGATCGTCGTCGGATGCCGCCATCACGTCCAGGCCGCGCGAAACATCGATCCAGCAATAGGCGATGCCACTGGCTTGCGCCTGTTCCAGGTCGTTCGCGCGTTTGAGCAGGAAACGGCTCTTCCAGAATGGATGATCGAGCCAGCCGGCGTCGAAACCACAAAAGTACATCCCGAGGACCAAGTCCCCGACGCTGATCTTCTTGAGCATTTTCTAGAACTCATTTCATCAATACATCAATAGGCATGAGCGCGGGCGAGTCCCGTTCGGGATGAAGTGCCAGGGCGAATCCGGGGCAGGACGGGGCGCGTCGACCCCAATTCGTCACGCATCTCACGCCTGCTGACGCAATGAGTCCTGCCTGTCGGAACGCCGGGATCACCCGACGGACAGATCGCTATCGAAGATCGTCTGATGGAGAGGCCGATATTGCCCTGCATTGCCGGTGGTGGTGCCGCCGGTATGCGCCTGCCTGCTTATGTCCGTGGGGAAACTATATTCATGTAATCATACCGCTATGATTTTTTTTGAGAATCCATTAATCGCGAATAACGTTTATTCGACATCGGAATTGGTAACTATTTTCAGGCGCTGTATGTTCGGCATCTTTCATTGGGAAATGGAGGGGAGAATGGCCAATTTCGATCTCAATCTGTTGCCGATCGCCTTGGCAATCTTTGAGGAACGTAGCGTCAGCGCGGCCGCGAGGAAACTGGATATGAGTCAACCAGCGGTGAGCACGGCACTCAACAAGCTGCGCGCTGCCCTGGGAGATCCGTTGTTCGTGAAGACCGGGCGCGGCATGCAACCGACGCCACGCGCCTACACCCTCATCGAGCCCACGCGCGACATCCTGCAGCGGGTCCACGCCGACGTGCTGGCCAGCGAACAATTCACACCTGCCACGACCACCAAGCGTTTCGTGCTGGCACTATCGGATATTGGTGAGCTGATGTTGTTGCCCCGGTTGCTGCAACGCATTCGCGACGAGGCGCCGCATGCGTCGGTGGTAACGGTGACGATGGCACCCGAGGAGTTGGTGGTGGCGCTGGAAAGTGGCGAGGTCGACCTGGCCATCGGCTACTTCCCGGACTTGAAGAACCGGAATTTCTTTCAGCAACGCCTGTTCTCGCACGACTTCGTCTGCCTGCTGCGCGCCGGGCATCCGCAGCTGGCACAGAAGATCAGCCTGGATCATTTCCTGGCCATGGGACATATCGTCATCAACGCGGAAGGTCGCGACGAACCCATGTGCGAGCGCTTTCTCCTGCACCGCCAGATCCGGCGCCGGGTGGTCCTGTCGACGGCGCATTTCATGTCCATCCCGCTGTTGATCGCCACCTCCGACCTGATCGCCACGGTGCCGCGTGCCTTCGGCGAATTCGTGGCGCGCTTTTCCGGTATCCGGCTGGTCGAGCCAGGCTTCGAGATGCCGTCGCTGGACCTCAAGCAGCACTGGCATCGCAAGTATCACAAGGATGGCGGCAATGCCTGGTTGCGCGGCCTGACGGCGGCATTGTTTCCGACGGGTGGGTAGTGCGCGGGGCGGCCTCAGTCCTCGTCGCAGCTGTCGGTCTGCAAGCGGGCCAACGGGGCGCGGCTCTGGGGATTGTTTTCCTGCACCAGCTTGTTCAGCAGCAGCATGAATTGCTGTTTCTCGGCCTCGTTCAGGGGGGCCAGGATGCGTTTGCGCAGCTGCTGCAAGCCAGGGATCAGTTCTTCCAGCAGGGCTTTGCCCTCGGCCGTGATGCGCAATGCACGCTGGCGGCGATTGTGCGGGATCACTTCACGGATCAGCAATCCCTTTTCTTCCAGGCGCGCACAGACGGTGGCGCCGGTCGAGGTATCGATGGCGACCAGGCCGGCCAGTGTGACCTGGTCGATGCCGGGGTGGTTGGACAGCATGCGCAGGATCGCATATTGCACCGGCGTGATCACGCCACCGATTTCATCATGGAAGAGCGAGACCGAAATCTGCTGCGCCCGGCGCAACAGGTGGCCGGGATGTTCGTACAGGTCGACCAGGCGGCTTTCGGCGGCGGTCTCGTGTTGCTCTGCGCTGGGTGGTCTGGACATGGTGGAAGGGTCGGATGGGCTGGCCTGCATGCGGCGGGATGCTCGGGAGTGTAACCGGCAAGACCGATTGCCCCGCGTTAATTGACGCAGCGCGCAACGAAAAAAGTCCGCGATCGCGTTTACTTGCGGTGCGGATTGGCGGATACTTTTCCAAACATTCAGTGTACTGAATATTAAAACAAGAAACCGAGAGACCCGACAGGATCTGGATCAAGCCAGCCTGCGGAACCAGATAAAAAAAGCCTGATCGTGGCGCGGCCATTGCCTGCATGCGCCCATTGAGGAATTCACCCAAGAGGAGAGCACCATGTTCCCCAAGAATGCCTGGTACGTTGCCTGCACCCCCGACGAGATCGCCAGCAAGCCATTGGGCCGCCAGATCTGCGGCGAGAAGATCGTGTTCTACCGTGGCGCTGAAGGCAAGGTCGCGGCCGTGGAAGATTTCTGCCCGCATCGTGGTGCGCCACTGTCGCTGGGATTCGTGCGCGATGGCCAGCTGGTCTGCGGCTACCACGGCCTGGAGATGGGCTGCGACGGCCAGCCCATCAGCATGCCGGGCCAGCGGGTACGGGGATTTCCGTGCATCCGCAGCTTCGCGGTGGTGGAGCGCTACGGTTTCATCTGGGTCTGGCCAGGCGAGAAGAGCCTGGCCGACCCGGCCACCATCCATCACCTGGAATGGGCCGACAACCCGGAGTGGGCTTATGGCGGCGGTCTCTATCACATCCACTGCGATTACCGCCTGATGATCGACAACCTCATGGACCTGACGCACGAGACCTATGTCCACGCCTCCAGCATCGGCCAGAAGGAGATCGACGAAGCGCCCGTCAATACCCGTGTAGACGGGGAGCAGGTCGTCACCAGCCGCTTCATGGAGAACATCATGCCGCCGCCGTTCTGGCGCATGGCCCTGCGCGGCAATGGACTGGCCGACGATGTACCGGTGGACCGCTGGCAGATCTGCCGCTTCTCGCCGCCCAGTCACGTGATGATCGAAGTGGGCGTCGCCCATGCGGGCCAGGGGGGATACGAGGCCGGGCCGGAGCACAAGGCCTCCAGCATCGTGGTGGATTTCATCACCCCCGAGACCGAGACCTCGCACTGGTATTTCTGGGGCATGGCGCGCCACTTCCGACCCGAGGACAAGGAGCTCACCGCCACCATCCGTGAGGGCCAGGGCAAGATCTTCGGCGAAGACCGCGAGATGCTGGAGCTGCAGCAGGCCAACCTGCTGCGTCATCCCCAGCGTCGTCTGCTGGCGTTGAACATCGATGCCGGCGGCGTGCAGTCGCGCAAGGTGCTGGACAAGTGGCTGGCCCGCGAAGCCGAGGCCGGCAAGAGCGAAGCGGCTTGAGGTCCCGGGCATGACGACATTCAAGCTCAAGGTCGCGGCGCGCCGCGAAGAAGCCGACGGCATCATCGGCCTGGATCTGGTCGACCCGCAAGGCCAGCCCCTGCCAGCCTTTGCAGCCGGCGCGCACATCGACATACATTTGCCGGGCGGTTTGCTGCGCCAGTATTCGCTGTGCAATGCACCGCACGAACGGCATCGCTACCAGATCGGCGTCTTGCGCGATCCGAATTCGCGCGGCGGCTCGGTGGCCGTGCATGAGCGCCTGCAGGTGGGCGAGCTGGTCGAGGTGGGGGCACCGCGCAATCATTTTCCGCTGGTGCCGGCGCGTCACAGTGTATTGCTGGCCGGTGGCATCGGCGTCACGCCCATCCTGTGCATGGCCGAATCCCTGGCCGCTGCCGGAGCCTCCTTCGAGATGCATTATTGCGCCCGCACGCCCAGGAGCCTGGCGTTTCGCGAGCGCATCGCGGCATCGTCCTTCGGCGAGAGCGTGCATTATCACTACGATGATGGCGGGGCGGACCAGAAGCTTGATCTTGTCGCGCTGCTGTCCGGGCTTGCGTCGCAGGCCCATCTGTATGTGTGCGGCCCCTCCGGTTTCATTGCGCATGTGGTCGACACGGCCCGGGCGCAGGGCTGGCCTGATGATCATGTCCATTTCGAATACTTCGGTGCGGCGCCGGTGGTGGCCGATGGCAATGGCGTCTTCGACGTCAGGATCGCCAGCAGCGGACAGGTGTTCAGCATCCCACCCGAGCGCACGGTGATCCAGGTATTGGCCGAGCATGGTATCGACGTGCCGGTGTCATGCGAGCAGGGCATCTGCGGCACCTGCCTGACGCGCGTGCTGGAGGGCGAGCCCGATCATCGTGACCAGTACCTGACCGATGAAGAACGCGCCGCCTGCGACCAGTTCACACCTTGTTGTTCACGCGCGAAGAGCGCACTGCTGGTGCTGGATATCTAAGGAAAATAATTCTAGAGGAGACACACGATGAGCGAGATGTTCAATGGGCGTCGTCGCCAGCTGATGCTGGCGGGAGCAGCACTGACGGCAGGTTCCCTACCCCTGGTGGCCAGGGCGGCCGATGCGGTGAAGGTAGGATTGATCGTGCCGATGTCGGGGCCGTTTGCCTCCACCGGCCGGCAGATCGAAGCCGCCGTCAGGCTGTACCAGCAGAAGTTCGGCGACAGCGTGGGTGGGCGCAAGGTGGAGATCCTGCTCAAGGACGATGGCGGGGTGTCACCCGATGTGACCAAGCGGCTGGCGCAGGAGCTGGTGGCGCGTGACAAGGCGCAGGTATTGATGGGCTTCGGGCTGACGCCGCTGGCACTGGCCGCCGCCCCGATTGCGACCCAGGCCAAGGTGCCGATGATCGTCACGGCCGCCGCCACCTCCATCATTGTGCAGCGCTCTCCCTATATCGTGCGCACCGGTTTCACGCTGGCGCAGGTGACCGCGCCGCTGGCATCCTGGGCGGCGAAGAATGGCATCAAGAACGTGCTGACCTTTGTGTCCGACTATGGCCCTGGGCTGGATGCGGAGAAGGTGTTCGTGAAGACCTTTGGCGAGGCGGGTGGCAAGGTGCTGGAGAGCGTGCGTGTGCCCTTGCGCAATCCCGATTACGCGCCTTTCCTGCAACGGGTCAAGGACGCGCGGCCTGAGGCGCTGTTCGTGTTCGTGCCGTCGGGGGAGGGGGCGGCGGTGTTGAAACAGTTTACCGAGCGCGGTCTTGGCGCGGCTGGCATCCGGCTGATCTGTACCGGGGATGTGCTCGATGATGACCTGATGGCGGGCATCGGCGCGGCTGCGCGGGATGTGGTGAGCAGTCATCACTATTCCGCTGCCCATCCCTCTGCTGCCAACAAGGAATACGTGGAGGCGATCGCGCGCTCGAACAAGGGGATGCGGGCCAACTTCCATTCCGTGGGAGCCTATGACGGGATGCACCTGCTCTACGAATCTCTGAAGAAGACCAGCGGCGATAGCGATGGCGAGAAGCTGCTGGGGGCCATGAAGGGGATGAGCTGGGAGAGCGTGCGGGGGCCGGTTGCCATCGATGCTGCTTCCCGGGATATCGTGCAGACCGTCTATATGCGCAAGGCTGAGTTGCGGGGGGCTGAGTTCTATAACGTCGAGTTTGATAAGGTGGAGAGGGTTCGGGATCCTGGGGTTTGATGTGTTTTGATGTTTTGATGTTTTGATTAGGTAGTCTGCACGGAATTTCTTCCTGCGCTCTAGCTTAATGCTGATCTTTCTCCTGTCGCAACGGAGCGCCGGGGGCGGCCCGGCAGCCGCTCACTTTTCTTGTCTCGCCAAGAAAAGTAAGCCAAAGAAGGCGACCGCTACTGCCTCCGCCCTCCTTCACTCAGTCCGAACGGACGGTAAATACTTTGGAAAAGTAAGACTTGCCCTCCATCGGCGGATCGAAGGAAAACTGATGCCGCAGGCAAGTCCCCGCAAAGCCGTAGGCGAGTCGGAGACTGGGCAAAGCCGAAGGCGAGCCGGACGGGGTCCCCCTTGGGGGCCAGCCGACGGAGTGGGGTGACAAGTGGATCAGAAAAATAGTTTGAGCGAAGCGAATCTATTTTTCCCACTTGTTACCCCAACTACCCAGAACCAGAAATCAACATCAGCCAGCAGCAAAGCCGCCCAAGCTCCAAGCTCCAAGTTCAAAGTTCATCAATAAATCCGCGAGCCAGTTCAGCAAACGCAACAGGCTGCTCCACAGCGCTGATATGTGAAGCCCCAGCAAGAACAGCCAGCCGAGCCCCCGCAATTCCGTCCACCAGATCCTGCGCCATGGAAACCGGCGTCCCCTGATCCAGTTCCCCGGCGATCACCAGCGCAGGCACCTTGATGTCGGCCAGTCGCGCAGTGGTATCGACGGTCCCGACCGCATGACAGCAGCCCACATAGCCCACCGCATCGGTCGTGACCAGCCGGTGCCGATAGCGCGCCACGGTAGCGGCCTGGGCAGCGCGGAAGCCCTCGTGGAAATAGCGTCCCATCACCGCATCCGCGATAGCGCCGATGCCGTCAGCACGCACGGTAGCGATACGCTGCTGCCAGGCCTCGCGTGCAGCCTGGGGATAGGCCGAGGTGGTATTGGCCAGCACCAGTGCGCGCACCAGTCCCGGATGACGCAAGGCCAGTTCCTGCCCCACCATGCCCCCCATGGACAAGCCCACCCACACCACCGGCCCCGTATCGAGCTCACGCAACAGACGCGCCGCATCGTCGGCCAGGTCGGCCATGCTGTAGAGCCCGTCGGTCTTCTCGGAACTGCCATGTCCGCGATGGTCATAGGCAATCACCCGGCAATCGGCTGACAGCAAGTTGGCCAGTCCATCCCACATCATCAGGTCGGTGCCGATGGCATGCGAAAGCACCACCGTATGCCGTGGCGCCTTGCCATGGCGCGGCTCGCGCAGGGTGTAGTGCAGTGCCGGGGAGGAAACCGTGCGGCCTTCCCGGCCCACGCCCGGATGCACGCTGCCCGCCGGGTCTTGCGCGACCACCGCGTAACCGATCTGTTCACCCACTTCGCGCAGGATCTTCTGGGCATGCGTGAACGCGGTATTGCCCGCCGGTACGCCCGCGTAGACGGCGGCCTGGATCATGACCTCCTTCATCTCGTCAGGTGTGAGACGGGTCGCCGGATCGCCGGTGAGCCCGGCACGCACATGCAGTTCGAATTCTTCCCAGCGTCCCAGTGCGATGGTGATGGCCAGCACGATGATGCGGCGGGTCTTGTGGTCCAGCCCGGGCCGGCCCCAGATCTCGTTCCAGGCGAAACGCGTGATCAGGTTCTGGAAGTCGGCATTGAAGTTGGTGGCGTTGGCCACCGACCGGTCCACCCACTGGTCTCCCAGCACACTGCGGCGGTTGCGCATGCCGCGTTCGAAATCATGGTCCAGCGGATCGTAGCTCATGGTGGTCTCTCTCTGTGTCTTGTGGGGTGTGGATGCTTTTTGATGTTTTTTGATGCCGGCAGGCAGATTCAATCAGCCAGTGCCGCGCGCAGTTTGTCCAGTTGCGGTTCGGCCAGGCGTCGTGCCGGACGGGTGGCGGCGACGGGGTCGAAGAGGGCGCGCAGCATGTCGATGTCGAGCTGCCCGGCCAGTTGCGCGTCGGCCTGCACGGCGGCGACCAGTACATCGGCCAGTTGCGTGCCGTCGCTGACGGCCTGGCGTGTCAGTTGCTCCAGCAGGGCATGGGCGCGCGGGCGGCCGATCACGCGGGCCAGGGCGATGGAGGCCGATTCGGCAAAGACCAGGCCCTGCAGGGCATCGATGTTGCGCAGCATGCGCGCCTCGTCGATGCCCAGCGCGGCAAAGGCGTCGTTGAGCGCGCGCAACGCGCCATGCACGCCCAGGAACAGCGCCGGCCATTCGGCCAGTTCGGCTTGCCAGTTGCCCAGCCCGCGCTCGTGCTGCTGCGCCATGGTCGCCAGCAGGCCGGCAGCCTGTTGCGGGGCGCGGTGGGCGGCGGCCAGGGCGATCATCGAGGATACCGGGTTGCGCTTGTGCGGCATGGCCGAGGAGCCGCCACGGCCATTGCCCGAGGGCTCGGCCAGCTCGGCGATCTCGCCCTGTGCCATCAGCGACAGGTCGGTGGCGATCTTGCCCAGGCTGCCGGCCAGGACGGCCATCTCGCTGCCCAGCCGTATCCATTCGTCACGCTGGGTATGCCAGGCGATATCGGCCTGCTTCAACCCCAGCGCCTCGGCCATGCGGGCGGCGACGGCGAGGCCTTTGTCGTCCAGCACGGCCAGCGTGCCGACCGCGCCGCCCAGTTGCAGTTGCAATGCGCGTCCGGCCAGCGTGCGCAGTTGCGCGCGCGAGCGCACCAGTGGCGCGGCCCAGCCGCAGAACTTGAAGCCCAGGCTGGTGACCTGCGCGGGTTGCATCAGGGTGCGCGCCAGCACCGGAGTGTCCAGGTGCTCATCGGCCAGCACGAGCAGTCGCCTTGCCAGCGTCAGCAGTTCTGCGTCGACCAGTTGCAGCGCTTCGCGGGTGACCAGCACCAGCGCGGTGTCCAGCACGTCCTGGCTGGTGCTGCCCCAGTGTACGTGGGTGGCGGCTTCTTCGCTGTAGAGGGCGACCGTGCGCTGCAATTCCTTGACCAGCGGGATCGCCAGCGCGCCGGCACGGCGACCGGCCACGATCAGGGCCGGGATGTCATAGAGTGGCGCCCGGCATACGCTGGCGATGGCCCGCGCCGCAGTCTCGGGGATCACGCCTTCGGCGGCTTCGGCTTCGGCCAGGGCCTGTTCGAAGCGCAGCATGGCTTGCACCACGGCCTGGTCGTCGAAGAGGGCAATCATCTCCGAGGTGGTGAGGAAGCTGTCGAATATCGAAACGCTCATGAAGTCTCCAGTGGGTGTCGGCACGAGGATGCGCTCAGTGCGCTAACGCAAACGGGATCCGACAGGCCTGGGCCTGCGGATCCCCTGGTGTACGCGTCCTGCGCGGTGGTCAGGTGTAGTCGAAGAATACCGTCTCGCGCTCGCCTTGCATGTGGATGTTCCACAGGTAGCTGCCGTCGGCTTGCTTGCGCGCGATCAGGGTGTCGCGGCGCTGCGGCGGTACCTGTTCCAGCAGGGCCGATTGCGCCAGCGCCGGATCGTCTTCCAGGAACACCGCCGTGAACTGGTGCTTGACCAGGCCGCGCGCAAACACGGTCACGTAGGCGACCGGCGTGCCGGCGGAAGCCTGTGGCTGCGAGATCGAGAAGACGAAGCCGCCTTCTTCATTGGTCGGCACGCGACGATAGCCGGGGATGGCGTGTGCGCTTTCGACCGGGGCGCTGCCGGGCAGCCAGGCTTCGGCCCAGGCATCGTTGATGGGCTGGCCGTCGCCGTCGAAGATGGCGCCCTGCACGCGCACCTGCGGGGCAGCGCTGCTGACCTCGGCGGTCAGCTGGACGGCCCAGGACCAGGCTTCATGCGGGAAGGGGCCGATGGTTTGCGAAGTGGTGATGTTGCTCATGTTCTCTCCTGCTCAGTCAATGCGTCAGATACCCATGGGCGTGGCGTTGCGGCCGCGCAGGACGATGTCGAATACGTAGCCGAGCATCTTGTCGTCCACCGTTTCGTCCAGCGAGAAGCGCGAGATCAGGCGCTGGCGGGCAGCCTTGTCGGGGATGCTCTGGAAGATCGGGTCGTAGTCGAACAGCGGGTCGTTGGGGAAGTACATCTGCGTCACCAGGCGCTGCGCATAGACGTTGCCGAACAGCGAGAAGTGGATATGCGCCGGGCGCCAGGCCTTGTGGTGGTTGCCCCAGGGATACGGGCCGGGCTTGATGCTGACGAAACGATAGCGGCCTTCGTCATCGGTGAGCATCTTGCCGAAGCCGGTGAAGTTGGGGTCCAGCGGGGCGTCGTGCTGGTCCTTCTTGTGGAAGTAGCGGCCGGCGGCGTTGCATTGCCAGACTTCCAGCAGCGAATTGCGCACCGGCTTGCCGTCCTCGTCCAGCACGCGGCCGGTGACCACGATCTTTTCGCCCAGCGGTTCGCCCTTGCCTTGCGCGGTCAGGTCCATGTCGTGCGGCAGGATCAGCTTGGGCGAGGCGAACAGGTTGGTGCCGGTGGCGACTTCGTCGCGCACGCGCAGCGGTGCTTGCGTGGGGCCGCGCTTGACGGTCGATTTGTAGGGCGGATAGATCAGTTCCGGATAGACACCGGGTTCGATGGCATCGAATTGCATGAGGTCTCCTCAGGGCGGCGTTGGGCGGCGACTGGATCGCAATGTGCGATTTGCGCGCCGTGCGTTGGTGTAGGCAGATAGTAGGCAAGCCCCTCCCGGCTCTCAAGGCCGGAGCAGCGCAGCATATTCGCCATTCGCCCGCTTTGTGCGAGAATCGCACAAATGGTCGATTATCTGCATCGATCCTGATTTATCCACAGCGCGAGGCAAGCATGGCAGGACCGAACATGGGCGATTCTTCGGGGGAAGACCTGCAGGAGCCGGGCGGGAGCATCGACCAGCCCCAGAAGCGCGACCTGGTGGCCGGCCTGGAGAAGGGCCTGCAAGTCATCGAAGCCTTCGACCAGGAGCGTTCGCGCCTGACCATCGCCGAGGTCGCCCAGCTGACCGGGCTGACGCGGGCGGCGGCGCGCCGCTATCTCATCACGCTGACCCACCTGGGGTACATGCGTCACGACAACAAGACCTTTTCGCTCACGCCCACGGTATTGCGGCTGGGCCAGTCCTACCTGCATTCGGCGCGCCTGCCGCGCATCGTCCAGCCCTTGCTGTACCGGCTGGCGTATTCGCTGGGCGAGGCGGCGTCCTGCGGGGTGCTCGATCACGACCAGCTGGTCTGCGTGGCGGCGGTGAGCGCCGGTCAACTGGTCTCGACCACGCTGCAACCGGGGACGCGGGTACCCGCCTATTGCACGGCCAATGGCCGCATCCTGCTGGCCAACCTGCCCCCCGAGGAGGCTGAGCAGCTGCTGGCCCGGGCCCGTCCCGAAACCATCACCGCCAACACCATCACCGATGTCGAGCGACTGGTGCTGGAAGTGGCCCGCGCCCGCGCGCAAGGCTATGCGCTAGTGGACCAGGAACTGGAGCTGGGCTTGCGCACCATGGCCGTGCCGGTGCGCAACTTCCGTGGCGAAGTGGTGGCGGCGATGAACATCAGCGTCCATGCGGGACGCATGAAACTGGAAGACATGGTCGAGCGCTGCCTGCCGGCCATGCTCAAGATCCAGGTGGAGCTGGGCGCTCTGTTGTGATCATGAAAAGAGAGAGAACCGTTCGTACCGGGTAGACCCTGAAGGCGTGGCATCGGCGCGTCTTCGATACGCGGCGATGCCGCTACCCAGTCTGAACGGTAAGGTCGTGCGCAGCCAGTTCTATTGCTCCACGTGCGTGCGGCGGTACTCCTTGGGCGTGACGCCCAGGTGGCGCTTGAAGAGGCGGCTGAAGTAGGCCGGATCCTGGAATCCCAGCTCATAGGCAATGGTCGAGACCCCCGACGGGACGTAGGTCAGCTTGCGGCAGGCCTCCAGGATCAGCCGCTGCTGGGCCAGGTCGAAGGCCGAGTGGCCGGCCAGCTTCAGGCACAGGCGGTTCAGGCGGCTGGGTGTGATGCGCAGCTTGTCGGCATAGACGGCGACCTGCCATTGCTCCCTGAAATGCTGCTCCACCAGCGCGCGGAAGCGGCTGAACAATTCGAAGTCGCCGCGTCCGGAGAGCTCGGCCGAGCGATGGTCGGCTTCCAGCCGCACCAGCAGCAGCATCACGCTGCGGGCCAGCCATTCCAGCATCAGGGCATGGCCGCTGCGGGGCGCGGCGGACTCGGCGATCAACAGGCGCAGCAGGGTTTCCATGCGCTCGCGCAGGTCCGGCACGCGGGCCAGGTCGATCGCCATGGGGCGCAGGAACAGCGGCGAGAACAGCTCGCCATGGGCGTGGCCGTCACCGGCCGAGAACACGATGTGCGGGTCGACCGTCAACACGAAGCCCACCGCCTGTTCGGAGAAATCAAAACCATGTACCAGCGAGGGATGGATGGTGATGACCACCGGTCCATCGTATTCCCACACCTCATTTTCCATCAGCGCGCTGACGTGGCCCGACATTAAAAAAAGTACCTGAAAGAGACCGGCATGGGTGTGCGGTGCAATATGCCAGTCGTGGACCCGGCTGCGGGTCTCGATCAGTTCGATATGGACGGACTCGGCATCATCGGGGCGGGAAGCCTCGCCGTACAAGGAGAATTGCGGAACGTCGCTGGTCCTGGGCTGGCTGCGCGGCATGGGGGAAAGGTCTCCAATGTGGATGTGGGCACATTCTTGTCGGTTTCTTGTTTGTAAAAATAGTACAAGCAATTGGCGGGATCATCCATTTTTTAATCGCCGCGTGGCGACTAAGATTCGACCATACCAAGAAGCAAGAACAACCACCAAGGCAGGAGCGTGCATTCCCATGCGTCATGGGAATGCGAACGACCCTGACACACGGAGACATCACCATGCGTACCCAAGTCGCCATCATCGGCGCCGGCCCGGCCGGACTATTGCTATCCCATCTGCTGCATCTCAAGGGCATCGAATCGGTCGTGATCGAGACGCGCACCCGAGAAGAGATCGAAGCCACCATCCGTGCCGGCGTGCTGGAGCAGGGCACCATGGATATCCTCAACGAGACCGGCGTGGGCGAACGCATGCGGCGCGAAGGTGCCCTGCACCATGGCATCGAGCTGGCCTTCGGTGGTCGCCGCCATCGCATCGACCTGACCGAGCTGACCGGCCAGGCCATCACCGTCTATGCCCAGCACGAGGTGATCAAGGACCTGGTGGCCGCGCGCCTGGCGGCGCAGGGACAGTTGCTGTTCGGCGTGAGCGGCACCGCCATCGAGGGTATCGAGAGCGACAAACCACTGGTGCGCTTCACGCACGGCGGCGAGCAGCACACCCTGCAGGCCGACTTCATTGCCGGTTGCGATGGTTTCCATGGCGTGTCGCGCCCGGCCATTCCCGATAGCCGCCGCCAGGATTACCAGCGCATCTATCCCTTCGGCTGGTTCGGCGTGCTGGTGGAAGCGCCGCCATCGTCGGACGAACTGATCTATGCCCAGCATGAGCGCGGCTTCGTGCTGGTCAGCACGCGCTCACCGACGGTGCAGCGGCTGTACTTCCAGTGCGATCCCAAGGACAGCGTGGAGAACTGGTCGGACGATCGCATCTGGAACGAATTCCATACCCGCCTGGAAAACGGCGACGGCTGGCGTCTCAAGGAGGGCCGGATCTTCCAGAAGGGCATCATCGGCATGCGCAGCTTCGTCTCCACGCCGATGCAGCATGGCCGCCTGTTCCTGGCGGGTGACGCCGCGCACATCGTGCCACCGACCGGCGCCAAGGGGCTGAACCTGGCCGTGGGTGATGTCAAGTTACTGGCGCAGGGGCTGGAGGAGTTCTATCGCAAGGGCAGCGATGCGACACTGGCCGGCTATACCGAGGCGGCCCTGAAGCGCATCTGGCGCGCCGAGTATTTCTCGTGGTGGATGACCAGCCTGCTGCACACCTTCGAGGATGCCTCGCCCTTCCAGCAGCAGATCCAGCGCGCCGAGCTGGAGAACGTGGTCAATTCGCGGGCGCTGTCGACGGCGCTGGCGGAGAATTACGTCGGGGCGTTCTGAGCTGCCGGTCCCGGTTTTATCGATCCACTGCACGCTTGCGCCCGCTGATGCGGGCGTTTCATTTTCCGGGACGGATCCTTGGCGAACGAAAGCTCGGACTACAATGACGTCTGCCGATTTTTCACTTGCGTGACCATCATGGATCTGTCCGACGTCCTGTCCACTACCTGGGCTGCCCTGCATCTGGGCGCCAGTCCCGCCCGTTCCCCTTTTACCATCTGGCAATGCGCGACACTGGGCCTGGATGGCGCACCACAGGTGCGTTCCATCGTGCTGCGTGGCACCGATGAGGAGGCCCGCACGCTGTCCTTCCATACCGACTGTCGCTCGCCGAAGATCGCCGAGATCGCCGCCGATGATCGCGTCTCGCTGGCCGCCATCGATCTCGACAGCTATCGCCAGTTACGCGTCGCCGGGCGGGCGCGAGTGGTCGGTGATGCCGGGCGCAGGCAGGCCATGTGGTCTGCGGCCCGGCCGCATACGCTGATCCTCTACCAGGCGCCGCTGGTCCCGGGTACGCCTATCACGGCGCCGGAGGAAGGGCAGGCACCAGCCGACGCAGGCGCCGGCGGATTCGCGAATTTCGCGCTGATTGACGTCGAACTGCAGAGCCTGGAACTGCTGGATCTGACCCCGGGTCATCACTGCCGTGCGCTCTTTCGCTGGGAGGAGGGCCAGTGGCGCGGGCAATGGATCGCGCCTTGATGCGCTGCCCGCTCAGGCCAGTGCCGGATAGCTGAAGAAGAGGAAGTGCAGGGCGTTGAGCGCGAAGTGGACGGCAATGGCGCTTTCTATCCTGCCGCTGCGATGGAAGACCAGCGCATAGCCCAGGCCGGCCGCGCCAGCCAGTGCCGCGTAGGGCAGTCCGCCGCCCAGATGGGCTGCGCCGAACAGCAGTGCCGAGACCAGGACGGACAGCAGCGCGCCACCCGGCACGCCCGCCGACAGGTGGGTCAGTTGATGCTGGATCACGCCACGGAAGAAAGCCTCTTCGGCCACTACCGTCAACAGCAGGTTGATGGCCAGGAAGGCGGGCGTGAAGGGCGGCCATTTCCATTCCGGGCGCACCAGCCCGAGCAGGCAGGCCAGACCCATGACCACGACAATGGTGAGCAGGCCGGGCAGCAGGGCCTGCTTCAGCGTGCGTTCGCATTCCTGCCACGCATGCGAACGGGGCACCAGTAGCGTCAACAGCAGCAGGCCGGCTGCACCCTTGTCGAGATTGGCATAGAGCACGAAGGGTAGGGTGTCGTGACTGATGAACTGGCGCGGCACGACCAGGGGATTGAGGAAGCCGGGCCAGCGATGCAGGGCCAGCAATAGCGCCAGTGCAATGGCCAACAGCATCAGCAGGCCGCGCTGCCACCTGGCAGGCGCATGCCGGGCACCCCATGCGGCGGCGCCCAATGCGATCAGCCCTGCGACACCGGTGACATCGACTTCTCCAGCGACGAGGGCCGAGGCAAGCGCCAGCACCAGCAAGGCCAGCCATGGCGCCAGTCGCGTATGGCGTGACAGCGACAGGGACGGAACCCAGGCAGCGCAAATGGCCAGCATCAGGAGGGAAGTGCTCATCGTCATGGGCGGATCTTTCGGAAGCGTGCGAGTCCGGTGTTTTAACATAGGCGCGATCCGGTACGGCTGGATCCGGTGAAACCAGTCCGCAATTTCGGTCAGGATTTGCTCCGGTCTTTCCTGCACAGTACGTCCCGTGAACCGAGGACAAGATGAGTGAATCACGCAAAAAAGCCTATGTGGCCCGATTCGAGAGGGTGCTCGATCATATCGAGACCCATCTGCACGAGCCGCTTGATGCCGAGCAGTTGGCGGGGCTCGCCCACTTTTCGCGGTTCCATTTCCAGCGGCAGTTCGCCGACTTCGTCGGTGTCGGGGTGGCGCGCTACATCCTCCTGATGCGCTTGAAGCATGCCAGTTATCAACTGGCTTTCCAGCCCGCCAGGAGGATCATCGACATCGCCCTCGAAGCCGCTTTTGAAAATCCGGAATCCTTTACGCGCGCCTTCAGGAGCGCCTTCGGCCAGTCGCCCTCGCAGTTCCGGCGCGCGCCGGACTGGCCCACCTGGCACGAGCGTTATGTATTCCGCATCCCCGAAAGGAACATGGACGTGAAAGTCGAGATCGTTACCGTTGAACCCATCCGTATCGCCGTGCTGGCGCACCGCGGCCCTGTCACTACCCTCAATGCCACGGTGGCGCGCTTCATTGAATGGCGCAAGGCATCGCAGCTGTCACCGGTGGACCGTTGCCGCACCTTCGGCCTGGCCTGGGATAACCCCGATACCACACCGCCGGAGCAGTTCCGTTTCGATATCTGTGGCGAGATCGAGGGCGAGCTGGCTGCCAATCCGCAGGGCGTGATCGAGAAACTGATTCCTGGCGGGCGTTGTGCGCGGGTGCGGCATGTCGGCGCGCATGATCGTCTGGGGGATAGCATCTATCCGCTGTATCGCCAGTGGTTGCCCGGCAGTGGCGAGGAACTGCGCGATTTCCCGCTGTACTTCCACTACCTCAACCTGTTGCCGGATACCCCGGCGGGCGAGTTGCTCACCGACATCTACCTGCCGTTGCGCTAAGGCGGGATCAGGCCATCAGGGCCTGCGAGAAGTGCGCCATCTGGTGCGTGGGGACCAGCAGCGGGACGAAGGAGGCGTCGTTCATGGCCAGCCAGTAGGGCAGGTGCGGAGTGGCATCGAAACCGTAATCGGCGCCTCCCAGTTGCCAGAAGCGCGGCACCGCCAAGGGCGGCCGGACCTCGCGCTTGAGCTGGTCCAGGCTGGCCAGGCGCTGCTCGCAAGGGCTGAAGCGCGCCAGCATCTCGCGTCGCCCGCTGGCGGCGAAGCCGGCCGTGGCAAACCATTCCAGCAGCTTGCGTGGGTTGGCATGCAGGCTGGTCCAGTCGCCGCCGACATCGCTGCCACGGGTGATGACACGGCTGGCGCGGCTGACGTACATCTCGACTGCCCCGCAGGCGGCACTGGGAACGGGGACACGGACTTTGGAGAATAGGATCATTGCAGGGTACGGGAAGTGATGGAGAGCGGGATTGTCATATCGACAATGCATGAGTGCAGTGTATCCAGGCCTGACCGCAATGGCGATCAGGCGATTCCTGACGCAGGCCAGCGCGTATCCGGGAGGATCAGTCAGGAAATTCCCGATGTTGCCGGGGTAGTGCTTCCTGTAAAAGGTGGTTTGATCAGTACGCCTTCGTCTTACCAGGATTAACAGGAAGCAGCACAAATGAGTTTTCCCAGCATAGTCATGATCGATCCCAGCCAGGAAGCGGCTGAGATGGTCCGTTTCGCCTTGTGGAGGAGCAACCTGCGCTGCTGCTTCCAGACTTGTCCTGACCTCAACAGTGCCCGTAGCTGCCTGCTGCAGCGCCGGCGTAACGGCGACGGCGCCGTGCCCAGCCTGATCCTGCTGGAATCCGAGCTGGATGGCAGCGATGGTCTGGACCTGCTGCGCGAATTGCGCACATTGCCCCATCTGGCAGAGGTGCCGGTGGTGGTCTTCCCCTCCCACGACATGGAGGGCGAGCGCGAGGCCCTGTCCGCCGGCGCCACCGAATACCTGCCCAAGCCCGTCGATGGTGAAATGTATGCGCGCAGCGTGGTCGACCTGTTCCAGCGCTGGTGTCATGAGGAGGCAACGCCGCAGGAGGAAGCCCTCACGCGTGAGGCGGTGAGCTTGGTCCCGGCTCGGCGGCGCGAGGATGCCTCCCAGAAAAACTAAAGGGCCGTGAGGCCCTTTGTCTTTTGCAGCGCACCGTCTTCTGGCATGGCGCGTCTTAGCGGCGCGTCTTGATCTTGGGCGTCGGCAGGGCGGTCTTGTACTTGATCTGCTTGAGGGCGAAACTGGAGCGGATGTTCTTGATGCCGGGAATCTTGGTCAGGTGGTCGACGATGAAATGTTCCAGCGTCAGCAGGTCCGGCACCACGATGCGCAGGAGATAATCCTCGTCGCCTGTCATGAGGTAGACTTCCATGACCTCGTCGAAGGCGCTCACCGCCGTTTCGAACTGGGCCAGCGCTTCGGCGCCCTGGCGCTCCAGGATCACCTTGACGAAGACGTTGACCTTCAGGCCCAGCAGGTGCGGATCGGCCAGCGCCACATAGCGCGAGATGATGCCTTCCGATTCCAGACGCTTCACGCGCGCCAGTGTCGGCGAGGGCGAGAGATTGATGCGGCTGGCCAATTCCAGATTGCTGATCGAACTGTTCTCCTGGAGGATGTTCAGGATTCGCAAATCGGTGGTATCTAGTTCCATTATCGAAATTTAATTCCGTCAGTTTCAATTTTTCAGCAGTGGATGCTGAATATTGTACGGCAACTTCCTGTTTTAAGTGACTCATGCCGGGCCTTCCGGCGTATCGTAGTCCGATCACCCGCAACGATTCATACGACAAGACCGCAAAGGCGAGGCACGCGAGGAGACCGATGGCGCGGCCAGTGTTTTACCGGCTTTTTGTCTCTTTGCATAGCAGCGATTGCAGATGGTGCATTTTTTGTGCCGGCCCCGGTCCTTTGCCACAACAGGAGATCAGGAAGTGGATATGTCCTCAGCCAATGGTATTGCCCGCGATATCGATATCGACGCCCAGGAAACCCAGGAGTGGCTGCAGGCGCTGCACAGCGTACTGGCCGAGGGAGGACCGGAACGTGCCCGTTTCCTGCTCTCGCGGCTCTCGGCGGCTGCCCAGCAATGGGGCGTGAACTGGCGCGATGCGCGCAATACACCCTACGTCAACACCATCCGCCCCGAACAGGAGCCCCCTTTCCCCGGTGGCTCGGATGCCCAGGCCATCGAGGAGCGCATCGCCAGCATCATGCGCTGGAATGCGCTGGCCATGGTGGTGCGTGCCAATCGCGCCTATGGTGAGCTGGGCGGGCATATCGCCAGCTTTGCCTCGGCGGCTGACTTGTTCGAGGTCGGCTTCAACCATTTCTTTCGCGCCCGCGATGAGCAGTTTGCCGGCGACGTGGTCTATTTCCAGCCGCACTCGGCACCGGGCATCTATGCCCGTGCCTTCCTGGAGGGCGCGCTCTCCGAAGATGACCTGGCCTACTACCGTCGCGAGATCGAGGCCAAGCGGGTCGGTCGCCAGGGACTGTCGTCCTATCCCCATCCCTGGCTGATGCCCAAGTTCTGGCAGTTCCCCACCGGTTCCATGGGCATCGGCCCGATCAATGCCATCTACCAGGCGCGCTTCCTGCGCTACATGGAACATCGTGGACTGTTGCAGGACCAGGGACGCAAGGTGTGGGGCGTGTTCGGCGACGGCGAAATGGATGAGCCCGAATCGCTGGCAGCGCTGTCGCTGGCCTCGCGCGAGAAGCTGGACAACCTGATCTTCGTGGTCAACTGCAACCTGCAGCGCCTGGATGGTCCGGTGCGCGGCAATGGCCATATCGTCGATGAACTGGAGACGCTCTTTGCCGGTGCCGGCTGGAATGTCGTCAAGCTGCTGTGGGGATCGGACTGGGATGCGCTGTTCGCCCGCGACCAGGATGGCGAGCTGGTCGATGCCCTGAACCGCACCGTGGATGGTCAGCTGCAGACCTTTGCCGCCAACGATGGCGCCTTCAACCGCCAGCACTTCTTCGGCCAGACACCGGGCACGCGCGCCATCGGCGCCACGCTCACCGACGAGGAAATCAACCGCCTGCGGCGCGGCGGCCATGACATGAAGAAGATCTTCTCGGCCTACCAGGCGGCGGCGACCCATCGCGGCCAGCCCACCGTGATCCTGGCGCAGACCAAGAAGGGCTATGGGATGGGCGCGGCCGGCGAAGGCAAGATGACCACGCACCAGCAGAAGAAGCTCGACGAAGAAAGCCTGCTGCAGTTCCGCGACCGCTTCAAGCTGCCGCTGAGCGACCAGCAGTGCCGCGACCTGGCGTTCTACAAGCCTGCCGCCGACAGCGCCGAGATGAAACACCTGCACGCGCGCCGCGCGGCCCTGGGCGGTTACCTGCCGCGTCGCCATGCCGGCCAGGCGCGCCGCATCGTGCCGGCGCTGGAGGCGCACAGCAAGTTCGCGCTGGAGGCCGATGGCAAGGAAATGTCGTCCACCATGGCGCTGGTGCGCCAGCTGGGCAACCTGTTGAAGGATCCCGAATTCGGGCGCTATGTGGTGCCGATCGTTGCCGACGAGGCGCGTACCTTCGGCATGGCCAACCTGTTCCGCCAGGTCGGCATCTATTCCTCGCAGGGGCAGTTGTACGAGCCGGAGGACATCGGTTCCATCCTCTACTACCGTGAAGCCAAGGATGGCCAGATCCTGGAAGAGGGCATCACCGAGGCCGGTGCGATCTCCTCGTGGACGGCGGCGGCCACGGCCTATTCAGTCCACGGAACGCCGATGCTGCCGTTCTACATCTACTACTCGATGTTCGGCTTCCAGCGTATCGGTGACCTCATCTGGGCCGCCGCCGACCAGCGTGCGCGCGGTTTCCTGATCGGTGCCACCTCCGGGCGCACCACGCTGGGCGGTGAAGGCCTGCAGCACCAGGATGGCAACAGCCTGGTGACGGCGGCCTCGATTCCCAACTGTATCTCCTACGATCCGGCCTATGCCTATGAGCTGGCGGTGATCGTCGACGATGGCATGCGCCGCATGATGGAACGTGGCGAGGACGTGTTCTACTACGTCACCGTCACCAACGAGAACGAAGCCCAGCCCAGCCTGCCGGCAGGTGTGCAGGAAGGCATCCTGCGCGGCCTGTATTGCCTGGATGCGAAGCCGCAGGCGCAGGCGCGTCTGCTGGCATCGGGCCCGATCCTGAAGGAAGCGGTGGCGGCTGCCGCGCTGTTGCAGCAACACTGGCAGGTCGAGGCCGAGGTATGGAGCGTGACCAGCTTCACCGAGCTGGCGCGCGATGGCGTGGCGGCCCAGCGCGCACAACGCCTGGAGGGCAGCGATGTGCTGCCCTACGTGACGCAGCAGCTGCAGGGTGGCAGTGCGCCGGTGATCGCCGTGAGCGACTATATCCGCAGCTTGCCCGAGAGTATCCGCGCCTTCGTGTCGGCCCCCTACGTCACGCTGGGGACCGACGGCTTTGGTCGCAGTGATACGCGGGTGAACCTGCGCGACTTCTTCGAGATCGATGCGCGCTGGATCGGCTACACGGCCCTGTGCGAAGTGTGGGGCGAGGATCGCACCAGACTGGCAGACGCAGCACGCACCCTGGGTATCGATACGACCAAGCCGCTGTCGAGTACGGTATGAGGGGATGGGCCGCAGATGCATGAATGCCGGCCCGGCGGATTGAAAATCTCTCATCTGCCGCCGCGTCGTGTTTGTTATAGTGAAAACCGCCTGTGCATCACAGGCGGTTTTTTTATCCACAGGTGATGCACGTTCCCGTCCATAAGATCAATTGAGGAGTCAATACGATGGCAGCACCGAAACGAATTGCGCTGGTGACCGGCGCCGGCTCCGGCATCGGCCGGCAGATCACCCTGGCGCTGCTGCGCGAAGGCTATGGCGTGGCCCTGGCCGGGCGCCGCCAGGATGCGCTGGAAGAGACCGTCAAGCTGGCCGGTGACGATGGCGCCAACGCACTGGTGGTGGCCACCGACGTGACCGACGCGTCCTCGGTGAAGCAGCTGTTTGCGAAGACCAAGGAACGCTTCGGTCGCCTGGACATGCTCTTCAATAATGCCGGCGTCTTCACCCCGCCGGTGTCGCTGGAAGAGATGAGCGTGGAGCAGTGGAAGTCAGCCGTGGATATCAATCTCACCGGTGTCTTCCTGTGTACGCAGGAAGCTTTCCGCATCATGAAGGCGCAGTCGCCGCGCGGTGGGCGCATCATCAACAACGGGTCGATCTCGGCCCATGCACCGCGTCCGTATTCGGCCGCCTATACCTCGACCAAGCACGCCATCACCGGTCTGACCAAGGCCACCTCGCTGGATGGCCGTGCCTATGACATCGCCTGCGGCCAGATCGACATCGGCAATGCATCCACCGACATGACCACGCTGATGAAGAAGGGCACGCTGCAGGCCGACGGCAGCACCAAGGTCGAGCCGACCATGGATGCCGGGCATGTGGCCAAGGCCATCCTCTACATGGATAGCCTGCCGCTGGATGCCAACGTACAGTTCATGACGGTGATGGCGACCAAGATGCCTTATATCGGACGCGGTTGAGTCCTCGTGCGCGTTACCCCAATTGAAAATGGCCGCTGCATCATGCAGCGGCCATTTTCATTGGTTACCCGGATAGTGCGAGGGCCTAGCCGATGAATACCGACGGGCCGACTGCGAAGCGTTCGGCCAGTGCCTTGACCTGGCGCAGGTTGAGTTCACGCTTGCCCCGCAGGATTTCCGAGACGACGCCCTGCGAGCCGATTTCCGGCAGGTCCGATTGCGTCAGCTGATGTTGCTCCATCAGGAATTGCAGCACGTCGATCGGTGTGACGTCTTTCAGCGGGAAATGTTTTTCATCATATTCGCCGATGAGGCTACCCAGGGTATCGACCAGGTCGGACAAGGGATGGGCTTCATCAGCGGCACCCGCATCCAGCAACTGGTTCAGTGTGGCGACGGCGTGATCGTAATCCTGCGCGCTGCGGATCGGACGTAGCGGGATGACGGAGGACAACGCGGCAAAGTGCGAGGTGATGTCATCCATCACGTGCTTTTCCATCAAGGCTTCCATTTGTCATACTCCCTGTGTGTGAAGACGTACCGGATATAGAGCTTCTGGCTGTTGAAATTGATGAGCGTGATGATCCGGTACTTGTTGCCGCCCACATCGAAGACGTGGAAGTCACCGGCCTTGTCGGTGGCGTTGAAGGCTTTCTTCAACTCGGCGAAGTTGTCGAACGCGCGCGATTCGATGATCTTGCGCCACACTTGTAGTGGTGTCTCTGCCTGCGGATGGCGCAGGGAAAAATCGGTCAGGGCTTTGTTCGAGATGACGCGCATGACGGCATGATATCTCAATTTGAGATATTTGCAAGAAACATGCGGCCTATGGATAGACCTGTGTCAGACAGGCGCTGGTGGAATGTCCGGTCAGTCGGCGCTGCCCTTGAGCCCTTGCCACTCCGGCGTCAACTGCGAGGCAATGCCAAAGAGATCCAGCACCCGTCCTAGGGTGTGGTCGACCATCTCTTCCAGCGAGGCCGGGCGCTGGTAGAAGCCCGGCAGCGGCGGGAAGATCACGCCACCCATTTCGGTGACGGCGGTCATGTTGCGCAGGTGCGCCAGGTTGAAGGGGGTTTCGCGCACCATCAGCACCAGGCGGCGGCGTTCCTTCAGGACCACGTCGGCGGCGCGCGTGATGAGGTTGTCCGACAGGCCATTGGCCACCGAGGCCAGGGTCTTCATCGAACAGGGGGCGACCACCATGCCGGAGGAGGCAAAGGAACCGCTGGCGACGCAGGCACCGACGTCGCGCACATTGTGTACCACGTCGGCCAGCGCCTCGACATCCTTGCGCCGCATGTCCAGCTCCTGGTGGAGAGTGAGCACGCCGGCCTCGGAAATCATCAGATGGGTCTCGACCTGCCCCTGCTTGCGCAGGTGCTCCAGCAGGCGCACGCCATAGATCGCGCCGGTCGCGCCAGTGATGGCGACGACCAGGCGTTGGCGTGGTGTGCTGGAGGTGGCGTTCACGATCGCCAGGCCTGTCTGGGAGGGATCAGCCCTTGATCAGGGTCTGCAGTTCGCCCGAGTCGTACATCTCGTTCATGATGTCGGAGCCACCGATGAATTCACCCTTCACGTACAGCTGGGGAATGGTCGGCCAGTTCGAGTATTCCTTGATGCCCTGGCGCACGTCCGGGCTTTCCAGCACGTTGACGGTGACGATGTTCTCGGCGCCGCTGGCCTTGAGCAGCTGGATGGCCTTGCCGGAGAAGCCGCATTGCGGGAACTGGGCGGTACCCTTCATGAACAGTACGACAGGGTTTTGGGTCACGGTTTCTTTGATCCAGGATTGGACGTCGCTCATGGCTATGCCTTTGAAAATGGGATTGCCGACATTATAGGGAAAAGCCGGCGCTCGCGTTGGAACCGCCACGCCCGGATTGATCTCGCACACAACAGTCCATGTCAATCTGGAAACTGTTTATATGATATGCAAGCCATGACGCAGGCTTGCCCAAATGCAAAAGGGCGCTTGCGCGCCCTTTGCTCATATCAGGTGTTCAGGCTGTCAGTCCATCATGCCGCGCCAGCCACCATATCGTCGGCGGCTTCATCCGGCAGACGCTTGGCGTCGGAGTGATGCTCCTGCAACCGGTCCTTGTGCTTGATGACCTGGCGATCAAGCTTGTCGATCAGGGCATCGATAGCGGCATAGAGGTCATGTGCGATGCTTTCCGCATGTAGATCCTTCCCCTTGATGTGGACGTTGATTTCCGCTTTTTGGCGCTTTTCCTTTTCTGTGAGTTTATCTACGCTCAGGATCACGCTGACGTCGATCACATTGTCGAAATGGCGCTTGATACGTGTGAGCTTGCTTTGCACGTATTCCCGCAGGGCGGGGGTCAGTTCGAGGTGGTGTCCACTGATGGTCAGATTCATACAACACTCCTATCGTGAAGTCACTGGAGGTTCGAGCAATCCATCGCTACTGCTGCGCTGCCAAAGGCACGTCTGACGTGTCGGTTGGCATCGGATGCTTGCCAGAACACAGCAACGGCTACTGCAGAGAAACTGAGAAAGTAATGCGAAACACTCAGAGGGACTTGCGGAGATTGACCGGCGGAATCTTCAACACTTCGCGGTATTTGGCGACTGTGCGTCGCGCGACCACCATGCCTTGTTCTGCCAGCATATCCGCAATCTTGCTATCGGATAATGGGGTCTGCGGGTTTTCGGCTCCTATCAACTGTTTGATCAGTGCCCGTATCGCGGTGGAGGAGGCTTCGCCTCCGGTTTCAGTCGCGACGTGGCTACCGAAGAAGTACTTCAACTCAAACATGCCGTGCGGCGTAAGCATGTATTTCTGAGTTGTCACGCGAGAGATTGTGCTCTCGTGTAGACCCAGTGTATCAGCAATTTCACGCAGCACAAGGGGGCGCATGGCGACTGCCCCATGTGAAAAGAAGTTTCTTTGACGTTCGACAATAGCCTGTGCAACTCGCAAAATAGTATCGAAACGCTGGCGCATATTCTTGATCAACCACTTCGCCTCCTGCAGCTGGGAAGACAGCGATCCCTCGCCCTTGGCCTGCTTGAGCGCACTCGCATACATGGCATTGACGCGCAGCTTGGGCATGACCTCATGGTTGAGCATGACCTGCCAGCCGGTCTTTGTCTGTTTGACAATCACATCCGGCACCACGTAGTCGGAGGAATCACGTGCGAATTCCGCGCCCGGATGGGGGCGACACTGGCGGATCACCGTCTGGGCTTCGCGCAGGTCCTCGTCGTCGCAGTCGAGGGCTTTCTTGATCTTGTTGAAGTCGCGCTGGGCGAACAGTGGCAGGTAATCCTCAACGATCCTCAGCGCCAGCTTGCGTGTCACGAATGGCACCTTGGGCAGGCGCCGGATCTGCAGGGCCAGGCATTCGCCGGCACTGCGCGCACCGACGCCGGCCGGGTCCAGGCTCTGCAGCAATTTCAGCGCAATGCCCAGCTCTTCCAGGTCGATGCCAAGCTCTTCGGGCAGGCGCGCCAGGATATCTTCCAGCGGTTCTTCCAGGTAGCCGCTGTCATCGAGCGCATCGGTGAGCAGTTCCAGCAACGCGCGGTCGCGCAGGGTGCGGGCGGTTACGCGGATCTGCTCCAGCAGGTGTTCGCGCAGGGTAATTTCGTGGGCTTCCAGTTGCGGGCGGGCATCTTCGTCGTCAGAGGATTTTCCGCTGCGGGCGACGTCGTCGAAGCTCCAGTCGGACTCGCCGCTGACACCGCCTTCGGGGGCGTTGTCCTGGTATTCGAAGCTGGATTCGCCGTCGGCGCTGGCAGGCGCCGCTTCGCCGCTGCCTTCGTTGTTGCCTTCGGCCACACCCGAGGAGGGCGTGGCGCTGACGGCACCGTCGGCCAGCAGGCGCACCGAATTGTCCAGCGCATCGTCGAGGCGTTCCAGCAGCGGATTGTCGGAAAGGATCTGTTCCAGCTCCTGGTGCAGTTCCAGCGTCGACAATTGCAGCAGTCTGATCGACTGCTGCAATTGCGGCGTCAATGCGAGGTGCTGCGAAGTTCGTAACTGGAGCGATTGTTTCATCTGTTTTTCGTGTGGCGGCGTGGCCCGCCGTTTTCTATGCCTAGCATCTCCGCTCGCAGGTCTTACATGCGGAAGTGCTCTCCCAGGTAGACGCGTCGGACCGATTCGTTGGCGATGATTTCATCCGGATTGCCGCTGGCCAGTACCGTGCCCTGGTTGATGATGTAGGCGCGGTCGCAGATGCCCAGGGTTTCACGCACGTTGTGGTCGGTGATGAGCACGCCGATGCCGCGTTCCTTGAGGAAGCGCACGATGCGCTGGATCTCGATCACCGCGATCGGATCGATACCGGCGAAGGGTTCATCCAGCAGCACGAAGCGCGGATCGGTGGCCAGGGCGCGGGCGATCTCGACGCGCCGGCGTTCACCGCCCGACAGCGACAGGGCCTGGCTTTCGCGCAGCTTCTCGATCTGCAATTCGTGCAGCAGGTTGTTGAGGCGGTTCTCGATTTCGTCGCGCGAGAGTGACTTGCCGTCTTCCTTGCGCAATTCCAGCACGGCGCGGATATTGTCTTCCACCGTCAGCTTGCGGAACACCGAGGCTTCCTGCGGCAGGTAGGACAGGCCCAGCGTGGCGCGCTTGTGGATGGCCAGGCGCGAGATGGGCGAGCCATCCAGGTCGATCTCGCCACCGTCCGACGGCACCAGGCCGACGATCATGTAGAAGGAGGTGGTCTTGCCGGCGCCGTTGGGGCCGAGCAGGCCGACCACTTCGCCGCTGCGCACTTCCATGGAGACGTCGCGCACGACCTGGCGGGCGCCATAGCTTTTCTTCAGTCCGCGCACTACCAGCGAGCTTGTCATCATTGGTCCTTTCCGGGTTGCGCGGCCTGCGGCTTGCGCTGCGGCGCGGCCGGCTGGGCCGGGACGGAGGCAGGGGCGGGAGCAGTCGCTGCACCGGCCGGTGGCGGACTCTTGGGCTGGATCACGGCGGTGATGCGCCCGGCGCCCGGCTTGCTCTCGCCGCTGACGGTATTGTTGACCGAGTAGAACTCGGCGCGGCTGTCATAGGAGATGAACTCGCCATTGACCTCGTCGGTGATGCGTTTGCCATCCATGCGCTGGATGTGGGCGCGCTGGAACAGCTTGGAAATCTCGGTCTGTTCGGAATACTCGATGCGCTCGGCGTGGCCTTCGATCCACAGGTCGGGGCCGCCATCGCGCTTCTGGCGGAAGCTGGCCAGTGCGCCCGGGGCGGCGTACAGGGTCGCATATTCATAGCCGTACTGGTCGGTCGTCAACACCACGCGACCGGCCTTGATGATGAGCGTGCCGCGGGTCATCACGACATTGCCGGTGAAGGTCTTCACCTGGCGCACGTCGTCATAGACCATCTGGTCTGCTTCGATGTTGGTGGGCTTGGTGGTGTCGGCCTTCTCGGCACGCGCCACGCCGCACACGGCAACCAGCATCAACAAGGGCAGTAAGAGTGAGCGTTTCATAGATTCCTGTCGGGTCTTGGCGATCTTGTTCTAATGGGGAGGGGACTCAGCGTTTCTTCGGGGTCGGCTCGTAGTAGCCGCGGACATTGCCAAACAACTGCACGACCGCCGTGGCGTTGTTGGCCAGCATGCCCACACCGTTCAATCTGGTGGTGCCCATCGTCATGGCAACCGGTTTGTCGGTCTTGACGATTTCATCGTCGGGCAGCAACAGCAGGTATTCCGACACCAGGTGCATGGGATCGCGTCCCTTGGTGGCGCCACGGATGGCGTTGGCGTTGCCATACATGTGGATCTGGGTCTGGTCATCGGTCACGCGGGCGGTGTCCGAGTACAGCTCCATGGGGGGCTTTTCCTTGTCCAGGTTATGCACCACCGGCTTGGTGATCTCGAAGGAGTCGTCCAGCGGGAAGTGGACCATCTTGGTGCCGGAGACGTCGTAGCGCGGCAGGCCGGTGGGACCCATCTTCACGTAGTTGAAGTTGTCCAGGTAGTAGTCGGGCTTGCCGCGCGGACGTTGCGCCGCTTCCTGGCCGCCCGTGGCGCGCAGTGCCTGCAGCACCCAGAAGCTGCCCAGGGCGGCGCCGATCAGCAGGACCAGGACCACCACGACGCGGATCCGGTCGGCTGCACGTTCGCCGCTGCGCCCGCTCATGCCAGGTACGGCGCCAGCGCCGCCTCGTAGTTGCCCTGTGCGGCCAGCACCAGGTCGCAGACTTCGCGCACCGCGCCGTTGCCGCCGCTGGCCTGGGTCACGTAATCACTGCGAGCCTTGACCTCGCGATGACCATTGGCCACGCAAGCCTTGAAGCCGACACGGGTCAGCACCGGCAGGTCGATGACGTCGTCGCCCAGGTAGCCGCAGGCCGATGCGCTCACGCCGGTGTGCTGCAGCAGTTGTTCGAAGGCCTGGCGCTTGTCATGCACACCCTGGAATACCTGGGCGATGCCGAGGTCGCGCGCGCGGCGCAACACGTAGGGCGACTGGCGTGCGGTGATGATGGCTGCCGCCGTACCGAACTGCTGCATCATCTTGATGCCGTGGCCATCCAGGGCGTTGAAGCGCTTGAACGCTTCGCCATCCTCGCCATAGAACAGCCCGCCGTCGGTCAGCACGCCATCGACGTCGAAGATCATCAGGCGGATGCCGGCGGCCTTGGCCAGGACGGCCGGCGCGAAGGTGCTGGCGAAGGCTGGCGTGGTCATCAGATCACCTTGGCGCGGGTCAGGTCGTGGATGTGCAGCGCACCGGTCAGTACGCCATCGGCATCGGTGACCAGCAACTGGTTGATGCGGAATTCTTCCATCAGCTGCACGGCATCCACTGCCAACTGGTCCTGGTACACGGTACGCGGGTTGGCGTGCATGATGTCGGCGATGCGGAACTTGCTGAAGTCCTGGCCGCGTTCGAGCAGGCGGCGCAGGTCGCCGTCGGTGAACACGCCGATGGGGCGGAAGTCCGCATCCACCACGGCGGTCATGGCCATGCCCTTGCGCGTGATTTCCATGAGCGCTTCCGACAGCGAGACATCCGGGCGTACCGCCGGGATGGCGTCGCCACTGCGCATCACATCGCGCACATGGGTCAGCAGGCGGCGGCCCAGCGCGCCACCGGGGTGGGAGCGGGCGAAATCCTCTTCCAGGAAGCCACGTGCATCCAGCAGCGAGACCGCCAGCGCGTCGCCCATGGCCAGGGTGGCCGTGGTGCTGGCGGTGGGGGCGAGGTTGAGGGTACAGGCTTCCTTGTCCACGCCCACGTTCAAGTGGACGGTGGATAGCCGGGCCAGGCTGGAGTTGTCATTGCCGGTCATGGCGATGATGACCGCGCCCATGCGCTTGACGATGGGCACGATGGCCATCAGCTCGGCGGTTTCACCGGAATTGGAAATGGCGATGAAGACATCCTTGGGCGTCACCATGCCCAGGTCGCCATGGGCGGCTTCGGCCGGATGCATGAACAGCGACGGGGTGCCGGTGGAGGCCAGGGTGGCGGCGATCTTGCGGCCGATGTGGCCGGACTTGCCAATGCCGGAAACAACCGCGCGGCCATTGCTTTGCAGTAAAAGGTGCACGGCCTGGGCCAGTGGCTCGGCGCTGTCGTCGGACAGGCGGTTCTTCAGCGCCAGGATGGCATCGGCTTCGATCTGCAGGGTCTGGCGCGCCAGTTCGAGGGCGCGGCGGGCATCCCCGGCCGAAAAAGATGCAGGCGTGGTTTTGTCATCGGTTACACTCATAACCGAAGTATAAACGAATTAGCAAAGCAAAAAACTTGCCAGATGTAAGGGAATGCTGCCGGCTTGACCTGGTCAGGCGCAGTGCAGCACGCGTGCAACATGGAGCGGACTGGCAGTGGCGACGTTATCAGGTTGCGGTGCAAAAAAATGGATGGCGACAAGTAGAGGTGAAGAAAGCTGCTGTCGCCGCGCCACAGGCCTGAATCCACATACTGGTGCGCACCAAACTGGGCCGGCACTGGCGTGCCGTGGGCATCCCGGCATGTTTCTCGCTTCAGGGTAGTCAATGCGACTGCTCATGCAGATTGTCGGCGAGTCCTCTCATTGTTATAAGAATTACATCATCCACACATGTTTTCCGGACTGGAACTGACCCTCTTCCTTCTGGCCGCGGCGGTGCTCGGCGTGGTCGCTTTTCGCATGATGCAGTTGCCCCCCATGCTGGGCTACCTGGTGGTGGGCATCGTGATCGGGCCGCACGGCCTGGCCTTTGCCGAAGATAACGAGACCACCCATGCGCTGGCCGAGTTTGGCGTGGTGTTCCTGATGTTTTCGATCGGCCTGGAATTCTCGCTCTCCAAGCTCTCGGCGATGCGGCATATCGTCTTCGGCCTGGGCGTGGCCCAGGTGGCGGCCACCATCGCCGTGACCATGGTCGGGGCCTGGGGCGCGGCCATGTTCCTGCCGCAATTCATCAACGTCACCTGGCAGGCCGCCTTTGCGCTGGGCGGCGCCTTGACCATGTCTTCCACGGCCATCGTCTCCAAGCTGCTCACCGAACGGCTGGAGCTGGAGACCGAGCACGGCCGCCGCATCCTGGGTGTGCTGCTGTTCCAGGATCTGGCTCTGGTGCCGCTGCTGATCGTGGTGCCGGCGCTGGCCAAGGATTCCGGCGACATCATGACGACCCTGGCCTGGGCCGTCGGCAAGGCGCTGGTGGTGCTGGCGCTGCTGCTGTTCTTCGGCCAGAAGCTCATGCGCGGCTGGTTCCGCATCGTGGTCAAGCGGCGCTCGCAGGAATTGTTCATGCTGAACCTGCTGCTCATCACCCTGGGCGCGGCCTGGATCACCGAGAAGGCCGGCCTGTCGCTGGCGCTGGGCGCCTTCATTGCCGGCATGCTGATCTCCGAGACCGAGTTCAAGCACCAGGTGGAAGAAGACATCAAGTCCTTCCGTGACGTGCTGCTGGGCCTGTTCTTCATCACCATCGGCATGCTGCTCAACGTGCGCACCCTGGTGGACCACTGGTTCCTGGTGCTGGCCCTGCTGACCGGCCCGGTGTTGCTCAAGTTCGGCCTGATCGCGGCGTTGGCGCGGCTGTTCGGCTCGACCCCGGGCGTGGCGCTGCGTGTGGGCCTGGGGCTGGCGCAGGCCGGCGAGTTCGGCTTCGTGCTGCTGAGCCAGGCCGGTGGCCTGAGGCTGGTCGACCCCATGCTCATCCAGGTGATCCTGGCGGCCATGGTGCTCTCCATGCTGGCGACGCCCTTCATCCTGGCCAAGTCCGACGCCATCGTCATGAAGCTCTCGGCCAATGAATGGATGCTGCAATCGCTGGCCCTGACGCAGTTGGCCACCCGCACCATGGGGGTGCAGAAGCATGTGATCATCGCCGGCTTCGGCCGCAGCGGCCAGAGCCTGGCGCGGCTGCTGGAAGAAGAGGGCATCGCCTACCACGCGCTGGAGATGGATCCAGAGCTGGTGCAGGATGCCCGCAATGGCGGCGCCAATGTCTCCTATGGCGATGCCGCCCGGCGCGAAAGCCTGGTGGCCGCCGGTATCCACCGCGCCGCCGCCCTGGTGGTGACCTACGCCAGCACGCCCTCGGCGCTGAAGGTCTTGCATCATGCCGCCGAGCTGGAACCAGAGCTGCCCGTGATCGTGCGCAGCCACGATGACGCCGACATGGAAAAGCTGCTCAATGCCGGCGCCACCGAGGTCGTGCCGGAGGCGCTGGAAGGCAGCCTGATGCTGGCCTCGCACGCGCTGGTGATGCTGGGCGTGCCGCTGCGCCGCGTGGTACACCGGGTGCAGGATGCGCGCGACGAGCGCTATGCCTCGCTGCGTGGCTATTTCCACGGCATGTCCGACGCCGAGGCCGATGGCGTGGGAATGAATGTACGCCTGCAGTCGGTGTCGTTGATCGACGGCGCCAGCGCGGTCGGCCGCACGCTGGCCGAGCTGGACCTGCCGGCCCAGTGTGGCGCCGAGGTGGCCATGCTGCGGCGGGGCAAGCAGCGTGTCGAAGCAGCCCAGGAGACGGTGCTCCTGGCCGGCGACATCGTGGTCCTGCGGGGTAGCTCGGAGAGCATCCTGCGGGCCGAAAAGCGGCTGCTCAGCAAATAAGCCGGTCGCCCCACAACAATAATTGTTCTCCTGGCCGGGCAGGCCCCTGTTCCCTTGGTACGGGAAATGCTAGTGTTTCCCTGCGGCAGTAAGGGAGCCTATCCGCGCCCCCCGCTGCACACATGCGCGCCACCGGCTTACACGATGAGCCGTGGGCAAAGACAACAAGAACGCAAGTCCAGGAGAAACATGTTCAGCACACTCACGATCAGGGCACGCCTGATTTTCGTCATCGGTTTTTTGGCCCTGCTGCTGGTGGCATCCGGCGTACTGGGCGTGGCCAGCCTGCGCTCGACCAATGCGCAGATGCGCTCGCTCTACGAGGACCGGCTGGTCGCCTTCTCCGAGCTGGAGCGCATGTCCTCGGCGCTGGATGCGGCACGCAACAGCATTTCCACCTCGCTGGTGGGGGACTCTGGCGAGATCGATGCCAGCATGGACAAGCTGGAAAAATCGCTCAAGGACAATGAGGCCGTCATCAAGCAATACCAGGCCACCGTGCTCACCGACGAGGAAGCCGCGCTGCTGCAGAAGATGGTGGCGCAACGGCAGAAATTCATCACGGAGGGGATCAAGCCCGCCGTCGAGGCCCTGCGCAACCGTGACCTGCAAAGTGCCATCGAAGTGTATGGCGATGCCATGCTCAAGCGCTATACCGAGACCCACGCCACGCTGGCACAACTGATGGACCTGCAGCGCAATGTCGGTCGCGATCTCTACGAGCAGGCCCAGCGACGCTACCAGCTCCTGCTGGTGGTGATGAGCGTGGCCATGGCGGCCGGCCTGGCGGTGGCACTGTGGATGGGGGCCTTGCTGGTGAAGGCCATCTCGCGTCCGCTGCAGCGCGCCGTCACGCTGGCGCAGGCGGTGGCTGCGGGCGACCTGACGCAACAGATCGTCGTGCATAGCCAGGACGAGACCGGACAGCTGATGCAGGCGCTCAAGCAGATGAACGAGAACCTGCAGGGCATCGTCGGCCAGGTGCGCGCCAGCACCGATACCATCGGCACGGCCTCCACCGAGATCGCCCACGGCAACCTGGATCTCTCCTCCCGTACCGAACAGCAGGCCGGCGCGCTTGAAGAGACCGCCTCGACCATGGAGCAACTCACGTCCACGGTGCGCCACAATGCCGAGAATGCCCAGGAAGCCAAGCAACTGGCGCAGTCGGCCTCGGAGGTGGCGGTGCGCGGCGGCGAGGTGGTGCGCCAGGTGGTCGATACCATGAGCGCCATCAACCAGTCTTCCAGCAAGATCGTCGACATCATCAGCGTGATCGACGGCATCGCCTTCCAGACCAATATCCTGGCGCTCAACGCAGCGGTGGAGGCCGCGCGTGCCGGCGAGCAGGGACGCGGTTTTGCGGTGGTGGCTTCCGAGGTGCGCTCGCTGGCCCAGCGTTCGGCCGCGGCGGCCAAGGAAATCAAGGTCCTCATCGACGATTCGGTGGCACGGGTGGGCAGTGGCAGCGCCCTGGTGGCGCAGGCGGGCCAGACCATCGACGAGGTGGTCAGGAGTGTTCAGCGGGTCAGCGAGGTGGTCAGCGATATCAGCTCGGCTGGCCGCGACCAGAGCCTGGGCATCGAGGAGGTCAACCGCGCCATTACGCAGATGGATGAGAGCACGCAACAGAATGCCGCGCTGGTCGAGCAGGCTGCCGCCGCCGCGCAATCCCTGCAGGAACAGGCTGCGCAGTTGAGTGGCGCGGTCAGCGTGTTCCGGCTGGGCGGAATGAGCGGAATGAGCGGTGCAGGTGGCTCCGCCCTGATCGCCTGATCACGCCTCGCCGGCTGCCGGTGCGGCCGAGCCGGTCAGCAAATGCCAGTAATTTCGCGCCAGTTTGCGGGACACTCCCTATCGTGACAAGCACAAGAACGATAGGGAGAACCCGTGAACAAGATGAGTATCAAGTTTCGCCTGATCCTGGCGATCAGTTTCCTGGCGGTGATGCTGGTGGCATCGAGTGTGCTGGGCCTGCTGGCCCTGCGATCGAGCAACGACCGCATGCGCTCGCTGTACGAAGACCGATTGGTGGCGCTGTCCTTGCTGGAGCGTATCGAAGCCACCCTGGAGACCACCAGCAATGGTATCTACGGCATCATCACGCTGGATTCCAGCGAGGGCTGGAATCCCGCCGAGATCGACCGCCACCTGGATGACCTGGAAAAGAAGCTCAAGGCCAGCGAGCCCGATATCCAGGTCTACCAGGCCACCTACCTGACCGAGCAGGAATCAAGCCTGCTGCAGCAATTCCTCAAGCAGCGCACCAGCCTCATCGAGGACGGTTTCAAGCCGACCCTGCTGGCCTTGCGCAAGCGCACCTTCCAGGCTGCCGACGATATCTTCAGCGGCACCGCGCGCAAGCGCTACGATGAGGTGCATCACACAATGCAGGGGTTGAAGCAATTGCAGATCGACGTCGGTCGCGAGCTCTACGAGACCGAACAGGGACGCTATCGCCTGCTCATGCTGGTCATGGGGGCGGCCATGCTGACCGGCATGGTGGTGGCTTGCCTGGAGGCGGTGCTGCTGGTGCGGGCGATCTCCCGGCCACTGGGCCAGGCGGTCTCCCTGGCCAGGGTGGTGGCCTCGGGTGACCTGAGTCGCGACATCGAGGTGCGTAGCCACGATGAAACCGGGCAGCTGATGCAGGCGCTCAAGGACATGACGGCCAACCTGCATCAGATCGTGGCAGCGGTGCGGGCCAGTACCGATACCATCGGCGCGGCCTCCAAGGAAATCAGCGCCGGCAACCTGGACCTGTCGGCGCGTACCGAGCAGCAGGCCGGATCGCTGGAACAGACGGCCTCGGCCATGGCGCAGCTGACCTCTACCGTCAAGGCCAACGCCGACAATGCCAGCCAGGCCAACATGCTGGCGGCGTCCGCCTCGGAAGTGGCGGTGCGTGGGGGCGATGTGGTGAGACAGGTGGTCGATACGATGAACTCGATCAACCAGTCGTCGACGCGCATCGTGGACATCATTGGCGTGATCGATGGCATCGCCTTCCAGACCAATATCCTGGCGCTCAACGCCGCGGTGGAAGCCGCGCGGGCGGGTGAACAGGGGCGCGGCTTTGCCGTGGTGGCGGCCGAAGTGCGCTCGCTGGCGCAACGGGCGGCGGCCGCCGCCCGGGAGATCAAGGATCTCATCGATGATTCGGTGGACAAGGTCGGCAAGGGTACGGCCCTGGTCGGGCAGGCCGGACAGACCATGGATGAAGTGGTGGCCAGCGTGCGCCAGGTCACCGACATGGTCGGTGAAATCAGCAGCGCCAGCCAGGAACAGAGCACCGGTATCCAGGAAATCGATCGCGCCATCGTGCTCATGGATCAGGCCACGCAGCAGAATGCGGCGCTGGTCGAACAGGCCGCCGCCTCGGCGCAAGCCTTGCTGGAACAATCGCAGCGGCTGGAACGCGCAGTCAGCGTGTTCCAGCTGGGCAGTGCCGACGCGATGGCCAAGACCAAGGCGCCGGCAGCAGCCGCTCAGGCGTCCAGCGCGATATCGTCGGACGCCGCCGAGCGGGTGCCGGCCAAGGGGGGATTGCTCTTGCCGTGATAGGCGAACACCGCCGAGCACTTGACCCGGTCGCTGTCATTGCGACCGGCGGCATGGAACAGTCCGCTATGGAACAGCACCACGTCGCCCGGTTCCAGCGAAAGCGCGATGCCCTGCGCAAACAGGGCCTGGTTGGCCGGCACTTCCGGGCGCAGGAAGTCCAGCTCATCCATCTGCTCAGGCTGCAGTTGCAGCGTGTGCGATCCGGGGATGAACTTGAGTGCGCCGTTCTCGGGCGTCTCCGCGCCCAGCGCCAGCCAGACCGAGACCAGCTCGTTGCGTGGGAACGACCAGTAGCGGATGTCGCGATGCCAGCCGGTGGCCGTGCCGAAGGCCGGGTGCTTGGTCATGATGCAGTTGTGGTGCGCCAGCGTGATGCAGACCGGTTCCTCGAACAGTTGGTGCAGCATGGCCACCAGTTGCGCATCGCCGGCCCATTCGCGGTAGACCGGATCGCGCTGCCAGGCCGCGCGCAGGCGCCGCGCGGTGCGTCCGCCTTCGGCCTCCAGCGAGGCCGGGGCGCCTTCGTAGCCGACCTCGGCTTCGTATTCGAGGGGGGCGACGGCATGTTGCAGATGATCCTGGGTCACCGCCAGCATGCGCTCGCGCAGGGCGGCGGGGGCCATGCCCTTGATCAGCAGGTAGCCCTGCTCGCGGAAGAAAGCGACCTGGGCGGGAGACAGCGGGTTTGACATGATGGACTTCCTGGATTGCACGAGGAGCGCATGGATGGCGCCAAGTGCATGACTGTATGCCTCGGCCGGCGGCGCGCAAGATACAGATGCGCTTCTTTTCTGTATCGTTTGCGCGCGCGCAAGAGCGGGCCGTTTTTTGCTACTTTTTCTTCTTCAGCAAGGGCGCCAGGTACTTGCCGGTGACGCTGGCCGGATTCTTCGCCACGTCTTCCGGGGTACCGGCGGCCACGATAAGGCCACCGCCGGCGCCACCTTCCGGCCCCAGGTCGATGATCCAGTCGGCGGTCTTGATGACGTCCAGGTTGTGCTCGATGATGGTCACCGTATTGCCCTGGTCACGCAGGCGGTGGATCACCTTGAGCAGCAGGTCGATGTCATGGAAGTGCAGGCCGGTGGTCGGTTCATCCAGGATGTAGAGTGTGCGGCCGGTATCGCGCTTGGACAGTTCCAGCGACAGCTTCACGCGCTGTGCTTCGCCACCCGAGAGGGTGGTGGCGCTCTGGCCCAGCTTGATGTAGCCCAGGCCCACATCCAGCAGCGTCTGCAACTTGCGGGCGATCAGTGGCACCGGCTTGAAGAACTCGTGGGCATCCTCCACCGTCATGTCGAGGATCTCGGTGATGTTCTTGCCCTTGTATTGCACTTCCAGGGTTTCACGGTTGTAGCGCTTGCCGTGGCAGACATCGCAAGGCACGTAGACGTCCGGCAGGAAGTGCATCTCCACCTTGATCACGCCATCGCCCTGGCAGGCTTCGCAGCGGCCGCCCTTGACGTTGAAGGAGAAGCGCCCGGCGCTGTAGCCACGCTCCTTGGACATCGGCACGGTGGCGAAGAGGTCGCGGATCGGCGTGAAAAGGCCGGTGTAGGTGGCCGGGTTGGAACGCGGCGTGCGGCCGATGGGGGCCTGGTCCACCGCGATCACCTTGTCGAAATGTTCCAGGCCGCCGATCGCTTCGTGCTCGGCCGGCTCGGTCTGCGAGCCATACAGGTGGCGCGCCGCCGACAGGTAGAGGGTGTCGTTGACCAGGGTGGACTTGCCTGAACCGGAGACGCCAGTCACGCAGGTCAGCAGGCCCACTGGCAACTCCAGTTCGACGTTCTTCAGGTTGTTGCCGGTGGCGCCGGTGATGGTCAGCATGCGCGACTCGTCGCAGGGCGTGCGCTTCTTGGGGACGGCGATTTCCAGCGAGCCGTTGAGGTACTTGGCGGTCAGCGACTTCTTGTTCTTCAGGATTTCGGGCAGCGAGCCGTGGGCGATCACGTCGCCGCCATGCACGCCCGCACCGATCCCCATGTCGACGATGTAGTCGGCGGTACGGATGGCGTCTTCGTCGTGTTCCACCACCAGCACGGTATTGCCGATGTCGCGCAGGTGGCGCAGGGTGTCGATCAAGCGGTCGTTGTCGCGCTGGTGCAGGCCGATGGACGGTTCATCCAGCACATACATCACGCCGGTCAGGCCCGAGCCGATCTGCGAGGCCAGGCGGATGCGCTGGGCTTCGCCGCCGGAGAGGGTATCGGCGCTGCGTTCCAGCGACAGGTAATCCAGGCCGACGTTGTTGAGGAAGGTCAGGCGCGAGACGATTTCCTTGATGATGCGGTCGGCGATTTCCTTCTTGGCACCGGTCAGCTTCAGGGTCTCGAAGAAGGACAGGGTCTCGCGCAGCGGCGTGGCGGCCACTTCATAGATGGCGCGCTGCTGCTTGCCGCTGCCTACCTTCACGTAGCGCGCTTCCACCCGCAGGCGTGCGCCGTGGCAGGAGGGGCATTGCTTTTCGTTGATGAACTTGGCCAGTTCTTCCTTGACCGCCATCGAATCGGTTTCGCGGTAACGGCGTTGCAGGTTGTTGACCACGCCTTCGAAGGTGTGCTCCTTGACCACGGTGCGACCGCGCTCGTTGACGTAGGCGAACGGAATGGTCTGGCGGCCGGAACCGTACAGAACCGCCTGCTGGGCCTTGTCGTCGAGCTGCTCGAAGGGAACGTCGAGGTCGAAGTCGTAGAAGGCGGCGATGCTGGTGAGCATCTGGAAATAGAACTGGTTGCGGCGATCCCAGCCCTTGATCGCGCCCGAGGCCAGCGACAGGTTGGGGAAGGCGACGATGCGCTTGGGATCGAAGAACTCGATATGGCCCAGGCCATCGCATTCCGGACAGGCGCCCATCGGGTTGTTGAAGGAGAACAGGCGCGGCTCCAGCTCCTGCAGCGAATAGCCGCAGATGGGGCAGGCGAACTTGTTGGAGTAGAGGTGCTCCTTGCCGCCATCCATCTCCAGCGCGATGGCGCGGCCATCGGCCAGGCGCAGCGCGGTCTCGAAACTCTCGGCCAGGCGCTGCTTGATGTCGGCCTTGACCTTGACGCGGTCGATCACCACGTCGATGGTGTGCTTCTCGGTCTTCTTCAGCTTGGGCAGGTCATCGACCTCGTAGACCTTGGCCGCGCCGGTGCCGCTCTGGATGCGGAAGCGCACGAAGCCCTGCGCCTGCATCTCCTCGAACAGGTCGGCATGCTCGCCCTTGCGGTTGGCCACCACGGGGGCCATGATCATCAGCTTGGTGTCTTCCGGCAGGGCCAGCACGGCATCGACCATCTGCGAGACCGATTGGGCCTCCAGCGGATGTTCGGGGTGATCCGGGCAATAGGGCGTCCCCACGCGGGCGTACAGCAGGCGCAGGTAGTCGTGGATCTCGGTGACGGTGCCCACGGTGGAGCGCGGGTTGTGCGAGGTGGCCTTCTGCTCGATGGAGATGGCCGGCGACAGGCCTTCGATCAGGTCGACATCGGGCTTTTCCATCAGCTGCAGGAACTGGCGTGCATAGGCCGACAGCGACTCGACGTAGCGGCGCTGTCCCTCGGCATACAAGGTATCGAAAGCCAGCGAAGACTTGCCCGAACCGGACAGGCCGGTGATGACGATGAGCTTGTTGCGGGGGAGGTCTAGGTTGATATTCTTCAGGTTGTGCGTGCGCGCGCCGCGAATGCGAATTTCTTCCATGGATGCCTTCAGCTAGGGTTTCCTGCCGCCGCGTGGGATGACGCCGTGCGCGGAGCAGCGGTGGGACAACATGTAACTATAACAGGACTGCGCATGGCCGGCAGGCAGGCTTGCCGCAGCAGGAGACCCAGGTGGGCGCAGTTGCCGGAAATGAAAGTGCAGCCGTGAAAAAGCCGGCACGCGGCCGGCTTGGGGGAGATCCGATCTTGTTGCCTGCTACACCACGGCCATCAGCCGGCGCGCTGGTAGACCTTGAGCAACTGTCCGGTATCGCCTTCGCGGCGCCCTTCCCAGAACAGGCGCCAACGACCATGCGGATGCGGTGCCACGCCCGGGGTCTGCAGCATCACCCAGTTGCACTGGGTGCGACGGGTGTCATCGATGGGCTGGTGCAGGATGCCGGTGTAGTAATAGAGCATCGGCGCTTCGGACTCGCCCAGGTTTTCGCTGGCCATGCAGTCACCGGGCTGCCAGAGCGGGGCGATCTGGGTCTTCAGGTCGGTGTAGACATATTCATAACTCTTGCCATAGTCCGCCCAGGGCAGCAGCAGCGTATAGGCCAGGCCCCACATCAGGGTGATGCCGCCGAACCAGCTGAACACACCGCGCCACTGGCCCGACAGGTGCAGCTTGTTGAGGCTCCAGATCCACAGGATGCTCATGGCCCCGGCCGCCAGCAGCGCCAGCGGCTGGACGGGGGTGACGAAGTCCAGTGGCAGCCACTTGCCCATGAAGCCGATCCAGTGGTGATAGCCGGTCGGCAGCGTGGAGACCACATAGGTCGCCCAGACGCCCACGGAGATCAGGCCGAAGACGATACGCGATAACCAGTCCCAGGCCAGGTGGGCCCAGTGCGGCAGGCGCGGGATGGCTTGCACGGCCAGCAGGGCCAGCGGCAGCAGCACCGGCAGCAGGTAGAGCTGGCGCGCCGTGGCCGAGCTTTGCAGCACGGCCAGGCTGATGCCGGCGAAGGCCAGCGGCAGCGCCACCATCGGCTGGCCGATGCGGCGCCAGTCGCCCAGCGCAAGTGCCAGCAGGGCCAGCACCGAACCCGGCAGGGCGAAGCCGAACAGGGCGCGCAGGATCACGGCCTGATCGTTGTCCGAACCCAGCTTCTTGACCGAGAAGCCGAAGAAACGGCCGACGTTGTTATCCCAGAACCACTCCATGAAGAGCGGCACCGAATGCTGCGCCAGCAGGGCCGGCCACACCACGAAGAAGGGCAGCGAGACCAGCACGGCCGCGCCGACCATCTTCCAGTACGACAGGCTGCGGCATTCGCGCACCATCACGCCCACTGCCATGGCGCAGGCCGCGAAGGTCAGGGGAATGAACAGCCCCTTGGTCATCTCGGTGATGCCCACGCCCAGGCCGAACCAGAATGCCGCTGCCCAGGCCGGGGTGCGGTTCTTTTCGTTGGTGGCAATGGCCAGCAGGCCGTAGATGGCCATGGCGCCACCACTGACCAGGGCGACGTCGGTGAACATGTCATGCGCATGCTTGACCATGCCGGGAGAGCCGGCGAACAGGGCCAGCGTACCCAGGACCGGCAGGCTCAGCGCCTCACGCTGGTGCCAGACCAGCTTGGCGATGCGGGTCACGAAGACCAGCGTCACCAGGTTGTAGAGCACGCTGGCCAGGCGGGCGCCATCATGGTAGTCCAGCAGCGGATGGAAGAGCTTGGCCAGCAGCACCGCCGTCCAGTAGTACAGCGGCGGCTTTTCCATGAAGGGCTGGCCGGCATTGGTCGGGACCAGGTAGTCACCCGAGACCAGCATGTGGTGGATGATGCCGAAGGTATAGGTTTCGTCCTGCTTCCAGGGGCCGTGGGCGAAGATGCCCGGCAGCAGCCAGGCCGCGCCGATCAGGGTCAGCAACAGCCAGGCCGTGCGCGTGGGCAGCGCCTGTCGGGCCCATGCCTGGGCAGGCGTGGCGGTAAAGGCGGATTCTGCTTTGGATTCGGAAGCCGAAGTAAATAAAAACATTGCTGGACACTAATGCGAACCATGCTGACGGTTCGCGCAAAATCAATTATGGAAGACGCCGGTGCGCAGGGTCATGGAAACAGGAAATGCCCGCAGGCAGTTTCATTGCCATCCTCTGCGTTCGACGGTCTTCACCCCCTTAGTACGCGTGATTGCTTTATTTTTCTTGGCGATGTTGTTGCCATCAGGAAATGTCTTTCAGATCGGACACGATGGCGCTTATAGGGGATTGCAGGAAAAATGAGCAATCAGCCATTTTGGCATAAAGCGTCCCGAAAATGACAGATCTGTCAGCCAGCATGTGCTTTAAAAAGCTGCAAGACAATCAGGTGTTGGATTGATGCCGCACATGGAATGCAGTCATGACTTCGTTTAAGGGGACATTGCTGCAGACGGCGGGACAGTCGATGCTGTTACCATAGCGTCTTTGTCCCATCGCCGGGTTTGTACGCAGGCCCGGCAGTCGCCAACGCCAGCCCCCTACAAGTATGTCCCAGTCCACGAGCTCAACGGCACTGCCTGAAAAATCCGGCATGTCGCGCGCCGAGGTGCGCGCCAGTGCGTCTCTCGCTTCCATCTTTTCCCTGCGCATGCTGGGCTTGTTCCTGGTGCTGCCGGTATTTGCGGTGCATGCCCATAGCCTGCCCGGGGGCGACAGCGACACCCTGGTCGGCATTGCGCTGGGGATCTACGGGCTGGCGCAGGCCTTCGGCCAGATTCCCTATGGCATGGCCTCGGACCGCTATGGCCGCAAGCGCATCATCGTCATCGGCCTGGTGCTGTTCGCGCTGGGCTCCTTCGTGGCGGCCTCGGCCAGCAGCGTGATGTGGCTGCTGGCGGGCCGGGCCTTGCAGGGTTCCGGCGCCATCTCGGCGGCCATCACGGCCTTCATCGCCGACTCCACCCGCGAAGAGCATCGCACCAAGGCCATGGCCATGGTCGGTGCCTCCATCGGCGTGACCTTCGCGGTCTCGATGGTGGCCTCGCCACTGCTCTACAAGTCCATCGGCATGGGCGGCATCTTCAGCCTGACCGGGGTGTTGTCGCTGCTGGCCATTGCGGTGGTGGTGTGGCTGGTGCCCAACGCGCCGCGAGTCCAGGCCAAGCGCGTCTCGCTGCGCGAGGTGCTGCGCCATGGCGAGCTGATGCGCCTGAACATGGGCGTCTTCACCCTGCACCTGACCCAGGTCGCCATGTTCATGGTGGTCCCCGGCGCCCTGGTGCAATACGCCGGCCTGCCGCTGGGCGAACACTGGAAGGTCTACCTGCCGGTGGTGCTGGCCTCCTTCGTCCTGATGCTGCCGCCGATCATCGTGGCCGAGAAGCAGGGCCGCATGAAACAGGTATTCCTGGGCGCCATCGCGCTGATGCTGCTGGTGCAACTGGGCTTCTGGGCGGTGCTCTCCCATCCGCTGGGACACTGGTGGATGCTGGTGGCCCTGCTGTTCCTGTTCTTCGTCTCCTTCAACATCCTGGAAGCGGCGCAGCCCTCGCTGGTGTCGCGCATCGCGCCGCCGGCCGCCAAGGGCGCGGCGCTGGGCGTGTACAACACGCTGCAGGCGCTGGGTCTGTCCTGCGGTGGCGCCTTGGGCGGCTGGATCAAGCAGAATGTCGGGATTTCGGCGGTCTTTCTGTTATCGGGTGTGGCCACGCTGTCCTGGCTTATAATCGCGGCTAACATGAAAAACCTGCCACGCCGCGCCACGCCGGTGGCGGGTGCAACAGCCTAAACGTATTCAGGAGAAACAATGGCATCGGTCAACAAAGTCATCATCGTCGGCAACCTCGGACGCGATCCGGAAACGCGCTACATGCCCAATGGCGAAGCCGTCACCAACATCGCCGTGGCCACGACCGAGAGCTGGAAGGACAAGAACTCGGGCGAAAAGAAGGAACTCACCGAGTGGCACCGCATCACCTTCTACCGCAAACTGGCCGAGATCGCCGGCCAGTATCTGAAGAAGGGTTCGCAGATCTACGTCGAAGGCCGCCTGCAGACTCGCAAGTGGCAGGACAAGGACGGCGTCGAACGCTACACCACCGAAATCATTGCCGACACCATGCAGATGCTGGGCGGCCGCCAGGGTGGCGGCGGTGGCGGCATGGATGATGGTGGTGGGTACGGTGGTGGTGGCGGCGGCGGCGGTGGTGGTTACGGCGGCGGCGCCCCGCGCCAGGGCGCAGGTGGCGGTGCC
>QFZN01005837.1_pt1 | contig 80779 bp, 72 predicted proteins | sample 1740101 | NCBI WGS metagenome assembly QFZN01 (sample SAMN09210849, study PRJNA391713) | Ciliate metagenome, whole genome shotgun sequencing project. | isolation source: combination of 50 Heterometopus sp. ciliate cells from an enrichment culture... | host: Heterometopus sp. ...
GGGCAGCAGGATCATGATGACGTCAGCGTCCTTGACCGCGTCGTTGACTTCAGCGACCTTCAGGCCGGCCTTCTCGGCCTTGGACCAGGAAGCGCCGCCGCGGCGCAAACCGACGGTGACCTTCACGCCCGAATCCTTCAGGTTCAGCGCGTGAGCGTGACCTTGCGAGCCGTAACCGATGATGGTCACGTTCTTGTTCTTGATCAGCGAGAGGTCGGCATCCTTGTCGTAGAAGACTTTCATGGGGTTCCTAAAGAGTGATGGAAGGTGGCCGGACATGTTCGATGCCGGCCTGTAAATTATTTAGAACGATTCAGGCGACGGCATAAGCGGGATAGGCCGGCATGGCCTGGTCGCGCAGGTGGGGGATATCCAGCTGCCGCAGCTTGCGATAGAGCGAAGCGCGGCACATCCCCAGTTGCCGCGAGGCGGCGGAGATGTTCCAGCGGCTGCCGTTCAAGGCAGCGATGACGCGTGTGCGCTCGTCCCGGTACGGATCGCCGGACGATGCAACGGGCAAGGGCTCTCCTGCTGCTTGTGGCAGCAGGGGACGGAGGTGCGCGGCGCGGCTGATCGGGTGGACCTGGGCCAGCGGCGCCGCCTGGAATTGCATCAGTTCTTCGGGCAGGTCGTGCAGTTCGATCCGCCCCTCATTCATCACTGCACAGCTGTAGCGGATCACCGCGTGCATCTGGCGCAGGTTGCCCGGCCAGGGATAGGCCAGCAGGCGTTGCAGCGCGGCCGGCGCGATGACATGCTCATCGGCCTGCTCACCCAGTTCATCGGCAATCATCTGCATGACCAGCACGCGGCGGTCGGCACGTTCACGCAGCGCCGGCAGGCGCAGCACGCCACCGGCGATGCGGTAGTACAAGTCTTCGCGGAAACGGCCCTGCCCGATCAGCGTCTTCAGGTCCTGGTGGGTGGCGCAGATCAGCTGCACATCCACCGGCACCGGACGCATCGCCCCCAGCGGGATCACCTCACGCTCGGAGAGCACGCGCAACAGGCGCGTCTGCAGGGCGAAGGGCATATCACCGATCTCGTCCAGGAACAGCGTGCCGCCGTCGGCCTGCTGCACCTTGCCCTTCATGCCACCCGGCAAGGCGCCGGAGAAAGCGCCCTTGCAGTAGCCAAACAGCTCGCTCTCGGCCAGGCTCTCGGGGATCGAGGCGCAGTTGACCGCGATCCAGGCTGCCTGGCGGCGCGCGCTGTAGTCATGCAGGGCGCGAGAAAGATACTCCTTGCCGGTACCGGTCTCGCCCAGGATCAGCACCGGGATGCCACGATCGATCAGGCGCTTGCCGCGCTCGACCAGGTCGTGCATGACGGCGTCGCCGGCGGCGAGCAGGTCGATCTCGCGATAACGGGGCGCATTGCGCTTGGAGGGGGAGGAAGAGGAACGGGCGGTCCGGACGTCACTGTCTGCCAAAGGTAAGGCTACCGTTTGTGTCGGCATGATGGTCTCCTGTCTAGAACTGCTTTTTTGTCGAACCCGCTTCCCAGGGAGCCGGCTCTTTATACGCGGAGCCTGGCTTTTGGCCGCCCCGGAGAGGTGTCGCAATGGCACGTCTGCGGCAAAGAATAGCGAGACACTCTGATGACTTCCAATACAATGTACAGACAGAATCAATACCTTGAAGGTATCAAATGATCGAGCTGAGACATCTCACCTATTTCCGCACCGTAGCAGAAACCCTGCATTTCGGCCGTGCGGCGGAGCTGTTGCATATCTCGCAACCACCGCTCACACGGCAGATTGCGGCACTGGAGCGGGAGCTGGGCGCACAATTGTTCGACCGCAGCAAACGGGCCATCCAGCTGACCGCGGCCGGCAAATATTTTTATCGTGACACCACAGAAATTTTCAAGGCACTGGAGCGGGCCAAGCGCAACGTCTCGTCATCGAGCACCGGCAAGAGTGGCACCCTGAAGGTGGGATTCATGATGTCGACCGCCTATAACATCCTGCCCTCGGTGACACGCCACTACTCGGCTGCCTATCCCGAGGTGGACATGCGCCTGACCGAATACGTCCCCAACCTGCTGGCCACCGATATCGAGGATGAGAAGGTCGATGTGGGCATCATGTACCGCCCCGAGGATTGCAGCCGGCTCGACAGCCATACGATCTTTGCCGAGCCCTTGCTGGCGGTACTGCCGCGCGACCATCGCCTGGCTGGCAAGGCGGCCATCTCGGCCGCCGAGCTGGCTGATGATCCCTTCGTCAGCATCCCGCGCACGATTGCCCCGGTGGTGTTCGACCTCATCGTCGGCCACTGCCAGTCGCGCGGCTTCCGCCCGCGCATCGTGCTGGAAGCCAACCTGCAGCAGACCATCGTCAACCTGGTGGGCGAAGGCCTGGGCGTGGCCATGGTGCCGACCTCGATGCAGGCCATGCACCTGGAGAGCACCGTCTTCAAGCCGCTCATCGATGCGCCGCTGGTGGAGGTGGCGGTGATCTGGAACAAGGAAAACAGCAACCCCTGCATCCGCACCTTTGCCGATACCGCCGTGGAGGTGTGGCGCAAGTTGCGGCCGGCCGACCAGACTGGGACGAAGTAATACGGGCTATCTCTGGTGGCTGGCGGGAGGGATCTCTTCCGCCCACAGTAGTGCATTCATGGTGGGATCCTTTTCACCACGCCAGTCTTTCATCTTGCATTTCGCCCCCTCTGGATATTCATGACGATCCAGCGCATGGGCCGTTTCGGCCCAGCCTACAGGAGTATCACCGCGTGGCTCATCAAAAGGATCGTCCGGATCAATGACACTGGCATTGGCTACCGCTTCGGGCCAGACAGGATCGCGGCAAGTCCACAAAGCCAGCAGGCGATGGCTGGTCATCAGCAGGATGAACGGCATCATCGAGATTCGGTAAGCAGCAGTGGCGCGCATTCCGAATTCATACATGCAGAACAGAAAACTCTCCAGCAAGTTTTCGCTTTCCTTGAAGAACAGCAGCGGCTTCGGCAAATCGGCTGGACCCAGATTCATATACCAGCACCAGTAGTTCCATTGCGACAGCAGATCTTCCACGCATTCCACTCCATCCCATGTACGGCCGATAGCGAAAGCGCGTATGACATTTCCGCTTTCATCCACTTCATAGCAGCGAATATGGTAAGTCTGTCTGTGGTGAGCCGCCCCTCGATGAATGCAGAAGATGGCGTTTTCATCCCACGGAACTTCCCATGTGATGTTGCCTTGTCCTGGTTTGGCAAAAAACCTCCGGCGACGGATGGCATAGATTTTCTTTTCTTTGCGATTGAGACGGATGGGGCGACGATTCAATGAAAAAAATTCGTCGCGGCCATATTTGAAGGCGGTATGAGCAAAGCTGACAATGGCTGCCACTACGATGCAGTAAAGAGCGACTACCATCACTTCAACCCTGGGGGCAGGATTCAAGATCATGAAACTCAGAAACCAAATAAATGACGCTGACATGAAAGCTGCGATCAGTACGCCTCCTGCTTGCCATTGGCGATCGGCGATCCTGAAGTTGCCGCCGAGGCCAGGCACACCGGCAGCGCCGTAAGGACTGGCTACGGCATAACGGACCGGGTAGATCAACAAGCCTTTCTTGTCGCAGTAATTGCAGTTCAACATCGCGCCGCTCCTGTGGGATGGTCTGTTCCCGGAGACCAGTCACTTCGCGAGACGCGAGCTCAGGGGCTTCGAGGAAAAAGCGCAGATGTTTGCATGACCGCCAGGCCAAGTCTGTTGAAATGCTTCGATAAATAGGATCTGTTTGAAGTGGAGAGCCATGCAGACAATGCCATCGCTCTCCCCGCTGTTGAGAGGCTCAACAACGTTCGCACACCAGGACATAAAAAAACCCGGATGCCGTTGGGCGTCCGGGTTGTCAAACCACAGCAGCTCGGCTTCCACGCCCGTCTGCCTGCAGTCAGAAAACAGTCTTGCTCAAGATCCAGGCATGCTCATCCCGCGCAGCGCAGCGACAGGCCCCCATCCACGATCAGGTCCAGTCCGGTGATGTAGCGCGCATTGTCCGAGGCCAGGAACAGCGAGGCATGCGCCACATCCCAGGCATCGCCCATGAATCCCATCGGGCATTGCGCATGGCGCTTGGCGCGCATGGCGTCGATATCGCCACCATAGGAGGCCTTGAGCGGTTCACGGATCATCGGCGTATCCATCAGGCCGGGCAGCACGCAATTGGCGCGGATGCCCAGGGGCGCGTACTGCATCGCCACGTTCTTGGTGAAGGCCAGGATGGCGGCCTTGGTGGCCGTATAACCCAGGTAGGGGAAGCCGATCCAGCGCAATGCCGCCAGCGAGGAAATGTTGACGATGGCGCCCTTTTTCTGCTTCTCCATGATGGGTAGCACATGCTTGTGGGTCAGGAACAGGCTGGTCTGGTTCACCGCCACCAGGCGGTTCCAGCTCTCTTCGCTGGTCTCCACCGGACCACCGACCTCGGCAATGCCGACGTTGTTGTGCAGCACGTCGACCCGGCCGAAGTGATCCATGGCCGCGTCGGCGATGGCCTTGACGTCGGCGCCCTTGGAGACATCCGCCGCCAGCACCTCGCAGACGCCGCCTTCGCTGCGGATGATCTCCTGCGTCTGCAACGCCGCCTCGATGCTGCGGTCCACCGCCAGCACGCGCCCGCCTTCGCGTGCATACAAGGCGGCTGCCGCCTTGCCGTTACCCCAGCCCTCGCCCACCGAACCGGCGCCGGTGACGATGATGACCTTGCCTTCCATGAGTTTGTTCATCGTGCGCTCCTCTCTCAGATGTCCAGGACGCCGCCGGCGACAAAGCCGCCATCGACCGGGATCACGTGGCCGGTGATATAGGAGGAATCCTCCGAGGCCAGGAAGCTCACCGCCGAGGCGATCTCGTCGGTGGTGCCGTAGCGGCGCATCGGCACCAGGCGGTAGTAACTTTCCCGGGTCTGTTCCGAATGCATGGCCTGGGTCATGGGCGTATCGACCGGGCCGGGCGCGACGCTGTTGACGGTGATGCCGTACTGGGCCAGTTCGATGGCCATCTGGCGGGTCAGGCCGATGACGGCCGACTTCGAGGTGCCATAGGCGGTGCGACCGGCGCCGGCGCGGATGCCCGAGATCGAGGAGATGTTGACGATGCGCCCCCACTTCTGCCTGAGCATCATGCGCGCCGCATGCTGCCCGGCCAGCAGCACGCCGGTGACATTGACGTTCATGGTCTGCAGCCAGTTCTCCAGCGGATAGTCGAGGAAGGAATAGGTGCGCGCCACGCCGGCATTGTTGACCAGCACGTCGCAGCGGCCATAGTCCTTGTCCACGTTGGCGAAGGCGGCGGCAATCGACTCCGGGCTGCCCAGGTCGATCTGGATCGGCGCGGCCCGATGGCCCTCGGCCACCAGGACGGCGGCGGTCTTGGCGGCGGCCTCCAGGTTGATGTCGGCCACCAGGACGGTGTGGCCGCTGGCGGCCAGTTGCTGCGAGATGCTGGCGCCGATACCCATGGCTCCGCCCGTCACGAGCGCCACGCGGGCGCCGCTATCATTGCGATTCATATTGTCTCCGTGGATGTTGGCGGCCCCGCGAGGAAGGGAGGGGGCCGCCGTTTTTCTAAGTCGTTAGCAGGTCAATCATTGCAACTCCGTGATCTCGCTCGCAGGACCGGTGTGAGGAGATCAGAGGAAACCGATGGAAAGCCAGGGCACGAAGGCCACCACCAGCAGCGCCACCACCAGCGCCGCCAGATAGCCCCAGACCCGGTTGAAGACGCCGTCCGGCGATACCTTGCCGATGGCGCAGGCGGCGTAGAAGCCCACGCCGAAGGGCGGTGCGAACAGGCCGATGCCCATGGCCAGGATCACCACCATGGCGTAGTGAACGTCATGCACGCCCAGCGAACGCGCCACCGGGAACAGCAGCGGGCCGAACAGCACGATGGCGGGAATGCCTTCCAGCAGGCTGCCCAGCACGATGAAGATGACGATGGTGATCAGCAGGAAGCCGGTGCCACCACCCGGCACGCCCTGCATCAGCGCCACCAGCTTGGCCGAGAAGCCCGACTGGGTCAGCGCCCAGGCCATCGAGGTGGCCATGCCGATGATGAGCAGGATCGCGCCCGACAGGGCGGCCGATTCCACCAGCATGGGATAGAGGCGCTTGAAGTTCAGGTGCTTCATGAACAGGTGCATGATCAGGCCGACCACCACCGTATAGGCCACGCCGATGGTGGCGACCTCGGTGGCCGTGGCCACGCCTTCGATGACGGCCACGCGGATCAGCATGGGCAAGGCCAGCGCGGGAATGGCAGCGACCAGGGTCTTCAGGATCAGCGACAGCGGGGCGCGCTTGACGTTGGGCATCGGTTCGCGACGGGCGCGCATCCAGCACACCACGGCGATGGCGATGGTGGCAATGGCGGCCGGCATCAGGCCGCCGATGAACAGGGCCGTGATCGAGACACTGCAGACCGCGCCGATGGTGATCAGCACCAGGCTGGGTGGAATGGTCTCGGTCATGGCGCCCGAAGACGACAGCAGCGCCACCAGTTCTTCCGGCTTGGAGCCGCGCTTCTTCATCTCGGGGAACAGCGCCGGGGCAATCGCCGCCATGTCGGCGGCCTTGGAGCCGGAAATGCCCGAGACCAGGAACATCGCCCCCAGCAGCACGTATTGCAGGCCGCCGCGCACGTGGCCCAGCAGCGCAGCCATGAAATCGATCAGGGTCTTGGCCAGGCCCGACATCTCCAGCAGCGAGCCCAGCAGCACGAACAGCGGCACCGACAGCAGGATCAGGCTGGACATGCCCTCATCCATGCGGCTGACCACGATCATCAGCGGCGCATTGGTGGCCAGCGCCAGGTAGGCCATGGTGGCGGTCCCGAAGGCGAAGGCGATGGGGATGCCACCGGCCACGCACACGCCGATCAGCAGCACGAAGAACACGATCAGGTTGTAGTTGCCCATGGCCAGCAGGGCCGGCTTGGCCAGCCACAGGCCGCCGCCGATCACGGCCACCACCGCCAGGGCCGAGAGCAGCAGGCGCAGCGAGCTGACCGCAGCCATGCGCGAGACGGCTGCCAGCAACATCAGGATGGCGCCCACCGGCAAGGCGGCGGCGCGCAATCCATCGGGGATTTCCAGGGCCGGCGTGGTGATGGCCATCTGCTCGACCGAGTGATCCACCGCCGGGTGGATCACCATCACGACGAAGATGCAGACCACCATCGCCGCCACCGTTTCGAGCCAGATGCGGCCCTTCTCGGAGCACTTGTTGATGATGGCGGTGAGCCGCATGTGCTCGCCGCGATCCAGCGCCAGCACCGCACCCAGCATGGACAGCCAGATGAAGAGGATGGAGGCCAGTTCATCGGACCACACCAGGGGGTCATGCAAGGCGTAGCGGTAGATGACGCCGATCAACAGCACCGCCGTCTCGGCCAGTACGAGTGCCGCGGCGACCGCGCCCACGACATGCATGGCCATGCGGTTGACGGCCACCAGCGCGCGCGCGGCCGGATTGGTATTTACCGGGGTGCGGTAAGTCATTGCAGCTTCCATCATCAAGCTCCAGCTAGGGTGAAGTCAGGGCAATTCAAGGCAAGGCAAGTCAAGACGATCTGGCCGGGGCGGCCAGTGCCGCCCCATGGCCAGACTCGGGCTCAGACCCGACTCAGACTCGGCCTCAGGCCAGCTTGCCGGTGTACTTCTCCAGCAGCGCCCAAGGCTCGTCACCGAACTTCTTCTTCCACTCGGCGTAGAAACCGGCGCTGCGCAGCTTGGCACGGAAGGAGTCGGCGTCGGCATTGTTGAATGCCAGCCCCTTACCCTTCATGTCGTCGATCAGCGAGTCGTTGAGCTTGCGCACGTCGGCGCGCTGGTTCATGCCGGCTTCGTTGATGTTGCGGGTCATGATCTCCTGCAGGTCCTTGGGCAGGCGCTCGAAGGACTTCTTGTTGCCCAGGAACCAGAAACCATCCCACATGTGGTTGGTGATGGAGCAGTACTTCTGCACTTCGTAGAGCTTGGCCGTGGAGATGATGGCCAGCGGGTTTTCCTGGCCCTCGACGATCTTGGTCTGCAGGGCAGAATAGACTTCGGCGAAGTTGATCGAGGTCGGGGCAGCATCGAAGGCCTTGAACATCGAGGTCCACAGCGGGCTGGGCGGCACGCGCAGCTTCATGCCCTTGAGGTCATCGGCGCTCTTGATGGCCTTGCTGCTGTTGGTGATCTGGCGATAGCCGTTGTCCCAGATCTTCTCGAAGGCGAACAGGGTGGACTTGGCCTCGATCTGCTTGCGCACATGGGCGCCCAGCTCGCCATCCATGGCGGGCCAGACCTGGCTGTAATCCTTGAAGGCGAAGCCGATGCCCGAGATCTGCGCGGCCGGCACCAGGGTACCCAGGATCAACGGCGAGAGCGTGAAGAAGTCGATCGCGCCGGCACGCACCTGCGAGAGCATGTCGGTGTCGGTGCCCAGCTGGTTGTTGGGATAGAGCTGCAGCTCGATGCGGCCCTTGGATTGCTCGGCGATGGCGGCGGCCATTTCCTTGGCGCGCGCATTCATCGGATGCGTCACCGGCAGGTTGTTGGCGTACTTGAAGGTGAACTCGGCCGCGTGGGCGGAGGTACTGGCCAGACCTGTTGCAGCCGCCGCCGAGGCGACCGAGGCGGTCTTCAGAAAATGACGGCGCGTGATCTTGCCGGTGGAATGTCCCATCTGCTTGTCTCCTGTTTATCGTCTTTATGAAATTGCGCAATCCGGTGCTGCTACAACAAGATGCTGCGGATACTGGCGTGCAGCTCCCTGTCCCGGGAATGTCAACACTGCCCATGCCGTCACAGAGCAATTAGGATGCCAAGTCGCCGACGTGGCGTCGGCAAGCCGGACCTATCCCCATTGTCGTCGGCATTGCGCCTGTATTCTCTGCGATAAGGGCGGCCCTGTACAAGGGCAGAAGCGCCGCTGGCGGCAATTTATTTGATGCAATTTGAGGTAGCCATCATTTCACGTCAGACCGGCCTGACCATGCGACACCTGTCGCATCCCTGTCCACCGACTGTCGCAGGTGTCGACAGCTGTACCGGCGGCCGGACCGCATGCATGACCATGCTGCGCCGCAGCGAGTTACGTTAACGTCAAGTCGTGCTATCGTGGCTGGAACCGCGCTGGGGCAAGCATGCTGCTGACCACGCCTGCCCGACAGGAGGGTGTTCACTGACGCGTGGCACCGATATTGCATATTGCCCTGGCGTGAACCGGAGCCGCCGCGCTCCATCGACCAAGTCTTACAAGGACACACCATGACTGCTACTGCATCCTCACCCTGCATTACCGGCTGGCATCACTCGCAATTCGGCAAGCTCGACGGCATCGATCCGGAAGTACTGATCGGCCAAGTCGCCAAGGCCGCCATCGAACACGCTGGCCTGCAACCGGAAGACATCGATTCCATCCACATCGGCACCTTCAATGCCGGCTTCCTGTACCAGGACTTTCCTTCCTCGCTGGTCATGAACAGCCTGCCGCAATTGCGCTTCAAGCCGGCCACGCGCCTGGAGAATGCCTGCGCCACCGGCTCGGCGGCGATCCACTCGGGCCTGCAGTCGATCAAGGCCGGCGAATCCAAACACGTGCTGGTAATCGGCTTCGAGAAGATGACCGAGCTGGCTACGCCGCAGGTGGGCGAGGTGCTGCTCAAGGCCTGCTATACCAAGGAAGAAGCGGGCATCCCCGGTGGCTTCGCCGGGGTGTTCGGCAAGATCGCGCAAAGCTATTTCGACCGCTTCGGCGACCAGTCCGATGCGCTGGCCATGATTGCCGCCAAGAATCACAAGAATGGCCTGTCCAATCCCTATGCCCATATGCGCAAGGATTTCGGTTTCGACTTCTGCCGCAATGTCTCGGAGAAGAATCCCTTCGTGGCCGGCCCCCTCAAGCGCACCGACTGCTCGCTGATCTCCGACGGCGCCGCCGCCCTGGTCATCAGCGCAGCGGACGTGGCCAAGTCCATGCCGCGTGCAGTGCAGTTCCGTGCGGCCGTGCATGTGAACGACTACCTGCCGCTGTCGCGTCGCGACCCGACCCGCTTCGAGGCCGCCGAACTGGCCTGGAAGAATGCCCTGGGCCAGGCACGCCTGTCCCTGAATGACCTGTCGCTGGTGGAAACCCATGACTGTTTCACCGTGGCCGAACTGCTGGAATACGAAGCCATGGGCCTGGCCCCGCACGGCCAGGGCGCGCGCGTGATCGCCGACGGCATCACCGCCAAGGATGGCAAGCTGCCGGTCAATCCCTCGGGCGGCCTGAAGTCCAAGGGGCATCCGGTGGGCGCCACCGGTGTCTCCATGCACGTGATGGCGGCCATGCAGGCGGCCCACGATGCGGGTGACATGCAGATCGCCAATGCACGCTATGCGGGCGTGTTCAACATGGGTGGCGCGGCCGTGGCCAACTACGTGAGCATCCTGGAACGCGTGAGCTGATCGTCGCCGGCTTTCCGTTCGACTGAGTAGGCCCGACAGGGCCGCCACTCAGCGCGAACGGACTTGAGAAGATCGACAAGAAGAACATAAAGAAGCACGCCAATTTCCATCAGAAAATCGGGACGAGTGAGACGATGTTAAAGAAAGTCATGAACCTGGGCCGCCTGCTGTCGGACGTGGCGCGCCGCCATCCGGACGAGCCGGGCCTGATCCTGGCACAGGCCGGTGACGCCGGCAGCGACAAGATCGTCAGCTGGAAGCAGATCAACGACCGCGTCGATGCGCTGGCCCACGCCCTGGTAAAACGGGGCGTGAAGAAGGGCGACAAGATGCTGGTCCATTCGCGCAACAACCAGCAGATCTTCGAAAGTGCCTGGGCCGCCTTCAAGCTGGGCGTGGTCTGGGTACCGACCAACTTCCGCATCACGCCGCCCGAGGCAGCCTACCTGGGCCAGTCCAGCGGTGCCAGCGTGATGCTCTACGATCGCGGCTTCGCCCACTATGTCGACGCCGTCCGGGCCGCCTCCCCGGCCCTGGAACACGTGATCGCGCTGGCCGATGCACGGCCGGGCGAACTGGATTTCGAGGCACTGGTGGCCGAGGGTGAGCAGCAGCCCTTCCGCGCAGTGGAAGTCGACTACGACGACCCGCTGTGGTTCTTCTACACCTCCGGCACCACCGGCCATCCCAAGGCGGGCATGCTCTCGCATGGCCAGATGGCCTTCGTGGTCACCAACCACCTGGCCGACCTGATGCCGGGCCTGAACCACCTGTCGCGCTCGCTGGTGGTGGCGCCGCTGTCGCATGGGGCTGGCGTGCATGCGGTCATCAATACCGCGCGTGGCGCAGCCAGCATCCTGCTCTCCTCGGAGCGGCTGGTGGTCGAGGAAGCCTGGCAGCTGGTGGAGAAATACAAGGTGGATAACATGTTCACCGTCCCCACCATCGTCAAGATCCTGGTCGAGGATGACGCGGTGGACCGCTACGATCACTCGTCGCTGAAGCACGTCATCTATGCCGGCGCGCCCATGTACCGCGCCGACCAGGTGTATGCACTGAAGAAACTCGGCAAGGTGCTGGTGCAGTACTACGGCCTGGGCGAGGTGACCGGCAACATTACCTTCCTGCCGCCCTACCTGCACTTCGAGGACGACGCCCATCCGCAGGCGCGCGTGGGGACCTGCGGCATGCCCCGCACCGGCATGCAGGTCGCCATCCTCAACGACGAGGGCCAGGAGCTGGCGCCCTTCGAGACCGGCGAGATCTGCGTGCGCGGACCGGCCGTGTTCATGGGCTATCACAACAATCCCGAGGCCAATGCCAAGGCCTTCAAGCATGACTGGTTCCACACCGGCGACCTCGGTCATGTGGATGGTGACGGTTTCCTCTACATCACCGGGCGTTCCTCGGACATGTACATCTCGGGTGGCTCCAACGTCTATCCGCGCGAGATCGAGGAAGCGCTACTGACCCATCCTGCGGTCTCCGAAGTGGCGGTGCTGGGCGTGCCCGATCCCAAGTGGGGCGAGAGCGGACTGGCGGTGATCGTCTGCAAGCCGGGGCAACAGGTCAGCAGCGATGCGCTGCTGGCGCATCTGGAGGAGCGCATCGGCAAGTACAAGTGGCCGCGCCGCTTCGTGTACTGGGACAGCATGCCCAAGTCGGGCTACGGCAAGATCGTCAAGAAGCAGATCAAGGCCTTGCTGGAAGAACAGGGGGACTACCGGCTATGAAACTGTCGACCAAGCCCGCCGACGCCGGCGCCGCTGGCACCGGCTTCGTGGCGGTGCGCAAGTTCCTGCATGCAGGTCAGCCGAGCTATCCGCGCACGCTGGACCTGGAGGCCGAACCGGCCGAGGAACTGCGCATCACGCTGCAACCGGGCGCCCTGGTCGGCCCTGCCCTGCGCCGCGTGCTGGCCCGCTACGGCCAGCGTGGCGGCGTCGGGCGCCTGTGCGGCGGCACCGCGCGCCGCCTGCACTACCATCGCATCGAGACCACCGAGGATCCCGAGCGTCCCTATGACTACGGTCCACCGCATGTGCTGGAAGGCGTGATCAGCTTCGTCACCGGCGCCATCACGGTGGGCCAGAATGCCGATGGAAAAGTACTACTGCATTGCCACTCAGGTTTTATCAATGGCGATGGCGCCCTCCACGGTGGCCATCTCCTGCTGGACACGGTGGAAGTGGGCGACGATCCGCTCATCATCCGCCTGTGCTTGTTCTCCCGGGGCGCCTTCGTCGTCAACAGCGATGAAGAGACGCACTTCAGTCTATTGCATCCGACACCCATGGAATGATGATGACTTCGCTCTCCAATGACACCACCAACACCACTGACGATCTCGACCACCACATCCACGTAGAACAGGGCCGGCTAGGCAAGCTGGTCATGGCGCGCCTCAAACCCAACCAGGACCTCACCGAAAGCGTGGAGGCACTGTGCCGCCAGCATGGCATGAAGACCGCCATCGTACGCGGCGCCATCGGCAGCCTGATCGACGCCCACCTGCACTACGCTACCCCCTCCGGCCTGCGCGAAATGGAAGTCAACGGCCCCGGCGTGGAAATCCTGAATGTCTTTGGCGAGATCGGTTTCTCAGGAGACGCGTCTCATCATCCGCTGCAGGGCGTGGTGGCCGACACCGACGGCAAGATCTTTGCCGGCCGCTTCGTGCGCGGCGCCAACCTGTCCTTCATCACCATCGAGATCACGCTGCAGGAATGGATCGCGGTGGAGCAGGCCGAGGCCGTGCCGGCCTGACATGAAAAATGCCGTTCAGTGCAACACTGAACGGCATTTTTCGATGCGGCAAACCGGCTCCGGGAGCCGGATCAATCTCAGGAATGCAGCGTCGATTCCGCTTCGGCTTCAATCGCGATTTCCGCGCGGGCAGCTTCTTCTTCGCTCAGCAAGCCACCTTCCCACTTGGCCACGACGGCCGACGCAATCGAGTTGCCCACGGCGTTGGTGGCCGAGCGGCCCATGTCCAGGAAGGTATCGATACCCAGGATCACCAGCAGGCCCGCTTCCGGGATGTTGAACTGGTGCAGGGTTGCGGCGATCACCACCAGGGACGCACGCGGCACGCCGGCGATGCCCTTGGAGGTCAGCATCAGCACCAGCATCATGGTGATCTGGGTGGAGATGGGCATGTGGATACCATAGGCCTGGGCGATGAACAGCGTGGCGAAGGTGCAGTAGATCATCGAGCCGTCAAGGTTGAACGAATAACCCATGGGCATGACGAAGCTGGAGATCTTGCGCTTGACACCAAAACGGTCCAGCGCGTCCAGCAGCTTGGGGTAGGCCGCTTCCGAGCTCGCGGTGGCGAAGGCCAGCAGGAAGGCTTCCTTGATCAGGGCCAGCAGATGGAAGATGCGCTTCTTCAGGAAGATGAAGCCCACGCCGATCAGCAGCACCCACAGCAGCACCAGCGACAGGTAGAAGTCGCGCATGAAGACGGCGAAGCTGACCAGGATGTCCAGGCCGTTGACGGCCACCGTCGCGGCCATGGCGGCGAACACCGCCACCGGGGCGAACTTCATCACGTAACCGGTGATCTTGAGCATGGTGTGCGACAGGTCGTCGATCACGGCCAGCAGGGCCTTGCCGCGTTCGCCCAGCGAGGCCAGGGCGATGCCGAAGAACATCGAGAACACCACCACCTGCAGGATTTCATTCTGCGCCATGGCTTCGACCACCGACTTGGGCACCAGGTGGTTGAAGAATTCCTTGACGGTGAACTTGCTGGTGGCCAGGCCCGCACCGGCAGCGTCCGGCGAAGGCAGCGCCACGCCGGCACCCGGTTGCAGCAGGTTGGCCATGATCATGCCCAGCGCCAGCGACACCAGCGAGGCGATCACGAACCACAGCAGCGACTTGCCGAAGATGCGGCCCACCGACTTGGCGTCCCCCATGTGGGCGATACCGACCACCAGGGTCGAGAAGACCAGCGGCGCGATGACCATCTTGATCAGGCGCAGGAACAGGTCGGATGCGATCGAGACGTAGCCGGCCAGCTCCTTGGCGTCGCCCTTGTCGTAGTGGCTGAAAATGAGATAACCGACCAGGATGCCCAGCAGCATGGCGGCAAAGATGTAGGCGGCTGGTGGGATGCGTTTCTTCATGTGTTCTCCTTCCCTCGCTCGCCATCGGCACAACCGCCGATGAGAGGACGATGATGTAATGCTTGTTGCGCTGACGCCGGCCGGTGCAATGACAGGGGCGTCGATGCCGTGGATTGTCGGATTGCGACCGTTTCTGATGAGAAACCCTGGCCGCTTTTTTCCCGTTGTTCGGAAAAAAGGACGAAGCTTATTGACTTATGCCCCCTGCCGTCAAGCCGGTTTGGATAAATGGGGACAAATTGCCCAGGACGTAGTCAAATTGCCTACAAAAAAGCCCCGCAGAGCGGGGCTTCGTTGTACTGGCGGAAACTTCGGGGATGTCGATGCGGCATCACCGCGTCGTCAGCAGATCGTCAGGAATGCGCCTGCAGCGCGGCGTCCAGCAATTCGATCCAGTGTCGCACCGGGGTCTCGGTGCCCGATTGCAGGTGCGTCACGCAACCGATATTGCCGGTGACGATCATGTCGGGATCGGTGGCTTCCAGCTTGCTGATCTTGTTGTCGCGCAGGCGATAGGACAGCTCGGGTTGCAGGATGGAATAGGTACCGGCCGAGCCACAGCACAGATGGCTGTCGGCGCACAGTTGCACGTCCACGCCGGCAGACTTGAGGATGCCTTCGACCTTGCCACGGATCTTCTGGCCGTGCTGCAGCGTGCAGGGAGGATGGTAGGCCACGCGCTTGCCATTGAAATGCTGCAGCTTCTGCTGCAGTGCCTGCTCGAACTCGGGCAGGATCTCGCTGATGTCGCGGGTCATCTGCGAAATGCGGCGCGCCTTCTCGGCATAGGCCGGATCGTGTTGCAGCAGGTGGCCGTATTCCTTGACGGTGACACCGCAGCCCGAAGCATTCATGACGATGGTATCGGCATGGATGCCGTCGCGTCCTTCGACGTAGGGCCACCAGGCATCGATGTTGCGGCGCATGTCGTCCAGCCCACCCTCCTGGTCATTCATGTGGAAGCGGATGGCGCCACAGCAACCGGCCTTGGGCGGAGCAAACAGTTGCACGCCCAGCGCGTCGAGCACGCGGGCGGTGGCGCTGTTGATGTTGGGCGACATGGAGGGCTGCACGCAGCCTTCCAGCAGCAGCATCTGGCGCGCATGGCTGCGCGTGGGCCAGCGGCCGGCATCCTGCGCCGCCGGCACCTTGTTCTGCAACAGCTTGGGCAAGAGCGGGCGCACCAGTTGGCCGACCTTCATGGCCGGGCGGAAGATCCACTTGCGCGGCACCAGTTCCTTCAGGGCCGTGCGCATCACGCGTTGCGACAGCGGACGCGGCACCTGCTGTTCCACCACCTTGCGACCGATATCGACCAGGCGCCCGTATTGCACGCCCGACGGACAGGTCGATTCGCAATTGCGGCAGGTCAGGCAGCGGTCCAGGTGCGATTGCGTGGCGACCGTGGCCGGCTTGCCTTCGAGTACCTGCTTGATGAGGTAGATGCGGCCACGCGGGCCATCCAGTTCATCGCCCAGCAATTGGTAGGTCGGGCAGGTGGCGGTACAGAAACCGCAATGCACGCAGGAGCGCAGGATGCTGTCGGCTTCCTCGCCGGCCTGGGTGTTGCGGATGAAATCGGCTAAGTTGGTCTGCATGAGAGATCGCTGGCTAGGTCGCTGACAGGCTGGCGTACAGGCGGCCGGGGTTGAACAGGCCGTGCGGGTCGAATTGCTGCTTGAGCTGGCGATGGATCTTTTCCACCGAGGCTGACAGGGGATGGAATACGCCCACGCTCTTGTCGCCACCGCGATGCAGGCTGGCATGTCCGCCCACGGCCTGGGCCGCAGCACGAATGCTGGCGGCATCGATGGCGCCTTCCGGACGCAACCAGCGTTGCGCCCCGCCCCACTCGATCAACTGGCGACCGGGCAGGTCCAGCGGCGGCGCCACCGAGGGCAGCGAGAGACGCCACAGCGGCTGCTCGGGCTGGGCAAAGAAGGCATGACTCTGCTCACGCAGGTCGGTCCAGAAATCCTCGGCATTGGCCAGCTCGGTGCCACCCAGTTTCTTGATGGCCGCATCGACGGCGGCTTGCGCGCCGGACAGGCGGATGGTCAGCACATCGCTGGTCCAGGCACTGGCCACCAGCGGCAGCGGCTGGCCAGCGCTCTGGTTCAAGAGGCGCAGCGCGCCTTCCTGGTTGATCTCGAAGACGCGCGTGCTGCTGGCGATGGGGCGCGGCAAGACCTTCAGCGAGACCTGCAGGATCAGGCCCAGGGTCCCCAGCGAGCCGGCCAGCAGGCGCGAGATATCGTAGCCGGCGACGTTCTTCATCACCTGTCCACCGAAATGCAGTTCCTCGCCCTGGGCATCCATCAGTACCGCTCCCAGCACGAAGTCGCGCACTGCGCCGGCACTGGCGCGCGCAGGGCCGGACAGGCCGGCGGCCACCATGCCGCCGACGGTGGCGGCACCGCCAAAGCGCGGCGGCTCCCAGGCCAGCATCTGGTTGTGCTGCGCCAGGGCCGCATCGATCTCGGCCAGCGGCGTGCCGCAGCGCGCGGTGATGACCAGCTCGGTCGGCTCGTAGTCGATGATGCCGCTGTAGGCGCGGGTATCGAGCACCTCGCCGCGTGGCGCCTGGCCATACCAATCCTTGGTACCGGCGCCACGGATCTGCAGCGGACGGCCTTGCAGGATGCGTTCGCGGAAGGAGGCCAATACGGCGCTCATGTCCTGTTGTTGTGCGTGGTCTTGCATGGTCAGAATCTCGGCAGATCGGGGAAGCGCATCTGGCCACGCTGCACGTGCATCTTGCCGTACTCGGCGCAGCGGTGCAGGGTGGGAATGGCCTTGTCCGGGTTGAGCAGGAAGGCGGTATCGAAGGCGCGTTTCAGCTTGAAGAAGGTCTCGCGCTCGGCCGGGGAGAACTGCACGCACATCGAGTTGATCTTTTCGATGCCCACGCCGTGCTCGCCGGTGATGGTGCCGCCCACTTCCACGCACAGCTCCAGGATCTCGGCGCCGAACAGTTCGGCGCGGTGGAATTCGTCGGCGATGTTGGCATCGAAGAGGATCAGCGGATGCAGGTTGCCGTCACCGGCATGGAACACGTTGGCGCAGCGCAGGCCGTACTTCTTTTCCATCTCGGCGATGCCCAGCAGCACCTGCGCCAGGTTCTTGCGCGGGATGGTGCCATCCATGCAGTAGTAGTCGGGCGAGATGCGGCCGGCGGCCGGGAAGGCGTTCTTGCGACCTGACCAGAAACGCAGGCGCTCGGCCTCGGACTGCGAACAGGCGATCGCCGTGGCGCCGCTGGCGTTGAGGACATCGGTCATGCGGCCGATTTCTTCTTCCACCTCTTCGACGGTGCCGTCGGATTCGCACAGCAGGATGGCTTCGGCATTGACGTCGTAGCCGGCCTTCACGAAGGGCTCCACCATGCGCGAGCTGGTCTTGTCCATCATCTCCAGGCCGGCCGGGATGATGCCGGCGGCGATCACGTTGGCCACTGCATTGCCACCCTTCACCACATCATCGAAGGAGGCCATGATCACGCGCGCGGCCTGCGGCTTGGGAACGAGCTTGACGGTCACCTCGGTGACCACGCCCAACATGCCTTCGGAACCGATGAAGACGGCCAGCAGGTCCAGGCCCGGCGAATCCAGCGCGCCGCTGCCCAGCTCCACCACATCGCCCTCGCTGGTGACCATGCGCACGCGCAAGACGTTATGCACCGTGAGGCCGTACTTGAGGCAATGCACGCCGCCCGAATTCTCGGCGACATTGCCGCCGATGGTGCAGGCAATCTGCGAGGATGGGTCCGGCGCGTAGTACAGGCCATGGGGCGCGGCCGCCTCCGAGATGGCCAGGTTGCGCACGCCGGGCTGGACCACGGCAGTGCGCGAGTATTTGTCCATCTTGAGGATCTGGTTGAACTTGGCGGTGGAGAGCACCACGCCATCGGCAATCGGCATGGCGCCGCCCGACAGGCCGGTACCGGCGCCGCGCGGCACGATCTGCACGGCCAGCGCATGGCAGGCCTTCATGATGGCGACCACCTGTGCCTCGTTCTCGGGCAGCACCACCACCATCGGCAATTGCCGGTAGGCGGCCAGGCCGTCGCATTCATAGGGGCGGGTATCTTCCTCGTCGAACAGCACGCAGTGCGCGGGCACGGCCCGGCGCAGGGCATCGACGACTTCGCGCTGGCGGGCCGGCGCGAAAGACGGTTGGGCGGGAGCATTCATGCTGGACCTCGGCGTTGGGCTAGGCAGGCGTGGCGCTGGTGCGGACGTCCCTCTTGGCGTCACGCGGCACGGATCGCACTGTCTCGTTCATTATCGGCCCACCCGGAGCGGGCCTGTTCTGTTCAATCCAGCAAGTGTAACGAATTTTCCCAGGCCACAAGGCGCAATTGTGCCGCAGTGCCCACTGAAAAGAATTTCCGGCCGCCGTGAATTATTTTCAGGGCGGCCGGTGCAGGCGAGGTGCAGGCGAGGTGCAGGCCTCAGGGGTGGCAGGACTCAGATGTTGCGGAAGGCGTTCTGCATCCAGCTGATGAAGGTGTCGACCTCGGGGCGCTCGCGCACGGCGCGCTCGTAGACGACGTAGTAGGCATGGGGCGGTGTGCGCAGGCGCACATCGAAGAGTTCGACGATCTCGCCCCGGGCCAGCAGCTCCTCGGCGAAATGCTGGCGCGTGAGGCCCACGCCGTAGCCATGGCGCACGGCTTCCAGCAGCAAGCCCAGGTCATCCACGCGCAGGCCGGCGGACGGCTCGACCCAGTCCTTCAGGCCGGCGGCCTCGAACCACGGCTGCCAGGGCTCCAGCGCCGAGCGCAACAGGGTCGCATGCTGCAGGTCGGTGGGCGAACGCATCGGCGGCAGGGTCTTGAGATAGGACGGGCTGGCCACGGCAAAGGCCGGTTCCTCGAACAGCTTTTCGGTGACGATATTAGGGTAGTTGCCGGCGCCGAACCGGATCTCGACATCGCTTTCCGACAGCGACAGGTCGTACAGCGGCACCGACAGGTAGAGCTCCACCACGATCTCGGGATGGCGCTGGGTGAAGTCGGCGATGCGCGGCATCAACAGGTGGCGCGCGAAGGTCGGCGGCAACATCACCTTGATCTTGGGCTGCACCGCCGCGTTACGGTGCGGCATGGGGAAGTCGGTCAGGGTGCGCAGTGCCGAGCGCACCACGTCGAGGTAACGGCGACCGAATTCGGACAGGCCGATGGAACGGCCGTCACGGTAGAACAGGCGCTCGCCGACGAACTCCTCCAGCAGGCGGATACGGTGCGACAGCGCCGAGGGCGTGATGCAAAGCTCTTCGGCCGCAATGGCGAAGGAATTGTGACGCGCGGCGGCTTCGAAGGCGGACAACGCGTGGACGGGCGGTAGGCGGGTGGCCATGGGTGGTGGATTCCTGCTGCTTTAGCGAAGGGCATGCAATCACGCCCTGCTCTTTGTTCAAATCACAAACTGCTGAAAACCAACAAATCAGCGCCGACAAAACTGCGCTACTGTCGTCAACATCAAATAACTACCGTTCGGACTGGGCAGGCCCTCTGGGCCGTATCGAAGATGTACCGACGGCGCCCCTTCGATACGCGGCAATGCCGCTACTCCGTCCGAACGGCCGGCCGATGAAGCAAGGGCAAGCAAGATACTTGATCCCAGGTTTACTGTTCCCAGCGCAGGATCTTGCCCGGGTTCATGATGTTCTTCGGATCAAGGGCATGCTTGATGGCGCGCATGACGGCGATGGCGCCTTCACCATGCTCCTGGATCAGGAAGTCCATCTTGTGCAGGCCCACGCCATGCTCGCCGGTGCAGGTGCCATCCATGTCCAGGGCGCGTGCCACCATGCGGGCATTGACGCCTTCGGCGCGGGCGATGTCGGCCGGATCATTGGGATCGACCATCATCTGCACGTGGAAATTACCGTCGCCGACGTGACCGATGATGGCGTGGATCAGGCCCTGCTCTTCACAGTCGGCCTTGGTGGCCAGCACGCACTCGGCCAGGTGCGAGATCGGCACGCAGCAATCGGTGGAGATGGCGCGCGCACCCGGGCGCAATTGCAGCAGCGCGAAATAGGCGTTGTGACGGGCGGTCCACAAGCGGGTACGGTCTTCCGGGCGGGTGGCCCATTCGAAGCCCAGGGCGTGGTTCTCGTTGGCGAGGTCCTGCACCAGCTCGGCCTGTTCCTTGACGCCGTTCTCGCTGCCATGGAATTCGAACAGCAGCAGCGGATTGACCGGCAGGGTCAGCTTGTCGTGGGCGTTGATGGCGCGCACGCCGTTTTCATCGAGCAGCTCCACGCGCGCCAGCGGCACCCCCATCTGGATGGTCTGGATGACGGTGTTGACCGCATCGGCCACGCTGGGGAAGGAACAGATCGCCGCCGAGATCGCCTCGGGCTGCGGATAGAGACGCACGGTCACTTCGGTGATGATGCCCAGGGTGCCTTCGCTGCCCACGTAGACGCGGGTCAGGTCGTAGCCGGCCGAGGATTTCTTGGCGCGGGTACCGGTCTTGATGATCTTGCCCTCGGCGGTGACCACCGTCAAGGTCAGGGTGTTTTCCTTCATCGTGCCGTAGCGCACGGCATTGGTGCCGGAGGCGCGGGTCGAGGCCATGCCGCCCAGCGAGGCGTCGGCGCCCGGATCGATGGGGAAGAACAGGCCCGTGTCCTTGATCTCCAGGTTCAACTGCTTGCGGGTCACACCGGCCTGGACAGTCGCGGTCAGGTCTTCGGCATTCACGGCCAGCACCTGGTTCATCTGCGACAGGTCCACCGTCACGCCGCCCTGCAGGGCCAGCACATGGCCTTCCAGCGAGGTACCGGTGCCGTAGGGGATGATCGGGGTGTCGTAGCGGCTGCAGGCCTGGACGAAGGCGGCGACTTCCTCGGTGCTGTGGGCGAAGACCACGGCATCGGGCAGCATCGGGTCATACGAGGATTCGTCGCGACCGTGGTGCTCGCGCATGGCCAGCGAGGTCGAGAAGCGCTCGCCGAACAGGGCTTGCAGTTCGTCGAGCAGGGCTTGGGGGACGGGGCGTTTCAGTTTCCGGGCATCAACTAGGTGATTCATGCTGTTCTCTCAGGTCTCCGTAGGTTCTCGCATCCCTGTTGTCTGTCTTGTGGGATGGGACGCAATGCAGGACATCGGCGGGCAGTGGAGCGGCAACCCCCGCCACTCCAGTGGACTGACCACTGATTCAACTGATGAATTTTACTCTCTTGCGGCGAAGTGGATGGCCCAATCTCCCATACCGTTCATACGGCACCGGTGATGCAAGTGAATAATTTACGCAATATGACCGGTCGCTGTCGCCGGCTTGCAGGGAGTTGCCCTGCGCGCCCTGCCCGTTTAAGCTCGCGCAGTTCAACAAGGAGCAATGATGGGACACCGACTTTCGAAGATCGCCACTCGTACCGGCGATGACGGCAGCACCGGCCTGGGCGATGGCAGCCGGGTGGGCAAGGACAACCTGCGCATCCAGGCGCTGGGCGATGTGGACGAACTCAATTCGCAGTTGGGCCTGCTGTTGTGCGAGACGCTGCCCGAGGCATTACGCGAGGAACTGGTGTCGATCCAGCACGACCTCTTCGACCTGGGTGGCGAGCTGTGCATTCCCTGTTATGTGGTGCTGGGCGATGCGCACCTGGCGCGCGTGGATGCCCTGCTGGAAAAATATAACGCCACCCTGCCCCCGCTGAAGGAATTCATCCTCCCCGGTGGCGCACGCACGGCCGCGCTGGCGCATGTATGTCGGACGGTATGCCGGCGCGCCGAGCGCAGCGTGGTCATGCTGGAGAAGGCCGAGGCAGGCGTGAATGCACCGGCGAGGCAGTACCTCAACCGTCTCTCGGACCTGTGCTTCGTGCTGGCACGGGTACTCAATCGCGAGGCGGGTGGGCAGGATGTGTTGTGGCAGAAGGGCCGGGAGCGTTAAGAACAATCATCGCTCTCCATTGCCCTCCATTGCGCCCAGGCCGCCGGGAGGAGATGCGCGATACCCGGACACTCCCGGTTGACGGGCACGGGAGATCTCACTCGTCCTGGCTGCCCGGAGCAGCCTTCATGTCATCAGCAAATTTCCGCATCAGCCGCACCAGTTCTGCGACATCCCGCTCCTCCCAATGGCGGAAGATGGCTTCCCCCATCTTCTTTCTGGCCTGATCGACCCGGTCGGTCATGGCCTTTCCACTTTTCGTGATGACCGCCATTCTTACCCGACGGTCCTTCACGCCCTCCTGCCTTTGAACCAGTCCCGAACTCTCCAGCTTGGCGACTTGCCGGCTCACGGTCGTATGGTCCCGACCCACTCGATCGGCCAGTTCCACTACGCCAATCGGACCCAATCGCTCCACCAGAACGAGTAAGGGAAAGAGCGCTCTCTCCAAGGTAATGTCTGCTGCGCGAATCATTGCCTCGTCACGTTGCGGACGATTCATCTCCCCCACGATCTCGACCAGCGCGTTGTGCAATTCACGAAGCTGCACGGTTTTATGTGTATTTTGCACGTTTTTTATTGACACGTATTTTCCCCAAACTTAATATGTGCATATTACACATATGGAGGTTTGAATGACAAGACAGTTTTCGACCGATGTCCTGATCTGCGGTGCCGGAGCCGCCGGACTGACCCTTGCAATTGATCTCGCCAGGCGCGGCGTCTCTTTTCGCCTGGTCGAGAAGATGAACGAAGCATTCCGAGGGTCTCGCGGCAAAGGCATCCAGCCAAGAACGCAGGAAGTATTCAGGGATCTCGGCATCCTCGACCGCATCGTCGCTGCCGGCGGAGAGTATCCGAAGGAGCGGCTCTACCGCAGCGACGGATCGTATGTCGATTCCAGGATCACAGAACACGTTGATCCGACACCCTCAGAACCATTCCAGCAGCCGCTGATGGTACCGCAGTTTCTGACAGAAGCCGTGTTGCGGGAGCGGCTGGCGGAGTTCGGGCACGCGCCAGAATATGGCACCGAACTGATCGGCTTCGAGCAAGATGAGGACGGCGTGAGCGCCCGCCTTCAGGGCGAGGGGGGCCTCGAACGCCTGCGGGTTCGCTGGCTGGTGGGAGCCGATGGCGGAAGAAGTTTTGTCCGGCATGCTCTCCAGGTCGGGTTCCCGGGGAAAACCCTCGGCGTTCGCGCTATCGTGGCCGATGTGACGCTGACCGGACTTTCCCGCGATGCATGGCATCGTTTCAGCGATGGCGACATGTCGCGCCAGATCTTCCTGTGCCCACTTGCCGGTACCGACCTGTTCCAGATCCAGGGCCCCGTTCCGATGGACGGGGATATCGATCTCTCCGCCGCCGGGCTTGGCCAACTGGTGGCGGAGCGCACCGGGCGCGCCGACATCCACATTCACGACGTCTCCTGGGCATCGGCCTATACGATGAACGCCCGGCTGGCCGACCAATACCGGGTGGGACACGTATTGCTGATCGGTGACGCCGCCCATATCCACCCGCCTACCGGAGGGCAAGGGCTCAATACCAGTGTCCAGGACGCCTACAACCTCGGCTGGAAAATCACGGCGGTCATCGATGGCGCCCCCGAGGTCCTGCTGCACAGCTACGAGCAAGAGCGACGCCCGGTCGCCGCGGAAATGCTCGGCCTGGCCACCAGCTTGCTCCAGGCACAGCATCGGGAGGGCATACGCAGAGGCCGTGACGTTCAGCAGCTTGATATCGCTTATTCCGGTTCATCACTGGCACTGGAAGTCCCTGCGAGAAGCGGCGGACTCCTCGCCGGCGACCGCGCCCCCGATGCGCTGCTTCTGGGCGCATCGGGACAGCCCCGCTACCTGTTTGATCTGCTGCAGGGCCCTCACTGGACCTTGATCGGTTTCCGGGTAGCGCACCGGGACAGCGTGGCCCCGCGAAAGGGCTTGCATAGACACAGCTTCGGCACACACGGCGATGTGATCGATGAACACGGTCACTTCCGCGCGGCATACGGTGTGGAAGAAGGAAGCTGGGTGTTGATCCGGCCCGACGGATATATCGGTGCCATCGTGGAAGAGGCATCGACCGAGCTGCTCGAGGACTATCTCACGCGCGCGGGATTACCGGCCGCGTCAGCCACACGCCAATCCCGTCGCGCAAGTCCATCCGGACAGCATGACACTCCGTAGCGACCGGATGTCATGACCAGGAACTGCGGCCTCAGCCGTTGTTGACCACCAGGCGCGGCTGGTCCTTGCCGAAGCGCTGCACGATGGACTCGGCAATACCGCCCGCATCCAGTCCGCATTGCGCCAGCAATTGATTCACGTCGCCATGATCGATGAAGCGGTCCGGCAGGCCCAGGTGCAGCACCGGCTTGTTGATGCCGGCTGCCGCCAGTGCCTCGGAGACGGCTGCACCGGCACCGCCCATGATGCAGCCCTCTTCCACCGTCACCAGCGCATCGTGCGAGGCGGCCAGTTGCTTGACCAGTTCCACGTCCAGCGGCTTGATGAAGCGCATGTTGGCGACCGTGGCATTGAGCTTCTCGCCCGCGCCCAGGGCCGGGGCCAGCATGCTACCGAAGGCAAGGATGGCGACATCCTTGCCGTTGCGACGGATCTCGCCACGGCCCAGGGGCAGGGTGTCCAGCGTCTTCGCCACGACGGTACCGACACCGGCACCGCGCGGGTAACGCACCGCCGCCGGGCCCGGATACTGGTAGGCGGTGGAGAGCATCTTGCGGCACTCGTCCTCGTCGGCGGCGGCCATCACCACCATGTTGGGAATACAGCGCAGGAAGGCCAGGTCGTAGTTGCCGGCGTGGGTGGCACCATCGGCGCCGACCAGGCCGGCGCGATCCAGCGCGAAGGTCACGTCCAGGTTCTGCAGGGCCACGTCGTGGATCAGCTGGTCGTAGGCGCGCTGCAGGAAGGTCGAGTAGATCGCCACCACCGGCTTCATGCCTTCACAGGCCAGGCCGGCGGCGAAGGTCACCGCGTGCTGCTCGGCGATACCCACGTCGTAGTAACGCTTGGGGAATGTCTTTTCGAAGGCCACCATGCCCGAGCCTTCGCGCATGGCCGGGGTGATGCCCACCAGCTTCTCGTCGGCGGCAGCCATGTCGCACAGCCACTCGCCGAAGACCTGGGTATAGGTCAACTTGCCACCGGCGCTGGGCTTGATGCCTTCGCTGGGATTGAACTTGCCGGGACCGTGGTAGAGCACCGGGTCGGCCTCGGCCAGCTTGTAGCCCTGGCCCTTCTTGGTCACCACGTGCAGGAATTGCGGCCCCTTCAGGTGCTTCAGGTTCTGCAGGGTGGGGATCAGCGAATCGAGGTCGTGGCCATCGATGGGGCCGATGTAGTTGAAGCCGAATTCCTCGAACATGGTGGCCGGGACCACCATGCCCTTGGCATGCTCTTCCAGGCGCTTGGCCAGTTCCAGCACGGGACCGGGCAGCACCGACTTGCCCACGTCGCGCGCACGGGCGTAGAACTTGCCCGACATCAGACGGGCCAGGTAGCGATTCAGCGCGCCCACCGGCGGCGAGATCGACATGTCGTTGTCGTTGAGGATGACCAGCAGGTTGATGTCCTCGTGCACGCCCGCATTGTTGAGCGCTTCGAAGGCCATGCCGGCGGTCATGGCGCCATCGCCGATGACGGCAATGGCGTGACGGTCGGAGCCTTGCGTCTTCGCGCCCAGGGCCATGCCCAGCGCCGCCGAGATCGAGGTCGAGGAGTGCGCGGTGCCGAAGGTATCGTATTGGCTCTCGACCCGGCGCGGGAAGCCCGAGATGCCTTCCTGCTGGCGCAGCGTGCCCATGCGGTCGCGACGACCGGTGAGGATCTTGTGCGGATAGGTCTGGTGGCCGACGTCCCAGACGATGCGGTCGTCAGGCGTATTGAAGACGTAGTGCAGCGCGATGGTCAATTCCACCGTGCCCAGGTTGGACGAGAGGTGACCACCGGTCTTGGACACCGCGTCCAGCAGGAAGCCGCGCAACTCCTCGGCCAGCGGCTTGAGTTGATGGCGGGACAGGCGGCGCAGGTCGGCCGGATCGTTGATGGTATTGAGCAGCATCTGTTGTTACCGTGGTTGGGTCTGAAGGCCGCGCCGCCGCAGGCGTTGCAGCGCGCGGTCCGTCTTCATGCCGGGTTCATGTCTTTCGTTGCACGATCAGGTCGGCCAGTTCGCGCAGGCGGCGCGCCTTGTCGCCAAACCCGGCCAGGGCCTGGTGCGCGTTGCCGCGCAGCTTTTCGGCCAGTGCCTGCGATTCGGCCAGGCCGAGGATGGAGACATAGGTCGGCTTGTTGTCGGCCGCATCCTTGCCCGCCGTCTTGCCCAGCGTGGCCGAGTCGGCGGTGGCATCGAGGATGTCGTCGACCACCTGGAAGGCCAGGCCGATGGCGCGGGCATAGTCGTCCAGGGCCGCGCTTTCGTCGGCGCTCAGGGCCTTGCCGCCCAGCGCCCCCAGCAGCACGGCCGCGCGCAGCAGGGCACCGGTCTTGAGGCGGTGCATCTGTTCCAGCTCCGACAGCGACAGCGTCATGCCCACGCTGGCCAGGTCGATGGCCTGGCCACCGCACATGCCCACCGAACCGGAGGCCTGGGCCAGCAGGCTGACCATGCGCAACTGCCGCGCCGACAGGCCCGCATCGGAAGCGGCAGCGCCCAGTTCGGCCTCCAGCGGCGCCGCCAGCGTGGCGAAGGCCTGCGCCTGCAGGGCATCGCCCACCAGCAGGGCGGTGGCTTCGTCGTACTTCACATGCACGGTGGGCTTGCCACGGCGCAGGGCGTCGTCATCCATGCAGGGCATGTCGTCATGCACCAGCGAATAGACGTGGATCATCTCCACGGCGGCCGCAGCGCGGTCCAGCAGCGCGCGCGGCGTATCGAAGACCTCGCCGGCAGCATAGACCAGCAGCGGCCGCACGCGCTTGCCGCCGTCCATGGCGGTGTAGCGCATGGCCTCGTGCAGGCGCGCCGGCACCACCGAGGTCGGCGGCAGGAAGCGGTCCAGCACGCCTTCCATGCCGGCCTGTACCTGGCCCATCCAGTCGGAAAAGCCCAGCGAGGCCAAGGCACTTGCGGCCGGGATGTGTGCATTCATCATTCGTCTCCGGCGGCAGCGTCGCTGGCCTGGAAGGGCTTGAGCATGTCGCCTTCGAGCAGCTTGACCTGGCTGTCCACCTTGTCCAGTTGGGCGGCGCAGAATTTCACCAGTTCCGAGCCGCGCTTGTAGGCGGCCACGGAGGCTTCCAGCGGCAGTTCACCGGCTTCCATCTGGGCCACGAGCTGCTCCAGCTCTTGCATGGCTTGCTCGAAGGAGGCGGGCGACGCGGCGGAGGCGGCAGTGGCAGAGGTTCTAGGCATATCGACCCATTGAAAAAATCTAACCCGGTATTTTAGAACAAACCGGGGATTCCCAAATCAATTGAGGGCGTGGATTTGCCAAAGCTTTTCGAGCCTGCGACGTAAATTCGGTAAGAATGCTGGCATTTTGGCCACAAAACCCGGCCCCTTATGGGGGTTTTATGGCATAATCCTCGGTTCTGTCCAAAATTTCCTCTTCATATTATTTGAACATAGGTTTTTGCGGATTTTCTTCCTTAGGTTGGTGCAAATTAATTTGGGGGCGGAAATGTCCGATCTTGCTACTTTTGCCAAATTGGCGCGCTCGAACGCGCAACTTCCCGTCAGCGTCTACTTCGACGACCCGCTCTATCAGCGGGAACTGAAACAACTCTTCCAGCAGGGACCCCGCTATGTCGGCCATGAGCTGATGGTTCCCGATGCCGGCGACTATTCCACCCTGCCGTGGGAGAACGAAGGCCGCATGCTGGTCCGCAATGCCCAGGGCATCGAGCTGGTGTCCAATGTCTGCCGCCATCGCCAGGCCAAGATGCTGGACGGCCGTGGCCATGCCAACAACATCGTCTGCCCGCTGCATCGCTGGACCTACGATCTGAAGGGCGAACTGATCGGCGCGCCGCATTTCGGCGAGACGCCGTGCATGAACCTGTCCAAGACGCCGCTGCAGAGCTGGAATGGCCTGCTCTTCGAAGCCAATGGCGTCGACATCGCCGCCAAGCTCAAGCACCTGGGAGTGACCAGGGACCTGGATTTCTCCGGTTACCTGTACGACCACACCGAGGTCCACGAGTGCGACTACAACTGGAAGACCTTCATCGAGGTCTATCTGGAGGACTACCACGTCGAGCCCTTCCATCCGGGCCTGGGTAACTTCGTGAGCTGCTCGGACCTGAAGTGGGAGTTCGGCCACGACTACAGCGTCCAGACCGTGGGCGTGAACCATGGCCTGGCCCGCTCGGGCTCACCCACCTATGCCAAGTGGCAGGAGAAGCTGCTCAAGTTCTCCCATGGCGAACCGCCCAAGTTCGGCGCGATCTGGCTCACGCTCTATCCCAACATCATGGTGGAGTGGTATCCCAACGTGCTGGTGGTGTCCACGCTCTGGCCGACCGGCCCGCAAAAGACCACCAACGTGGTGGAGTTCTACTATCCGGAAGAGATCGCGCTGTTCGAGCGCGAACTGGTGGAGGCCGAACGCGCCGCCTACATGGAGACCTGCGTCGAGGATGACGAGATCGCCCAGCGCATGGACGCCGGTCGTCGTATACTGCTGGATCGCGGCACCAGCGAAGTCGGTCCCTACCAGTCGCCCATGGAAGACGGCATGCAACACTTCCACGAGTGGTATCGCAAGCAGCTGGATGTACCGCCGGGAACAACACCATAAACCAGGCCACAGGCCGCGCAGGGGGAACCAGGATGCAGGGGCAGCGGCAAGACCATGATGGACGCAGCTTGCGCCGTCACTGTCGTCCCCCTCTCTCCTCCTCGCAGCATGGCGGCCTGGCAGTAGCAAAAACAACAACACCGCTAGCAACACCAACGGCAGCACCGGGTTTTCCCGGTGCTGCCGTTGTGCATTTGCGCGCCCTCTTTTCTCCACTCTCCTCACTCGACCACCACCATGCAATCGCTCTGGATGCTCGTCGCCTCATTTCTTTTTTCCATCATGGGCGTCTGCGTCAAGCTGGCCAGCGACTACTACACGACCTCCGAGATCGTGCTCTGTCGCGGCCTGATCGGCGTCTCCTTCATCGCGACGCTGGTGCGCCTGCGTGGCGGCACCTTCCGCACCCCCTTCCCGCGTGACCACCTCATCCGTGGCAGCATCGGCGTGATCTCGCTGTGGATGTGGTTCTATTCGTTCAGCCTCTTGCCGGTCGCCACGGCCACCACGCTGAACTACATGTCCTCGATCTGGATCGCGGCCATGCTCTTCGCCGCCGGCTGGTGGCAGGGCAGCAAGAAGTTCGAATGGGGCCTGGCCGGTACGGTGCTACTGAGCTTCATCGGCGTGGCCTTGCTGATGCGCCCGTCGCTCAATGGCGACCAGTTGCTGGGCGGTGCCATCGCGCTGATATCGGGCGTGCTCTCGGCGCTGGTCTATCTGCAGGTGCGCAAGCTGGGCCTGCTGGGCGAACCCGAGTACCGCGTGGTGTTCTACTTTTCGCTGACTGGTCTGGTGGCCGGCCTAGTGGGCAATATCGCCACCGGCAAGATCCCCCTGTGGCACGCTCATACCTGGCGCGGCGCGCTGCTGGTGATCATGATAGGCTTGACGGCGACCACGGCGCAGATCGCCATGACGCGCGCCTACCGGCTCGGCAACACCCTGGTGACGGCCAACCTGCAATACACGGGCATCGTCTTCTCCAGCCTGTTCGGGGTGCTGATCTGGAACGATGCGCCGGGCTGGGTCGGCTGGCTGGGCATCGCGATCATCCTGGCCAGCGGCATCCTGGCCACCTATCACAACCAGCGTCGCAGCCAGAGCGCGGCCAAGAACCTGCCCAAGGTCGATCCCATCGCCACCGAGGTCTGAGCCAGCGCACCGGCACCGCATCGATACCTACAAGGAGAACTGCATGATCTACCAAACCCTCATCAGCGCCGCCGAACTCAAGGCGCGCGCGCAGCACCCGAACCTGGTCATCGTCGATTGCCGCCATGACCTGGTCAATCCGAATGCCGGGCGCGATGCCTACGCGGCGGGTCACCTGCCGCTGGCGCGCTTCGCCCATCTCGATGAACTGCTCTCGGGTCCCAAGACCGATGCCAGCGGCCGCTTCCATGGCCGCCATCCGCTGCCCGACCGCCAGCAGTTCGTGCAGGCCATGCGCACGCTGGGTATCAGCAACGATACCCAGGTCGTGGCCTATGACGGCCACGGCGGCATGTTTGCCGCACGCCTGTGGTGGCTGCTGCGCTGGGTCGGCCATGCTGACGTAGCGGTGCTCGATGGCGGCGTGGCCGCCTGGCAGGGACTGGGCGAACCGCTGAGCACGGAGGTCCCGCCGGCCGCGACGCCGGGCAATCTCCAGGACCTGTCTTCGCTGGTCAGGAGCGTGGATGTACAGGCCCTGCTGGCGAACCTGTCGACGCCGACGCTGCAGGTGGTCGATGCGCGCGCACCGGACCGTTTCCGCGGCGAGAACGAAACGATGGATGCGGTCGGCGGCCATATCCCGGGCGCGAAGAACCGCTTCTTCAAGGACAACCTGCAAGCCGATGGCCGCTTCAAGGACGCCGCGCAACTGCGCCAGGAATGGCGCGCGGTAGTGGGCGATCCCCAGGCCGCCGTCATGCAGTGCGGCTCCGGCGTGACCGCCTGCCACAACCTGCTGGCGCTGGAAGTGGCCGGGCTGGCGGGTGCCCGCCTCTATCCGGGTTCGTGGAGCGAATGGAGTTCGGACCCGACCCGTCCGGTGGCGACAGGCAACTGACGTCCAGTACGTTACGGCACGGCGCCGCGCTACTGCGCCGGCGCCGACAGGCCCGCCTCACGCAGGCGGGCAATGAAGGCCTCGACGAACTGCTGCACCATGGCCGGTGCATCGCGCCGCCGCAGCAGCGCCACTTCCGACTGGAAGTCGGCATCCTTCAGGGCCGGGAAACTGACGCCGGCCGACAGCGAGATGCTGGCCATGCTCTGCGGCACCACGGCGATGCCGAAGCCGGCATTGACCAGGCTCAGCAGCGAGTTCTTGCGCGAGGTGGCACGCGCCACGCGCGGGTAGAAACCATGCGCGATGCAGCGCTCGGCCACCAGGTAGCTCAAGCCACCGCGATCCCGATGCGGCACCGTCACGAAGAACTCATCCCGCAACTCGGCGATCTCGACTTCCTGGCGCTGCGCCAGATGATGGTTGGCCGGCACCGCAGCCACCAGCCGCTCGCGGTAGAGCACAGTGGATTCAAGGTTGGGATTGGCCCGCAGGATGGGCAGGCGTGCCAGGCCGATATCGGCGCTGCCTTCGGCGATCTCGCGGGCCTGGTATTCCGAGGGTGCTTGCGAGATCTCCAGCGAGATGCCGGGAAAGGCCTTGAGCGCTTCGTTGAGCATTGGCCCCAGCGGCGCCGACAGCGGCACCGAACTGGAGTGCAGCAAGCGCAGTTCCCCATGCTCGCCCTTGCCGATGGTGCGCGCCTGCGCCACGGCACGATCGAGGTCGAGCAGGATCTTGCGGCTGCGTTCGTAGAAATCCTGGCCCGCCTGGGTCAGCTCGACATGCTTGGCCTCGCGCTTGAGCAGCACCACATCCAGCACCGCCTCCAGCTCCTTGACCTGGCGACTCAACGCCGACTGCGCGATGAACAGTCGCTCCGCAGCACGGGTATAGCCGCGCGCTTCGACGATCTCGACGAAGTAGCGCAACTGCCGGATGGAAATCATGTCGTCTCCCCTGCCATATCGTTTTGAGATGGCGCGCAGCCTGATTTGATATTGGCGCCGCGCGTCCTGCCAGCCTACATTGACGCCATCCCCCGCGCCCATCCCGGGCCGGGCTCGATGAAAGGATGGATCGTGCTTGAAGACTTCCTGTTATTGCTTGGCCTGCTCGGTCTTGTCGGCAGCATCGGCATGCGCTGGGTACTGCAGAAGCGCCCTCCCGTCGAGCCCGCCATCTCCATCAGGCAATGGCGCGATGAACCCGACCGCGCCGGCCCGGTGTCAGCTCGCCCCTTGCGCAAGCGTCGCTGTCGCTGAGCACACATGGCGCAGGACACGGACCGGAGCGCGTTATTGTACGCGCGCCATCGTACCCCTGCCATCCGGGTGGCAGGCACCGGCCAGCAACAGCGGATTGAGGATCAGGACAATCTGCCCATCCCCCAGCAAGGTGGCCCCCACCACACCGGCCAGCGACTCCAGCTGTGGCCCCACCGGCTTGACCACCACTTCGCGATTGCCGCTGACATGATCGACCCGGATGGCCATGTGTTCCTCGCCACTCTTGACGAGCAGCACATAGACCGACGATTGCGCCGTCGGGGCATCGGATATCGCCGGCTCGTCCAGCAGGCCGTGCAGCGGGTGCAACACCAGTGTGCGACCCGCGAGGGTCAGCGAACCCTGCGCCAATGCCTGGGCGGCCTGCGCGCCACGCAACTGCTGGACACTGTCGATAAGGATGGAGGGAATCGCGTAGTGCTGCGGCCCATGGCGCAGCAGGCAGACATGCTGGACCGCCAGCGACAGCGGCAGGAACAAGGTCAGCGTCACGCCCTGCCCGGGTCGTGACTGCACGCTCATCCAGCCTCCCAGGGCGGCCACCTCGGCACGTACCACATCCATGCCGATACCTCGTCCGGCCAGGGTGGACAATTGCGCCGACGTGCTCAGTCCCGGCGCAAAGATCAAGTCTGCCAGATGCGCATCGGTGGCACTGGCCGCACCTGGCAAACCCAGCTGCAGGGCCTTGCGCCGGATCGCCTCCAGGTCCAGTCCACGGCCGTCGTCACTGATGCGGATCACGGCCTCGTTGCCTTCATGCCTTGCCTGCACGCGCAATTGGCCAGCCTCCTGCTTGCCCGCAGCCAGGCGTGCGGGCGCGCTTTCGATGCCATGTACTGCGGCATTGCGCAGCAGATGTTCCAGCGGTCCCATGAGCCGCTCCAGGATGGCTCGGTCAATCTGTAGCCCACTGTCGTGCAGATCCAGCTGCAGGCGCTTGCCGGCATCGACGGCGACCTGTCGCACCAGGTGCTGCAGCCGCACCCGGATGCTGTCGAACCTGACCATCCGCGCCGACATCAGCTCCTGCTGCAACTCGCGCGTGTAGCGCGCCTGCTGGCGCAGGCCCTCGCAGGTCTTGCCGACGGTGGCCTGCAATTGCCGGTGACGCATGCCGGCCTCGTCGAGATAACCACTGAGCGCATGCGCCAGGTCCTTCGAGCCGGCCTCGCCAGCAGGACTGCTGCTCATCCGGGAGGACAGCTGCGGCAATTGCCGCAATTGCTCCGCCAGTGCCGCAAGGTGCTCGCCCATGGCCCTGGCATCGCGCTGCAAGGCCGCCACCTCGTTTTCCAGATGCGACCGGGAAATCGCGACCTCACCCACCTGATTGAGCAATCTGTCCAATACGCTGGTCTTGATCCTCAGCACCGGCCCTGACGGGCGCGGCCCGTTCTCCGCGGGCGAGGTGTCGGGTGCCACCCCCTGCTCCAGTGCAACGAAGTGATCCTGGGCCTGCGCGTACAGATCATGCAGTACACGCAGGTGGACCGCATCCTGGCGGCCCTGCGACAGGCACTGCAAGGCGCTTTCCATCTCGTGCAGGCAATGGCTCAGACGCAAGGCGCCCACCATGCGGGCGCTCCCCTTGAGCGTGTGCAGAGGACGGGCCAGTTCATCCAGGGCAAGCGGACCGGGGCAGGCTTGTACGCCGTCACCGATATTGTCCATGAGCTCCCGGGCCTCTTCCAGGAAGACCGGCAACAGGCCGGTGTCGAGCAGGTCCGGGACGGGCTGTACGGCCTCATCGCTGGCCGCTACCGGCCGCTGCACTGGCGTGCCAGGCCGCTCGCCATGTTCCACCAGGAGGACGATGGCAGCCACGGCCTGCTCCAGGGTGTCGAGCTTGCGGGCATCGATGCCCGCATCGCTTACCTGCCACTGCTCCAGTTGCATGAGCATCGCGCTGCTGGCGTCGTCCAGCTGCCTGGCGTGGACACTGCGGGCATAGTCGCGCACGGCCACCAGCGAGCGCAGATACAAGGACGGCGCCGCACAGCGCAGACCACTTTCGACCCGGGCGCGCCAGCTGCTGCCCTGCTGCCGCACGATCTTCAGCAATGGCCGCACCGTGTCCCGCAGGGAGGTGGTGGCCATGCCTGTCGAGAGGCCGGGATCGATGGCGAGGGGAAGATTCATCGCAGGCCGTGCCGGGGCGGACTCAGGAGACCGTCACGCGGAAGCGCAGGACCGAGCCTTCCAGCTGCTGGGCGGCTCCCCACAGTTCTTCGTAGAGTGCCGACACCTGCTCGCGACTCTGCTCGATGATGTCGTTCTCGGTCAGGATGCCCTGGATCTGCCGGGCCACGCCACCCGCCGAGACCGCCTGTTCGCGCGTGGACATGGCCATGCCCTCGATCAGCTCGGCCAGCTTGTCGGAGACCCTGCGGATATCGGCCAGCGCTTTGCCGGCAGCATCCGAGAGCACGGCGCCCTCGGTGACGCCGGCGGTCGATCGCTCCATGGCCACCACCACATCGCGGGTATCGGCCTGGATCATGCGTACCAGGGCGCCGATCTCGCGGGTGGCGGCGCTGGAGCGTTCGGCCAGGTGCTGCACCTCCTCGGCCACCACCGAAAAACCGCGTCCGGCCTCGCCGGCCGAGGCCGCCTGGATGGCGGCATTCAGGGCCAGCACATTGGTACGCTCGGTAATGTCGGAGATGAGCTCGGTGATCTCGCCGATCATCTGCGAGGATTGGCCCAGCCGGGTGATGCGACTGGAGGTTTCCTGGATCTGCTGGCCGATGCCATCCATGGCCTTGACCGCCTCTTCCACCGCGCGTGCGCCCCGCTCGGCCACCACCACGGAATGCCGGGCCACCTCGGCGGACTCATCGGCCGAGACCGACACGCCGGTGATCTGCCCGGACATCTCCAGCATCGACTGGGCAATCTGCTGGATGCGCCGGGCCTGCGCACGCGCGGCGGCGCCCAGCTCGGTGGTGGTACCGCGCACCTGCTCGGAACTGATCGCCACCTTGGAGGCCATCTGGGTCACCTGTTCCACCAGTGCGCGCAGGGCTTCGACGGTGTAGTTGACGGAGTCGGCAATGGCCCCGGTGATATCGTCGGAGACCGTGGTATGCACCGTCAGGTCGCCGTCGGCGACTTTCTGCAACTCATTCATCAGGCGCAGGATGGCCGTCTGGGTCAGGTGATTGGCACGCATGGCCTTCTCTTCCTCCTGCTGCGCCAGCTGGCGCTGCAACTCCGCCAGCCGTCGGCGCTCTTCGGCGGCGGCCGCATTGTCGCGGCTGGCCTGCAACTGCACCAGGGCGATGCCGATGGCGCTGAGCAGGGCCGTGATCATCGTCGCCAGCATGGCCCAGAAGGTCCACGAGCGCGATTTGAGGGCGATACGGTAATGCTCCTGCAATTCGGTCAGGTTGCGCTTCAAGGTCTCGTTCTCGACAAAGACCAGTTGCTCGGATTGCTTGGCAGCGATGAAATTCTGCAGGTTGCCGAGGATGCCGGCGATCTGCGGCTGATACTGGCCAAATATCCTCTCCAGTCGCTGCAGCTTGTCGCGCATGTCCTCGCCGGTGGCCGCACGCAGGCGCAGCATCTCGTTGCCCTTCTGCAAGCTGCTCAGGAGGTCGCCGAAGGCAGTGATATCCTTGCCCAGCATGAAGGCGTTCTCCGGGTTGACGCCCTCGGAGGTCAGGAATTCGTTGGAGCTGCGGCCCAGGCGCAGGGTCAGCATGACCAGCTGGCTGGCCGCATTCATTTCGTGCGGCGTCGGCCGCCCCTGGGATTGCAGCATGACGATCTGTTCGCTCAGGTCCAGCATGGCCGGTAGCAATTGGTTCAACTGCTTCAGGGTGGCGCCGAAACCGGTCAACTCCTTTTCCAGGCGCAGGATGGTGTCGGCAGCCATGTCGGTGCGACGCCAAAGCCGTACTACATTTTCCAACGCTGGTTTGATCACCGTGTCAGAAGGTTCGATGGTATTGCCCTGATAAGCACCGCCGGCGGTCAGCAGCAGCAGGTCACGGTTGAACTCGTTGCGACTCTGCGAGAGCTGGACGAAAGCCTCGGGATTGCCCTGGATGGCATTGGGCACGGCCTTGCCGATACGCTGCGAATGCATGACCAGGTCGGAGGCAAGGTTGGTCTGCAAGGTGGCCAGGATGTAGATGCGCGATCCCAGCCAGAGGAACAGGAACAGCGCCGTCAGGGACAAGGACAGCAATGCCAGCAGCAGGCGCGTCTGGGTACGCAAGGAAAAGCGGTTGATGTACGGCAGCCGCATGCGGCGCACGCGCACCTGGGCCGCAGCCGGGTCGACCTTCTTCGATAGCGGCGTCAAGCGTGATTGCATTCCCGATGTTCCCATCCCTATTCTCTTTTTCTGCAGCAAGTCCGACCGATCTGTCTGGCGAGATCCGCCGCTGCCTTTGATGCCGGCGGCTAGCGCCCGATCTGCAGGAATGCAGGATCCTGGCTCAGACGCGCCAGGTCCAGCTCAGCCCAGACCATGCCGCCTTTGTCTTTATAACGCCCGATCACACCATGCAAATCATTTTCAATCTCGTTATTGTTCGATATTCGCAACATTTCTGAGATATCCCGCAAACCATGCACCTGCGACACCAGCAGGCCGCATTGCGGGGCCAGGCTGGATGCCATGACCAACACGTGGCTGTCGGTACCGGCCGGCAGCAGCGGCGCGCCTGCCATGGCGGCCAGATCGGCGACGCCAACCAGGTTGCCGCGGATGTTGAGCAGGCCGCGGAACCAGGGGCGGGTCGACGGTACGTGGGTGAGCTGCTGGCGCAGGGGCAGGATCTCGCCGGCCTGGTCCAGCGCGATCAGGCAGGCATGCGCGCCGATGCCGACGGCCAGGCGGCGTGCCGGCAGGCTATCGGTGGCGCGGGCGGCCATGCGCGCCAGCAGCGAGACCTGGAAAGACTGCAAGTCCTCGCCGGCAGGGATGCGTTGCGTGTCGCCCAGCGCGGAATGCTGCGCGTCGATCACGAAATCCTTCAATGGGGACATGCCTGACTCTTGAAACAGGGAAATGGCATCAGCGACTCGCATCCGGTCGGAACCGGTGTGCTGGCGCGACCTGACGGATGCTGACAAGCCTCGATTTTACTCAGAAATGCCGTGGAATTTCCTGCGGGCAATCAGTTTGGCGGGCCGCCATCCTGAAATGATGGAGAAATGCGACGAAATACGCTGCATTTGATATAAATCAAATACCGGATTTCAGGAAAAGAAGGGGGAGACATGGCGCTCCCGGAAGCAAACGGGGAGACGCCATCGGGGCCTGCGGATGCCAGGTGTCGCACCTGGCGGCAGATTCAACAGCCGCTCAGATCGCGACCATTTCGAAATCTTCCTTGCGGGCACCGCATTCCGGGCAGGTCCAGTTGATGGGCACGTCGTCCCAGCGGGTACCGGGGGCGATCCCTTCTTCCGGCAGGCCTGCTTCTTCGTCATAGATCCAACCACAGATCAGGCACATCCAGGTTTTGAATTCGGTTTGGCTGCTTTTGCTATCGGTCACGGCTGACAATCCCTAAAATCAATCAAGTAAAATGCTAAGTCAGCTATCTTAATCTACTCGACGTGCAAAACCAAACTCCTCCTCTCATCCTGAGCTTCGGCGCCGCCGACCCGGTCGGCGCCACCGGCATCCAGGCCGATCTGGCTACCTATGCAGCCATGGGCTGCCATGGCCTGTCGGTCGTGACCACCCTGCTCATCGGCGACACCGCCCGCGTGGAAGACGTCCAGATCGTCGACGTGGACTGGGTGGCCGACCAGGCACGCGTGATCCTGGAAGACATGGCGATCGCCGCCTTCAAGGTGGGCGCCGTCGGCAGCATCGAGAATATCTCGGTGATCGCCGAGATCGTCTCCGACTACCCGGACGTGCCGCTGATCCTGGATCCCTTCACCAGCGCCCTGGCCAACCAGGAAGACGAAGACGACCGCCTGATCGCCATCCGCGAGCTGCTCATCCCGCAAGCCACCGTACTGGTCGCCTCGGCGGGCGAACTGACCCGGCTGGCCGAGACCTGGCGCGAACCGGTGCCAGGCGACACCCTGATGCTGGACGCCATGCGCATCATCGAAATGGGATGCGAATACCTGCTGGTGACCAATACCCAGACTGATCTGCAGGAAATCGCCAATTCGCTCTTCGATGAATCCGGCCTGGTGCGCCAGGATGCCTGGCAGCGCCTGCCCGGCTCCTTCGTCGGTGCCGGCACGACCCTCTCGGCCGCCATGGCGGCCATGCTGGCCAATGGCCTGGAGGCGCCGCTGGCAGCCTCCGAGGCGCAGGAGTTCACTCTTGCAGCGCTGGCCAATGCCCAGCGCTTCGGCATGGGCAAGCTGGTACCCGACCGCTATTTCTGGGCGCGCGAGTCCGAAGATCCCCAGGATCTGGACGCGCCCCCTTCCATCAACTGAACCAATACTGGATTTCTTCCTTCGCAGCCCATGACCAAGACCAATGCTTCGCTTTTCGCCCGCGCCCAACAAAGTACGCCGGGTGGTGTCAATTCCCCGGTACGTGCCTTCCGCTCGGTAGGCGGCACGCCGCGCTTCATCGAACGCGCCGAAGGCCCCTGGTTCTGGGATGCCGAAGGCAAGCGCTACATCGACTACATCGGCTCCTGGGGCCCTGCCATCGTCGGTCACGCCCATCCTGAAGTGGTCAAGGCCGTGCAGCAGGCGGCCGCACGCGGCCTGTCCTTCGGTGCCCCGACCGAGGCCGAAATCGAGATGGCCGAAGAAATCATCAAGCTGGTGCCCTCGATCGAGCAGATCCGCCTGGTCTCGTCCGGCACCGAAGCCACCATGAGCGCACTGCGCCTGGCGCGCGGCGCCACCGGCCGTGACAAGATCATCAAGTTCGAAGGCTGCTACCACGGCCATGCCGACTCCCTGCTGGTCAAGGCCGGCAGCGGCTTGCTGACCTTCGGCAACCCGACCTCGGCCGGCGTGCCGGAAGACTTCGCCAAGCACACGCTGGTGCTGGACTACAACAATGCCGCCCAGCTCGAGGAAGTCTTCAAGGCGTCGGGCAATGAGATCGCCTGCGTGATCGTGGAACCGGTGGCCGGCAACATGAACCTGGTCCGTGCCAGCGATGAGTTCCTGCGCACCATGCGCCGCCTGTGTACCGAGTACGGCACCATCCTGATCTTCGACGAAGTGATGTCGGGCTTCCGCGTGGCCCGTGGCGGCGCCCAGGAATTGAATGGTATCGTCCCCGACCTGACCGCACTGGGCAAGGTGATCGGCGGCGGTCTGCCGGTGGCGGCCTTCGGCGGTCGTGCCGAGGTGATGAAGCACCTGGCGCCGCTGGGTGGCGTCTACCAGGCGGGCACGCTGTCGGGCAACCCGGTCACGGTGGCTGCAGGCATGGCCACGCTGAAGATCATCCAGCAGCCGGACTTCTACACCAGCCTGGGCCGCCAGACGCGCAAGCTGGCCGATGGCCTGGCCGCTGCCGCCAAGGCGGCCGGCGTGAGCTTTGCCGCTGACGCCATCGGCGGCATGTTCGGCCTGTATTTCGACCAGGCCGTGCCGACCAGCTATGCCGAAGTCATGAAGGGGGACAAGGAGCGCTTCAACCGCTTCTTCCACAAGATGCTGGACGCCGGCGTGTATTTCGCGCCGTCGGCCTTCGAGGCCGGTTTCGTGTCGGCCCAGCACAGCGATGCCATCATCGAGGAAACCATCGCGGCCGCTGCCAAGGCTTTCGCCGAGCTCGGCTGAACGCCACCACGGACGACGTGCGGGCTGGCCCCGCGCAGGCATGAAAAAAGGACGCCTGAGCGTCCTTTTTTCTGTCTATTGCCTGTTTCTTGCTTGCCCTGCCGCGCGGCACGTGCCGCACCGCAAGAGGCAGATACGACGCGATTACACCGAGAACGACGAGCCGCAACCGCAGGTCGTGGAAGCGTTCGGGTTCTTGATGACGAATTGCGCACCTTCCAGGTCATCCTTGTAATCGATCTCGGCGCCCACCAGGTACTGGTAGCTCATGGAATCGATCAGCAACTGGACACCGTTCTTGCTCATGGTAGTGTCGTCTTCGTTGACGATTTCATCGAAGGTGAAACCATACTGGAAACCCGAGCAACCGCCACCCTGCACGAACACGCGCAGCTTCAGGTCGGGATTGCCTTCTTCCTCGATCAGCTGGGCCACCTTGGCGGCTGCGCTGTCGCTGAAGTTGATCGGGGTGGGCATGTCGGTTTGTTGCAGTTCGGCTACGGCATTCATTTCGGGCTCCTGCTTGACTTGAGGCGGATCAATACATCTGATCGGTGGATCAATTATAAGCGCTTGCGCAAATTCATGCTTCCGATGATGCCGCCAGCTTCAGCACCGGGGTCTCCTCGGCCTGGTCATGGCTGAGCTTGCCGGAGACCAGCGCGCCGCCATGCATCTCCAGCGCCTTGTAGAAGACGTTGCCGGTAATGCGAGCCTTGGGTTGCAGCTCGAGCAGTTCGGTGGAATGGACGTCGCCGATGATCTCGCCGTTGACGATCAGGTGGGCCGCGTGGATCTCGCCGACCACCTTGGCATGCTCGGAAATGACCAGCACACTGGGCTGACCGCTCTCGGCATTGATATTGCCATTGATGCTGCCATCGATGCGCAGCCCCCCCTTGAAACCAACATCGCCTTTGATGCTGGTGGACATGCCGATCAGGCTGTCGATCGTACTCTTGGTCTTGCGTGTAAACATGAAATCACCTCACAGATCTACCGACTGCTGGGCGCGAACCTGGCCGCGGTCGAGAACACGGACAGCAACCGATTTGATGGTCGCCCCCTCCGGAATATTGAGCAAGCCTTCTACCCGCTGGTAATACTTGAATGCGAGTCGGTAACGAGCCTGATCGGCCGCATTGCCTTCCGGAAAGTTAAGGATAGCACTCTTGCCACCCTGGATAATATTGACACTAAGTTGTAGGTTTCCTGCAAATTGCTGCGTTCCACCCCCACCCTGCATGACCAGCACGCGATAGCGCAGCTGGTTGGGCGCCGCCTGTTCGGCCTTGAAGCGCTGGATGGTAATGCCAGGCGCACCCAGGTTGGTCGGCAGCAGGCTGTCGAAGAAGGCCAGGTCTTCCTTCTGGCGGTTGTTTTCCGCCTCCAGGTTCTTGACCTGGGATGCCAGCTGGGCCTGGGCTGTCTGGGCAATCTTCAACTCATTTTGCGACGCACTGGAGGCGGATTGCAAGCGTTCGTTCTCGGTGGTCAGCTTCCTGACCTGTTCACTGAGCTGGTCCAGCTGCTCCTCGGTGTCGCCGGAGACCTCCAGGCCGGGCAGATGGTTGCGCCCCAGCTTGTAGGTCCAGACCGCCGCCGAGGCCCCCACTGCGATGACCAGCGCCCACAGCAATACCATCATCGGCCACGGCAAGTGGCGCTTGATGGTCATCTTCGGCGCTGAAATGCTCATGCGCCGACGCCATAGCCGGTACTTCACGGCAGGACCGGCACTTGCTGCAGACCGGTGGTCTCATCCAGTCCGAACATCAGGTTCATGCACTGTACAGCCTGGCCGGAGGCCCCCTTGACCAGGTTGTCCTGGACCACCAGCACCACCACGGTGTCGCCATTGTCCGGGCGATGCACAGCCAGGCGCAGCATGTTGGAAGCGCGCGTGGTGCGGGTTTCCGGATGCGCGCCGAAGGGCAGCACGTCGACGAAGGGCTCATCCTTGTAGGCTTCCTCGAACAGGGCCTGCAGGGCGGCGTTGTCGATATCCCTGGTCAGGCGCGCATACAGCGTGGAATGCATGCCGCGGATCATCGGCACCAGGTGCGGCGTGAACAGCAGGCCGACCTTGTCGCTGGTCAGGTGCGAGAGACGCTCGATGGTCTCGGGCGAATGACGGTGACCCGACACGCCATAGGCCTTGAAGTTGTCGGAGGCTTCCGAGAACAGCAGGCTCAGCTCGGCCTTGCGACCGGCGCCGGAGACACCCGACTTGCAGTCGGCGATCAGGTGCGAGGCATCGATCACGCCCGCCTTGAGCAGCGGCGCGAAGCCCAGCTGCATGGTGGTCGGATAGCAGCCCGGATTGCCCACCACGCGTGCCTTGCGGATGGCATCGCGGTTCAGTTCGGGCAGGCCGTAGGCGGCTTCCTTCAACAGATCGGTGCAACTGTGCGGCAGCTTGTACCACTTCTCGAAGGCGGCCACGTCCTGCATGCGAAAGTCGGCAGCCAGGTCGATCACCTTCACGCCGGCGGCCAGCAGCTCGGGCGCCTGTGCCATGGCCACGCCGTGCGGGGTGGCGAAGAAGACCACGTCACACTCGGTCAGCTGGGCCTTGTCGGGCGAGGAGAAGGCCACGTCCACGCGGCCGCGCAGGGACGGATACATCTCGGCCACGGGCATGCCGTCTTCCTTGCGCGAGGTCACCGCCTGCACCCGGGCTTGCGGGTGAGTGGCGAAAATACGCAGCAATTCGACGCCGGTGTAACCGGTTCCGCCAACGATACCTACCTTGATCATGTCTGGTCCTTGCGAAAAAAGGCGAAGAAAATACGCCGTGGCGACCGAGCGCCTGACGCGCGTGCCGAGCACGCTGGAAAGCTTTTCATTCTAGCAGGAGAATATTTCCTGCTGATTTCCCATCGGGAAGTATTTCGAGAATCGGCCCAAAAAAGGCCATGCTGGAAAAGCAAAAAGCCGCCGGCACGAATGCCGACGGCTTTCTGTAGTACAAGAGGAGATTAACGCTTCGAGAATTGCTTTGCGCGACGTGCCTTGCGCAGACCAACCTTCTTACGTTCGACTTCACGCGCGTCACGGGTGACGAAGCCTGCGTTCGACAGAGCCGACTTCAGGCCGGCGTCGTAGTCGATCAGGGCGCGGGTGATGCCGTGGCGAACAGCGCCGGCCTGGCCGGATTCGCCGCCACCGTGGACGTTCACCTTGATGTCGAAACGTTCGACGTTGCCGGTCAGTTCCAGCGGCTGACGGATCACCATCAGGCCGGTTTCACGGGAGAAGTACTCGGCGGCGGGCTTGCCGTTGACGACGATGTTGCCCGAACCTGCCTTGATGAAAACGCGCGCCACTGCACTCTTGCGACGGCCGGTTCCGTAATTGTAGTTACCGATCATGTCTGTTCCTTAGAGGGCGAGGGGTTTCGGTTGCTGCGCGGAGTGCGGATGGTTGCCATCTGCATACACCTTCAGCTTCTTGATCATGGCGTAGCCCAGCGGACCCTTGGGCAGCATGCCCTTGACGGCCTTCTCCAGCGCACGGCCGGGGAAACGCTGTTGCATTTTCAGGAAGTTGGTTTCGTAGATGCCGCCCGGATAACCGCTGTGGCGGAAATAGGTCTTTTCAGTGGCCTTGGTGCCGGTCACGCGCAGCTTGCCTGCGTTGACGACGACGATGAAGTCACCGGTATCGACGTGCGGAGTGAATTCGGGTTTGTGCTTGCCGCGCAGTCGGAGTGCCACTTCGCTGGCAACACGTCCGAGGACCAAGTCCGTCGCGTCAATCACGAACCACTCGCGCTGCACCTCATGGGCTTTAGCGGAAAAGGTCTTCATGTTTGACTTTCTCTATCAATGTATAAACGCTCAAAGTGGCGGTTCCGGTCATGCGGGCCAGCCTGTGATGCCTGGGCCAGCCTTGGTGTTTCGCTTCGCGGACTCATCCTTTTATCTTCCCGAGCGCATGGGAAAGCCGGCAAGTATAGCCTTTTCAATGACTTAGCGTCAAAAGGTTTCGCGGGGTTTTGTGGCGTACAGGAGCCAAACCGATGGGAACGGCGCTCATTTGATTGCCTGGGAGACAATTTTCCCGGACTTCCTTGCACAAGGGAAATGCACCTTGCCGGAAAAAGGACAAAAAAAACCCGGACACTGTGGTTCCGGGTTTAATCCACACCAATGCGGAGGGTGGAGGAGACAGGGTTACGTGCTGCAAATACTTCCGTTGAATTCAATATAGCAAAGCAGTTTGTGCATTGCAATAACGATCTTCACATTTATTTGTAACTGTCTGAAACTGGTGCGGACAGTACCTTACGGAACCGATGACCGGGCTTGGCGGGATACGGAAAGTGATAGCATTGCGATAATTTTTCCGCAACGCAAAAATCGCCATTCATCACCACACCGGGGCAGTTGCGCTGCGATCCCGCAGCGACATCGGCGATCAAAAGCTACAATACGGGGCTTCACTCAACCGATTGGACGATACAGATGGAATGCACAGTGCGCTGGACCGGCTTGTCCGGCATGACCTTTACGGCTGAAACGGGCTCGGGCCACCTGCTGACGATGGACGGCGCACCTGATGGCGGCGGCCGCAACCTCGCACCGCGTCCGATGGAAGTGGTGCTGGCCGGCACCGGTGGCTGCACCGCCTATGACGTGGTGGTGATCCTGCGCAAGAGCGGCCAGGACGTGCGCGGCTGCGACGTGACCCTGAAGTCCGAGCGCGCCGAGACCGATCCCAAGGTCTTCACCAAGATCCATTTCCACTTCACCGTGCGAGGCCGCAACCTCAAGGCCAATGTGGTGGAGCGCGCCATCAAGCTGTCCCACGACAAGTACTGCTCGGCGTCGATCATGCTTGAGAAGACCGCCGAGATCACCCACTCCTTCGAGATCATCGACGACCTCACCGACACCTCGTCGGCCGCCGCCCAGCAGCAACAGTGAGCGCGCAGATGTCCCAATGAAAAAAGCGGCCTAGGCCGCTTTTTTCATGCCCCGTGGATCGGGAAACGGGGGCCGGCTGCGCTCAGATACGATACGCCACCGTGGTCATGACCTTGGCCATGGCCTTCATCAAGCCCTTCACCGGTGCCGGCATCTCGGCCGCGCCCAGGTCGCGCGCAGCCTGGCCGTGCTCGATCTCGTCGATGCGCATCTGGTCGACGATGGCGCGGGAGCGGTTGTCCTGCGCCGGCAGCTTGTCCAGATGCCCCAACAGGTGATGCTCGACCTGGCGCTCGGTCTCGGAGACGAAACCCAGGTTGCGGGCATCACCCAGGCGCGCGGCGATGCTGCCCAGTACGTAGGCGCCCCCGTACCAGAGCGGATTGAGCAGGCTGGTGTGCGAGCCCAGTTCGCGCAGGCGTTCGGCGGTCCAGGCCAGGTGATCTTCTTCCTCGATACCCGCGTGCGCAAAGGCCTGCTTGATCTCGGGCGTCTGCGCGAAGCGGCCCTGCGCGTCGTACAGCGCCTGGGCACAGACCTCCCCGACATTGTTGACCCGCATCAGGCCGGCCGCGTGGCGCTTCTCGGCCTCGCTCATGACGCCGTCCGGCAAGCCCCGCCCGGGATTGGGGCGGCTTTCGAACACCACGCCATTGATCACGCGCAGCGCCTTGTCCACATCGGTAATCAGTTCATCGACGAATTGCATACACCTCGCCTTTCTCTTGTTGAATAAGATCCCGGTCCATCATTCATGTCCCACCCCGGACCGGGGACGCAGGAACAGGGCCGACCAGCCAGGGTCAGGCCATCTTCCAGTTGATCTGCTCGCCGGCCGACAGCGGCACCACGGTCGCGTCGCCCATGGGCAGCTCGGCCGGGATAGACCAGCTTTCGCGCTTGAGCGAGACGGTACCGGTATTGCGCGGCAGCTCGTAGAAGTCGGGGCCGTTGAAGCTGGCGAAGGCCTCGAACTTGTCCAGCGCCCCGGCAGCGTCGAAGGCTTGCGCATAGAGTTCCAGCGCATGCAGCGCGGTGTAGCAGCCAGCACAGCCGCAGGCATGCTCCTTGGCACCCTTGGCGTGCGGGGCCGAGTCGGTACCGAGGAAGAACTTGTCATTGCCCGAGGTGGCGGCGGCCACCAAGGCCTGGCGATGGGTCTCGCGCTTCAACACCGGCAGGCAGTAGTAATGCGGACGAATGCCGCCCTTGAACATCTCGTTGCGGTTGAACAGCAGGTGGTGCGCGGTGATGGTGGCAGCGGTCGGCCCTTCCCCGGCCAGCACGTAGTCCGCCGCGTCCTTGGTGGTGATGTGCTCGAAGACCACCTTCAGCTCGGGCATGGCCTGGCGCAGCGGCTTCATGATGCGGTCGATGAACACCGCCTCGCGGTCGAACAGGTCGATCTCGGGGTCCGTCACCTCACCGTGGACCAGGAAGGGCATGCCCACTTCCTGCAGCACTTCCAGGGTCTTGTAGCACTTGGAGAGGTCGGTCACGCCAGCGTCCGAGTTGGTGGTGGCGCCAGCCGGATAGAGCTTGACCGCCTTGACGAAGCCGCTTTCCTTGGCGCGGCGGATTTCCTCGGGCGGGGTATTGTCGGTCAGGTAGAGCACCATCAGCGGCTCGAACTGCATGCCGGCCGGCAACGCCGCCAGGATGCGCTCACGGTAGGCGCCAGCCTGGGCGGTGGTGGTCACCGGCGGCTTCAGGTTGGGCATGACGATGGCACGGGCGAACTGGCGCGCGGTATGCGGCAGCACGTCCTGCATGGTGGCGCCGTCGCGCAGGTGCAGGTGCCAGTCGTCCGGGCGGGTGATGGTCAATACGTTGCTCATTGCAATGGTCTTTCGGTCTGGAGTGGGCATGTTGGGTAAGGCATCCCGGCCGATGCGGGCTGTGGAGAGCCCGCCGCGATGTCTCAAGAGCGACATTCTACCGTAGCCGTCAAGCACTCCGGGCGCACCGTCCTGCCGCCCTTTTGATGTAGCCCAAACGACAAAGGCCGCACCGTTGCCGGTGCGGCCCCTGCCATGGGTGCTACGGGGTCTGGCTTAGTGGGTGATGATCTTGGCCAGGAAGTCGCGCGCGCGTTCCGAACGCGGCTGGGCGAAGAACTCATCCTTGGCGCAGTCTTCCACGACCAGGCCCTTGTCCATGAAGACCACGCGGTTGGCGACCTTGCGGGCGAAGCCCATTTCGTGGGTCACGACCATCATGGTCATGCCTTCCTGGGCCAGGCCGACCATGACGTCCAGCACTTCATTGATCATTTCCGGGTCCAGCGCCGAGGTCGGTTCGTCGAACAGCATGGCGATCGGGTCCATCGACAGTGCGCGGGCGATCGCCACGCGCTGCTGCTGGCCGCCGGAGAGCTGGCCGGGGAACTTGTCCTTGTGCGCCAGCAGGCCCACGCGGTCCAGGTACTTCAGGCCCTTTTCGGTAGCCTCTTCCTTGGAACGGCCCAGCACCTTGATCTGGCCGATGGTCAGGTTCTCGCGGATCGACAGGTGCGGGAACAGCTCGAAGTTCTGGAACACCATGCCGATGCGCGCGCGCAGCTTGGACAGGTTGGTCTTGGGGTCGCCCACCGAGACGCCATCGACGGTGATGGTGCCTTTCTGGAACGGCTCCAGGCCGTTGACGGTCTTGATCAGGGTGGACTTGCCCGAGCCCGACGGGCCGCACACCACCACCACATCGCCCTTCTTGACGGAAGTCGAGCAGTCGGTCAGGACCTGGAAGCTGCCGTACCACTTGCTGACGTTATTGAGTTCGATCATTTGTTTCTCCTGGATTTCTGAATTCACTGGGCCGCCCGCCCCACCGGGCGGCGGCCGTCATAAGGCTTAGCGGATGATGGCGATCTTCTTCTGGTAGCGCTTGACCAGGGCCGACAGGCCGAAGCTGAGCACGAAGTACACCACGGCCACGAACAGGTACATTTCCACCAGGCGACCGTCACGCTGGGCGATCTTGGAGGCGCTGGTGACGAAGTCCGGCACTGAACCCAGCACGTAGACCAGCGACACGTCCTGGAACAGCACGATGGTCTGGGTCAAGAGGATCGGGGTCATGTTGCGGAAGGCCTGCGGCAGCACCACGTTGCCCATCATCTGCCAGTAGTTCATGCCGATCGCATAGCCGGCGAACACCTGGCCACGCGGGATGGACTGGATGCCCGAGCGCATGATCTCGCAATAGTACGCGGCCTCGAACAGGATGAAGGTGATCAGGGCCGACTGGAACGCGCCGACCTGGATAGGCTCGGAGGCACCGATGATCCAGGCACCGATGAAGGGCACCAGGAAGTAGAACCAGAAGATCACCAGCACCAGCGGGATGGAGCGGATCAGGTTGACGTAGCTGGTCGCGGCGAACGACAGCGGCTTGTTGGACGACAGGCGCATCATGGCCAGCAGCGTGCCCAGGATGATCCCGCCCAGCATGGCCGAGAAGGTCAGGATGAGCGTGAACTTCAGGCCGGTCGTGAACAGATAGACCCAGGAGCGCTGGATGACGTCGAAATCGAAATTGCTGAACATGGATCAATGCCCCCCTGCGCTGGTGCTGCCGCCGGTGATGTAGCCCGGAACGGCGGTGACCTTTTCCAGCAGGCGTGCTGCCAGCAGCGCGATGGCGGAAATGATCAGGTAGATGATGGTGGCACCGGTCAGCGCCTCGAAGGTCTGGAAGGTGAATTCGCGCATCGAGTAGGTGGCGGCGGTCAGTTCGACCAGGCCGATGGTCAGGGCCACCGAGCTGTTCTTGATGATCGCGGCGAACTCATTGGTCAGCGCCGGGATGATGATGCGGAAGGCCATCGGCAGCAGCACATAGCGATAGGTCTGCACCGGGGTCAGGCCCAGCGCGGCGCCAGCCATGCGCTGGCCGCGCGGCAGGGCCTGGATGCCGGTGGTCACCTGCACCGCCACGCGCGACGAGGTGAAGAAGCCCAGCGCCAGGGTGGCCGTCACGAAGGAGGCATCCGGCAGGCTCTTGATCCAGTCACCGATGGCGCCCGGCAGCAGTTCGGGCATCACGAAGTACCAGAGGAACATCTGCACCAGCAACGGGATGTTGCGGAACAGTTCCACATAGCCGTTGGCAAGGCGCACGACCCATGGCTTGGTCGTGGTGCGCAAGGTGCCGAAGATGGTGCCCAGGATCAGTGCCATGATCCAGGCGCAGGCGGCGGTGGCCAGGGTCCATTTCAGGCCGGCCAGCAGCGTATCGATGTAGGGGATGCCATCGGGAGACATCTCCCAGAAAATCCCCCAATTCCAGTTGTAGTGCATAAATGGCCTCGTCTGTGGTTCGAGTCTGTGTCGAGTCGTGTATCTGTCGGGCGCGGTCACCAGGCAAATGCCGCGCCGCTTCTTCTACGTCTTGTACGGTCAGTCCGATGTCGTGGAAAAAAGCCCTTGCCCTGGGGCAAGCGCTTTGACACCGTCTAAACAAAACGGGGGACAGGCCCCCGTTTCGTCAGATTGCACCAGGCAATGCGCCGCTTACTTCTTCTTGCCCATGTTCTTCTGGGCTTCCGGCACCGCTGCATAGGCGGCCGGATCGTAGGAATCGGTCGGCTTGGCCATCACGGCGCTCAGTTGCGGGCTCATCGGCACGTTCAGGTTCACGCCCTTGGGCGGGATCGGCGACTGGAACCACTTGGCGTAGATCTTCTTGATGTCGTCGCCCTTGTAGACCACGGTCAGCGCATCGTCCACGACCTTCTTGAACTCGTTGTCACCCTTGGGCAGGATCAGGCCGTACGGCTCCACCGACAGGGCTTCCGAGGACACCTGGTAGTCGCCAGGCGCCTTGGAGTTCGCCGCCAGCGAGGACAGCAGGATGTCATCCATCACGAAGGCGGCGGCACGGCCGGTTTCCACCATCAGGAAGGCTTCGGCGTGGTCCTTGGCAGCCAGGATGTTCATGCCCAGGTTGCGTTCGGCGTTCAGCGCGGTGATCTGCTTCAGGTTGGAAGTACCGGAGGTCGAGACCACGGTCTTGCCCTTCAGGTCATCCAGGGTCTTCAGGTTCGCAGCCTTCTTGGACAGGAACTTGTTGGCGGTCACGAACTCGGTCATCGAGAAAGCCACCTGGTTCCAGCGTTCCTGGTTGTTGGTCGCGGAGTCGCAGGAGATATCGGTGGTGCCGTTGGCGATCAGGGGGATACGGGTGGCCGAGGTCACCGGAACCATCTTGATGTTCAGCGAGGTCAGGCCCAGTTTCTTCTGGATCGCGGTCGCAGCCTTCAGGCACAGGTCGATCGAGTAGCCCTGGTAGGACTGCTTGTCATCCAGATACGAGAACGGAATAGACGAATCGCGCACGCCCAGTGTCAGGGTGCCGGATTCCTTGATCTTCTTCAGACGGCCGGTGAATTCCTCAGCGTGAACCGAGCTCATCAGAACGCTTGCCCCGACCAAAACCCCTGCTAGCTTCAATAACTTCATTGTGTGACCTCCTGGAAAAATTTTTTACGTAGTGTATCAAAAGCCCTACCCCGCAACAGCTTGCACCGTCGGGAGGAACGGCTGTCCGGCCCTATCGTGGGGACCTGTTCTTGTTCTCTGCCGTGATGCCTATTCTCTGTGCTTACACACATCTTTGCCAGCATTGATTGATCCACGCCTGGCGACTCCTTGCGGAAACCACCCCCACGGTGAACCAGTTACTGACAAATTACTGATACGCAACACTCGGCGGGCGCATTGTACGACATATGCTACCCGGTCATGCAATCCGCAAAAACCCTCATGCCGATATGGCACGGGACGCGACACCTCGTCTCGTCACCGCCCCCCTCCGCCTGGACTGCGAGGCATCGCGATCCTGCCTTGCGACGCACCAGCGGAGTGAACGCACCACGGCAATCCCGGCTTTATCGTCAGCAATATCCATGCCAGAAGAGTCCCGCACGCGCTCCTCGCTGCACTGCATGACGCAGGTGGCGAAGGCGTGTCCGAGCGGCTCGCGCAGGCAGTGCGCAAGAACGGCAACGGGACTGAAAAGAAACTGGATAGGACCGGCGAAATGCCAGGTGGAACGCGGGTTGTAGCCCGACGCGATGAACTGCGGGAGAGCCTGCGACAACGGCAAGGAAGAGAGAAGAGGAAAGCACGTGCGGCGCATCACATCGTCGCTGTGCAAAGGCAGGCGATGCTGCGCTGCGCCTGCATCAAGCGCATCAAACGCACATGCAGCAGCGCCCGGCATGGTCATGCCGGGTCCTTCATGAACGGTCCTGCCCCGCAAGGCTTGCTGGCCTGCGGTGCGCATGCGCACTGCAACCACGTCTCCTCCTTGACTGCTGTCTTGCAGCCGACGGTCTTGTGACGCCGTCTCTGGCTGCGTTTTCTTTTACGACTGGCGTGATATCACGGATACAGACCGCGCATCTCGCGTGCCTGCAACACGCGTGTGCAGGCGACGATGAAGGCCGCGGTACGCAGCGACACATTCTTTTCATCGGCCAGCTGCCACACGGCGGTGAAGGCTTCGCGCATGATGCGGGTCAGGCGCAGGTTGATCTCGTCTTCGGTCCAGAAGAAGCTGGAGAAGTCCTGCACCCACTCGAAGTAACTCACGGTCACGCCACCGGCGTTGGCAATCACGTCGGGCACGATCAGCACGCCCTTGTCGCGCAGGATATCGTCCGCCGCCGGCGTGGTCGGGCCATTGGCGCCTTCCAGGATGATCTTGGCCTTGATCTGATTGGCGTTGGCTTCGGTGATTTGCTGTTCCAGTGCGGCAGGCACCAGAATGTCGCAATCGACCGACCAGAATTGGGCGCGATCGGTGATCTCGTCGGCACCGGTGAAGCCCTTCACGCTGCCGTTCTTGGCCACGTAGGCTTGCAGCGCCACGACATCCAGGCCACCTGCATTGAAGACGGTGGTCACATGATCCTGCACCGCCACCACCTTGGAACCTGCCTCGGAGAAGAGGCGTGCGGCGATGCCGCCGACGTTGCCGAAGCCCTGCACGGCAACCTTGGCGTCCTTGATCTCCAGACCACGCTTGGCGGCGGCTTCGCAACCGACCACGAACACGCCACGACCGGTCGCCTCATGACGACCCAGGCTGCCGCCCAGCGAAATGGGCTTGCCGGTGACCACACCCGAGGAGGTGCTGCCCTGGTTCATGGAATAGGTATCCATCATCCAGGCCATGATCTGCGAATCGGTGTTGACGTCGGGCGCCGGGATATCCTTGTTGGGGCCGATGATGATACCGATCTCGCTGGTGTAGCGACGCGTGACGCGCTGCAGTTCACCACGGGAGAGGGTCTTGGGATCGACGCGGATACCGCCCTTGGCGCCACCATAGGGCACGTTCACGGCGGCATTCTTGACGGTCATCCAGGCCGACAGCGCCATCACTTCGGAGAGCGTCACGTCCTGGTGGAAGCGCACGCCGCCCTTGCCGGGGCCGCGCGAGGTGTTGTGCTGCACGCGATAGCCTTCGAAGTGGGCGATGGTGCCATCGTCGCGCTCGATGGGCACATCCACCACCAGGATACGCTTGGGGCGCTTCAGGGTTTCCACCCAGCGCGCCAGCGAGCCCAGGTAAGGCGTCACGCGGTCGATCTGTTCGAGATAGACGCCCCACGGACCGATGCCGTGCGGGACGAGATAGGAAGGCACTTCGTGATTAGGTACGTTCGACATGATGCAATCGCTCCTTTGGGTTGCCGTGCTGTTCAGGACAAAAAGGCTTCCAAATTCCGACGTTCGCCAGGGCATCTTACTCCGTCAGGGCCAGCCTGCAAGACGCGCTCGAAGCGCAGTCAAGGGCGGCCACGGAGTCGCGCCATGCCAGCCTGGCGCCTGTCGCGCCTGCTGGAAATTCGTGCCTGTCCGATTCAGCGCCGCCATCGTAGCCAGCCGACCAAAACTAGGCTAATGCTTTGTGAGCATGTAACTATGCATCGAGTGCATAACCTTTGCAATCCCTTTCTGCATGCGGCATTGCGGGATGCGGTGACTTCCGTTTTCCTCAGGAATCGCGCTTCTCGGCGGACCGCGCCGACTTCGCTGCCGAGCCCTTTCCGGAACCTGTTCCACTGCCCTTCTGGCGCTCCTGGCGCTGCGCATCCTGCTCGCTCAGGTACTCCCACAAACGCGCCACCAGCGCCTTGCCGGTACGCTGTGCGGTGGGGCGTTCGCGATAGAGGCGGATCTCCATCTCGACCTCCCATTCGCCCACCGGGCCGTCGGTGCGTGCCAGCTGGCGATTACGTACTTCGCGTACTACCGAGGACTCCGGCAGGAAGGCCACCCCATGGCCCTCCAGCGCCATCATCTTGAGGCTCTCGGACATGTCGGTCTCGTAGTGCTTCACCAGGTGCAGCGGACGTTTGGTGTCCGACATCATCAGCTCCACCATGCGTCCCAGGTAGGCGTTGCTGGTGTAGGAAAGGAAGGGCACCGGCGCCTTGGAACTACCCGGAAACACGTAGTCGGGCTTGCCATTGCGGTCGCAACGCGAATAGGGGCGCAGGGTCTCGGTGCCCATGGTGAGCATGTCGTAGCGGCTGGCATCGAGCTGCACCGGCTGGCGCGGATGGTGATAGCACAGCAGCAGGTCACAGCCGCCTTCGACGATGGTCATGACGGCATCGTGGACGTTGAGTGCGATCAGGCGCGTATTGAGGGAACCGAAGCCCGACTCCAGCGAACTGAGCCACTTGGGCATGTAGGTCAGCGAGAGCGTATGCGGCACCGCAAAATCGATGGTGGTCTGGGCGGTGGGCCGCTTGCCGCGCAACAGGGCGCGGGTGTTGTTGATCTGGCCCAGCATGGCCACGGCCTGCTCGTAGAAGACTTCGCCGGCGGCCGTCAGGCGGGTGGGATAGGAGGTGCGGTCGATCAGGTCGGTGCCCAGCCAGGCTTCCAGCGACTGGATACGCCGCGAAAAAGCCGGCTGCGTCACATGCCGCAACTCGGCCGATCGACTGAAACTGCGCGTTTCCGCCAGGGAGACGAAATCCTCAAGCCATTTGCTTTCCATTACCCGCCCACTTCCCGTTCAAGGTTGCATGCATTCATGCGAATGGGCGAATTGTGCCGCCGCGCCCGCGCCGGCGCAAGCCGGGCGCGTTGCGGATACTGCTTAGCGGCGTTCGGCCGGCATCAACACGCTGGGTTCGGCATCCGTCTCCGTGGGCAAGGCGGCCTCCTCGCCCTCGGGCAAGGGAGATGCGCCCTCCTCGTCGGCACCGGCCTGCTGGCGCTGCCACATCTGCGCATACAGGCCAGCGGCAGCCAGCAGGCCCGCGTGGGTGCCACGCTCGACGATGCGGCCGTGATCGAGCACCAGGATCTGGTGCGCATTGACGATGGTGGACAGCCGATGGGCGATCACCAGCGTGCTGCGCTCGCGGGCGATGTCTTCCAGCTGTTGCTGGATCGCCTGCTCGGCGCGCGAATCCAGCGCCGAGGTGGCCTCGTCGAAGATCAGCACGGCCGGATCCTTCAACAGGGTGCGGGCAATGGCCACGCGCTGCTTCTCGCCGCCGGAGAGTTTCAGGCCGCGCTCGCCGACCATGCTGGCATAGCCATCGGGCAAGGATTCGATGAAGTCGTGGATGTAGGCCGCCTTGGCCGCCGCCACGATCTGCTCGCGCGTGGCGCCCGGTTTGCCGTAGGCGATGTTGTATTCGATGGTGTCGTTGAAGAGCACCGTATCCTGCGGCACGATGCCGATGGCCTGGCGCAGCGAGGCCTGCGTGACCTCGCGCAGGTCCTGGCCGTCGATGCTGATGCTGCCGCCATCCACATCATAGAAGCGATACAGCAGGCGCGACAGCGTGGACTTGCCCGAACCGCTGTGGCCGACCACTGCCGTGGTGGTGCCGGCCGGCACCGTGAAATCGACGTCGAAGAGGATCTGGCGCTTCTTTTCGTAGCTGAAATCGACATGCGAGAAACGCAGTTCGGCACCGCGCGTCCTGAGCGGCTGCGCGCTGGCGCGGTCGGCCACTTCGCGGTTTTCTTCCAGCAGCGAGAACAGGCGTTCCATGTCGGCCAGGCTCTGCTTGATCTCGCGATAGAGCACGCCCAGGAAGTTCAGCGGGATGTACAGCTGGATCATGAAGGCATTGACCAGCACCATGTCGCCCAGCGTCATCGTGCCATCGATGACGCCTGCGGTGGCGCGCCACAGGATCAGCGTCACCGCGATGGCGATGATGGCCGACTGGCCGGTGTTGAGCAGCGAGAGCGAGGTCTGCGACTTCACCGCGGCGCGCTCGTAGCGCTGCAAACCCTCGTCATAGCGGCGCGCCTCGAATTCCTCGTTGCTGAAATACTTGACCGTCTCGTAGTTGAGCAGCGAATCGATGGCGCGGGTATTGGCGTGCGAATCCAGCTCGTTCATGGTGCGGCGGAAATGCGTGCGCCACTCCGTGACCGTGATGGTGAAGAGGATGTAGAGCACCAGCGCGCCAGCGGTGATGATGGAGAACCAAATGTCGTAATGCGTGACCAGGTAAGCCAGCACCAGCACGATCTCGATGATGGTGGGCAAGATCGAGAACAGCGTATAGGACACCAGCGTGGAGACCCCGCGCGTGCCGCGTTCGATGTCGCGCGTCATGCCACCGGTCTGGCGATTGAGGTGGAAGCGCAGCGACAGCGCATGCAGGTGACGGAACACCTGCAGCGCGATGGTGCGCACGGCACGCTGGGTGACGCGGGCGAACATCAATTCCCGCAGTTCGGTAAAGAGCGCCGTGGCCAGGCGCAGCGCGCCATACGCCACCAGCAGGCCCAGCGGCAGCACCAGCAGGGCCTGCGGATGGGCCGGCGTGATGGTCATCTGGTCCACCAGCTTCTTGAGGATCAGCGGCACGCCGACGTTGGCCAGCTTGGCGCCGACCAGGAAGGCCAGTGCCAGCATCACGCGCCATTTGTAGGTCCACAGGTAGGGCAGCAGGGTCTTGACCACCGCCCAGTCGCCGCGCTGGCGGACGATGGGAGCCTGGGACGAGGAGGAGGAATTCGGATAACGGCGCATGGGAGATACCGGGAATGAGAGACCAATAAAGAGCCAGCACGCGAAGCAGGACAGCAAGAGCGCAACATCCGATACACTGGGGCCTTTGGCGCGCTGCGCGCAAGAACCGGATTATAAGAGTCAACCCGGAAGTCCGCCGGACTTCCCCGCTTTCCCAGGAGTCACCATGTCCCAGTCCCCCTCCCAGCCACTGCCCGCAGGCAAGCATCCGCAACTGCGCGTCATGCCCATGCCGTCGGACGCCAACGTCTACGGCGACGTCTTCGGCGGCTGGATCATGGCCCAGGTGGATATCGCCGGCTCCCTGCCGGCCACGCGCCGCGCCAATGGCCGGGTCGCCACTATCGCGGTCAATTCATTCCTGTTCAAGAATCCCGTTTTCGTCGGCGACCTGCTGTCCTTCTATGCCGATATCGTCAAGGTCGGCAATACCTCCATCACCGTCAACGTGGAAGTCTACGCCGAGCGCAACCGCCTGCAGACCGAGATCGTCAAGGTCACCGAAGCCACGCTGACCTATGTGGCTACCGACGAGAGCCGCAAGCCGCGTCCGCTGCCGCCGCTGGATCCGGCCCGCGAGGCCGGCATCGCCCCGGCGCTGTGACGCCGCCGCGCGCACTGTTGAAATGATTTCAGCCCGCACCAGTGTACTGGTGCGTATCGTCATGTTTTCCTCACCGCCCGCCTCCCTCACATCATGAATGCATCGAGCCGTCCCGTCGTCCTCATCGTCGCCCGCCTGCCGCAACACCTGCTGAACCGGCTGCAGGAGAACTTCACCTGCCACAACCTCATCCTCGACAATCTCAGCGACGCGCAACTGGCCGCCATCGCCCCGCAGGTGCGCGGCATTGCCGCCAATGGCGAGGCCAAGGTCGGCCGTGACTTCATGGCGCGCTTCCCGGCGCTGGAAATCGTTTCCGTCTTCGGCGTCGGCTATGACGGCGTGGATGTCCCGGCGGCTCGCGAGCGCGGCATCCATGTCACCCACACGCCCAATGTGCTCAACGACGATGTCGCCGACCTGGCCATCGCCCTGATGCTGGCCACCGCACGCAACGTGGTGCGGGCCGACCACTTCGCCCGCAGCGGCCAGTGGAAGAACGGCCCCTTCCCCTTCACCACCAAGGTCAGCGGCGCGCGCCTGGGCATCGTCGGCCTGGGACGCATCGGCGAAGCCATCGCCAAGCGTGCGGCGGCCTTCGACATGGAGATCTCGTATCACAACCGCTCGCGCAAGGACGTGTCCTACACCTACGTGGGCGACATCAAGTCGCTGGCCGCGGCGGTGGATTTCCTGGTGATGATCACCCCCGGTGGCGCCGGTACGCGCGCGCTGGTCGATGCCGAGGTGCTCGATGCGCTCGGCCCCAAGGGTTTCCTGATCAACGTGGCGCGTGGCTCGGTGGTGGATGAGCGTGCGCTGATCGCCGCGCTCAAGGAAGGCCGGATCGCCGGCGCCGGCCTGGACGTGTTCGAGAACGAACCCAACATCCCTGCCGAACTGGCGGCGCTGGAGAACGTGGTGCTGACCCCGCACATGGCCAGCGGTACGCTGGTCACGCGCACCGCGATGGCCGACCTGGCCTTCGGCAACCTGGACGCGCACTTCGGCGGCAAGCCGGTGGTGACACCGGTGCCGGACTAAATGCGGACAAACAAAAAACTAACAAAACATCAAACCTGATGCTTTCGTCAGGTTAAAAAAAACGCTGCCGGATCACTCCGGCAGCGTTTTTTACTTGAGCCTGCTACGCTCAGGCCGCCTGCTTGTGCGGTGCCGCCTTGCCTGGTTCATCACGCAGTTCGCGACGCAGGATCTTGCCCACATTGGTCTTGGGCAGCTCGTCGCGGAACTCGATGTACTTGGGCTTCTTGTAGCCGGTGAACCTCGATCTCGTTGGGATAGACATTGAAACCGGAGACCAGGATCATGTCCTTCTTGCGGTCGACGATGCGGGTATAGCCAAGGGCGTCCATCACACCGATGTCGCCGGTCTTGAAGAAGCCATCCGGCGTCATGACCTTCTCGGTCTCGTCAGGACGTTGCCAGTAACCCGGCATCACCTGCGGCCCACGGATGGCGATCTCGCCCGGCTGGCCCAGAGGAACCTGCTGGCCATCGTCATCCAGGATGACGATCTCGGTGGACGGCAACGGCAGGCCGATGGTGCCGGTGTACTCATCGATGGTGCAGGGATTGGCACTGGCGATGGGTGAGGTCTCCGACAGGCCGTAGCCTTCGATGATGGGGCAACCGGTCAGCTTCTTCCACTTGTCGGCCACGCCCTGCTGCACGGCCATGCCGCCCCCCACGCAGCAGCGATAGCCGGAGAAGTCCAGCTTGGCGAACTCGGGGTTGTTGAGCAGGGCGTTGTAGAGCGTGTTGACGGCCGGGAAGGTATTGACCTTGTACTTGGCCAGTTCCTTGACGAAGCCGGGGATGTCGCGCGGATTGGGGATCAGCAGGTTCAGCGCCCCTTCGCGCGTGCCCAGCATGTTGCACACCGTCAGTGCGAAGATGTGATACAGCGGCAAGGCGCACACGAACACCAGCTGGTCGATGGACTTGCCGGACTTCAGCGCCGGACTCAGCCATTCCTCGGCCTGCAGCACGTTGGCCACCAGGTTGCGATGGGTCAGCATGGCGCCCTTGGCCACGCCGGTGGTGCCACCGGTGTATTGCAGGAAGGCGATATCGTCCGGACCCAGCGCCACCGGTTTCAGGGCCTTGCCCCGTGCCTGCGACAGCGCCTCATTGAAGCTGACCGACTTGGGCAGCGACCAGGCCGGCACCATCTTCTTGACGTGGCGCACCACCAGGTTGACGATGGCGCCCTTGAGCGTTCCCAGCAGGTCGCCCATGCTGGCCACCACGATGTGCTTGATCTGGGTGTTCGCCGCCACCTTCTGCAACGTGCAGGCGAAGTTCTCCAGCACGAAGATGGCTTCGGCGCCGGAATCCTTCAACTGGTGCTCCAGCTCGCGCGCGGTATAGAGCGGATTGACGTTGACCACCGTGTAGCCCGCACGCAGGATGGCGGCGATGGCGATCGGGTACTGCAGCACGTTGGGCATCATGATCGCCACGCGTGCGCCCTTCTGCAGGCCCAGGCCTTGCAGCCAGGCACCCAGCGCGCGCGACATGGTATCCAGTTCGCGATAGCCGAGGTACTTGCCCATGCAGACATAGGCGTTGCGATCGGCATGCCTGACGAAAGCCTCATCGATCATTTGCACCAGCGAACCATAGCGGCCCGGGTCGATGTCGGCGGGGACGCCCGCGGGATACGATGCAAGCCAGAATCTTTCCATAGTGTGGTCCTCAGTCTCCGGTCAGTACGTGCGCTGGGGCTGGGCGGTGATGCAAGGCCACCGCGTTGGCGCGCACAGCAAAAAAAGCACGAGTGTTTTTTTATTTACCGCGGATGCTATCCAGCATTGGCTGCCTGGGCAAGCACTTTTAAAGCGATCTTGATGAATTCTTGTAAAAAAATGAAGCCGGATCGATACCGCTTCGCCCTGGTTGACTGCCGGCCAGCTTGCTGTAAAGACAAAACAGGCTACCCGGCATGATACGCCGTGGCGGCGGCCTTGGGCTGCCTCAAGGTGCCGTCCGGCAATTTTTGCGGCAGCGTATCGCCCAGTGCGGCATGGCGCGCTGACTTGTCCATCTTTGCCAGTCGCCGGACCTGTTCATAGAAATCCGGGAAGCCGCTGCTGTGCTCGAAGAGCTGGCGAAACGCCGGCACCAGGTCATGGTAGGTCCCCACCAGCGCCAGGTGGGCGTTCGACAGCGGCATGGCGAACCAGCGATCGTAACCGGCATAGCCGTTCCAGCGCTGCACCTTCATCTGCGCATACTCGGCGCGCAGCGCATCGAAGATGAGCGCCTTGCGGGCCAGCTTGTCGGCATCGCTGGCGGAGCTGTCGTAGTTGACCTTGAGCTGGTCGCGATACTTGTCCAGCAAGGCCAGGAACTCACGCTTGCGCTGGGCGAAGCGCTGGTAGGTCTCGATCAGCCGGGGATCGTGCTGCGCCGCCAGCCAGCGCTCCACGCCCAGCTCCTCCACGGCCACGGCGAAGCCTTCATTGAAGGAGGTGTCGCCGGGGGCATAGACCTTCTGGTGCGCCAGCTCATGGAAGATCAGCCGTGCCAGCTCGCCATCGGGATACTGGATGAAGGTGGAGATCACCGGATCATTGAACCAGCCCAGTGTCGAATAGGCCGGCACGCCCGCCACCTGGACATCGTAGCCCTGCTGCTGCAGGCTGGCGGCATAGTCCTGCGCGGCCTGATGGCTGTAGTAGCCGCGATAGTCGACGCAGCCGGCAATCGGGAAGCACCACTGCCTGGCCTGCAGCGATAGCGCCGGCGCGGCCACCACATTCCATAACACGAAGGGACGGTCCAGCTGGGCATAGCTGCGATAGCTGCCATTGTCGGGCAAACCCAGCTCGGTGACGGCAAAGCGACGGATCTCGCGCACCGTTTCCAGCTTGGCCTTGAGGGTGGGCCGGGTGTCCGGATCGGCCAGCCAGTCATCCAGCGGACGCGCCTGCGCCAGCAGCGAGAACTGGCCGTGCGCCGCCTGGGCGTAGTACGACAGCGAGGAACACCCCGCCAGCCAGGCCATGGCCAGCACGTACAGGACCGCACGCACGGCCTGGCGCAGCATGCTGGATCAGCCTGCCAGCCGAGCGTCCTGCTGCAGTTTTTCCACCTGCACCAGCACGTCGTAGAAGGTCGGCGCATTGCCCATGTCGGTCAGGCGCTGGCTGGTGACCTCGTTGGCATTCTTGCCGTCGGCGGCAAATTTCTTCCACCAGATCGACAGCCCCACCACCAGGCCCAGGCGTGCCTTGTCGGTCACGCGCACGCGCGCCTGCATGCTGCCGCGATCGTTGAAGATGCGCACCAGGTCAGCATCGGCGATGCCGCGCGCGGCGGCATCCTGGGGATGCATGTCCAGGTGCGGTTCGCCTTCGGTATCGCGCAGGCTCTGCACATTCACGAAGGATGAGTTGAGGAAATTGCGCGCCGGCGGCGAGATCATCGCCAGCGGATATTTCGCCCCCAGTTGCGGATTGCTGGCCACCGATTCATAGGGCGGGATATAGGCCGGCAAGGGATCCAGCCCCGCCGCCTGCATCTGCGCCGAATAGAACTCGCACTTGCCCGAGGGCGTGGCAAACCCGCCCTCCGCAAACGGCGCATCAGGCATGTTCAGTCGCTGCCAGCCCTTCTGCTTCAGGGCCTGCCAGTCATAGCCGGCGCTGCGCGGATGGTCGCGCCGGAACGCCACGGCCGCCAGTGCGTCGTCGCTATCCTGGAAGCAGTCCTCGTCGAAGCCCATGGCTGCTGCCAGCAGGCGGAAGATCTCGGTGTTCGGCTTGGATTCACCCAGCGGCGCGATGGCGGCATTGTTGGCCATCATGTAGATGTGGCCGTAGGTGGCATGCACGTCCACGTGTTCCAGCTGCGTGGTGGCCGGCAACAGGATGTCGGCGTAGTCGGCGGTATCGGTCTGGAAGTGTTCCAGCACCACCGTGAAGAGATCCTCGCGGGCGAAGCCCTGCACCACCTTGGCCGACTCCGGTGCCACTGCGACCGGATTGGCGTTGTAGACGATCACCGCTTCCACCTGCGGGCCGAATTCGGGCGAAGCCGGTTTCAGGAGGTCATCGCCGATGGTACTCATGTTGATGGTGCGGGCCGGCCCGCCATGACGCGCACCCAGGTCGGGACGACCCAGCGCCGCGCCATCCTTGGGGAAGGTATCGGAGGTGGACATCTGCACGCCCCCGGCCGGATGGCGCCAGGCGCCCACCAGTGCCGGCAGGCAAGCCACGTTGCGCGCCGCCATGCCGCCCCCGCGCACGCGCTGCAGGCCGTAGTTGGCGCGGATCAGCGCGCCTTCGCCGGCCAGCGCGACGCGGCCGTATTCGCGCGCCAGGTCCAGCACTTCCTGGACGCTGATGCCACAGACCTCGGCGGTACGCTCGGGCGTCCACTCGGCGGCGCGCTCGCGCAGCTGTTCGAAGCCCAGCGTATGGCGGGCGATGTAGTCGTGGTCGAGCAGGTCTTCGCTGATGAGCACCTGCATCATGCCCAGCGCCAGCGCGGCATCGGTGCCGGGCAGCAGGGCGATGTGCTGGTGGCATTTCTCGGCAGTCAGCGAGCGATAGGGATCGATGGCGATCAGGCGCGCGCCATTGCGCTTGGCGGCCTGGGCGCGGGTCCAGAAATGCAGGTTGGAGGCAATCGGATTGCCACCCCAGATCAGGATCAGCTTGGCCTGGTTGACCTGTTCCAGGTCGGCGCCGATGCGCGCACCGACCGTGTAGCGATACCCGGCACTGCCAGCCGACGAGCAGATGGTCCGTTCCAGCTGCGAGGCCCCCAGGCGGTTGAAGAAACGCCCGGCCATGGATTCGCCCTGCACCAGGCCCATGGTGCCGGCATAGCTGTAGGGCAGGATGGCTTGCGGATCGCGCAGGGCGATCTGGCCCAGGCGGCTGGCGATGGTGGTGATGGCTTCGTCCCAGCTGATGCGCTCGAACTTGCCCTCGCCCTTCTTGCCGACGCGGCGCATGGGATGGAGCAGGCGATCCGGGTGATAAGTGCGCTCGGTATAGCGCGAGACCTTGGTACAGAGCACGCCCGACGTCGGCGGGTGATCGGGATCGCCGCGCACCTCGGTGGCCACGCCATCCTTCACGGTCACCAGCAGGGCGCAGGTATCGGGACAATCATGGGGACAGGCGGCGCGGACGATGGTGGTGGTCATGGCAAGATAGGCTGAAGATAGGCGGTACAACAAGGGAGGACGGGCTGGTGCAGGCCAGCGTCGGTACGGATACTGCGAGGCAGATACTTTATCTTAAAATGCAGCATCACGATTGCCCGTCCGCCCCTTGACCATGACACATCCCCAGCCATCGCAGCAATTCTGGCGCCACCCCGACCTGCCCTTCCTGGAAGGGCGACGCGCCACCGGCAGCCTGTCCTGCTATGCCCCGCATACCCATGCCGGGTTTTCCATCGGCATCGTCGATGCCGGCCAGAGCGTGTTCTCGCTGGCGGACCACAGCCAGGCCATCGTCCCCGGCGACGTGGTGCTGGTGCGCGCCGGTGACGTGCATTGCTGCAACCCGGCCGACCTGCAATGCTGGAGCTATCGCATGTTCCACATCGACCAGTCCTGGCTGGCCGCGCTGCTGGCCGAGACGCCCGCCACCCGCGACCTGCTGGCCGGCATGCGCTCGCAAGTGCTGCGCTCGGCCCAGGCAGTGCGGCTGCTGGACCGGCTCACGCAGGCGCTGGAGCAGCCCGATGCCGACCTGCAGGCCGAGGTGCTGACCTGCCTGCACGAGATCATGCTGTTGTGTGGCCAGGCCTGCCTGCGCGATACGACTACCGGCATCGACAACGATGACGGCCTGCAACTTGCCCACCAGCACCTGCAGAGGCATTGCCGCCAGCGCATCGCACTGGATGAGCTGGCCACGATCGCCGGTCTGGGCCGTTACCAGCTGATCCGCCAGTTCCGCCGCCGCTATGGCCTGACGCCCCATGCGCTGCAACTGGACATGAAGATCAACCAGGCCCGCACCCTGTTGCAGCAAGGCGCCAGCGCCGCCGATGCCGCCTATGACACCGGCTTCGCCGACCAGAGCCATTTCCATCGCGCCTTCAAGTCACGCGTGGCGGTGACGCCCTTGCAATACACGCGCCGCTGAACGGCGCGGCGACGAACCCGGCGGCTCAGGCGGCACGCACCACCGCCAGCGCCGCCGCCGCGATCATCAGCAGCAAACCCGCCGTGCGCTCGATGAGCGGCAAAGCGCTCCCCAGGGCGGCCACCACCCGACGCTGCGAGATCGAACAGACCAGCGCCGCATCCCAGGCCAGCACCACGCCAACCATCCAGATGCCATAGAAGAGCTTGCGCCCCGCCCCGGTATGCGCATCCACCATCAGCGTGAACAGGCCGAAGTAGAAGACCCCGTTCTTGGGATTGAGCACCGCCGACAGAAAGCCCGCCGCCATCCCCGCCCCGGCCCCGGCCTCGACATGCGGCCCCGGGCGCGCCTGCATACCCGGCAGGGCCGCCGGCGCCAGGCTGGCGCGCATGAACATCCAGCCCAGCCATGCCAGATAGAGGCTGGCCAGCCATTGCATGCCCATCAGCAGCAGCGGACTCTGCTGCAGGAGACTGAAACCGGCCAGCGCCAGCACGATGTAGATGCCATTGGCCAGGGCGATGCCCAGGCTGGCCCCCAGGCCATAGGCGCGCCCATGCCGCAAGGCACCGCGCAGCAGCAACAGGAAATCGGGACCGGGGCTGGCCAGCGCCAGCAGGTGTGCCCCCGCCAGCAACAGGAATTCGGAAGAAAACATCGGTGCGCCTTTACTCTGCCTACAGGTCAATGAAGAGGCGCATGCTAGGTGTGCAGCGGGAAGCTGTATTGAACAAAATTGCGCGCTTCCTGCGACAGCTGCGGGCGCGGTAAGATAGCCGCTTGTCCCGAACCTGAGCACCGCTCCACGCCGCCCCATGAAACTCATCGATCCCATCGTCCAGTTCCACGCCGAACTGCAACAGATCCGCCGCGACATCCACGCCCATCCCGAACTTGGCTACGAAGAGGTGCGCACCTCCGACCTGGTGGCGCAGAAGCTGACCGAATGGGGTATCCCGGTGGTGCGCGGCCTGGGCGTGACCGGTGTGGTGGGCATCATCAAGCAGGGCGACAGCCCGCGCGCCATTGGCCTGCGCGCCGACATGGATGCCCTGCCCATGCCCGAGCTCAATACCTTCGCCCACGCCTCCCGCCACGAGGGCAAGATGCACGCCTGCGGCCATGACGGCCACACCGCCATGTTGCTGGGCGCGGCGCACTACCTGTCGCAGCATCGCCAGTTCGATGGCACCGTCTACGTCATCTTCCAGCCGGCCGAGGAAGGCGGACGCGGCGCCGAGCGCATGATCCAGGATGGCCTCTTCGAGAAATACCCGATGGATGCCGTCTTCGGCATGCACAACTGGCCCGGCATCCCGGCCGGCCATTTCGGCGTCACGCCCGGCCCGCAGATGGCCTCCAGCAACGAGTTCCACGTCACCGTCAAGGGCCGTGGCTCGCATGCGGCGCAGCCGCACAAGGCCATCGATGCGGTAATGACGGCGGTACAGATCGCCCAATCCTGGCAGACCATCGTGGCGCGCAACGTCAATCCCAACGATCCGGCCGTGGTCTCGATCACCCAGATCCATACCGGCAGCGCCAACAACGTCCTGCCGGACGAGGCGACCATGATCGGTACCGTGCGCACCTTCAGCCTCCCCGTGCTGGACCTGGTCGAGCGCCGCATGCAGGAGATCGCCGAGCACACCGCCGCCGCCTTCGACGCCAGCGTGGAATTCCGCTTCAAGCGCAACTATCCGCCGCTGATCAACCACGCCAGCGAAACCGCCTTTGCCGTGGAAGTGTTGACCGAACAGTTCGGCGCCGAACGCGTCGATGCCCATACCGAGCCGACCATGGGCGCCGAGGATTTCGCCTTCATGCTGCAGCACAAGCCGGGCTGCTACGTCTTCCTGGGCAATGGCGATGGCGGTCACCGCGACCACGGCCATGGACTGGGCCCTTGCAACCTGCACAATCCCAGCTATGACTTCAACGACGACCTGCTGCCCATCGGCGCGACCTACTGGGTGCGCCTGGCCGAGAAATTCCTGACAAGGGCCTGAAGTGCATTGGCGTGCCGGGACAATTAGGGCATGATCCCGGAAGCATCGGCGCCAGGGGGCGCCGGCTGGCTTGCCACCATAAAGAAAACGACAAGAGGGAGAAACCTTGCCTACACTCGCCACCGCCCTGCTGCTGTTGATCGCCCTCGAACATGTCTGGATCCTGGTACTGGAGATGTTCCTGTGGACCCATCCCATCGGCCTGAAGACCTTCCGCCAGTCGCGTGAGGCAGCCCAGGCCAGCCGCGTGCTGGCCGCCAACCAGGGGCTCTACAACGGTTTCCTGGCCGCCGGCCTGTTCTGGAGCGTCGCCACCGGCGAGCGCCCGGTGCAGTTCTTCTTCGTCCTGTGCGTCCTGATCGCCGGCCTCTACGGTGGCTTGACCGCCAAGCGCTCGATTCTCTACATCCAGGGCTTGCCGGCCTTGCTGGCGCTGCTGGCCTTGCTGGCCAGCTGAGCGAACGCCCATGCGTACCCTGCTGCTGGTCTTGTTGCTGTTGCTGTCCTGCGCAAGCCAGGCACAAGAGCAGGAGGCCGAATGGTGGAACTACGAGACACTGCATGCCGGCCACCCGGTAGTGATCCGGGTCGACATGGGCTTGCGCCGCCAGTTTCCCATCTCCGGTTTTCCCTATGTGATCGTGACCCGCCTGAGCTATGCCTCGGATCGTGGCGACGGCCTGCCCGCACAGTCCGACCAGGACCGCCTGGAGGCGGTTGCCGATGCCGTGGCCGCAGCGATCGCCCGTAAGACGCGCAGCATCCATGCCGGCAGCGCGAGTAGCCAGGGACATCAGGAAAGTTACGTCTATGTCATCGATCCGAACGGGCTGGAAGCGCTGGCGGCTTCCGTGGCCAGCACATTGTGCAAGGAGTGCCAGGTTCGCGTAAAGGTCCGTGCCGATGCTGCCTGGGCGCTCTATCGCGACGAACTGCTCCCCGATGCGCAGACCCGCCAGCGATATGGCTTGCGCGCCTACTAGGCGCAGTACCTAGCAGGTGGCAATAAAGTTTCCCGGACAGCGAACCGATAACAAGTTTCCAGGCAGCATCAAGCATGCGCCATTCGTATCCGTCAGTACCGATTGACAAGACCAACACGCGCCGGCCCATGAATTTGCCGGCATGACAACATCGGACCCGGTCCGAGGGGAAGCCTCATGAAACAAATCAAACTCATCCTCAAGGACGATATCTACGACTCGCTGGAGCGTGACTACGTCAACTTCGTGCGTCTTTCGACCAAGATCGATTCCGGCTTCGTCAAACCCTCCTTCGACAACTACCTGTTGGCCAAGCTGTCGGAGAACATCAATTTCCTCACCGAGGAAGCCGTGCAGCATCTCATGCTATCGGGTCAGTACGCCTGGGCCAGGCGCGCCATGGACAAGGAATTCCCGGATGTGGTGCAGATCCTGATCGAGCAGGCCGCCAACTTCGGCTTCTGGATCGCGGTGCGCCACGACTGGAACACCGACGACCTGGTCAATGCCTCGCGGGCCTGGGCCTCGGCCATCATCAAGCAGGCCATGGGAGATGAAACCCAGATCGATATGCTGGCCTCGCAGATCAAGTCCTCGGCCACCAATATCGCCATCGTCCAGGAGCGTCTCAAGACCCCGGCCTCGCAGCTGGCGCATGCGCTGCTGCAGGAACTGCGCGAGACCCAGATTGCCATCGAACACGCCTCCGGCATGGTCGCGCGCGAGAAACTGGGCGCCCTGCGTACCCTGCTCAAGCTGGGCCGTGCCTATGGCAATGTGTCGGAGAAGGCCGAGCAGGACATCATCGAACGCCTCAAGAAGGAAAAGCCCTGGCTCTTCGAGGAGGGTCCCAAGGGCTTCTGGAACCATATGGCGGCCTGGTGGCGCGGCGTCTGAAGCGCCGGCCCGAACCAGCGCGGGATCGACAAGCCACAAGGCCCGCCGTGCAATGCCGGCGGGCCTTGTCTTTCCTTCCTGACGGTTTTTTGTAAGTGCCTGGGGCGCAAGCACTAACTCGTCCACCGGGAAACAGTTATGGATTCTCTCCGGGCTCGCGCATCAGGCGGATATCCCCATACCAGGCGTCCATCTTCTGCAGGGTGTTGTCGGTATCGGTCAGGACCCCCACGCCGATGAGGCGCCCGGGTTTCTCGCCGAAGATGCGCTCGTAGTCCTCGGCGACATTGCGCTGGTAATGCTTCCATTGCCCCACGTTGGCCGGCCCGCTCTCGACCACCTGCATCTGGATGCGGCCGGTGCGGGTATTGGCGATGACCGTTCCTACGGGGGCCTGGTTTTCCCACACATACATCAGGGTGGCATAGGGCAGTTCATGTCCGGTCAGCAACTTGGCGGTATCGAAGAGGATGGTATCCATCAGCGAGAGCTTGTCATGGTCGCCATCGAAGGCCAGCACGATGCGCACCGGTGAATCCTCGGTTTCCCGGTAGCGCAGGTCGGCCGAGGGAATGAGCCCGGCGGCCTTCCAGCTCCAGGACAACCAGGGCTTCTTGTTGATATCGATATCGACGGCGTGGCGCAGTCCGGAAGACGCCTGGTCAGCCCGCGCCTGGAGGACGATGCGACCATCCTGCTCGACCAGCTGGTAGTCGGTGGGCTTCTTCTTGCGCGCAAACAGCAGCGGTTCCCAGCCGGCCGGCAAGCCGCCCGCCTGGTTGGCAGAGAACAGGGCCAGGGCCTGGTCCAGCCGTGCCTGGCGCGCGACCGCCTCGGGCGAAGGCGCCGCCTTCTGGGCGGCGCAACCGGCCAGCAGCACGCCCGCGGCCAGGCAGACCGAGCTCAGCACGCTGCGCGCCAACGACGACGTGATCGTCGCAGATACCGTGGAAGAAGCAGGAAGTTGTGCAGCAAGGCGCGTGCCAGCACGCGTGAAACGCAAATTCATGAAGACCGACCGGAGAAAATGCGGCCACCCCGACCGCAGACGAAGGCTAACAGGAAAAAGCACCAGCCCGGCATCCGGGAAATCCCTAGTCGGTAAAAAAACTTAAAGAGGGCGCGCAATCGTCCTGAGAACCGTTCGGGCTGAGTAGGCCCGATCAGGGCCGTATCGAAGACGCACCGTATCCGCGCCTTCGATACGCGGTCATGCCGCTACTCAGTCCGAACGGGCGGAGCGGATGATACGGGAAGCGCGGTCAATTTTGCTGGCGCAGGATCTGGATGAACATCTTGGCCAACGACGACAAGGTGGTGTTCTTGCGGGTCACGATGCCGTAGTGCTCGATACGGGTCTTCAGGTTCACCGGCAGGATGCCCAGCATCTGCTTGGCCGCGAAGAAGTGGGCGATATCCAGCGGCATCACTGCCACCATGTTCGATTGCGCCAGCAGGGTGATGGTGACGAAGGGCGAGGCCGTCTCGATCACATGACCCGGCACCTTCACGCCCTCCAGCTTGAACTCGTGCTCGATCCAGATGCGCATGGGCATGTTGCTGGAATACAGGATCCAGGACGCATCGGCCAGCTCCTGCAGGCGCACCTTCTGGGCCGTGGCCAGCGGATGATCGATGCCGCTGACGATGCACATGGGCTCGCCGCGCAGCATCTCGTAGTGGTACAGGTTGGGCTGGGAGCTGACCGAGGAACGTCCTATCATCAGGTCGATGCGGCCCTGGTCCAGCAGCAGCAGCTGGCGCGCGCTGGTGTCTTCACTGATCTCGATGGAGACCTCGGGCTGGATCTCGCGCAGGCGCGACAACGCACGCGTGACGAAGGGCGCCGCGCCCATGATGGTACCGATGGACAGGCGCCCGCCCCGCCCGCTGATCATGTTCTGCAGCTCGTCGCGCAGGTTGGCCACGTCACTCTGGATCAGGCGCGCGTAGCGGATCACGCAACGGCCCAGCTCGGTGGCCTCGATCCCGCGCGGGGAGCGGTCGAACAGGGTCACGCCCAGGGCATCTTCCATTTCATGCAAGGCCTTGGTGGCGGCCGGCTGGGTCATGTGCATGACCTCGGCCGCCTTGTGCAGCGAACCCTGTTCGTCGAGCGCCGTCAGCAAGGCGACCTGGCGAAAGCGCAGGCGACTGACGATGGACCCCACCGAGGGCAGTTCGCTGCCCCCGGTCAGTTGGTTATCACCCGATGAATTAAGCTCATTAGACATCGCTACCCTTGCCTCTTATAGTCGATCCGGAAAAACCACAATGCTAGCGCATCTATCGGCCTGCCAAGGCGGTGCGTGAAAAAAGCTCAGGAGACGTTGGCAGGATCGATGTTGCACCCACGCCAGGATTCCTGCCGTGTGCGAATGCTTCGTCGTCCTCACGACACGCCTGACGGGTCGACCAGACCTGAAATCGTGGATAGACAAGGAGACCCGGTGAGGCTGATTCAATACCGCGACCGCCAGGGCGAGCGCCGCGTAGGCATCGTCAACGGCAGCAACATCCAGGTGCTGGACCAGGTAGCCAGCATGCGCGAGCTGGCACTGCTGGCCCTGCAGCGTGGTACCGGACTGGAACGCCAGGCGCAACTGCTCAACACCGACCGCTCCGAGGACTATGCCGCCATCCTGGCCGAGGCACGCATCCTGGCGCCGCTGGACCATCCTGATGCGGCCCATTGCCGCATCTCGGGGGCCGGCACCACCCACCTGGGCAGCGCCACCACGCGCGACAAGATGCATCGCCGCCTGGAGGGCGACGAGCTGGACAAGACCGACACGCAGCTGATGATCGAATGGGGCATCGCCGGTGGCCGCCCGGCCTCCGGGGTGGCGGGCACGCAACCGGAATGGTTCTACAAGGGCGATGGCAACAGCATCGTCGCACCGGGCCAGGCCCTGCCCTGCCCCGACTTCGCGCTCGATGGCGGTGAAGAACCGGAGATCGTCGGCCTCTACCTGATCGACGATGCAGGCTGTCCGCGCCGGCTGGGCTTTGCCATTGGCAACGAATTCTCGGACCACGTGATGGAGCGCCGCAATTACCTCTACCAGGGCCATTCCAAGCTGCGCCACTGCGCCTTCGGGCCGGAACTGCTGGTGGGCCTGCCCCCGGCGCATCTGGTGGGCATGACCCGCATCCGGCGCAATGGCCGCGTGATCTGGGAGCAGGAGTTCCTGACCGGCCCCGACAACATGTGCCACTCCATCGAGAATCTCGAATATCACTACTTCAAGTATTCGTATCTGCTGCAGGCGGGCGATGTCCATGTCCACTACATGGGCGCGGCCAACCTGTCCTTCGCCTACAGCGTGCGTACCCAGGATGGCGACAGCATCGAGATCAGCATTCCCGACTTCGGCGCGCCGCTGGTCAATGGCATCACCCACGTGAAGACCGCATTTCAACCGGGAGGGGTCAAGCCGCTTTAGCAATGCTGCAGCGGCCCAGCCGCCCGGACCCAGGCGCGCCGCCAGGCGCATGACATCCCGGCAATCATGCCAAGGCCCTGACGACGACGTCGCAGAACAAGAGGCCACCCCAGGAAAATAAAGGAGACCACCCATCATGTCGATGTATCACCCTCTCTCTGGATCTGGACCGTCGGAGCATCGATGAATTACACCTTCGACTTCATGAGCGTGTTCGCCAACTGGGATCGCCTGCTCATGGGCGCCTGGCTGACGGTACAGCTCTCGGCACTGTCCATCGTGCTGGGTTTCGTGCTGGGCACGCTGTGCGCCATCGCCTACAAGAGCCAGCACTGGCTGGTGCATGGACTGGTCAAGGCCTATGTCGAGATCATCCGCAACACGCCGCTGCTGGTGCAGGTGTTCCTGGTGTTCTTCGGCCTGGCCAGCATCGGCTGGAAGCTCAGCGCCGAAACCGCGGCCGTCATCGCCCTGACCGTCAACGTCGGTGCCTACACTGCCGAGATCATGCGCGCCGGCATCAACTCCATCCATCCGGGCCAGATCGAGGCGGCCGAGTGCCTGGGCATGTCGCGCTTCCATGTCTACTGGCATGTGGTCTTGCTGCCGGCGGTGGAACGCGTCTATCCCTCGCTGACCAGCCAGTTCATCCTGCTCATGCTGGCCTCCAGCATCACCTCGCAGATCTCGGCCGAGGAACTGACCGCCACCGCCAACCTGGTGCAGTCGGAGACCTTCCGCAGCTTCGAGGTCTATGCGGTCATCGCGGTGGCTTACCTGGCACTGTCCTTCCTGTTCCGTGGCGCGTTCTGGCTGGTCAGCCAGATGGCCTTCGTGCGCAAGCGCAAGCTTGGCACCCACCTGTGAGGAGCGGCGATGAATTCATTTAGTTTCCTGCACGTCGAGTACCTGCTGCAGGCCGCCGTCTGGACCGTGGTGCTGTCACTGGTGGCATTTGCCTTCGGCGGTGTGGCCGGCTTCGTGATCGCGCTGTGGCGCATCTCGCCCAACCGCCTGCTGCGCAATATCGCCAGCGGCTACATCCAGGTGGTGCAGGGCATCCCGCTGCTGGTGATCCTGTTCGTGTCCTACTTCGGCCTGGCCATCGCCGGCTTCAAGCTGACACCGCTGGTGGCCGCCGGGATTTCCTTTGCGATCTACTGCGCCGCCTTCCTCGGCGAGATCTGGCGCGGCTGCATCCAGGCGGTGCCCAAGACGCAATGGGAAGCCTCGGAATGCCTGGGCTTCAACCGCTTCGAGCAATTGAGCAAGGTGATCCTGCCGCAAGCCATCAAGATCGCCACGCCACCGACGGTGGGCTTCATGGTGCAGATCGTCAAGAACACCTCGCTGGCCTCGGTGATCGGCTTTGTCGATCTCTCGCGTGCCGGCCAGATCATCAACAACTCCACCTTCCAGCCGTTCACCGTCTTCGGCTGTGTGGCGCTCATCTATTTTTGCCTGTGCTTCCCGCTGTCGGCGCTGTCCAAGCACTTTGAAAGGAAACTGAATGTCAGCCATCGTTAAGATCAAGGATCTGCACAAGAGCTTCGGCACCAACAAGGTCTTGAACGGCGTCTCGCTGGATGTGCAGAAGGGCCAGATGGTGGCCATCATCGGTCGCAGCGGCTCGGGCAAGAGCACGCTCCTGCGCTGCCTGAACGGCCTGGAAAAAGTGGATGCCGGCGACATCAAGGTCTGCGGCCACGACATCCATCATCCCGACAAGCTGAACCTGCGCGAACTGCGCAAGCAAGTCGGCATCGTCTTCCAGAGCTACAACCTGTTCCCGCACCTGACGGTGGAGCGCAACATCACCCTGGCGCTGACCACCATCAAGAAGATGTCGGTCGAGGAAGCCCGCAAGATCGCCCACAAGGTGCTGCAACTGGTGGGGCTGGAAAACAAGAAGGACGCCTATCCCGAGCAGCTCTCCGGCGGCCAGGCACAGCGCGTGGCGATCGCCCGCTCGCTGGCGATGGCGCCGGAACTGATGCTCTTCGATGAAGTGACCTCGGCGCTGGACCCCGAACTGACGTCCGAAGTGCTGAAGGTCATGGAAGACCTGGCCCGCGAGGGCATGACCATGGTCTTGGTCACCCACGAGATGGCCTTTGCCCGCAAGCTGGCCGATGTACTGGTATTCATGCACCAGGGCCAGGTGTGGGAGATCGGCCCGCCGGATGAGCTGTTCAGCAATCCCAAGACCGCTGAACTGCAGAAGTTCGTGTCCAGCGATCTCTAAGTTTTGCGCAGGTAGGGATTTAGTTTTTACCAGGCAGTTTTTAAATAAACCACTCAGGAGACACCCATGAAGAATCTGCTCAATTTCACCCGCAAGGCGGCCGCCGTCGTGCTGGGCCTGGCCTGCTTTGCACAGGTCGCCCACGCCGATGCCCTGGCCGACATCAAGGCGCGCAAGAAGGTGCTGATCGCCATCGACCTCGGCGCGCCGCCCTTCGGCATGACCAGCGCCAAGCTGGAGCCGCAGGGTTCCGATGTCGAGACCGCGCGCCTGCTGGCCAAGGACATGGGCGTGGAGCTGGAGATCGTGCAGGTCACCGGCCCCAACCGCATTCCCTTCCTGATGACCGGCAAGGCCGACATGGTCATCGCCTCCTTCTCGATCACGCCGGAGCGCCAGAAGGTGGTGGCCTTCTCGCAACCCTACGGTGCTTCGCAATTCGTGGTGGCCGCGCCCAAGGGCGAGAACATCAAGGCACTGAATGACCTGGTCGGCAAGCGCGTGGCCGTGGTCCGCGGCAACATGCAGGATTCGCTGCTCACACCGCTGGCCCCCAAGGGCGCCACCATCGTACGCTTCGATGACGATGCCACGGTGACGGCAGCCATCATCTCCGGCCAGGTCGACGCACTGTGTACGCCGAACTCGCTGGCCTCGGCCATTGCCAAGCAGAACCCGTCCAAGAACCTGGAAACCAAGTTCGCCATCAAGGACATCCCCTATGCAATCGGCCTGCGCAAGGGTGAGCCAGCACTGGAAAAGTGGCTCAATGACTGGATTTCCACCAACCTGAAGAATGGCAAGCTGCCCGGCATCTACCAGCAATGGGTAGGCAGCCCCATGCCTGACCTGTCGCAATTTGCGGCCAAGTAATTGATGTTCAAGCCAACGTAAGCACCCGGCATGTCCCGCGCCTTGTGCGCGGGGCATGTGCCCGCCGCGATTGCGGCCAGCCTGCACCACTCCACGATTCTCAACGAGATCATCATGAAAGCTATCTCTCCCGTCATCCGATTGAATCCCGTCGATGATGTCGTCATTGCCCGCCAGCAGCTCATCTCCGGCACGGTGCTGGAAGAGGAAGGCGGCCTGAAGGTACTGGGCCTCATTCCCGCCGGCCACAAGATGGCCACCCGTGCCATCGCCGTGGGCGAGTCGGTCAAGCGCTATGGCCAGATCATCGGCACGGCCAGCCAGGCGATCGCGCCCGGCCAGCACGTACACACCCACAACCTGGCCATGGCCGAGTTCTCGCGCGAGCATCACTTCGGCGCCGACGTGAAGCCGGTGGACTTCGTGGCCGAACCGGCCACCTTCATGGGCATCGTGCGTCCGGATGGTCGCGTGGCCACGCGCAACTACATCGGTGTGCTGACCTCGGTGAACTGCTCGGCCACGGCCGCGCGCGCCATCGCCGACCACTTCCGCCGCGACATCCATCCCGAAGCACTGGCCGACTATCCCAACATCGATGGCGTGGTGGCGCTGACCCACGGCCTCGGTTGCGCGGTCGACTCGCTGGGCGAGCCGCTGCAGATCCTGCGCCGCACCCTGGCCGGCTACGCCAAGCATCCCAACTTCGCCGCCGTGCTGGTGGTGGGCCTGGGCTGCGAGACCAACCAGATCTCCGGTCTCATGGAAAGCCACAACCTCAAGGAAGGCGAATACTTCCACACCTTCACCATCCAGAGCACCGGCGGCACTGCCAAGACGGTGGCACTGGGGATAGAGAAGATCAAGAAGATGCTGCCCAAGGCCAACGACATCAAGCGCGAACCGGTCTCGGCCAAGCACCTGACACTGGGCCTGCAATGCGGCGGTTCGGACGGCTACTCGGGTATCACGGCCAATCCGGCACTGGGTGCGGCAGTGGACCTGCTGGTGAAGCACGGTGGCTCGGCGATCCTGTCGGAAACCCCGGAAATCTATGGTGCCGAGCACCTGCTGACGCGTCGCGCGGTCTCGCCGGAGGTGGGCGAGAAGCTGCTGGCCCGCATCGCCTGGTGGGAGGAGTACTGCGCCAAGAACGATGCCGAGATGAACAACAACCCCTCGGCCGGCAACAAGGCCGGCGGCCTCACTACCATCCTGGAGAAATCGCTGGGTGCGGTGGCCAAGGGTGGCACCACCAACCTGGTGGATGTCTACAAGTATGCCGAGACGGTCACGGCACGTGGCTTCGTCTTCATGGATACCCCGGGCTATGACCCGATCTCGGCCACCGGCCAGGTCGCCGGTGGCGCCAACATGATCTGCTTCACCACCGGTCGTGGTTCGGCCTATGGCTGCGCCCCGGCGCCGTCGCTGAAACTGGCGACCAATACGGCGCTGTGGCAACGCCAGGAAGAAGACATGGACATCAACTGCGGCGAGATCGCCGACGGCAATGTGAGCCCGCAGGAGATCGGCCAGCGCTTCTTCCAGATGATCCTCGATACCGCCTCGGGCAAGAAGACCAAGAGCGAGCTGCACGGCTACGGACAGGATGAGTTCGTGCCCTGGCACATTGGTGTCTATACCTGATCGGCGGTTCTTTCGTTGTTTCGCATCGTCCCGGCTGGCCGGGCGATGCGGACGATCCTCAGGCCAAGCATCCTTGCCCCGTCCCGATCGAGGGTGCTTCGCCCGCGGTGATGTCCGTCCCCCTCTTTGCAGTTTTTATCTATTGGCCCGCTTCCCGAGTCGTCCGGGCCAGCCTTCAACAACAAGGATCCAATAACATGGCACACACCTATACGCTACAGGCGCACCTGCCTGAAGACCATGCCCAGGCCACCCTGATCGGCCGCGTGTGGCAACCGGGCGTCGGCCCGGTGCTGGTGAAGATCGACGCCGACGGCGCCTATGACCTGACCCTGATCGCCGCCACCTCCAGCGAATTGCTGGAGCTCAATGACCCGGCCACTGCCGTGCGCGCGGCCACCAACATGACCCGCGTGGCGACGCTGCAGGAGCTGCTCGACAATGCCGATGCCAGCCGTCGCGACACCTCGCGCCCCTGGTTGCTGGCGCCCATCGACCTGCAGGCCGTCAAGGCCAGCGGCGTGACCTTCGTGGCCAGCATGCTGGAGCGCGTGATCGAGGAACAGGCCCGTGGCGATGCCGCCAAGGCTGAATCGGTGCGTCACGCCATCACCGCGGTGATCGGCGACAATCTCTCCAGCGTGGTGCCGGGCTCGCCTGGCGCTGCGCGCCTGAAAGACGTGCTGCTGGAACAGGGCGTCTGGTCGCAATATCTGGAAGTGGGCATCGGCCCCGATGCCGAGATCTTTACCAAGGCCCAGCCAATGTCGTCGGTGGGCCTGGGCGACGAAGTGGGCATTCATCCGAAGTCGGCCTGGAACAACCCCGAACCCGAGATCGTGCTGGCCATCAACAGCCGTGGCAAGGTGGTCGGCGCCACGCTGGGCAACGACGTCAACCTGCGCGACTTCGAGGGTCGCAGCGCCCTGTTGCTGGGCAAGGCCAAGGACAACAACGCCTCCTGCGCGGTCGGGCCTTTTATTCGCCTGTTCGACGCAAACTTTTCAATTGACGATGTACGTCGCGCCGAACTTACAATGCGGGTCGATGGTACCGAAGGCTTCACGCTCAAGGGGAGCAGCTCGATGTCCATGATCAGCCGCGATCCGCTGCAACTGGTGGAACATGCGATCGGTCCCAACCACCAGTATCCGGATGGTCTGGTCCTGTTCCTGGGCACCATGTTCGCACCGACCCAGGACCGTTTCGGCCCCGGCCAGGGCTTCACGCACCAGGTGGCCGACGTCGTCACGATTGCCACCGGCAAGCTGGGCGCGCTGGTCAACACGGTCAACTTCAGCGACAAGACCGCGCCATGGACCTTCGGCCTGACTGCCCTGTTCAAGAACCTGGCCCAACGCAAACTCATCTAACGCAAAGGAACAAGCATGTCCGCATCCACTGGCCGCCTCGCCGGCAAGACCGTACTGATCACCGCTGCCGCGCAAGGCATCGGCCGCGCCTCGACCGAACTGTTCGCCCGCGAAGGTGCGCGCGTCATCGCCACCGACATCAGCAAGCAGCACCTGGAAGCACTGGCGGGCATCGCCGGTGTGGAGACCCGCCTGCTGGACGTGACCGACGATGCCGCCATCAAGGCGCTGGTGGCCGAGGTCGGCACCATCGATGTGCTCTTCAACTGCGCCGGCTATGTCGCGGCAGGCAATATCCTGGAGTGCGATGACAAGGCCTGGGACTTCTCCTTCAACCTCAATGCCAAGGCCATGTTCCACACCATCCGTGCGGTACTGCCGGGCATGCTGGCCAAGAAGGCCGGTTCCATCGTCAATATCGCCTCGGCCGCCTCCAGCGTGAAGGGCGTGGCCAACCGCTTCGCCTATGGTGCGTCGAAGGCGGCCGTGGTGGGCCTGACCAAGTCGGTGGCGGCGGACTTCGTGTCGCAAGGCGTGCGTTGCAACGCGATCTGCCCGGGCACCATCGAATCGCCGTCGCTGAACCAGCGCATCAGCACCCAGGCCAAGGAATCCGGCAAGAGCGAGGACGAAGTCCGCGCCGCCTTCGTGGCACGCCAGCCGATGGGCCGTATCGGCAAGGCCGAGGAAGTGGCGGCGCTGGCGCTGTACCTGGCCTCGGACGAGTCCAACTTCACGACGGGTTCGATACACATGATCGATGGTGGCTGGTCTAACTGAGGTCGATAGCGGGTGTTAGTCGGGTGGGACGGTTCTGTTAGTCTTTTCCTGAGCACCTCGCCGCAACGTGAAAACGGCATGCCTGGCGCATGCCGTTTTTTCTGGAACGCGAGCGTTGGTCTCCCCGCGTCCTGTTCAGGTTTATCAATCGATATCATCGGCGCATAATGAGCGCTTTGTTCCTACAGGCAACGCTCATGTCCGCACCATCTTCCTCCTTCGATGCCGTCACCGCCGCCTTCGCCGAACCGATGTTGCTGGGGGAGTCGCCCCTGTGGCATGCCGAGGAAGGCGCACTGTACTGGATCGACATCCCCGGCCGTGCCGTGCACAGGCTGCACCTGGATGGCCAGCAGCATCAGCGCTGGGACATGCCGGAAGAGCCGGGCAGCATCGTCAAGCATGCCCAGGGCGGACTGGTAGTGGCCTTGCGCACGGGCATGTTCCATCTCCACACGGGTACCGGCGCGCTGAGCTCCTTGCTGGAGGCGCCCTATGACACCACCCGTATCCGCTTCAACGATGGCCGCTGCGATGCGGCGGGGCGTTTCTGGTGCGGCACCATCTATGAGCCGCGTGACCGCGAGGCGGGCACGCTGTATTGCTTCGAGCGCAATGCCCTGCGCGATGCGCATCATCCGGTGACCACGTCCAACGGCGTGGCATTCAGCCCGGACCAGAGAGTGATGTATCACTCAAATACGCCGGCGCATCGTATCAACGTCTATGACTACGACCTGGCCACGGGTCAGACCAGCAATTGCCGCTTGCTGCGCCAGTTCGACAGTGACAAGACCGCGCCTGGCTATGGCGGTCGCCCGGATGGCGCCGCTGTGGACAGCGAAGGTGCGTACTGGTGTGCGATGTTCGAGGGGGGACGGGTGCTACGGCTGTCGCCGCAAGGCGAGATCCTGCAGGAGATCCGCTTGCCGGCACGTTGTCCGACCATGGTGGCCTTCGGTGGCGCGGACCTGCGCACGCTCTATATCACCACCGGGCGCAATGGGCGCAGTGAGGCCGAGCTGGCGCAATATCCGCTGTCCGGTCATGTGCTGGCAGTGCGAGTGGAAGTCGCTGGTCGCCTCGAATACAGCTATCGCCCCTGACGCGGCGCGGTGTTGGTCAGCCGACTGTGGCGTCGGCGCCAAAAATAGACACGCGAGTATGCAAATGTGATGATTATGAGAGAATAACGCGGCATCGCGGACAGTAAGATCCGCGCGGAATCCTGCAGAGAGATCCTTCAAAACTATTTACGCGTTGAAAGACAATCCATGACTAAATTGAAGAACCTGATCGCCAAGATCGCATTCGCTGGCGTTGCCGCCGTCGCCATCCAGTCCCCGAGCTACGCCATCGATGGCATGTCGCTGGAATACGGTACCGGCAACAACACCCAGCTGGCCCGTGTCGGCGCTCAGTTCAACTGGGGTCCGAACTGGAATTTCTGGCAGTCCAACGGCACTCATATTGGTGGCTACTGGGACCTGTCGCTGGCCGACTGGCAGATGAATCACTACAACAACACCAATAGCAGCGGCAACCTGATCGACCTGGGCCTGACCCCTGTGCTGCGCTTCCAGCGCGACGACGGCAAGGGCTTCTATGGCGAAGCCGGTATCGGTGTCCACTTGTTCTCCAAGCTCTATCGCAACAACGACAAGGTGCTGTCGACCGCCTTCCAGTTCGGTGACCACATCGGTGCCGGCTATGTGTTCAGCAATGGCCTGGACCTGGGCATCCGCCTGCAGCACTTCTCCAATGGCGGCATCAAGGAACCCAATGGTGGCGTGAACTTCGCCGTGGCGCGTGTGGCTTACAAGTTCTGAGCCCGAGCGTGACAGCCCGCTGATCGCGTGGCTGGGATGACATGAAAAAGCCGGCGTAGCCGGCTTTTTTGTTGTCTGCATTTTCACAGGCATGCATCGGGGGCGGTCGAGCTGCAGATTGAATAGTTAGTTTTTTGCCTGTGTATAAAAATAACTATTCTGTGATGCGCGAGAAGCGCTGTGCATAAGATTAGTCCTGCACTGGCATGGAGGTCGATTTGATCGGCAGTCAGAGGCTATTAGGTCCCGAATTTGTTAGGTCTTGTGCATAACGGCGATATCAACTGCGTCTGCCCTGCATTGCAGCCTGTGTATAAAACTAAGGTAACAGGTCGATAGGGCAGCATCTCTGGTCATCCTGACAGACAGGCGACATCATCAAGGTGGCAGGCTGGACTGATCGTAGCTGATGGAGCGGATTTAGCGACTTAGCGACTTAGCGACTTAGCGATTTAGCGATTTAGTTATTCCGGGAATGCGAAGGACCCGGCGCTCCAGACAGACGAGAGCGCATAAAAACCGTCGCCCCAAAACAAAAACCCTCGCTACTGTCGTAACGAGGGTCCTTGGGAATAACAAGCCTGACGATGACCTACTTTCACACTGGTTGCAGCACTATCATCGGCGCGAAGTCGT
>QFZN01003686.1_pt1 | contig 76544 bp, 64 predicted proteins | sample 1740101 | NCBI WGS metagenome assembly QFZN01 (sample SAMN09210849, study PRJNA391713) | Ciliate metagenome, whole genome shotgun sequencing project. | isolation source: combination of 50 Heterometopus sp. ciliate cells from an enrichment culture... | host: Heterometopus sp. ...
CGTTCGGACTGAGTAGCGGCAACGCCGCGTATCGAAGGCGCAGAGGTAGTCGCGCCTTCGATACGCCGCTGCACGGCTACTCAGTCCGAACGGTTTTTTATGGTTTCCCGGAAAGACGAACGCCGTCCGGTGCAAACACGGACGGCATCCTTTCCGGGTGCAAGGAGACAGCCTACAACGCCGTGCGCTTGACCTTGTGGAACAGGCGGTTGAAGTAGATGAGGCTGTCCTTCTTTTCATTGACCTTGACCTGGGCCAGCTCGACGAACATCACCGAGTGCGTCCCCACTTCCTTGAACTCGCGGATACGTCCCTGCAGCGTCACCAGTGCATCGGCCAGCACTGGCTGGCCCAGCTCGCCCGGGGTTTCCCAGATGTCCCAGGAGAAACGCTCTTCCATGGGCACCTTGGTGGCACCGGAAAAATGCATGGCCAATTGCTCCAGTTCGTCGGAGAGCACGTTCACGCACAGGCGACCATTCTTCTTGAAGACGTCATGCATGGCGCTACCGCGATTGATGCACACCAGGATGGTGGGCGGGGTATCGGTGACCGAGCACACCGCGCTGGCGGTGATGCCGCAACGCCCGCCCTCGCCATCGGTGGTGATGATGGACACCGCTGCCGGCAGGTGCGCCATGGCATGGCGGAACTCCAGCTGCTCGGGTGCGGGGACCGGGCGTGCCGGCGAAGTATTCGCACCGGCGTCGGACGATATGGATGAGGTGGCGTTGTCTTGTTGGACGGCATTGGCGCTCATGGAAACTCCCTGGTTTGCACGCCGATGATGCACGGCGCTCGATAACAGCAGGTTAAGGCATGCCCTTGGTGCATACAATTCGTGCCAAACGCCCGCCCCACAGGGGATTGCGGCAGATCATCTAGGTAAAAATACCTAGACATTCACCGCTCTGGGGATGGTACAGTGTCGCTGATCCCGAGAATTTCAGGCCTGTTTTTTGCATAGGTCAAAGCGTGTTGCTTTGAATTATGCCGACCAGCCCACCAAGAAATCGAGAGGGTCGGAAATTGCGCCGGTGTACACCGGCTCCATTTTGACGAGACAAGGAGAGATGATGGACAGCAACCCGCCGGTGGTCTACATCGTCGACGATGACGAAGCCGTTCGCACGTCGCTGGCCTGGCTGCTAAGCTCGGTCAATATTCGCACCGAATGCTTCGATGGCCCGGAAGCCTTCCTCAAGGCCTACGACGCCAATAGCCTGTCCTGCCTGATCCTGGATGTGCGCATGCCGGAGATCAGCGGCTTCCAGCTGCAGGACCGCCTGAAGGAAATCGGTGCCGACATTCCCGTGATCTTCGTCTCGGGGCATGGGGATATCCCGATGTCGGTGCGTGCCCTGCTCAATGGTGCGGTCGATTTCCTGGAAAAGCCCTACAACTCGCAGCAGATGCTGGAACGCATCCAGATGACACTCAAGCACGTGGCCGGCAACCTGCAGGCCCGCGAGCGACGCCAGCTGCTGAAGGCGCGCCTGAAGACGCTGACGGTGCGCGAGCGCGAGATCCTGGAGAAGGTCATCATGGGCCAGTCCAGCAAGCTCATCGCCCGCGATCTCAATATCAGCGTCAAGACCGTCGACGTGCATCGCGCCAGCGTCAAGGACAAGCTGGGCTGCCAGAGCACCGCCACGCTGGTGCGCGACGTGCTGATGGACTTCGGTCCCGAGTTCCTGCGCGCCGCCTGAGACCTTCCTTCACGCCATCTTCCTGCTGCACGGAACGATCGCCGGCTTCATCAGCCGGCGATTTTTTTCATGCCGCCTGCAAGGAGAAGAAGGCCACCGCGCGCTTGAGCTCGGCCGCCTGGTCTTCCAGTGACTTGGCAGCGGCGGCGGCCTGTTCGACCAGCGCGGCATTCTGCTGGGTCACGCCATCCATCTGGCCCACCGCCTGGTTGACCTGGTGGATGCCTTCGGCCTGCTCGCGGCTGGCGGTGCTGATCTCGCCCACCAGCGTATGCGCGCCGTGTACGCTGCCCACCACTTCCTGCATGGTCTTGCCGGCCTGCGCCACCAGCGCGCTGCCGGCGCCGACCTTGTCGACCGAATCATCGATGAGCTGCTTGATCTCCTTGGCGGCTGCGGCCGAGCGCTGCGCCAGCGCCCGCACCTCGGAGGCCACCACGGCAAAACCGCGTCCCTGCTCACCGGCACGGGCCGCTTCGACGGCGGCGTTCAGGGCCAGGATATTGGTCTGGAAGGCGATGCCATCGATCACCCCGATGATGTCGACGATCTTGCGCGAGGACTCGTTGATGGTCGCCATGGTGGCGATCAACTGGTCCATCACCACGCCGCCCTGCCCCGCCACGGACGCGGCCGAACTGACCAGGTCATTGGCCTGGTGGGCGTTCTCGGAATTGGTGCGCACGCTGGAGGTCAGTTGCTCGATGGAGGCGGCCGTCTCTTCCAGGGCGCCGGCCTGCTCTTCGGTGCGGGCCGACAGGTCCAGGTTGCCATTGGCAATCTCGCCGGAGGCGATGGCAATGCTGTCGGCGCCATGGCGCACGGTAGAGACCACGCCATGCAGGCGCTCGCTCATGCCTTGCAGCGACGTCACCAGCTGGCCCAGTTCATCGCGGCCCACGGCCACGGCGTGCGAGGTCAGGTCGCCGGCCGCCACGCGTTGCGAGATGGCCAGCGCCGCATGGACCGGGCGGGTGATGCTGCGGGTAAGCAACACTGCAAAGGCCACGCCACAGAGCAGGATCACCGCTTCCAGCGCGAAGATCTGCCATTCGCTGCTGGCAGCATCCTTCTGGATCTGCGCGGAGATGTCATCGATGCGGGCGCGCTCGAAATCGAGCAATGCCCCCATCGCCACCTGGGTGTTCTTGGCAATACCGGTGTATTGCTGTTGATAGAGCTGGTCTACCTTGGCGACATCGCCCTGCTTCTTGGCGGCGTAGATTTCATCGCGGATCGTCAGGAACTGCTTGCGGGCGGCATTGATGGTGGCGAACAGCTTCTTTTCATCCTCGCTGGTCAGCAGGGTCTCGACGTCCTTGAGGGTCTGCGCCGATTCCTTGCTGGAGGCGGCCGCCTCCTTGCCCAGGAAGGCTTCCAGCTCCGGATCGCGGCTCTTGACCACGGTGGTGGTGCGCTGGATGGCGATGAGCAGCAGGGTATTCCATTGCGAGACCAGACGTTCGGTCTTCAGCGGCACATCCATCATCTGCTGGGTCTGCTGCGCCACCGTCTTGAGACGCCAGATACCGGTGGCCGCCACCACCATGGAAAACACCAGCACCACGGCGAACCCCGCCCCCAGGCGCGAACCGATACGTATGTTCTTGATCATTGTTGTCATTCCTACCGCGTTATCCACGGCACCCCGGCGGCGGACCATCCCTGGCGGCCCGTCGTGACCGGCTTGCCCCTGTGCCGGCACGGCAAGACCGGCCCCGACCGGTACTTGCGATACTGACTTGCCAATCGATTCTAGGAGCGGCCTGCGTTGCCGACCATATCAAATTTAAGAAACGACGCATGCCGAAAAGGCAATGACCAGGCGCCAGGCCGCGTCAGGCAAGGAATGGTCACGATAGCCATGCGGAAACGTTACGGAATGACAACACGAAATAATTGACGACCGTGCACGTGGGAAGGCGATTTATTAATAGTGCGCCAACAAATCAGCAAGTTGAAGCAACAGGCAGCATTTAACGGCGCTGGACGCTCAGCGGTTGCACCGCCAACCGCAGGCCTAGCGCCTTGAGAATGGCGGTCAAGCTGCTCAAGGCAGGATTGCCCTGGGGCGACAAGGTCCGGTAAAGCTGTGTCGGATTCAGGTGGGCCTGTTCGGCGACCGCCTGCATACCACCTGTGGCCTGCGCGACCTGGCGCAGCACTGTCATCAACTCGCCCTGGTCGCCATCGGCGAGGATGTTGTTGATCATCTCGATCGCCAGTGCCGGATCGCTGTGATACAACTCGGCCATTGCCTCATCATGGGGTCTGCTTCTCATTCATCGGCCCTCCGCTGCCAGTCTCTCCAATAACGCACTGCGCGGTCGAGGTCCGCGTCCTGCGTTCGCTTGTCACCGCCACACAGCAGCAACACGACACGTTGACCGACCACGCCGTAATACACCCGATATCCCGGGCCGACGTCGATACGCAATTCCCAAACGCCGTCGCGGCACCACTTGTGATCCCCGAAATTGCCATGCTCGACCCGCGCGACGCGACGGATGATCGCGATCTTGGCTTGAACATCACGCAAGCGACGGATCCAGTCCAGATAGGGATCTCCCGCGCGCCCGGGGGTCAGGTAATGCTCAATGGAATAACAATCCATATTCGTTTATAAACGAAAAATAGTCAAGCAAGAAGAGACGATGCGAGGAGCTCCCCGAGTCACAGGACCGAGATGCGGATTGGAAAGGTGATTTATTGATAGAACGACGATGAAGCAAGCGACACAAGGCATCAGGGATGCTCGGGCAGATCGGAGACGACTTCCTGGCTTATCAACGCCGCGATGATCCTGCGGGCGCGGTTTTTCTCCGCAATGACCGTTTCATCATTGCTCTTGAGTTTGTCGAGGCGCTTTTCCCATTGTAGCCATGTGCTCACCGATGCCAGTGGGGAGGGGCTTTCCAGAAACAACATATGATCGCCTCGCTTTCTCTATCGTCTTCTTGACCAGATCAAACAGCCAGGCTGCATGCGTCTCGGAGACTGATCTGGCTGAAGCGCGAGATCCTAACGCACGCGCGAAAATACGCCAGCACAACATGGAATGTTGTCACGCCCTCTCCAACTCTGACGAACTCGCACACGGTGACCTACGCCCCTCCCCCTGATGACAGGTGCGCAGGTGCGTCGTTACCCTCGCGCCATGGCGGCGGCCTGTTCCTTCAATGTGCCAGCGCATCGGCCTGCGCAGTCCCGCGCAAGTCCCGGTCGATCGCGGCCAGGCTGTGCTGGCCCTGATGGATGATGTCCTGCTTGCGGCGCACCGCCTGCGCCAGCGCTTCCAGTCGCTCATCGCAATGCTGCACCAGCGCCGCAGCCTGTTCGTCCAGCAGGGTGAGCACGGCCTGGTCGAGGTCGGCATAGAGCTTTTCGTAGGAGACCGGCATGTCCTCGCTGGCCGGCACATAGCCGCTCGCCTCCGGTGGTTCCAGACGGATCGTGCCAGGCAACACCAGCGCGTGGCCCTCCAGCACGGCTTGCGCATGACGCGCCAGGGCCTGGCCGATCTGCTGTCCGAGCGCCTCGCAGACGGCCTGCACATCCCCCACCTGCGCATGCTGTTCCAGCAGCGCCGGCAAGCCCGGGATGATCTCGCGCCAGGCCAGCTGGACGATGCGCGCCTGGCGCGCTGCCAACGAGTCCCGCTCGCTCTGCACCGCGTGCTGCAGGGCTACCAGCGCTGGCAGGGTGTGGGCCTGCATCGGCGCCAGCACTTCTTCCTGCAGGTGATGCAGCAGGACTTCACCCGGCTTGCGCTGCCGATAGGACAGGGCCGGCGCCAGCAAGGCCAGCAGGGCCGCATACAAGCGGTCGAAGCCGGCACCCGCCATGGCAGGTCCATCCTCGCCCTGGGTACGCGCCACATGGGCCGACACCGAGACCGGCGCTTTCAGTTGCGCCTGCGCCACCCCCAGCGAGCGCAGCTTGTCGGCGGCACGCGTGCGCACATCGGCCTCCTGGTCGGCCCGGTTGGCATCGGACTTGTTGCGCAGCAGCTTGACGATCTCGCCATCGACTTCATCCTCGTCGATCACGTCGCTGCGCGTCACCACGGGCAACAGCGGCTTGCCGCGCCGCAGCTCGCGCGCCAGCTCGTCGAGTTCCTGCACCTGGCCCGGCGAGGTCGAGCTGGTCAGCCACAGCACGCCATCGGCGCTGTCCAGGAAGCGCTGGGTCAGGGCCGCGTTGTCATCGGTGGCCGAGTGCAGGCCGGGCGTATCCAGCAAGACCAGGCCGTCGCCCAGGCAGACGCCCTGCAGGCGCGCCGTGGTCTCGGTGGCACCTTCGTGGAAGGCCTGCGCACTGGCCACGACCTGCCCACCCTCCAGGTGGAAGTACTGCACCGCCTGCCCCTGCCGGGCAAAGCGCGCCGCCAGGAAATTGCACAGCGAACTCTTGCCGGCATTGAACTTGCCGAACACCAGCAACATCACCTTGCCCTCGAAGTGCTGCGCCAGGGCGCGCGCCGGGGCCAGTGCCTGCCATTGCTGCCGGCGATGGCGCTGCTGTTCTTCCAGCTCGCGGTGGATGGCTTCGATGCGCAGTGCCAGGGCGCTGCCGGGCCGCAAGCCCTCACTGTCGATGCGTCCGGCCTCCAGCGCCCGTCCCAGGCTGGCCAGCCACTCGCGCATGCGCGTCATCAGGGGCGCCAGGTCGATGCCCTCCCCTCCGGGATGGCGTACCGCCGCGATGAAGCCGTGCTCGCCGCCGCTCATAGTGCCTCCAGCTGCGCCAGCGATTGCCGCGCGCGCTGGGCGGCCTGCAGCGCCTGGCCGGCCTCGACCAGGGCCTGCGCCAGCGCCAGCCGGTCTTCCGAGAGTTCGTAGTAGTGCAGGAAGGCATCGGTCAGTTGCGCCCGTCCGGCTGGCTCACAGAAGCGGCGGCGCAGGTCGTCGCGGTATTTCACCGAGACGCCCATGACGGCCACCATGACCGTATCGAGGCTGCGCACCGAGGTCTGCTGGGCGGCCGGCAAGCCCTCCACGCCATGTTGGACCAGGTGGCCGCGAATGGCGATGCAGGCGCGCGAATAGGCGACCTGGATGCGTGCCCGCTCGCGCTTGCCGGCGGTCAGCTTGAATTCGTCGGCGGCATCGTCGGGGACGAGGGCGGCGTCGATGCCCTGTACCTCCAGTACCGGCAGCAGGTCCTGCTCCACCTTCTCCAGCACCTCGGCCAGCCCGGTCTCGAAGTCGCGGCGTTGTTGCTGCTGGCGCTGTTGCAGCGTGTGCTGTTGCTGCTGCGCCCGCTCGGCCTGCTGCGCCAGCTGTGCGGCCAGTTCGCCGAAGAGCAAGGCCGTCTCGTGCCGGCGTGCCTGCGGCACCTGCGCCATGGCCTGTGCCAGCAAGCCCTGCAGGGCGGGGATGCCGCTCTTTTCCAGCATCAGCTTCTTGCCGCCCTCCACGCCGGCGCGATGCCGCGTCGCCGAGACCGGATGCAGGTCCAGCTGCGGGGCCTGCTCCCGGATGGCGGCGCTGACCCGCTCCAGTTGCGCCGTGTCGGCCATCTGGTCGACCTGGGTCAGCACGAACAGGGTCTGGCGCCGGGTGCGCTGCTGGTCCTCGCGCAAGGCGGCCAGCAGGCCACGCTCGGCGGCATCGAGCTCGCCCTCCTTGGCCGCATGTACGAACAGGCGGATGTCGGCCTGCAGCCAGGTGGCTTCCTCAGCATGGCTGTCGTCCAGCTCGGCCACGTCGGCATCCAGCCCGGGCGCGTCCAGCCAGCGCACATCCGGCTGCAGGTGCTCGGCCAGGGTCACGGTCTCGCGCCGGTCGGCCACCGCAAACAGGTCGCAGCCCATCAGTTCATTGAGCAACCGGCTCTTGCCGTGGTTGTACTTGCCCACCACGGTGACAGTGGGAGGCGCGGCGCGGCGCGCCAGGGTGCGCAGCCGTGCCAGGTCGTGCGCGCGTGCCGGGGCCACGGCCAGCACATCGCGCGCCAGCCGGTCGAAATGGTCTGCCTGCATGTCCATGCTTGTCTCTTTCCTTGTCATTGTCTTTTCACCGGGCGGCCCAGCAGCCAGTACGCTGCCATGCCGAACACCACGCCCCAGAAAGCCGCACCCAGTCCGAACAGGCTCATGCCCGAGGCGGTGGCCAGGAAGGTGATCACCGAGGGTTCTACGTAAGGGCTTTCATCGCTCATCAGGCGGATGTTGGAGACGATGGCACCGATCAGCGCCAGCCCCGCCAGTGCGGCAATCAACGCCGCCGGGAAGGCCGTGAACAGCTTGACGATGGAGGCTGCGAAACAGCCGCCCACCAGATAGAAGACGCCATTGGCAATGCCCGCGATATAACGCCTGCCCGGCTCGGGATGGGCATCCTTGCCCGTACACAGTGCCGCCGTGATCGCCGCCAGGACGATGGTGATGCCGCCGAAGCAGGCCGTGAGCATGGACGCCAGGCCGGTCCCGGTCACCACCGCGCGCGAGGGCGGATGATAGCCCGCCAGTTGCAGCACCGCCATGCCCGGCAGGAACTGCCCGGTCAGGCTCACCAGCACCAGCGGCACGGTAAAGCTGAAGAACACGCCGATGCTGAACTGTGGCGCGATGAAGACCGGGCTGGCCAGTTCCAGCCCCAGCACCCGCAAATCGGTCTTGCCGGTAGCGAAGGCCACCGCGAAACCCACCAGCGCCACCACCACGATGCCGTAGCGCGGCCACCAGCGCCGCCCCGCCAGGTAGGCCGCCAGCATGGCCAGCACCATCAGCGGCGCATCCACGCTGGAGCGGAAGGCATTCACACCGAACTGGAACAGGATGCCGGCCATCATTCCGGCGGCGATGCCCTTGGGGATGAAGGCCAGGATCTTCTCGAAGTAACCGGTCACGCCGATCAGGGCGATGAGCGCGCCGGCCATCAGGTAGGCGCCCACCACCTCGGGCATGCTGATGGCGGGGAACAGGCTGAGCAGCAAGGCCGTGCCCGGGGCCGACCAGGCCGTGATGATGGGCATCCTGAACCACCAGCTCAGCAGCAGCCCGCTCACGCCCGCCCCCATGGAGATGCCCCAGATCCACGAGACCAGTTGCGGCGCCGGGATATGCCCCGCATGGGCGGCCTGCACGAAGATCACCAGCGGCCCCGCATACGAGATCAGTACTGCCAGGAAGCCCGCCACCCAGGCGGTGAGCGAGCCGTGTTTTAGCGCCATGAATCTGTCCTTGCTGTTGTTCCGGTACCGGATGTTCCGGGCGACCGCAGGAACGCGGCCGCGATGGGAGACGATGAACGGCTCGGCGCCTCCGGAAGACCCGCTTCCGAAGGCGCCCACTCAGTCAGGATCCGATCTTATACGCTGCGCGAGACAGCCGGCGCGCCGTGCTTTTCCAATGCCGCCCGTACCGCGCCACGATAGCGCAGGATGAACACGCCGATGGCCAGCGCCGCCACAAGGCCCGGGACGGCAAAGACCAGGAAGTTCATGTTCAGCGGCAGCGACGCCGCCATCAGCCAGCCGCCCAGCAGCGGACCGACGATGGCGCCGGTACGGCCCACACCGGAAGCCCAGCCCAGGCCGGTGGAGCGGATCGCCTGCGGATAGAACTGCGCGGTATTGGCATACAGCAGGATCTGGGTGCCGATGGTGGTGGCGCCGGCAATGATGATGAGCAGGTAGAGCACGGCCATCGGGCTGTTGAAGCCCAGCAGCGCAATGGCCACCGTGCCCAGCGCGAAGAAGGCCAGCACCACCTTGGGCAGGGTGAAGCGATCCCCCAGCCAGCCGCCGCTGATGGCACCGACCACGCCGCCGAAGTTCAGCGCCAGCAGGAAGGACAGGGACGAGCCGAGGCTGTAGCCGGCGCCGGCCATCAGCTTGGGCAGCCACGAACCGAGTGCATAGACCATCAGCAGGCAGCAGAAGAAGGACAGCCAGATCATCAGCGTACCCACCGCGCGCTGGTGCTTGAACAGGTCCAGCATGGGCACGCCCGCGCCCTTGGCCTCGGCCTGCACCAGCGGCACATCGGCATCGAGGCGCAACTGCGGAGCCACCTGTTGCAGCATGGAGCGGGCGATATCCTCCTTGCCATGGCGCAGCAGGAAACCGACCGATTCCGGCAGCTTCCACAGGATCAGCGGCAACAGCACCAGCGGCACGGCGGCGGCAAAGAACATCGATTGCCAGCCGAAGCGCGGCAGCATGTAGATGCCCAGGCCGGCACACAACACGCCACCCAGCGAGTAGCCGCTGAACATGATGGCCACCAGCGTGCTGCGCAGGCGCTTGGGCGCATATTCATTCATCAGCGCCACCGCATTGGGCATCAGGCCGCCGCAGCCCAGGCCGGCGATGAAGCGATAGACGCCGAACTCGGTGGGCGTGGTGGCAAAGCCGCTGACAAAGGTCGAGAGGCTGAAGAGGATGAAGCTGATGGCCACGCCCTTCTTGCGGCCGATGCGATCGGCCAGCGGACCGAAGATGAAGGCGCCGAACATCATGCCGAACAGCGCGTAGCTGCCCAGCGCGCCAGCCTGCACCGGGCTCAGGCTCCACTCCTTCATCAGCACCGGCAGCACCGCGCCGTAGATGAAGAGGTCATAGCCATCAAAGATCAGCAGCAATGCGCATAGGCTCATCACCATCCAGTGGAAGCGCGTGAATGGCGCGCCATCGATGATCTGGCCGACTTCCTGTGTTTTCATGGATCTCCTCCGTTGTATCGGTTGTGTTGCGTCGTTATAGGTCTTGTTCTGGCGATACGTCGGGCTGCTGCCCGTTTCGGTTTTTATGGTCTTGCGTGGGTGACTACAGTTCTGCGGCAGCCTTGATCTCGATGATGTAGCCCGGCGCACCGCCCAGCATATGGGCGCCGATGGCGGTCCAGGGCGGCAGCGGGTGCGAGGTGAAATAGCGGTTGCGTACCTTCATGAACAGCGGCAGGTCACGCATGTCGGTATGGAAGGTGGTCAGGTCCACCACATCGGCCATGGTGGCGCCGGCCGTCTCCAGGATCAGCTTGAGGTTCTCGAAGGCTTGCACGATCTGGGCTTCGCGGCCCTCCACCAGCTGCATGGCGAGGTCACGCCCGATCTGGCCCGACACGTAGATCGTATTGCCTACCCGCAGCCCCGGGGCATAGCCGATCTTGTCGTAAACCTCTTCCATCCCTTTGGGAATGATGGCTTTGCGCTCTGGCATCTTGTCTCCTGGTGAGTTGTCTTGATCAACCGTTATCGCCGCCGGCCACCGGCAGCACCGCACCGGTGATGTAGCCGGCCTCCTCCGAGGCCATGAAGAGGATGGGCGCGACCTGCTCCTCCAGCGTGGCGTAGCGTTTGAAGAAGGTCGATCCGGTCACCTGCTGCACGGCCTCCTGCATCCATACCTGCTCCTGGGCGTTGTCGCCGGCGGCATTGCGCGGGATGCGGCGCGGCGGTGCCTGGGTGCCACCCGGCGCGGTAGCCACCACACGGATGCCCTGCTCGCCATATTCCATGGCCAGCGCCATGGTCAGCGCGTTGACGCCCCCCTTGGCCGCCGAATACGGCACCCGGCGGATGCCGCGCGTGGCATTGGAAGAGACATTGACGATGGTGCCGCCCCCCTGCGCCAGCAGGTGCGGCAGCACGGCGTGGCAGCCATAGAGGGTGGGCATGAGCGAGCGACGGATCTCGGCATCGATCTGGGCCGGCTCGAACTCGGCAAAGGGACGCATGCGGATGGCGCCACCGACGCCATTGACCAGGATGTCGATGCCACCGAAGGCCTGCACTGCATAGGCCATGGCAGCCTGCGCGCCTTCGTAGGTTTCCAGGTCGGCGACAAAGCCCAGGCCACGTCCGTCGGCCGCCTCGGCGGCCACCTCATGGACCAGATCGGCACGGTCCACCAGCAGCACCCGCCCGCCTTCGGCCGCGATCCCCAGCGCCACGCCGCGCAGGATGCCTTGCGCCGCGCCGGTGACGACCGCCACGCGGCCGGCGAAGCGCTGCTTCATCGCTGCGCTGCTCATGCCGCAACAGCTGCCGGGGCCGGCTGGCTGGTGACGAACTTCTCGTAGTGGAAGCTGGCCGGAGCGATGCCATTGGCCTGGAAGTGCTTCTGCACCGCCTCCACCATCGGCGGCGGGCCGCACAGGTAGACGTCCACGTTGCCATCATGCAGCACTGCTGCCGGCATGTGCTGGGTCACGTAGCCCTGGCGCGGATGCGTGGTGGCGGGGTCGGCCACGCAAGTGGTGAAGCTGAAGCCGGAAAGGCGCTGGGCGTATTGTTCAAGCTGCTCCACCAGCACCAGGTCCTGGTCGCGGGTGACACCGTAGATCAGGTGGATTGGCTGGGCCAGGCCCTGGCCCTGGCGCACCAGCGCTTCCAGCATCGACAGGAAGGGCGCCAGCCCGGTGCCACCGGCCAGCATCAGCAACGGTCGGGTCACCGCACGCAAATAGAAGCTGCCCAGCGGCCCGGTCATCTCCAGCATCGTGCCGGCCTTGGCGCCGGCCAGCCAGCCGCTCATCAGGCCACCCGGTACATTCTTGATCAGGAAGCGCATGCGCGCCTCACCCGAGGCCGAGCTGAACGAGTAGGAACGATGCTGGTCGCTGCCCGGCACGCCGATGTTGACGTACTGGCCGGGCAGGAAGGCCGGGGCATCGGCGCCGGTGTCCAGCGTCAGCGTGAAGGCCGCTTCGCCAAACGCGGTGACCTCGGCCACCTTGCCGCCGAACTTCGCGGTGCCGGTCTTGCAGGCGCTCGATGGTACCGGCACGGCGATGACGCAATCCGATTGCGGCACCATCTGGCAGGTCAGCACCAGGCCCTCGTCGACTTCGTCCTCATTGAGTGCTTCCTCGATGTAGTCGTCACCGAGGTCGTATTGGCCGCTCTCGGCGCGGCACTTGCAGGTGCCGCATACGCCGTCGGAGCAATCCATGGGCAGGTTGATGCGCTGGCGGAAAGCCGCATCCAGTACTTTTTCCTTGGCGCCACACTCGATGATGCGGGTGACCCCGTCTTCGAAGTTCAGGGCGATGCGATAGCTGCTCATCTGGTGTCTCCTGCTGCCGGTCAGACGTGATAGACGTCGATGACCTGGCGGATATAGTCGTTCTTCAGCATGATCTTCTTGCGGGCGATCAGGAAGCCCCCCTCGACCTTGCGCAAGGTCGCCAGCACCGTGCCGAAGAAATGGTCGGTGATCTTGTAGCGGTGGCTCAGGGTATGGAAGTTGTAGCGCACCTCCACGGCATCGTCGCGCTCTTCCAGGATCTCCACGTTGCTGATCATGTGGTTGGTACGTGGCTCCGGCATGGAGGCGCTGGAGCGCTCGGTCTTGATGCGGAACACGCGATCCTCCAGACCATCGCGATTGGGGTAGTACATCAGCGAGATCTGGCTGTCGGGGTCTTCGGTCAGCTGGTCGTCGTCGTCCCAGGCCGGCATCCAGTAATCGACATCGGTGGCATACAGTTCCAGCCACGACTCCCATTGACGCTCGTCCAGGTGACGCGCCTCGCGATAGAGGAAGGCGCTGACGGCGCCGTGATCAGCGAGCTTGGAGGGATTGGCGATGCTCATGGTTGTGCTCCTTGCTGTGCGGCGGCACGTTCCTTCTCGACGGCCTGGCGCATCTGCCCGGTCCAGTAATGATGCTGGCAGACGAACAGGCCTTCATCCTCGCTGCGCTCGCCGCTCAGCAGCGGTTTCATGCCCATCCTGGTGGCGTTCTCGTCCGGCCCCTCCTTCCACAGTGGCGCGCCCCGGCTCATGTCGTTCCAGCGCACGGTCGAACCGGCGTAGCCGGCCTGGCAGGCGCGGAATTCTTCCAGGTCATCGGCCGTGCCCATGCCGGAGACGTTGAAGAAGTCCTCGTACTGGCGGATGCGTACACGGCGGTCTTCGGCGCTCTCGCCCTTGGGGCCGAAGCAGAAGATGCTGATCTCGGTCTGGTCCACGCTGATCGGGCGGGCCACGCGGATCTGCGTGCCGAACTGGTCCATCAGGAACACATTGGGATACAGGCACAGGTTGCGGGTCTGGGCCACGATGGTATCGGCCCGGGCCTGGCCCACGCGGGCGGCCAATTCCTCGCGCTGGTTCCAGATGGGGCGCACTTCGGGATTCAGGGTATTGGTCCACAGCAGGATGTGGCCGTTCTCGAAGCCATAGACACCGGCGACCGCCTTGCTCCAGTTGTTGGCATCGGTGGCCTTGGTGCCGCCTTCCTTGCGGCGGCTCATGGTGGCGCCGTAGTTCCAGTGTACGGTGCTGACGTGGTAACCATCGCAGCCGTTTTCCATCTGCATCTTCCAGTTGCCGTCGTAGATGTAGCTGGAGTTGCCGCGCAGGACTTCCAGGCCATTGGGGGCCTGGTCGACGATCTGGTCGATGATCACGCGGGTCTCGCCCAGGTAGTCTTCCAGCGGCATCACATCGGCATTGAGACTGCCGAAGAGGAAGCCGCGATAGTTCTGGAAGCGCGCCACACGGGTCAGGTCGTGCGAGCCGTTGTGATTGAAGGAGACCGGATATTCGGTGGTCTTCTCATCCTTGACCTTGAGCAGCTTGCCGGTATTGCCGAAGGTCCAGCCGTGGAACGGGCAGGTGAAGCTGCTCTTGTTGCCGTGCTTGCGCCGGCACAGCATGGCGCCCTTGTGCGCGCAGGCATTGATGACGGCATGCAGTTCACCGTTCTTGTCACGGGTCACCACCACCGGCTGGCGACCGATCCAGGTGGAGTAGTAGTCGTTGTTGTTGGCGACCTGGCTCTCGTGGGCGAGATAGACCCAGTTGGATTCGAAGAGATGCTTCATCTCCAGTTCGAACAACTCGGGGTTGGTGAAGATGTCGCGGCGGCAGCGGAAGATGCCGTTGGCCTTGTCTTCCTGCAGGGCGGTCTCCAGCAGCTTCTCGAGATCGTCGTACTTGTCGGCGGTGGCAATGGTGTTCATGGTGCGGTTTCTCCAGGGTGCAAGCCTCCCCCCGCGATGGCCAGCCATCGCGGCGTGTCAACAGGCAGGGGGAAACTTGACGGGTAGTGCTTGGGACGCTTGTTGGCCAGGTCGCTCAGGCGGCCAGGCGCGGACGGTCGACGATCTGGTTGTCGGCGCCATTGACCAGCGCGCTCAGCCTGATGTCGAAGACGATCTCGGCAAACGGAGCTTCCAGGCCTTCGGCCTTGATGCTGGCCGCATCGGTGCGTTCGACCAGCGGCGGCACCAGGCCTTCACGCGTGGCGTAGGCAAAATCGTCATAGATCAGCGGATCGCCATCGATGTTGATCTGGGTGGTCAGCTTGCGATGGCCGTCGGCGGTGACGAAGAAGTGGATGTGTGCCGGACGGTTGCCATGGCGCCCCAGTTGGTTCAACAACGCCTGAGTGGGGCCGGCGGGCGGGCAGCCGTAGGCGGCCGGCATGATGCTGCGGAATTTGTAGCGGCCCTGGGCATCGGTGATGATGGTGCGGCGCATGTTGAAGGGCTTCTGTTCGCCGGTCGGGTCGAAGTGGGAATAGAAGCCCTTGGTATTGGCGTGCCAGACTTCCACCTGCACACCCGGCATCGGCTTGCCGTCGGCGCTGTAGACCACGCCGTGCATGATGATGGTCTGTCCGGCCTTGTCGGTGCCGTCGTCGAGACGCGCAAAGCCCTGCTCCACGGGGGCACCCGCCACATACAGCGGGCCTTCAATGGTCCGCGGGGTACCACCGGAAATGCCCAGGGCTGCATCTTCGGCATCCATGCGCATATCCAGGAAGCGATCCAGGCCCAGGCCCGGCGAAAGCAGGCCGGCTTCGCTGGAGGCACCCAGGCGGTTCAGGTAGGCGACCCCGGCCCAGTATTCGTCGGACGTGATTTCCAGGTCTTCGATGGTCTTGAACAGGTCCGACAGGATGCGATGCACGATCTGCTTGGTGCGCGGGCTGCCGCCGTCGGTGTCCAGGCCACTGGCCAGGCGCAGGAAGTCTTGTACTTCGGGGGTGCTGAAAATCTTGGCTGCCATGTGTGTCTCCTGTTTGATTTGTTGGAAGGAAAAGAAATGCGGTCTGTTCAGCCCGCCAGCTTGGCTGGCCTGACTGCGGTAACGGATGCGCCTTGCTTGCGGTCGCGCCGGAAGTATTGCACGCGGTCTTCGTCCAGCACGATCCCCAGTCCCGGACCTTGCGGCACGGCCAGCTGGAAGTCCTGGTATTGCAGCGGCTGGGCGAGGATTTCCTCGGTCAGCAGCAGGGGCCCGAAGAGCTCGGTACCCCATTGCAGTTCACGGAAGGTGGCGAAGGCATGGGCCGAGGCGATGGTGCCGATGGCGCCTTCCAGCATGGTGCCACCATACAGCTCGATGCCGGCGGCGTCGCCGATGGCGGCCACCTGCTGGGCCGCGCGCAGGCCACCGGACTGCTCGATCTTGATGGCAAAGACATCGGCACCGCCGATGCGTGCCAGGGCAAAGGCCGAGGCCGGGCCGGTCAGCGATTCGTCGGCCATCACGGCGATGGGATACTTGCCCTTCAGGCGCGCCAGGGCCTGCGCCGAGGCCACCGGTTGCTCGACCAGCTCGCAGCCGGCATCGACCAGGCCGGCCAGGCCGCGCTGGGCTTCCAGCTCGCTCCAGGCCATGTTCACGTCCACCCGCACCGCGCCACGCTCACCCAGCGCCTTCTTGATGGCGGCCACGTGGGCGACGTCGGCCTCGACCGCACGGCGGCCGATCTTGAGCTTGAAGATATTGTGACGACGCTGGGCCAGCATGCGCTCGGCTTCATCGATATCGCGGGCGGTGTCGCCCGAGGCCAGGGTCCAGGCGATCGGCAGGCTTTCACGCGCACGGCCGCCCAGCAGTTGCGACACCGGCAGGCCGGTCCGCTGGCCCAGCGCGTCGAACAGTGCGGTCTCGATGGCGCACTTGGCGAAGCGGTTGTCCTGGATGGCCTTGTTCAGGCGCGCCATGATGGCCGGGATCAGGCTGGCATCGGCACCCACCAGCAGCGGCGCGAAGTAGGTATCGATGGCCAGCTTCATGCCCTCGGGCGATTCCGCGCCATAGGCCAGGCCACCGATGGTGGTGCCCTCGCCCACGCCCACGGTACCGTCCGAACAGTACAGGCGCACCAGCATCAGGGTCTGCCCATTCATCGTCGCCATGGACAATTGATGGGGCCGGATGGTCGGCAGGTCGACCAGGAAGGTCTCGACCCGGTCGATCTTCGCCGGGGCTGCCGCAGAGTGGATGTGTTGTGTGGGTTCCATGCTTCGCATTGAACACCCGGAAGGGCTTGCAATGCCAACACCAAATACGTCTAGTTTCATACCTTTTCGATATAGTTGTGGCGTAAATCCATGGAAATTGCAGAATTGGACAGGTTCAGTGCCACCGGGATATGATTTTTGACCATGGACATCCGACAACTCAAATACTTCGTAGCCGTTGCCAACACCCGTAACTTCACGCGGGCCTCCGAGCAATTGCACATTGCCCAGCCGCCGCTGAGCCGCCAGATCCAGCTGCTGGAGGAGGAACTGGGCGTGCAGTTGCTGTTGCGCAATAGCCGCCCCCTGCGCCTCACCGAAGCGGGCCGCGTGTTCTACGAACAGGCCTTGCAGATCATCAACCGCCTGGACCAGCTGAAGAACGCCACCCAGCAGATCGGCCTGAACCAGCGCCAGACGCTCTCCATCGGCTTCGTCGCCTCGACGCTCTACGGCGGCCTGCCCATGCTGGTGCGCAAGTTGCGCCAGCACTATCCGGACGTGGACATCCAGCTGGTCGAGCTGACCTCGATGCAGCAGTTCGCAGCCCTCAAATCCGGTCGCATCGACGTCGGCTTTGGTCGCATCCGCAGCAACGACGCCACCGTGGCACGCATCGTGCTGCGCGAGGAAAAGCTGGTGCTGGCCATCCCGCCTGCCTTTGCCCTGGCTGACAGCGACCAGCGCGTGAGCCTCAAGGAAGTACATGGACAGAAGCTGATCGTCTATCCCAAGGAGCCGCGCCCCAGCTTTGCCGACCACATCCTGAGCCTGCTCAACGACCAGGACATCCACCCCGCCGAAGTGCATGAGGTACGCGAGATCCAGACCGCGCTGGGCCTGGTGGCGGCCGAAGCCGGACTGTGCCTGATCCCGGCCTCGGCGCGGCTGCGCAACGACCTGCACTACCGCCTCATCGATGATGCCCGCGCCACCTCCCCCATCATCCTGACCCACCGCATCAACGACAACGCCTGGTACATCGAGGCCGTCAAGCAACTGGTGGCCGACATGTACGCCGAGCATCCCGCCTGGCTGGACATCGATACCAGCTCCTTCCCGGCGACCGGCTTTCCCAGCCCCCGGCGCGATGGCTGAAGCGCGCGCGTGTTGACAGCGTCGCGAACGGCGGCCTACACTAAATTGTGCGAATAAAGAATTAATGTTCGTTTATCGAACAATCAAAAGAGACGTATCAAGCGTATTTCGAGACCAACCCCACAACGACAACGGAGCAAACATCATGCTGTTCATGGTTCAGATGCAGGTCAATATCCCGGCCTCGGTCGACAAGGCAGTGGCTGACGCACTCAAGAAGGAGGAGAAGGAAATGTCGCAGCAGCTGCAGCGCGAAGGCAAATGGCGCGACCTCTGGCGCGTGGTCGGCCAGTACGCCAACGTGAGCATCTTCAATGTCTCGGGCAACGACGAGCTGCACACCATCCTCTCGAACCTGCCGCTCTATCCCTTCATGACGATCTCGGTCACGCCGCTGACCCAGCATCCGTCGGCCATCGCCCAGATCGGCTGATCCGGCTCCCTCTGACGCTTCAACCAGGCGCCTGCCGGCCACAGGTCCGCGGGCGCGACAAGGATTTCTCCATGCCATTCGCCAATCTCAACGGCATCCAGCTGCACTATCGACTCGACGGCGATGCCGCCCTGCCGGTGCTGGTGCTCTCCAATTCACTGGGGACCTCGCTGGCGATGTGGGATCCGCAGATCCCCGCACTGAGCCGGCATTTCCGTGTGCTGCGCTATGACACGCGTGGCCACGGCCAATCCGGCGTCACGCCCGGTCCTTATACCATCGCGCAGCTGGGTGGCGACGTGATCGCCCTGCTGGATCAACTGGGCATCGAACGCGCGCACTTCTGCGGCCTGTCCATGGGCGGCAGCACCTTCATGTGGCTGGCGGTGCATCATCCGCAGCGCGTCGACAAGCTGATCCTCTGCAATACCGGCGCAAAGATCGGCACGGCCGAGGCCTGGAACAGCCGCATCGAGACCGTCAGCAAGGAGGGATTGGGGGCGATTGCCGGCGCCGTGGTCTCGCGCTGGCTGACACCGGAATATGCCGAGAAGAATCCGCAGCAGGTGCAGGCGCTGACCACGATGTTATTGGCCACGCCCGCCGAGGGCTATGCCGGCGCCTGTGCCGCCGTGCGCGACAACGACTTGCGCGACGCCATTGCCGGCATCCGCGCGCCGACCCTGGTGATCGCCGGCAGCGGCGACGTCCCCACGCCACCGGCAGACGCCCAGTTCATGCGCGCCGCCATTCCCGGTGCGCTGTATGTGGAATTCGATGCGGCGCATATCTCCAACCAGCAGCAGCCGGAGGCCTTCACGCAGGCACTGGTGCAGTTCCTGACGCAGTGATGCGGTGACGGGATGACGCGCGCCAATCCAGCGGCGCGCGTCTGTCCTCTCCCCTACGCCGCCGGGCGCCGCTGCAACACCCCGATCGGCGGTGCCCAGCGGGCTTCACGCGGTTTCTTGGAGGTCACCAGCGTGATATCGGCCGGCTCGAACACCTCGACGTTGTGAGTGATCGGCGTGGTCAGCACGTACTGGGCGCGGGTGGACTTGAGGAAGTTGCTGACCAGCTGGATATTGCGCACATCCAGGTGGGCGAAGGGTTCGTCGATGAAGACGAAACCGCCCGGCATGTCGTCGTCCTTGAGCAGGCCCACCAGCAGGATCAGCGACTTGATCACCTGCTGGCCACCGGAGGCCTCGCCGTCATTGAGGCCGATCTCGCCCTTGCCATCGAAGTTGAAGCTGACCTTCAGCTCGGCCTGGCGCAGGATGCCGTCGTCGTTTTCCAGGTGCGGCAGGTCGGCACTGACCACCACGCCGGCCAGCGCGCCGAGGTCGACGATGTTGCGGCGATAGCGCCGCACCGTGGCGCGCAGCACGTCGATGTAGCGCTCGCGGGCATTGCCCACGGCCTCCTCGGCGGCCGAATTGCTGGCCTTGCGCGAATCCAGTTCATTGCGTTGGTTGCCCACCGTGCCCTGCATGATCAGGTGCTTGTCCTCGACGCTGGGATCCTTCTCCCAGTTGCCGTTTTCCAGCTCGTGCTCGACCGCGCCCATGCGCAGTTCGGCCTGCTTGGCGTTGGTGTATTTCTGGTAAAGCGATTGCAGGGCGTCGCTGGCGATCCAGCGTTGCGGGAAGCGCGCCTTCTGCGCCCGCGAGGCCAGCGCGCGGGCGCGCTGTTCGTCGTGGCGGGTGCGCCATTCGCGTTCCTGGCCGGCCAGGTCGCCTTCGGTCTCGCGCAGGCGGCGTTGCAGGGCCGCGTGCTTGCCATCGATGGTGGTGCGCTGGGCAATCGCCTCGCCATGCTCGGTATCGAGCCGGCTCCAGCGCTCGCTGGCGGTCACGCGGGCTAGACGCAGGGCCGGCAACTGGCGCCGCGCCTCTTCGAATTCCTCGCTGCGACGGGCCAGCTCTTCGATGGCGAGATGTCCTTCGCTGGCCTTCCTGGCCGCCTCCAATTGACGCTTGACGTCGTTCTGCTGCAGCACCACGTCGGTCAGTTGCTCGTCCAGCGTGGCCAGGCGTTTCTGGATCGAGGCCTGGCGCGAGGCCAGTGCGGCGGCGCCGAACTGGTAGTCGCCCGGGTCGCTCCAGACACTGCGCCCACCCCGGCCATCGCGCCAATAGGCTTGCGGCGTGATCCACTCACCGCCCTGGCGCGCGCCCTCGACGGTGTCGGCCACCCGGCTGATCTGTGCCAGCTGGCGCAACAGCCAGGATGGTGCCTTGGCCGAGAAGCGCAACACTGCCAGCAGGCTGTCGGCCGGCGGCTGGGCCGGTGCGGCGGCGACATCGGAGACCACATAATGGCGATAGCGCTCGCGCTCGGCCAAGGCCATGGCGGCGCCCTCATCCTTGCCGTCTTCCAGCACCACCACCCAGCGCGAGGCGCGCAGCACACCTTCGGCGGCGGCACGCCAATGGTCATCGGTGATCTCGATCAGGTCGGCCAGGATGTGATGGCCGATGCCTGCCTGGCGCAGGCTGCGCGAGAACTGCTGCACCTCGCCCGGCTTGGGCGCCTGGTGCTGGCCGGTCAGCCGCTCCAATGCCCCCTGGGCATCCTTGCGCTGGCTCTCCAGCGCGCGCCAGCGGTCATTGAGTTCGGTCTTCTGCTGTTCCAGCTCGGTCACCCGCGCCATCAGTTGCGCGGAGTCCCCCTCCACCGCCGACAAGGCCTGCAATTCGTCGGCCTGGCGCACCAGCGCCTCGACCGGTTTCTCGGCATCGCGCGCCTTTTGCTGGGCGCTGTGAGCGTCGTTCTTGTCCTGCTCCAGCGTAGTGACCCTGTCGCGGGCTTCCTGCTGCTGTTGCACCAGCTGCGCCAACTGCAGGCCATCGCCGGCACGCTGGCGTCGCTGCGCATTGTGATGCAGGCGCTGGCGGTGTAGCTCGCGCAGGCGGGTAGCCGTGCCCTGGCGTTCTTCATGCCAGCGCAATACGGGGATGACTTCAGCGGCCAGGATCTCGCGCTCGCGCAACTTGCCCTGGTATTGGCGATACAGGTTCACACGGCTGTCGAGCTGCGCCAGTTGCGCCTGGCTATGCGCCAGTTCCTGCTCGGCCAGCACCACCTCGGCCGCCAGGTCGCGCTGGTGGCGGCGGGCTTCTTCGTAGCGGTCCAGCACTTCCTGGTCACCGAAGACTTCGAAGACCAGGCGCAGCAATTCCTTGGGCGAGAATTCGCACAGGCGGTCGGTCTGGCCCTGTTCCAGCGCCAGCACGCGGGCAATCGCGCGCGACAGGCCGGCACCTTCAAGACGGCGACGCCAATGCTCCAGCCCCAGCCATTCCTTCTCCGGGGTCTGGGCCAGGGTTTCGATGGAGACGTCGCCATCGCTCATGCAATAACGCCGCTGCCAGTCACCGCCATTGCGCTCGATGCGGCAGGCCAGGGTCACCTGGTCGGCATAGAGCAGGTTGCGGGCGAAGGGTCGGGTCGAGGTCTGGCGGCCATGCGGACGGTTGTCCACCGTGGCGCGCAGCCAGGTGGTATCGGCATTGGCATGGCGGGCGTAGGTCTTGTAGCTGCGCCCGCCCGAGCATTCCAGACCCAGCAGCGTGCGCATGGCATCGAGCAGCGTGGTCTTGCCGGAACCGTTGGGGCCGGCAATGGTGATGATGGAACCGTCCAGCGGCATGGTCAGGCGCTGGCAGTAGTCCCACTGCAGCAGTTCAAGGGATTGCAGGTGGAACATCAGGCGTCTCCCTCAGGGTCTTGTTGCGGCTCTGGCGCCGGCTCGTCATGCGGCTCGGCGGGCGTGCCTACGTCGGCCTCGGTTTGCGCCTCACGCGCCGTGGCGCGCGCCAGCACATCGCCGAGCGCACCATCGAGGATGCGCGGGGCCAGGGCGTCGTAGTCCAGCAGCAGGTCCAGCAGCGGACCTTCGGCGATGTCGTCGCCGCGACGCAGGATGAAACCGTGTGCCTCCAGGCGTCGCAGATTGCCATCCAGGCGCATCTTCTTGCCCAGTTGCGGGCCGAAGTCGGCCAGCAGGGAGCGGTAGGACACCACCGGGCTGACGGCGGCGGCGCTGGGCATGGGTTTTTCCTTGTTGAACATTTCTTCCTGCTGCTCGCCCTCGCCGCTGCTGGCGCGCGCCGACTGGCGCTCGCGCTTGGGCAGCACGATCAGCGACCACAGCACCACCAGCAGCGAGATGGCATCGCGCGGCAGCTCGATATTGTTATTGGCGTCCATGCCGGCCTCGCCGAAGACCACCCGCTCGGCGCCACGCACCAGCACCACGCTGATATGGTCGGCGTGGATGTTGTCCACCAGGCGCAAGCCCACCTGGGCCAGGCGATCCTGCAATGCCTGCCACAGGTCGGCATCGACCAGGGCACGGCGCACGCGCGGATGCTTGCGTGGCAGCCAGCGGCGCGCCAGCAGTTCGGCGGCCAGCAGGCCGGCCTCGTCGGGGGTATCACTCATGGTTTTTTTCTTGGGAAGACTCGGGATGGATGGCCCCGGCGCTCATGGCGAGCACATCGGGGTCATCGATTTTTTCGATGACCGGCAGGAAACCCGCCTGCCAGGGCAGGCGCGCCAGGTCACCGGTCTGGCCCTGCAGCGTGCGCGCCTGGCGGTCGCCCAGCAATGGCAGCAACTGCATGCGATAGGCGGCCTTGCCGAAGCTGCCGCCCAGCACCACATCGGTCAGCGGCTGCGCGGTGAGCGCCTCGGCGCCGGTTTGAGACAGCTCGCCCAGTTGCGCGAGTTGCGCCAGCTGGCTGATCAGGTCGCCCAGCTCCACCGGCATGCGCAGGGTTTCCATTTCACCGGCCACGGCCTGTGCCGGCGGTGGCAAGCCCTGGGTGCGCTGCGAATCGGGGCGGTCGCGTTCGAATTCGCCCTCGGCCACGTCCACCAGTTCGTGGCCGCTGATGAAGACCGGCTTGACGCCCACCGACAGTGCCTCCCCCATCAATTGCGAGGGATCGGGGTGCGATTGCAGCCAGCGCCGCACGTCCGAACTGGTCACGCCGGTGCTGCCCAGGGTCACGCGCTGGCGGTCGGCCTGCTGCAGGGCGCGGGTGAACTGGCTGGCCATGGTCAACAGGCGCGCCTGGCCATTGCCCAGGGCACGTGCCTCGCGTTCCAGGCGGGCATCGTCGTGTTCGCTGCGGATCAGGGCGGTGAGTGCCTCGCCGGCCCGGTGCACCAGCTTCAGGGCACGCTCGAAGCGTGGCTGGGCCTCGCGCAGGCGGGCCTCGGAACCGCTTTCGATGGCATCGGCGAACTGGTCGTGCAGGCGCGCCAACTGGGCATGCAGGTGGCGGATCTGGCTGGGGTCGGACAGGCCCAGCGCCTGGGCGCCAGCCACCTGGGCCAGCAGCGCGGCCATGTCGTCATCCTCGCCGACGGCGCGCGTCAGGGGCGCCAGCAAGGCCTGCAACTGCTGGGCCAGCGGCGAGAGCGAATAATCCTGGGCGGTAGTATCCCAGACCACCAGGCCGAGCTCGCGCAGGCGCTTCAGGGCGCTGTCGAGCGCTTCGGGCTTGAGGGCGTAGAAGAGCTGGTTGAGGTCTTCGCGTTGCAGCCGCCCTTGCGGCTTGGCGGCCAGCTCCAGGAATACCCACAGCCGCAGGCGCGCCGCCGCCTGGCCGCCCGAGAGCAGCCCGCGCAGGCTGTCCAGCACCTCCAGGCGCTGGCCCAGGCCCCAGGCCAGGGCAGACTCCGCCGCCATGGCGGGGTCGCGGAAGTAGCTTTCGAAGGAGCCGGATTCGTGGTCGTCCGCCGGGGCGGAAGGGTCGATGTCGTCAGTCAATTTGGTGTTGATGCTAGCCAGGACGCTGCCTGGAGGCCGCTTTTTTCAGTGGGCAAGTCGGCCAGTTTAGCAGGCAGGCGGGCCACACTCCAATATGTCGGCGTCATCAACGCTGGCAACCGGGCAAACCGGCGCCATGTTTCACCACGGAAACTGACGCGCGAGGCCGCATCGCGGCGGCCTCGCACAGCCTCAGGGCCGCTGGCCGATCTCGGCGCGCTCGCGGGTCCAGGCGCGGGCCTGCTCGGTCAGGGTCAGGCCCAGGCCGGGACGGGTCGGCACCAGCATGCGGCCCTCCTTCAGCTCCAGCCTTTCATGGAACAGCGGCTCCAGCCACTCGAAGTGCTCCACCCAGGGCTCGGTCGGATAGGCTGCTGCCAGGTGTACGTGCAGCTCCATGGCGAAGTGCGGCGCCAGCATCAGCCCGGCATGGCTGGCCAGCCCGGCCACCTTCAGGAAGGGCGTGATGCCGCCCACGCGCGGACCGTCCGGCATGAGGTAGTCGGCGGCGCGGTGGCGGATCAGGTCGCCATGCTCGGCGGCGCTGGTGAGCATCTCGCCGGTGGCAATGGGCGTATCGAACTGGGCGGCCAGGGCGGCGTGGCCTTCGTAGTCGTAGCAATCCAGCGGCTCTTCGATCCAGACCAGGTTGAACTGTTCGAAGGTGCGGCACATGCGCTGCGCGGTGGGCCGATCCCATTGCTGGTTGGCATCGACCATCAGCGGGAAGTCGCCCAGGTGCTCGCGCACCGTGGCGACACGCTTGATGTCCAGGGCGCAGTCGGGCTGGCCGACCTTGAGCTTGATGCCGCCGATGCCCTTCTCGCGCGAGGCCGTGGTATTGACCAGCAGTTGCTCCAGCGGCGTATGCAGGAAGCCGCCGCTGGTGTTGTAGCAGCGTACCGAATCGCGATGCGATCCCAGCAGCTTGGCCAGCGACAACCCGGCGCGCTTGGCCTTCATGTCCCACAAGGCGACGTCGAAGGCGCCGATGGCCTGGGTCGACAGGCCGCTGCGACCCACCGAGGCGCCGGCCCAGCACAGCTTGTCCCAGATCTTGCTGATGTCATTGGGGTCTTCACCGAGGAGGGCCGGGGCGATCTCGCGGGCATGGGCAAATTGCCCGGGGCCGCCGGCGCGCTTGGAATAGCTGAAGCCCAGGCCCTGGTGGCCGTCGGTGGTTTCGATCTCGACGAAGAGCATGGCGATCTCGGTCATCGGCTTCTGGCGCCCGGTGAGGACCTTGGCGTCGCTGATGGGATTGGCCAACGGCAGGTAGGTCGAGGAAATCCTGACCCAGGCGATCTTGTCGCCGCTGGAGGATGCGGATGAGGCGGTGCTGGTCATGTGTGCTCCCTGCTGGAAATGCATTGATTGGAAAATTGGGGAAATGGGGAAATGGAATGCTCAGGCGCGCTGGCCCTGCGTGGTAGCGGTGCTCGTGGGCGCCTGCGGCGGCGCGGACGAGTCGCCGCCGTCCAGGCGTTCCAGCTTGCCCACGATGAAGAGGTAGGAGCAGGCACCCACGGCCGCCACGATGCCGACATAGGTCAGCGCGGCGTCGAAGGAACCGGTGGTCTTGACGAAGTAGCCGATGGCAATGGGTGTGACGATGCTGGCCAGGTTGCCGAACAGGTTGAACATGCCGCCGGCGATGCCCATCGATTCCTTGGGCGAGACATCACCGACGATGCACCAGCCGAGATTGCCCACGCCCTTGGCGAAGAAGGCCAGCGACATCACCGCCACCACGATCGTTACCGACGACACATAGTTGGCCACCACGATGGAGCAAGAAGCGAACAGGCCGATGATGATGGGCGTCTTGCGCGCCACCGTGAGGCTGTAGCCGCGCCGGATCATCCCGTCCGACCAGACCCCGCCGACCATGCCGCCGATGAAGCCGGCCAGCGGCGGGATCGCCGCCACCAGGCCGACCTTGAGGATGGACATGCCCTTGGCTTCCATCAGGTAGGTGGGGAACCAGGTCAGGAAGAACCAGGTGATGGAGGTCAGGCAGAACTGCCCCAGGTAGATGCCCGCCATCATGCGGTTGGCCGAGATGGACTTGATGTTGGCCCAGGAGAATGGCGTCTTCACATCGCCGATGGTGGGCATGCCGCCGCCCTCTTCGATATAGGCGATCTCGGCGGCATTGGTATGCCGGTGCTTCTTGGGCTCCTGCACCACGGCGAACCAGAGCAGGCCCAGGCCGATGCCGGCCGCGCCGGTGACGAAGAAGATGTAGTGCCATCCCCAGCGACTGAGCGTCCAGGTCATCACCGGCGTGAAGGCCGCCAGCGCGAAGTACTGGGCTGACTGGAAGATGGCCGTGGCCAGGCCACGCTCATGCTTGGGGAACCACATCACGGTCAGCCGGTTGTTGGCCGGGAAGGCCGGCGCCTCGGCCACGCCCATCAGGAAGCGTAGCGTGAAGAGCACCAGGAAGGCCGAGGAAAACAGGTCGACATAGCCCTGCAGGAAGGTGAACACCGACCAGACGATCAGGCTCAGGCCATACAGCACGCGCGAACCGACGCGGTCCAGCAGGATCCCGCCGGGGATCTGCATCACCGTATAGGCCCAGCCGAAGGCCGAGAAGGCAATGCCCATGGTGATGGCATCGAAGCCCAGGTCCTTGCGCATGGCGGGCGCGGCGATGGACAGCGTAGCGCGGTCCACATAGTTGAACACGGTCACCACGAAAATCATGGCCAGGATGAGATAGCGGACCTGAGTTCGCTTCGCGCTGGCCGGTGCAGCTCTTTGCATGTTGTTGTCTCCTTGAGGTTCTTTGACTCGGTCCGTGCGGCCCGTCCACTCAAAATGATGGCGCAATCATTTGTGAGAAAAAAAACAGGGAGGGATCAACCCCGCCCCACTGGACTGGAAAACACGGATGGCTGGCGCGGCACGGACTGGTGCATAAGACTGGTGCATAAAACAGGAGACGGTCATGCCTGGCATGCCGGAACCGGCCCGTTGTACTGGTCGTCGCCGCATCGTCGCGGCCTGGCTGGCCGTCTGTTGTTATTGTGATCGCAAAAATGATTGCGCAATCATTATGAACTGCAGGGCGGAAAAAGGTCAATCGAATTTTGATTGCGCTATCATAGACAGCCGCGCGCACTGGCGCCGGCCTGACCTTGCCACGCATCATGACACCGACCGAGCCTCTCCCGCCCTTCATCGAAGAATTCGCCACCCATGGCGAGTCGCTGGGCGCACTGCCCAACCGCATGGCCGTGACGCTCAAGGATGTGGCGCGGGTGGCCGGGGTGTCGCCCATCACGGTCTCGCGCGCCATCCACAAACCCGAGCTGGTCAAGCCGCACACCGTGGAGGCGGTGCAGCGCGCGGTGCGCATCACCGGCTACATCCCCAACCAGCTGGCGGGCGCCCTCACGGGCAGCAAGACGCGGCTGATCGCGGCGATCGTGCCGCAGATTTCCAACTCCATCTTCGTGGAGACGATCCAGGCCCTGTCGGACCGCCTGTGGCGGGCCAACTACCAGCTCTTGCTGGGCCTGTCGGGTTACTACAATGCACGGGAAGAAGAACTGATCTCGGCCATCCTGAGCCGGCGCCCCGATGGCATCGTGCTGACCGGCATCCGGCATGCCCCGGAGACGCGCCAGAAGATCATCTCCACCGGTGCGCCGGTGGTGGAGATCTGGGACCAGTCGCCCTCACCGATCGACATGGTGGTGGGGTTTTCGCACGAAAAGGTGGGCGAGGCCATGGCCACCCATCTGCTGGAGCGCGGCTACCGCAAGATCGCCATGCTCTGGCTGGACGACGACCGCTCCAGCCGTCGCCGCCAGGCCTTTAACGAGACCTTGCAGCGCCATGGCATCGCCCCCGTGGCGACCATCCTGAGTGCCTCGCCGGCCACCCTGCAGCATGGCCGGGAAGGCCTGGCCGCACTGATCGAACAAGGCCACGCGCCGGACGCCATCGCCTGCGGCAGCGACCCGCTGGCCCATGGCGTGCTGACCGAGGCACTGGCACGGGGCCTGGACATCCCCCGCCAACTGGGCGTGATCGGCTTTGGCGACTTCGATTTTGCCGCCCACACCTACCCTGCCCTGACCACCGTCAAGGTCGACCGCCAGGCCATTGGCGAACTGGCGGCCGAAGCGCTGCTGCAAAGGATCGCCGGGCAGGAACCGGCGCAGCGCATTGTCGATGTGGGGTTCAGGATCGTGGTGCGGGCGTCGAGCTGAACAAGGCTGGCCGTGGCAAGCCGCCAACCGCTTTCCATCAGGTTCACTGCTGCTTGAGCGCCCGTTCGATATCGCCCACCATGTCGAACTCGGCGCCCACCCAGCGACGCGCCAGGCGATCCAGCGTGCCGTCGCGGCTCATGTCGGCAATCGCCTTGCTGACCGCATCCCGTAGCGCCTGCTGGCCCTTGACCATGGCCGGCGCGGAGAGTTGATAGATCAGCACCGGGCCCACTTCCTTGATCGGCAGCTTGTTGACGGTGGCGTATTTCATGCCGCCGAAATGGGAGCTGATGACCGCATCGATACGTCCATTGCCCAGGTCGTTGAAGACGAAGCCGCCATTGTCATAGGTGCGGATATCGGAGTCCTTCAGGTGCGCCCGCGCCCAGGTCTCGTTGCTGGTGCCGGTGGTCACGCCCACCTTCTTGCCCTTCAGGTCGGGCTTGTCCTTGATCGTGCCGTTACCAGCCAGCACGAAGATACGGAAATCCTCGACACCGTAGGGTGCGGCGAAGTCAACCTGCTTCTCACGCTCCGGTGTGGGCGTGAGGTCGTTCATGACCAGGTCATACTTGCCCGCTTTCAAGCCCTCGACGAAGTTCTTGAAACTGTCCGCCACGAAAACCACCCGGGCCACGCCGATGCGACGCGCCACCTCCTTGGCGACTTCCACGTCATAACCCGCAGGCTGCAGCTTGTCATCGATGAGACTCCAGGGCGGGCTGCTCTGGGTATTGGCGATGCGGATCACGCCAGCGGCGCGGGCACTGGCCAGGATGTCGCTGGCCATGTTCTGCGCACCGGCAAGACTGGCCGCGCCGGCCAGCAGGCCCGCTGCGCAGATGTGGCCGATGATGTGACGTAATGTCATGGTGACTCTCCCTCTCTATGGTCATTGGTTATCCCTGAGCCATTCTGCGGTGCGCGCCATGCGCCGGCAATTGCAGGCGCTTACTTGCTTGATAAGCAGTACTTATAGCTTTCAGGGTGAAACCAGGGGGTTTCGTGCAGTGCCGCACCAGAACCGCGCAGGCAACGCCATGCCGGGAACACCCTGTTCATCCGCGCCACCTGCGGCGGCCGGCTTGCGGCATCGCTGCTGCGAGGAAAGAATTTCCCTGGTATTGCACAGACTGTGTGCGCGGCGCACCAAATCGCGTCTGTCGCTAGAAAGCACCCGGTTTCTGGTACAGCACCTGGCGCAGGGAGTTCATGTCGGCCTCCATCTGGATGCGCATGACCCGCAGCAACTCCTTGGCGTTTTCGGACAGGGGGACACCGGGCCGGAACACCAGCAAGGCGGTAAAGTTGGCGGCCACTTCCATGGGCTTGAGTCGCAGGCCGCGCGTGACATAGTCCAGCGCCAGGATGGGATGCACCATGCCCATGCCCACGCCGCGCAGGGCGAATTCGCAGACCGAGTTGGAGTACGGGGTCTCCAGGATCGGGCGCAAGACCTTGCCCTGCAGGATCAGCTCCTGCTCCAGGCGGCGGCGACTGGCGTCTTCGGGATTGAGGGCGATGAAGGGATGGGCCAGCAGGTCATCGCTGGTGATCATGGGCTTGCCGGCCAGGGGGTGCCGGTCGTTCATCACGATCACGCCCGGCACGCTCATGAATTGCGAATGCTCCAGGCCGGAGACCGATAGTTCATCGGCCATCAAACCGAAGTCGAGCTGGCCGGCACTGACCTGCTGGTAGACCTCACGCGAGCTCATGATCTGGAAGGACATCTGCACGCGTCGCTCGGCCAGTCCGAAGGCGGCAATGGCGCGCGGCATGAAACCGTTGCCCAGTGCCGGGAAGGAGGCGATGGCCAGGCGCCCCAGGCCGAAGGAGCGCAGGCTGCGGATGCGGTGCTCGATCATCTCGAAGCCGGCAAAGCAGCGGTCCACTTCCTCGATGAGCGCCAGCGCCTCCTGCGTGGGCACCAGGCGACCACGGGTGCGCTCGAACAGGCGCAGCTCGGAAGACGCCTCCAGCTTGCGGATGGACTGGCTGATGGCCGGTTGCGACACGTTCAATAACGCGGCCGCCTTGCTGGTGGTTCCCGCGCGCATGACGGCGCGGAAGACCTGGATATCTCGCATGTCCATGTATAAGTCCTGCTTATAGAGTTACTGTTGGGTGCTGTTGCTGCCTTGGTCGGGCCTGGCGATACTGGCCCCGTCTTTTTTACATTAACAAATTCCAGCCATGAGCACGAATACTCCCCACCAAGAAGCCTTCGCCAGTCTGTCACCGGCGGTCATGCGCGCCTCCACTGTCGTCTTCGAGACCTTCGAGGATTTTGTCCAGCGCAAGCAGCGCCAGCCCGACGGCTTCAGCTACGGCGTCACCGGAACCCCCACCGCGCGCCTGCTGGAGCAGAAGGTGGCCGCCCTGGAACGCGGCCGCCATTGCGTCATCGCGCCCTCCGGCGCCGCCGCCCTGATGACCACCCTGATGGGGTTCGTGCGCGGCGGCGACCACTTGCTGGTGTCGGCGGCCTGCTATGGGTCGCTCAAGACCTTCGCCGACAAATGGCTCTCGCACATGGGCGTGGAAGTCGAACTGTACCCGCCGGCCATCGGTGCCGAGATCGCCGCACTGATCAAGGCCAACACCCGCATGATCTGCATGGAGGCACCCGGTACGGTGACCATGGAAATGCAGGATATCCCCGCCATCACTGCCGTGGCCAGGCAGCGCGGCGTCCTGACCATGCTCGACAATACCTGGGCCAGCCCGCTGGGCTTCAGGGCACTGGAACATGGGGTGGACTTCAGCATCCAGGCGGCCACCAAGTTCTTCAGCGGCCACTCGGACGTGCTCATGGGCTGCATCAGCATGAACGACCATGCCCACTACGAGACCCTGCGCGAAACCCAGAGCATCCTGGGCCAGCAGGTGAGTCCCGAGGATTGCTTCCTGGTGCTGCGCGGGCTGGAGACCCTGGCCCTGCGCGTGCAGGCGCAGAGTGATTCGACCATCGTTGTGGCGCGCCACCTGGCCGCCCATCCGCTGGTGGACAGGCTGCTGTACCCGCCGCTGGCGTCGGACCCCGGCCATGCCCTGTGGAAGCGCGACTACCAGACCCATGGCTGCCTGTTCTCGATGATCCTCAAACCCGCCCCTGAGCGGGCTTTCCACGGCTTCTTCGATGCCTTGCGGCAGTTCGTCATCGGTGCCAGCTGGGGCGGCGTGCATAGCCTGGCGGCCTACTATCCGGCCGCCCTGCAAGCCCAGCGTCCCTTCCCCGCGACCGACCAGCCGGTGGTACGCCTGTCCATCGGCCTGGAAGACCGCGCCCTCCTGATCGCCGACCTCGACCAGGCGCTGGCCGCCTACGGGCGAGCGATGAATGCGACCTGACTGACGAATGACTGCACGACGGCCTGCCTGAGCGCGCCGTCGCACCATGGAGGAGATCTATGCTTGATTTGTTCTTGAGAGCCCTGCCCTTGCTGGAAAAGGCCGCGGTCGTCACGGTGGGCCTGGGACTGGGCTCGTTCGTCCTGGGCTCGACGCTGGGCATGCTCATTGCGCTGGCCCGCATTTCCGAGCTCAGGCCGCTGCGCTGGCTGGCCTTTGCCTATGTCTCGGTATTTCGCGGCACGCCCCTGCTGATCCAGATCCTGCTGATCTATTTCGGCTTGCCCAACTATGGCATCACCATCGACCCGATTCCGGCGGCATTGCTGGCGCTGACGCTGTTTTCGGCAGCCTACCTGAGCGAGAATTTCCGCGCGGGCATCAATGCCGTCGATCGCGGCCAGTGGGAAGCAGCCTGGTCCATGGGCATGGGCTACTGGAAGACCCTGCTGCGCGTGATCCTGCCGCAGGGGCTGCGCATTGCCATTCCCCCGCTCGGCAGTCGCCTGATCGCCCTGATGAAGGACACCTCGCTGGCCTCTACCGTGACGGTAGTGGAACTGACGCGCGTGGCCGATCAACTGGGTGCCACCACGTTCCGGTACATGGACATGTTCATCATCGTCGGTTCCATCTACTGGATCATCAACCAATTGCTGACCATCCTGCAGACCTGGCTGGAAGAAAAGCTGTCGAGGCGCTATCAATGAATACCCCTACCCAATGTACCGTCCGCGTGCGCGGCCTGGCCAAGGCCTTCGGCGCCAACCAGGTGCTGCGCAACGTCAACCTGGACGTGTCGCGCGGCGAAGTGGTGGTCATCATGGGGCCCTCGGGTTCCGGCAAGACCACCTTCATCCGCTCGCTGAACCTGCTGGAGATGCCCGATCGCGGCAGCATCGAGATCTGCGGGGTCGAACTGGCCGAGCCGGCCACCCTGCCGGCGCGCGAGCTGCGGCGCAAGACACTGCAGATCCGTCAGCAGACGGCCATGGTGTTCCAGTCCTTCAACCTGTTTCCGCACATGACGGCCTTACAGAACGTGATCGAGGGACTGGTATCGGTCAAGGGCGTGGCCAGGGAACCGGCACGCGAACGCGGCCTGGCCCTGCTGGACAAGGTCGGTCTGGCCGAGAAGGCCGAGGCCTATCCGGGCAAGCTCTCCGGCGGCCAGAAGCAGCGCGTGGCCATCGCCCGCGCGCTGGCCATGGACCCCGACGTGATCCTCTTCGATGAACCGACCTCGGCACTGGACCCCGAGCTGCGCGACGATGTCCTGGGCGTGATGCGCGAGCTGGCCGGCGAAGGCATGACCATGCTGGTGGTCACCCACGAAACCCGCTTTGCGCGGGACGTGGCAGACCGCATCGTGTTCATGGAAGGCGGGCATGTGATCGAGGACGCCACCCCGGAGTACTTCTTCAGTGCCCAGGCCAGCGATCGTTGCCGCCAGTTCCTGGGACGCCTGCACGATTGAGGCCGGCCCTAGCTGCCGAAGCGATAGGACACCGAGACCTGCGCCGACAGGGGCCGGCTCGGCGTCAGGGTGTAGTTGAAGTTGGAGGCCGAGCCCCCCGTGTAATAGCGGCGGTCGAACAGGTTGAAGATGTTGAGCTGGGTCTTCCAGGGTCCCTTCTGGTAGGCCAGCATCAGGTCCGTGCGCGCATACCCGGCCAGCTTGAAGGTATTGGGCGAGGTGGCCTCGCGTGCGCCCATGGCGTACACGCCGGCACCGGCCTTCAGGCCCGGTATCGAGGAGAACGCATAAGTGGTCCAGAGACTGCCGCTGTGGCGCGGCACGTTGGTGAGCACATCGCCGACCGGGATGGAAGTGTCGGCAAGCACCAGGGCCTGTGTGTAGGCATACGCGGCAATGACTTGCCAGCCGGTTGCGATGGTGCCGGTCACATCGACCTCGACGCCACGGCTGCGCTGCTCACCGCTGAGCACCTCCAGCAACGGGTTGCTCGGATCGGCCGTCAGGATGTTCTTGCGGTCCAGGCTGAACAGCGCCACGGTCCCGAATAGCCGGTCCTTGACCAGCGCCTGCCTGATGCCCACCTCCACTTGTTGTGCCACCTCGGCGTCATAGGTCACGTTGCTGCCACCATGCCCGACGTTGGGGGCATGGCTGCGGCTCCAGTCGACGAAGAAGGAGGTGTCGTCCCAGGCTTGCCAGACCAGCCCCAGGCGGGGAGACACGGCCGTTTGCTGTCCGCGCCCCGTCACCTCGTCGCTCTGTACCGCCTCATTGACGAAGTGATCGGCGCGCACGGCGGCCATGGCCTTGACCCGAGGCGTCAGGGAGACCTGATCCATGACATAGATGCCATAGTCCTTGCCACGCCCCTGGTGCGACGCCAACGGATCGCTTGCGGTCAGGCCCGACACATAGCCGGGATTGAACAGGTCCAGCGTCATCGTACTGACGGTGGAACCACGGCTGCCCTGTTCCAGGTAACCGTAGTCGGCACCAGCCAGCACCTTGTGCTTCAGGCCGGCCACGACCAGGTCGCCCATCAACTCGGCACGGACGGCATACTGGCGCGAAGCCTCGTCGGTATCGCCGTAGACCGAATAGTCCAGCAAATTGCCGGTGGCAGTGGTGCTGTTGGGAAAGCTCTGGGTCGAGCGCTGGCGCGCATTGACGTATTGCGCGGACATGCGCAGCTTCCATTGATCGGACAGCGCATGCTCGAACAATAGCGTCGCGGCCTGCGTATCGTTGCTTCCAACGTCGCCTGCCACGCCGGGATAGACCCCGTTCTGCAAGCCATAGTAGCGCGTGGTGGAGAGCTGCCGGTAGTTGGCCACGGCAGGAATACCGGCATCGAAACCATCCCGGTTCAGGTGGTTGAATTCGGTCAGCAGGGTGATCGATGTGCCCCGGTGATCGTCCCAGCGAATGGACGGCGCGACCGACCAGGAGTGGTAGCCGGTATCGTCACGATAGCCCGCGCCGCGCTCCACGGCCGCATTCAGGCGCACACTGAGATCCTTGTCCAGCGCACGATTCAGATCGACCGTGGTGCGGGCCAGTCCATTGCTCCCTGCGCTCAGGCCAATCTCGCCGAAGTTCCCGCTCTCGGGGCGTTTGGAGACGGTGTCGATATAGCCGCCCACGGCGCCGATGCCTCCATACAGGGCACCAGCCGGGCCCTTGAAGACCTCCACCTGGTCGATGTTCTGCACGTCCCGGAAGGCATAGTAGCCATAGTTACGGAAACCATCGCGCAGGCCATTGCTCTCGCTGAAGCCCCGGATGTTGAAAAAGGTCGCCCCATTGCCACCATAGCTGGATTCGGCATGGACGCCGCTGACGGTCTCCACCAGTTGATCGGTACGGGTCACGCCGCGGTCCTTGAGTACCTCGCCGGGGACCACCTGGATGGAGGCCGGATAGTCTTTCAGCGGTATGTCGGCACGGGTGGTATCCGTGGCCGAGTCAACGATATAAGCGGACGCGGCCGTGGTGCCATAGACGGTGATGGCCGGCAGCTGCCCGGCCTCTTGTGCGTAGACGATACCCGTAAGGCCCGACAGCAGGGCGGCGATGATGGTTTTTTGCATGTGTGCGCCAATGACATGTGGACGAAAATGGCAGCCCGTGACGATGATGAACATCCGATCCAGGCGGCGTGAAAAGGCGGACGACCACGCAGGGTCGCCCGGGTCATCAGAACGAGAAATTCGCGGTCGCGGTAACCGTTCGCGGCAAGGCCGGGATGACTTGCCCACCCAAGAAATAGCTGGACGGGATGACATACTGCTTGTTGGTCAGGTTGACGATATTGAGCCCATAGCGGGCCTTGCCCACCACGTAAGAGGCCTGTGCATCCCACACCGTCGTGCCGGGCGTGAAGAAGGTGTTGGTGGAATTGCCCGGCAGGCGGGCGTTATAGGTCAGCCCCAGCCCCAACCCCAGGCCTGCCAGCTCACCGCTGCGGACGTCAAAGCGGGTGGCCAGGCGTGCGGTGCGTTCCGGGACATTGAACAACTGCTTGCCTACCAGCGTGCTGTCACTGTCTTCATCGATGCGCGCAGTCTGCTTCGACAGCGCCGCGATCCAGCTCCAGGCCGGCGTCGCTTGCCAGCGCAGGTCCAGGTCCACGCCCCTGGAACGCTGCCGACCGGCCTGGATGTAATAGCCGCTGTTGGCCGGATCGCTGATGGCCACGTTCTTGCGGCTCAGGTCGAACAGGGCCAGGGTGGCGGTGACACCACCGGCGTCCTTGAGGCGCAGACCGATCTCCTTCTGGGTGTATTGCTCCGGCTTGGGGGGTGTGGAGAACAGGTAGAAGCCCGGCACGCGCATGCCCTGGCCATAGCCGGCGAATATCGACAGCTTCTCGGCGATATCAAAAACGGCGCCCACACGGGGCGTGAACTTGTTATTGGTCGTGATGTTGCTGACGGCCGAGGCGACATTGACATCGACCACCTTGACCTGCGAGTAGCGCGCGCTGCCCAGCAAATGCCAGCGCCCGATATCGATCTGGTCCTGCAGGTAGGCCACCGTGGAGGTGTAGCGGTTGCGCTGGTCAGGCGTGGAGGGCGCCACCGGTTCCACCCAGGCCGGATAGACCGGATTGGCCAGGTCCAAGTTGGCCGAGGAAAGACTGCCGGTGCCATTGGCGTAGACCATGAATTCGTCATCCCGCGTCTGCTCATAGTCGACCCCGACATTGAGCGTATGCCTGGCTGCCGCCGTAGCGAACCGGGCGGTCAGGCTGGGCGAGAGCGTCGTGGTCTTCAGGCGCGCCCACATCCGTACACCACACATGGTGTTGCTGGCGACCGTGGCGCTGCCGAAACCGAAACAACCCGAACTGCTGGCCGTATCGGTAAGCCAGGTGCCGCGCTGATCCAGTTCGACCTCGTTATAGGCCGTCAGCAGGGAGAAGGCCCACGTCTCGGAGAGCCGTTGCGACCATTGCAGGTTCACACCACGGGACTGGTTGGTGGTCGGCGGCAGGTCCGGTGAGGCGATATTGGTCGTGCGTGGCAGGCTCAAGGCGGACGTATTGAGCGTACCGGTGACCGGCAGGCCGCTATAGTCCAGCGTGGTGCTGTCCAGATAGCGCAGCCGCAGGACCACCTTGGTGTCGGCATCGGGTGTCCAGGCCAGGCTGGGGAAGATGGCCCGCTTGTGGAAGAAGACCCGGTCGGTTTCACTGTCGCTGTTGCTGGCTTCGCCGGTGATACGGAAGGCCCAGTCACTGGAGAGCGGAGTATTGAGATCGACGTTGAAGCCCTTCTCGCCATAGGAACCGAACTTCAGGCCGATACTGCGCAGGTTCTCCTGGACCGGGGCCAGTGTCGTGATGGCGATGGTGCCGCCGGCAGTGTCATAGGAACCTACGCCCTGACTGCCGAACAAGGCGCCTGCCGGTCCCTTGACCACGTCGATGCGGTCCACATTGACCAGGCTTTCCTGATCGGTGAAATTGCCCTTCATGGCCACACCGTCGACCACCGTACCGGCGTGGAAGCCGCGAATGTTGAACACCACGTTGTTGGCATCCCGCTGGTCGACCACATTGACATTGCTGACGTTGCGCAGCGCATCCGACAGGGTCTTCGCCCCCTGGTCTTCCATCATTGCGCGCGGCACGGTGACGATGCTCTGCGGGATGTTCTCGACGGGCGTATCGGTCCGGGTGGCGGCGTTGGTGGACTTGACGACATAGTCGTTCTCCCGGGCTGCCCTGACCTCGACGGTGGGCAGGCTATCCTGCTCCTGCGCCTGCGCAGCCACGCAGACCACGCCCCCGATCACCAGGAACGCGGTAGACAAGCCGAGTACCGGCGGCTTCCCCTTCCTGCTGTTGGCATTGTTTGCATTGTTTGTATTATTCATTATCGTTTCCCCTGACAAACCAAGGGCAAGACGATACGGCATTGAACGCTGTCAAAGAATGTGGCAATTTGTCGCACTGCCCCGGGAGATGGTGCGCGCATAATCCACCACTTGTCCCATCTCGGGCGCTGCCGGCACAGGCAGGCCCTCAAAAGACGATCATGGAAGTCAATCCTTATGGCCTGCAAAGCCTATGGGCCCAGGGGGACCTGGTCACGCGCGGCGTGGCCATGCTGCTGCTGGGCATGTCCATCGCCTCGTGGTATGTGATCCTGACCAAGGCCCTCGCGCTGGCACGACTGCGCCTGCCTGCGACCGCCGCCCGCAGCGGCTTCTGGGCTGCGGCCGATCTACACGGTGGCCTGGCCACGCTGGGTCAGGACAATCCCTTTGCCGATATCGCCCATGCCGGCGCCAGCGCAATGCGCCATCACCACCGCCACCAGGGCCAGTTGCACGGGCAATTGAGTGCCAGTGACTGGCTCACCCTGTGCCTGCGTCAGGCCATCGACCAGGCTGCCGGGCGCTTGCAGGCCGGCATGGCCGTGCTGGCCTCGGTGGGCTCCACCGCCCCCTTCGTGGGCTTGTTCGGCACCGTCTGGGGGATCTACCACGCCCTGGTCTCCATCGGTACGACCGGCCAGGCCGGCATCGACAAGGTCGCCGGGCCCGTGGGCGAGGCCCTGATCATGACAGCGCTGGGACTGGCCGTGGCCATTCCCGCCACCTTCGGCTACAACGCCCTGGTACGGGGCAACAAGAGCACCCTGGCGCGCCTGAACAAGTTCGGCTTCGAGCTGCATGCCCTCTTCGTGACCGGGGCGCGCGCGGCGGGTGCAACCACCGATGGACTGGATCTGGGTGAGCTGCGCGAACAAGGCAAGGCTGTCGATCTGCCGCCAGCGGCAAGCCAGCACGGATGAGGTCGACCCCACCTGCCCCGCCATGGACCGCTCACGCGGCCTGCCGTGACGGTAGCAGCATCGCTGGAATCCGTCCCGCCATGAGACTTTCCAGTACATCCCCCAGGCGCTCCAGCCACAGGCGCCGGGCGGCATCATGGGCGTGCGTGTCGAGCGTCGGGCCGGGCCGCTGCGACTGCTTGCCCTGGATCAGGTCGACCATCTCCCGCGGGCAGCCGATGGCCTCCAGCAGCGCCACCGATGAACGCCGCAGGTCATTCGGTGCCCAGTCCGAGATCGGCATGCGCGCCCGCTGGTAGCCGGGTCGCGACTGGCAATCCTCACGCGCGTTCCAGACGGCCACGCCGACATTCTTGGGATCGAAGCGGCCACCCTTGCGCCCTTCGAACAGGTAGCCGCTGCCGCTGTCCTGCAGGCGTCGCTGCACGATGGCCAGGGCGCGTCCGCTCAAGGCGATACGATGCGCGATAGTGGTCTTGCGCCGGGGCGGGCGGGCTGTCTTCGGCGGGGGCGTCCACCACCAGCCATCACCGTCCTGGCTGAACTGGTCGGCCTGCATGTCGCAGATGTCCTTGCAGGGTACGCAGGTCCAGGCCATCAGGCTGAGGATGTCTTCGTTGGCGCTGGTGAAATGGCGGAGCCAGGGCAGCAGCACCGCCAGTTCGTCCACCGCGAGCACCCGCTTGACCGGCCCCCGATAGACGCCCTTGACGCACACCCCGCGACTCTTGAAGGCGGCGCGCATGACCTCGCGCCAGATGTTGACGGTACTGGAGGGCAGCAAGCCATGCCGGATCGCATACGCCCATGCCGCCCCCAGTTCGCGGCGCGTGATGCTGCCCTGGATGGGGCGATCCAGGAATCCAGCCAGGAAGTCGCAAGCCTGCTGCGCATCGATGTCCTGTGCAGCGCGCGTGGCAAATCCGCCCAGGGTGCGCTCGAAGATGCGCAAGACCTCCCTGGCGCCCCGCTCCCCCCAGCGATGCCTGACATGGCCCTCGTAGTAGCACAAGCCGATCTGCTGCACGGTCAACCCGGCACTGGATTGCGGGGCGCCTGGCAGGGCCTGCTGGTGCTGCGCTGCCGAGGGATCGGCGCCCTGGTCGCGCAGATGCTTGAGTTGCTTCCACTGGTCGATGGCCGCAGCCAGCGACATGCCCGGCCACTCGCCCAGCTTGACCTGGCGGATGCGGCCATCGCGCGGATTCTTGTAGCGATAGATCCAGTTGCACATCGTCTCGCCGACCCGCAGGCGCAGGCCGCGATGATGCGGAATGGTCAGGTGCTTTCCCGCAGAGAGGGATTGCACGGCAAGGACATCGAACATGGGTTCTCCCCCGCCTGTGGCGCGAAGCTGACAGGCGATCGTGTTGCACGGCCCAGAGGGCCGCCAGGGTGCGCAAGAAGGCGCGGCAGGATGGAAACGATCAGGCGGGCAACGGTGGCGCCCGGCTGCGATGCGCCCGGAGAGAAAGGAAAGGGACGATGCCGCGCACGTTCATCGTCGGCACCGCATGCAACATGACCAGTGCGGAGAGCGACTTGACGGGCGATGCCGAGGGTGGTGCAGGAGCGTGCTGCTGCAGGACGCAGTAGCCGCAATGCGGGGTATTGCCTGGGACCTGCTCGTGTTGCTGGCCGCTGCTGCCCGGCCACGCAATGCGCCTGACACCACTGCCGCTGCAGATCTCGATCCAGCCCGGCTTGCTGGCCGCCAGGACTTGCGAAACGGTCGGTGCGGCCATGCCAAACAGCATCGCGCACAGCGCAAGCCATGCGAGCAGTCGATCAAGACCTTGGCCGAAACTCTTGTTCAGTGACACGGATGCAATGGATGGAGAGTGGGAAAGACTGCTCAATGATAAAACAGCCTCCCGGCGCCACGCTGCCTCCCGGCCCCGCTGCGGCAATTTGCCGCAGCGGGGCCGGGAGGCAGCGTGGCCTGGTCAAGCGCGTGAATTCAGCGTGCCATGGTCTCTCCGCCCGGCTGCGGCAACTCATCGATGGCCAGGTCATGCGGCCCGATCGCCTGCGGCACTGCCCAGGCAGCGTCATGCAGCGAACGTTGCACGAGGCCATCCACGCCGAGCACGGTGGCAAAGATGGCCATGCGCACCGGCACGCCATTGTCGGTCTGGCGGAAGATCGCCAGGCGCGCATCGCCATCCAGGTCGGTATTGAGATCGTGCGCGCCGGGACGGCTGTCACGCGGCAAGGGGTGCATCACGATGACATCCTTCTTGCAGTACTGGTCGATCACCTTGCGGTTGATCTCGAAGGCCGAGAGATAGGCGTCGATGCGCTCGCCGGTGAGCCGCTCGCGCTGGATGCGCGTGGTGTAGACCACGTCGGCACCCGGCAGCGCATCTTCCAGGCGATCGGCCACCACCACATCATGGCCGCGCAGGGCGATCAGCCGGGTGATGTCTTCCGGCATCTCCAGCGAGGGCGGTGACACCAGCGTGAAACGCATGGCCTTGTAGAGCGACAGCAGCTTGATCAGCGAGTGCGCCGTGCGGCCGTACTTGAGGTCGCCGCTGATGACGATATGGGCGCCATCGACCAGCTTGCCCAGTCGCGAGAACTCGCGCTGTACCGTGTAGAGATCGATCAGCGCCTGGGTCGGGTGCTCGCCCGCGCCATCACCGCCATTGATCAGCGGCACATTGGTGGCGGCGGCAAACTGTGCCACCGAACCCTGTTCGGGATGGCGCACCACGATCACATCGGCGTAGCCGCTGATGGTGCGACTGGTATCGGCGATGGACTCGCCCTTGGCCATGGAGGAATAGGTGAAGCCGGTGGTATCGCACACCGAGCCACCCAGGCGCATGAAGGCCGAGGCAAAACTCAGGCGGGTGCGGGTACTGGCCTCGAAGAACAGGTTGGCCAGGACCGCCCCTTCCAGCACGCGGCTGACCTTGCGCCGGCGCGCAATGGGCTGCATGGCATCGGCCAGGGTACACAGCCGTTCGGCCGAGTCCCGGGTGAACTGCTCGACCGAGAGCAGGTGGCTCAGGCGACCGAACTCCCGGGGCTGGATCTCCCCTGCCCCGCTGCCGGGCCCGCCTTCCTGTGGGCTGGCCTGGCCGGCATGGGATTGCAGGATCTCCGCGATGAAGCGGCGTGCCATCTCCGGCATGGCCCTGAATTCACGCGATTCATCGGGCAGCAGCCAGGTATCCAGGGCGCGCTTGGTGCAGCCTATGCGCTGCGAAAAACCCTCGCGGGTCATATTGAGACTACGCAATGCGTTGCGCAGGAAGACTTGTTGTGCGATATCCATGCGCAGAATGATAGACAAGCGCACCAATTAAATCAAATTATTTACGCATTGCGTATACAAATCACATCAAACGAGCTGATCCGAGCGTACATCGACCTGTTGCCCTTCCACGGCCCACCAATCCGGCAGCAAGGCCTGTACGCGGGGCTGGGCGAAGCGCTGGTCGATCAGCCAGACCGTCCCGCGATCGGATTCGGTACGGATGACGCGGCCGGCCGCCTGCACCACCTTCTGCATGCCGGGGTAGAGATAGGTGTAGTCGTAGCCGGTACCGAAGAGCGCATCCATGCGCAGGCGCAACTGTTCGTTGACCGGATTGACCTGCGGCAGTCCCAGCGTGGCCACGAAGGCGCCGATGAGGCGCTCGCCCGGCAGATCCACACCCTCGCCGAAGGAACCACCCAGCACGGCAAAGCCGATGCCCTGCCCACCCACCGCAAAGCGGGCCAGGAAGGCATCGCGATCAGTCTCGCTCATGCGGCGCGATTGCTGCCAGACAGGAATATCGGGGTGCGCGCGCGCGAAGGCGTCGCGCACTTGCTGCAGGTAATCGAAGCTGGAAAAGAAGGCCAGGTAATTGCCCGGCCGCTCCCGATACTGGCGCGCCATCAGTACACAGATCGGCGCCACGGACGCGGCACGGCCCTGCCAGCGGGTCGAGATATCGGCCGCCACCCGCACCTCCAGCTGGCTGGCCAGGAAAGGCGACTCCACATCGATCCAGGCGGTGTCCGGCGGCATGCCCAGCAGGTCGGCGAAATAATGCCAGGGCGCCAGCGTGGCCGAGAACAGCGTGGTGGCATGGGCCTGGGCAAAGCGCGGCCCCAGGAAAGGCGCCGGCACCACGTTGCGAATCGACAGCACGGTATTGCGCTCGTCCTCGCGGGTGAGGTCCAGCAACGAATGCGGCCCGAAGGAATCGGCCAGCCGCACGAAGGCCATGGCCTCGAAGTAGAAATCGCGCAGCGGCGGCTCCAGCGGCACCGCGACCTGCGCGAGGTGTTCGCTGATGGCGCTGACGCTGGCGCTCAGGGCCTCGACCAGCTTGGGCGGGATGCTCTCCAGCACCTGGTAGGGCAGCAAGGCCTTCTTGGCGGTGGCGCTCCAGCTGCGGCCCAGCTTCTCCAGCGCCTTGGCCACCACCGGCGGCGCCACGGCACGGGCCGCGCGCAGGCCGGCGCGATGCAGCTGGGCGCTGTACATGCTGCGGGCGCGCGCCACCAGGTTGTGGGCCTCGTCGGCCAGCACGCTCACGCGCCAGTCGTGGGCTTGCGCCATCGCATAGAGCATGGCGCCGCCATCGAACCAGTAGTTGTAGTCGCCGACAATGACATCGCTCCAGCGCGTCATCTCGCTGCCCAGGTAGTAGGGGCAGACCTGGTGCTGCAGGGCGATCTCGCGCACGGCCTGGCGATCCAGCAGCGGGGCATCGAGGCAGGCGGCGCGCGCGGCCGGCAGGCGATCATAGAAACCCTGCGCCAGCGGACAGGAGTCGCCGCGACACAGGCGCTCCGGGTAGGCGCAGGCCTTGTCGCGAGCGCTCAGTTCCAGCACGCGCAGCGGCAGGCCAGTGTCGCCCTTGAGGTTGGCCAGGGCATCCAGCGCCAGTTGCCGGCCGGGCGTCTTGGCGGCCAGGAAGAGGATCTTGTCCAGCCGCTGCGAGGGCGCTGCCTTCAGCGCCGGGAACAGGGTACCCAGGGTCTTGCCGATCCCGGTCGGGGCCTGGGCCAGCAGGCTGCGCCGGCCGGTCTGGGCACGGAAGACCGCCTCGGCCAGTTGCCGCTGCCCGGGCCGGAAATCGCCATACGGAAAACGCAGCGCCTGCAGTGCCGCATCGCGCTCACCACGATGCGCGAGTTCCTGCGTGGCCCAGGCCACGAAGCGTTCGCATTGCTGCGCGAAAAGCGCGGCCAGCTCATCGCGACTGCGGTTCTCCTCGAAGCGGGTCTCCTCCTGGCTGCCGATATCGAAATACACCAGCGCCAGCTTGACATTCTCCAGCCCCTCCTGCTGGCACAGCAAATGCCCATAGATGCGCAACTGCGCCCAGTGCAGGTGGCGATGATTGTCGGGGATGCTGGCCAGCTGGCCGCGATAGGTCTTCACCTCTTCCAGCAGGGTCCGCGTGGGGTCGTAGCCATCGGCGCGACCGCGTACCTGCAGGGGGCCATGCTCACCCGCCAGCGCCACTTCGCGCTGGTAGGACTCGCCGCGCCGGCTGGCCACGACAGCGTGACCGGCCATACCCTCCTGCGCGGTCGGCGTGGGCGTGAAGCGCAGGTCGAGGTCGCCTTGCTTGGCGGTGAACTCGCACAGGGCCCGCACCGAGACGGTATAGCGTGTGCCATCGCTCATGCCGCCTCCGCTGTCCATTGCAGGTAGCACACCGAGACCGGCATCGCGTGGCGGGCGCAATAGGCCAGCCAGCGCTGCTGGTTGTCCTGCAGGCGATCGCCGGGCCCCTTGACCTCGATCATGCGATAGCGCCGCTGGTCCGGCCAGAACTGGATCAGGTCGGGGAAGCCGCTGCGGTTCTCGCGCACATCCTCCAGGATACGCAGGCACCACAGCTTCAGGTGCGCTGCCGGAATGCAGTCCAGCGCCATGACCAGCAGCTCCCGCGACACCCCCTCCCAGGCCACGAAGGAAGACTGCAGGCCGAGCTTGGCATCGTAGGTGGCGAGAATGACCTGGCGATGGCTACCGTCATCGAGGCAGGCCAGGCAATGTACGAATTCCTGCTGCCGGCGCGCATGGAAATCGGCACTGTAGAGATCGGCCGGCCCACGCTGGAAGGGATGGAAGAAGGCGCCCGGCGTTGCCGCGAAGATGGCCTCCCAGCACAGCAGGCCGAACAGCGCCGTGGCCAGCGCGTTCTCGACATAGAAGACGGGTGCCTGCGTGCCATGCAGGTGTGCTTGCACGACTGTCTCTACGCGTTGCCCCGTGGCCGGCAGGACCAGGTCCATGCGTTCCACCACCGGCGCCACCTCGCGTGATGGCGGCGGATGCCCCAGCTGGCGCGCCAGGCGCGGCGCCACGCGCAGCAGGTGCTGGCGCTCCGCCTCGCTCTCCGGTGCGCGCAAGGCCTCCTGCAGCAAGACATGGGCAGCACCGAACTTGCCCTGCTTTTCCAGGACGCGGACCGTCCTGGCGCGCGCACCGGGATAGCGGCTGGCGGCATAGACGGCCTGGGCCTGCGTCCAGTCCTGGGCCTTCTCGAAGGCCTGTCCCAGCTGGAACATCAGGCGGTCGAAGCGGCTGGCCAGCCAGGCATTGTCGTAGCCGTCCGCCGGCACGCCCGCCAGCAACACCGGCAGGATCGCGGCGGCCGCCTGGCCATCGTGGTAGCGCTCCTTGCAGGCATGCAGGTGCAGGTAGTGATCGATGTCGGCGCGGCTACGGAAACCCCGCGCCTGCGGCGAGAAGGCGATGCGCTCATAGCGGAACTTGCCCAGGTCGGCGAGCACGAATTCACTCCAGTCCTGGCGCAGGTTACCGAAGAACATCAGGCGCAGGCGATCACACAGGGCCTGCTGGCGCAGGTGCAGGAGCACATCCGTGCTGCCCACCTGCCACTGCGACCACGCACGCGCGCGCGCGTGATTCGCATCCTGGCCCAGCCGCGCCAGCAGTTCGCTCTTGCGGGCCGACTTCAGGGCGCCCCCCGGAGCAAAACACCGGAGCAGCTCGGGCTTGGTCGAGAGGTCGAACAATTGCTCCAGCGTCAGCACGGGGTCGTAGTCCAGCCAGGATGCGGGCAAGGCAGCAGCGGCCTGCAGCGGATCGCCGATCTCGGGATAGTCGAGCTTGCTGGCACGGAAGAACTCGCCCCGGCGCATCATCATGCGCACGAACAGCGCGCGCGAGGCCAGGGGCAAGCCGGGGAAGGTCGCCATGAAGTCACGCTCCGCCTCGCTCAGCAGGTCGGCGTAGCGCTGGGCGAGCCAGTCCAGCACTTGCTGGAAGTTGCCGAGGTAGTAGAAGCGATAGTCGACGGCGGCGGGCATTGCGGTGACGGGAAATGAATGACTGTATGGATGAACAGTATATCCTACCTGCAGCGGCCCCCACGGCACGCAACCGCAGCGGGAAAAAACAGGATCGCGATTGCCCGCTAAGATAGGCGCCCTGCAAGCCGATTTCACCGATGGTTTGCGGCGCATACCAACAAGCACGCATACGCTACCGCCAAACGCACACCCAGGAGACTGCATTGCCCAAGCTCACCACCCTCGCCCTCGCCGCCGCCCTGCTGGGCAGCACGGCCCCGCTGCACGCCCAGCAAACCGCGCGCCATGATGAATTCTTCTGGCTGGGCGAAATCAACAAGGCCAGCGCCGTCATCAATACCGACGAAGGCCTGCTGGACAAGTCGATGACGCCGCTGGTGGTCAAGGGCATCCGCAAGGTACTGGCCGATGGCGAACTGCCTGGTGCCAAGCGTCCGACGCTGGTGATCACCTTCGAGCCGCTGCTGATCCAGGCGGCCGGCCCGCAGATCACGCTGCTGCATGCCGGCCGCTCCAGCCAGGACATGCTGGCCACGCTGCGCGCAGCCATCCTGCGCGACGACCTGCTGACCCTGGCCACCCAGCTCAACGCCACCACCGCCGCCCTGGTCAAGCTGGCCGCCAGCCAGCGCGACACCATCGTGCCCAACTACACCAATGGCGTGGCCGCGCAGCCCAACAGCTACGGCCACTACCTGCTGGGCTTTGCCGCCGCGCTGGACCGCGACGCGCAACGCCTGCGCGAAGCCTATGTGCGCCTGGACCGCTCGGCCATGGGCACCACCGTCCTCAACGGCACCAGCTGGCCGCTCAATCGCCAGCGCATGGCCGACTACCTGGGCTTTGCCGCCATCATCGACAACGCCTATGACGCCGCGCAACTCTCGGCCGTGGATGGCCCGGTGGAAGCCGGCGCCGTGGTCTCCTCCATCGCCCTGCATGCCGGCGCCTTCATCCAGGACGTGATGACGCAATATGCCCAGCCGCGTCCGTGGATCCTGCTGCAGGAAGGCGGCGCCAACACCTACGTGTCCTCGGCCATGCCGCAGAAGCGCAATCCCGGCCTGCTCAACAGCACCCGGCGCGATGCCTCGATGGTGCTCTCCGAGGGCATGGGCATTGCCATCGTTGCCCACAACATCCCACCCGGCATGAGCGATCCCAAGGATGTCAAACCCAACAAGGAGATGGTCCTCAACACCGCCAAGGTGCTCAAGAACTGGGAGAGCATCCTGGGCGCGCTGGTGATCGATCCCAAGCGCGCGCTGGAAGAACTCAACAGCGACTGGACCGCCTCGCAAGAGCTGGCCGATGTGCTGATGCGCAAGTACAAGCTGCCGTTCCGGGTGGGTCACCACTTCGCCTCGGAGGTGGTGGAATACGCCAAGGCCCACGATATCCGTCCGCTCGACTTCCCCTATGCCGACGCGCAGCGCATCTACCATGAAGCGGTACTGAATTCGGAATTCCCGCAGACCTTGCCGATGTCGGAACAGGAGTTCCGCAGCACCCTCGACCCGGTCGCCATCGTGCGCAACCGCGCCACCGTCGGCGGCCCGCAACCGGCCGAGATGGACCGCATGCTGCGCGAGGCCAATGCGCGCGTGACGCAGCAGGACGCCTGGATCAAGGCGCACAAGCAGCGCATTGCGGCGTCGCTGGACAAGCTGGATGGGGATTTTGACCGGCTGGCGGTGTCGGCGGGGGTGAAGTAAGGCCGGTGGCGCACTCCTGCACCGCGCTTGGCTCAGGCAATAGCCAGATCCATAGCGCCAATCTTGCGATGCCAGTCCTGGCGATACTGCGCCAGTCCACTCAAGGACAGGGGGCGCTCATGCGCCAAGGCAGGCATCTGCTCCAGCGCTTGCGGCTGGTCCCACAACGCCAGCAACCACCCACCTAGCGTCGTACCGCTGCTGTCGGACGAACGGTACACCGTTCGTCCGCTCAATGCGCTCAACACGCTGGCGAAGTGGACATTGGCGGTGAAGCTGCCCTCCACGACGATCTCTCCGGGCGCATTCAGCGCCTCCAGACAGTAGCTGGTCATCAACGCACAATACAGCGTGGCCAGGGCATGGCGGCTACCGGGTTCGTCCGGCAACTGGCCGACGATGCTGCCGGTTCTTCCCGCAAAAGGTCCCCCACATTCAGAGAAACAGGGCAAGGCAAAGACCTGCGCATCGATGAGCGCCTGCAATTGCTCTGCGCTGCAGGGCAGGTCATCTCCGGCGATCTGCGCAAATTCGCGCCCGCCCATGAAGCGCATGCAGGCCACGGGGTCGCCCAGCACGTTGACATTGGCCAGCATGTCCCCCTCTTCCCGCAAGCCACTGACGCGGCCATCGAGTGCGGCGGCAATGAGCCAGGTGCCGCTGGAGAGGACGATGCGCGGCCCTTGCCCATCGCCGCGCAGGTAACGCAACAATGAGGCATTGCTGTCATGCACGCCGCACAGGATCGCGCAGTCAGCGGGCAAGCCGGTACGCTGCGCCAGCTCAGGACGCAACGCCCCCAGCGGTTCCCACGCCGGGCGCAGCGGCGGCATCAGATGCATCCAGTTGCATCGCGCCGGCAGCGGGGAATAGCACTGCTGCTGCGGTAGCCACAGGTCGGTATGGCAACCCAGCGAACTCAGCTCGGCCGCTGCCATCCCCGATAGCCGCCAGGACCAGTATTGCGGATACATCAGCAGATAGCGTGCACGTGCAAAGGCGTGCGGGAAGTGCTGCGACTGCCAGTAAAGCTGCCGCCCCAGGTTCAGCCCTACGCCCAATAGCGGCGAAGCGCTCTGCGCAAAAGGAGGACGTAGTCGTTCATAGGGAGGATGCGTGGGCGCAAGTTCAAATCCGTATTCATAGTCCGCCACCGGCAGCACGACACCAGCCTCATCCACCAGCGCCGCCGTAGCGCCATGGGTGACCGGTACGATGGCACGGATGTGCCACTGCAGCGCCAGGGTGGCCAGGTTGTCCAGCAACCAGGTCTCGATGGCGGCAACATCGTGGTGCGGATAGGGGCCATCCCGGCGCGGCTGGTTGGGACGGCGCCGCACGGCCAGTTCCCGTCCGTGTGCATCGACCAGTGTGAGCTTGATGTTGGTTTTGCCGATATCAAAGACGGCAACGGCGGCAGTAGGGTCGACAGCACTCATCGGGGCGCTTTCCTGGGTGTTTCGGTCGCTGGCATCATGGCAGGTGGAACATGGGCTGCAGTGACTGTGTCACCGGCTGACGATTGCGCGAGGTCTCCATCAGGTCCGACATCGACGTCCACCATCGCTGCATCAGGGGATGGAGCGGAAGGTCGTCCATGCCATGGTCCGGCGTTCGCCGCAGCACGGCAAACAATTTCCCGCTGTCGGCATCGAGGAAGATGCTGTAGTCGCGGATGCCCGCCTGGCGCAGCAGGGTGGCCAGCTCGGGCCACAAGGCGTCATGCCGTGCGCGATATTGTTCGGCACAGCCTGGCCGCAGTTGCATGGTGAAGGCGATCTGTTCCATCACCGCCCCGCTGCCCGCTTGCCGCGCAGCAGACGCGGTATCGCAATGGTGGCCAGTAGCAGCGCACCGACCACGATGGTCATGATGATGCCGGGGATGTTGGCCAACGCCAGCCCATAGGTGAGCATGCCCATGACCAGCACCGACAGCATCACGCCGCCGATGGTGCCGGTGCCGCCGACGATGCTCACGCCCCCCAGGATGACCACCGTGATGATCTCCAGCTCCCAGCCCATGGCGATGTTGGGTCGTGTACTGCCGATGCGTCCGGTCAGGAAGAAGGCCGCCAGTCCGGCCATGGCGCCCGTCAGCACGAACAGCGCCAGCCGGTAACGGTCCACTGCCACGCCGGAGAATCGCGCCGCGACCGGATTGTTGCCGATGGCATAGAGATGCCGTCCCCAGCGGGTCGCATGCAGCAGCACGGCAAACAGGGCAGCCGCCACCAGCCAGGTCACGAAAGGACGCGGCAGGACGTCGAAGAAATAACCCTGTCCCCAGTCCGCCAGCGCTTCCGGATATTGCGTGAAGGCCTGGTCGCCCAGCACCACGCTGGCCAGTCCACGGAACAGCGACATCGAACCGATGGTCACCACGATGGAGGGCAGGCCCAGGCGCGTCACCAGCGTGCCATTGAGCAGGCCGCAAGCGGTTCCGGTGGCGATGGCCACCAGCAGCAGCCCGATCGGCGGCACCCCCGCCTGGTTGGCCAGCCCCATGGCCACCGAGGCCAGCGCGATGATGGCCGAGACCGAGATGTCGATCTCGCGGCAGATGATCAGCAAGGCCATCGGCAAGGCGATCATCGCTTTCTCGCTGAAGTTGAAGGTGCTGTCAGCCAGGTTGTAGGGATCGAAGAAATGCGGCAGCAGCAGGCCATTGATGCCGCATACCAGCACCAGCAGAAGCGCCAGCAAGGCCTCCCAGTGGCGCAACAGGTCGCGTGGATGGAAGCCGGCTTTCTCTTCGATGCGGTAACGCGACCGTGGCGGGGATGCCGGTTCGCTCATGCTGCTCATGCTTTGCTCCTGGTGGTGACGGACTTCTGCCCATGCAAGGGCAGGATCTGCTTGCGACTGCCCTGCTTGCCACGGGCATTGAGGACGACGGCGCACAGGATGACCAACCCGGTCAGCGCGCTTTGCCAGAAGGGCGAGATGCGCACGATCGGCAGGGCATTGTTGATGACCGAGAGGAACAGCGCGCCCAGCACGGCACCGCTGACCTGCCCCACGCCACCGGCGATACTGACGCCACCGATCACACAGGCCGCGATGACGGTGAGCTCAAAACCGTAGGCGATCTCGGTATAGGCCACCGCATAGCGCGCCACCCAAAGGTAGCCGGCCAGGCCGGCCATCGCACCCGAGAGGCCATAGGTCCAGAGCAGGCGTCTGGCACTGGCGATCCCCACATAAGCCGCCGCTGCCGGATCGTTGCCGATGGCATAGAGGTCGCGCCCAAAGCGGGTATGCCGCGCCAGGAACCAGATGGCCGCCACCGACAGCGCGGCCAGCCAGGCCAGGTGCGTCAGCCCCCCCAGCCGGGCCAGGGGGAAGGCGATGAAGTCCGCCGGCATGTTGCGCGAGGAGACCCAGGCGCCGCCGGAAAGCACGAACACCATGCCGCGATAGACGCTCATGCTGCCCAGTGTCACCACGATGGGTGGCAATTCCAGGGTGCCGATCAGCCAGCCATTGAGCAACCCCAGCAGCAGGCCGATCACCACCGCCATGAGGATGAACACACCCACCGGCAGCTGCGGGAAGTGCATCGCCAGCAGGGCCGACATCATGCCCGACAGTGCCAGGTTGGAGGCCACCGAGAGGTCGATGCCGCGCGTGAGGATCACCAGCATCTGCGCCAGCGCCAGCATGATGGTGATGGCGCTGTCGGTGAGCAGGTTGTCCATGCTCTGCGCACTCAGGAACACCGGCGCGCGCAAGCCCACCAGCAAGACCAGCAACACGGTCAGGAGCGCCAGCAGGGGCTCGCGGCGCTGCCACAGGGGTTCGCCAGCTTCGCGGCCAGGGGCCTTGACGGCGCGCAGGGAAATCAGGGAATTCAATGCCATGTGGCGTCTCCGATGGGGGTGGCGGCGTCGGTCTGCAAGCCGCCCGAGGCGGCCGCAGCCAGCGCCTCGGCGCTCGCCTGTTCGCGGGTGAAGACCTCCTGCACGCGGCCCTGGTGCATGACCACGATGCGATCCGACATGCCCATCACCTCCGGCAGTTCGGAAGACACCAGGATCACCGCCAGGCCTTGCGCCACCAGCTCACCGATGAAGCGATGCACGGCGGCCTTGGAGCCGATATCGATACCCTTGGTCGGTTCATCCAGGATCAGCACGCGCGGCTGCGTGGCCAGCCATTTGGCCAGCACCACCTTCTGCTGGTTGCCGCCCGAGAGCTGGGCAACGTGCTGATGGAAATGACTGGCCTTGAGTTCGAGCTGTTCGCACAGATGGCGCGCCATGTCGATTTCGCGCCGGCGATGGCGGCGCAGGAAGAAGCCGATGCCCGGCAGCACCGGCAAGGTGATGTTCTGGAAGATCGGCAAGGACAACAAGGCCCCCTGCCGCTGGCGGTCTTCCGGCACATAGGCCAGGCCATGGGCGATGGCCTGGGCCGGCGAAGACAGCTTGACTTCGCGACCATCAATGCAGACCTCGCCATGCGCCTGCGGCGACAAGCCGAACAGGGCCTGCATGACCTCCGAGCGTCCCGCGCCGACCAGACCATAGAATCCCAGGATCTCTCCTGGTCGCACCGCAAAGCTGACGTCAGCGAATTCGCTGGGGTGGCACAAGTGCCTGACCTCCAGCACCGGCGCCAGTTCGGCAGTGGCGCCGCTGGCCACGCGGCTGAACACCTGGCCCACCTCGCGTCCCACCATCAGCGCCACCAGTTGCTGCTCGGTGATATCGGCGAGTTCGCCGCTGGCGATGAAGCGGCCATCGCGCAGCACCGTATAGCGGTCGGCGACGGCATAGATCTCGTCGAACTTGTGCGAGATGAAGATGACCGCCGTGCCGGCGCGGCGCAACTGGCCGATGATCCGGTAGAGCTCGCCGATCTCGTGGTGCGACAGCGCTGCGGTGGGTTCATCCATGATCACCACCTGCGCCTGCTGCGACAGGGCCCGTGCGATCTCGACGAAATGGCGCTGCGCCACGCTCAGGTCCTTGACCTTTGCGCGTACGGGCAAGTCCACTTCGAGGCGGGCGAACAGGGCACGTGACTCCTCTTCCATGCGTCGCCAGTCGATGCGGCGGGGCGTGCCGCACAGCGGCTGGCGGCCGATCCAGATATTCTCGGCCACGCTCAGTTCGTCGAACATGACTGTCTCCTGATGCACGGCCGTGATGCCGCCGCGCATCGCATCCTGGGCGCTGGCAAAGCGCACTTCGCGCCCGCCCAGCTGGATGCTGCCTTCATCGGGCTGATGGATGCCGGTCAGGATCTTGACCAGCGTGGACTTGCCGGCGCCATTTTCGCCCAGCAGGGCCATGACTTCGCCGGGGCGTATCGAGAAACCGACATCGTGCAGCGCCACCACACCCTGGAAGCGCTTGCCGATGCCCGACAGCGCCAGCACTGGTGCGGTGCTCTCGTCAGTGGCGGCACGCATGACGCTGGGCGCCGGTGCCTGGTGAGGATGCAATGCGGTCGCCGGAAAGGGCATTACGTGAGTAGACATGAGCAAACCATGAGCATAGGCAGGGGAAGGAAGGAGCGTCTGGCACGCCCGGTGGACAAGACGGGCGAGCGCCGCGCCGTGCCACCGTTGCGTCAGAATATCTTGGCGAATTTGTCCACGTTGCTGGCGTCATAGGTAAAGGGCGGCGCCAGGGCAGCCTCGCCTGCGCTATCGAGCTTGATGCTGCCCATCCGGCCCACGGCAATGCTTTCGCCATCCTTGCCCTGGGCCTTGCCCTTGACGAACTGGTAGGCGGCATAGGTCGCGGCATAGCCGAGATCGATCGGATTCCAGATGGCGAAGCTCTTGACCGCACCGCTCTTGACGTGGCCGGCCATCTCCGAGGGCAGGCCCAGGCCGGTCACATAGACCTTGCCGACCAGCTTCTCATCGACCACCGCCTTGCCGGCCGCATTGATGCCCACGGTGGTGGGTGCGATGATGGCCTTGAGGCCGGGATTGCTGCGCAGCAGGCCGATGGCTTCGCGATAGCTCTTGTCGGACTGGTCATCGCCGTAGACGGTGGCCACCAGCTTGATGCGGGAGAACTCGGGACGGGCCAGCGCCTTCTTCATTTCGCCGATCCAGATGTTCTGGTTGGTGGCCTGTGCGGTGGCCGACAGGATCGCCACGTCACCCGCGCCACCGATGGCATCGGATGCCATCTGGATCTGCTTCAGGCCAATCAGCTCGGCGTTGGACGGATTGAGCTGCATCAGGCGCCCCCCCTTGGCGATGCCGCTATCGAAGGACAGCACCTTCACGCCGCGCTGCATGGCGCGCTTGGTGATCGGCACCAGGGCATTGGCATCGTTGGCCGAGATGACAATGGCATCGACCTTCTGGCTGATCAGGGAATTGACGATCTCGATCTGGCCTTCCGCCGTCGGCGTGGTCGGGCCGGTGTAGATGACCTCCACATCGCCCAGCTCGCGCGCGGCTTCCTTGGCCCCTTCATGGGCCGCATCGAAGAAGCCGTTGCCCAGGCTCTTGACCACCATGGCAATGCGTACCTTGTCGGCAGCGTGGACAGGTGCGGTAGCGAGCAGGCCGAGCGCGCCAGCGGCCAGTGCCAGTAATGCCGCGCGTAACGGCCGTGCAGCCGCAGTAAGCTTGTTGCAGGTCATGTGTTGTCTCCTTGTTGGATGAGTAAGATGCGGCCCCGTCTGCGCAGGTGCCGTGTTGCAATCAGGGTTGCGGGTGCGTCAGCGTATTGCGGGTATTGCCTGTATTACGTCTTGCGGACCGACCAGGCGAGCAAGCCTCAGCCAACCAGCGCCAGTCGTTCGTGCTCAGGGGCCACCGTCACGACCTTCACGCCGGCTTGCTCCATCATCTGGGCCGCGGCATCGGGAATACCGGTGTCGGTCACCAGACAGCTCACGCGGTTCAGGCCGCACAGGATCAGTCCGGCCTTGCGCGAGAACTTGCTGCTGTCGGCCAGCACCACCAGTTGTTCGGCCTGTCCCAGCAGCCGCTTTTCGGCCTGGATCAGCAAGGGATCGGCTTCCATCAGGCCCAGCATCGAGACCCCGTAGATGCCCATGAACATCTTGCTGGCGTAGTGATGCTGGGTGATGTCGTTCTCGAAGGGACTGAGGATGACGTTCTGCTCGCGATAGATCTGGCCGCCGGGCACGATGATCTGGTTCTCGCTGGTGGTGAGCAGGCGCTCGGCCATCAGGAAGGAATTGGTCAGGATCTTCAGGCGCTTCTGGGCCAGGAACTCGGCCATCAGGAATGTGGTGGTACCGCCATTGATGATGATGGTCTCGCCGTTGTCGCACATCTCGGCCGCATGGCGGGCAATGGCGCGCTTCTGCGCCGGCTGCCGTGCCAGGCTGGCCTGGAAGGTCTCGCCGGAAAGCGCAAAGGCGCCGCGCTTCTGCGCCAGGCGTTCGGCGCCGCCACGGGTGCGGGTGAGCATGTCGCGGTCGGCCAGCCAGGCAATATCGCGCCGCACCGTCGCGGCCGACGCATTGAGCAACTGGCAGAACTGCTCGACGGTGAGCGCGGCATGCTCGCCCAGGAGCGAAAGCAAGCGCTTGCGGCGATTGTGATTGATCATGTCTGTCTCCATGATGATTGCCGGCTGCCCCAGTCTCGGCCGGGCGCCTTGTCCGGCGTTTTTCGTTATGGAGCAAGACTAAGCGATCGCCAAAAAGCAAGTCAACATTCAATCAATCAACTTGATGATTGATTTACAAACAATCAGAAAGTTGATTGCAGATCGATTGACTCTGATTGCTGGCTGCTTTTTACTAGCCTCCATGCTGTTCAAGCAGGATTTTTGCGCCATTGTGCGCAACCATAACCAGAACTGGAGACCCCATGACTATCGCTTCACCGACCGGACTCGCCCACCCCCAGGCCGGCCAATCCCGCATCGCATCGGCCTGGGACGAGGCCTACGCCGCCACGCTGGACGAGCCGCAATTGCTGCTGTATCGCTCCAACCTGCTGGGTGCGGACAAGGAAATCACCAATTTCGGCGGTGGCAACACCTCGGCCAAGATCGCCATGTCCGATCCGCTGACCGGGCAGGAGGTCGAGGTGCTGTGGGTCAAGGGCTCGGGTGGCGACCTGGGCAGCATCCGGCTGGACGGCTTTGCAACGCTTTACATGGACAAGCTGGAAGCACTGCGCAGCCGCTACCGTGGCCTGGCGCACGAGGACGAGATGGTGGGCTACCTGCCGCACTGCACCTTCAATCTCAATGCCCGTGCCGCCAGCATCGATACCCCGCTGCATGCCTATATCCCGCGCCGCCATGTGGATCACATGCATCCTGATGCCCTCATCGCCATCGCCGCCTGCAAGAACAGCCAGACGCTGACCGCCCGCATCTTCGAGGGCGAGCTGGGCTGGCTGCCGTGGCAGCGTCCGGGCTATGACCTGGGCCTGAAGCTGGAACAGCTGGTGCGTGCCCAGCCTCATCTCAAAGGCATCGTGCTGGAAGGACATGGCCTCTTTACCTGGGGCGACAGCGCCCGCGAATGCTACGAGAACACCCTGGGCGTGATCCGCCGTGCCGATGCCTGGCTGGCCGCCAATAGCCGCACGCCGGCCTTCGGTGGCGCCCTTTACCCGGCCCTGCCGGCCACCGAACGCGCTGCCCTGGCCGCGCGCATCATGCCCTTGTTGCGTGGCAAGATCAGCAAGGGGGAATACAAGCTGGGCCACTTCGACGACAGCGATGCCGTGATGGAATTCGTCTGCAGCCGCGATCTCGCCCCGCTGGCCGCGCTGGGCACCTCTTGCCCTGATCACTTCCTGCGCACCAAGATCCGCCCGCTGGTGCTGGCGTTCTCACCGGAACAGCCTGACCTGGCCGCGCTGGAAGCCAGCCTGGACGCTGCACTGGAAGCCTATCGCCAGGACTACGCCGCCTACTACCAGCGCTGCGCCCGTCCCGACAGCCCTGCCATGCGCGATCCCAATCCGGTGATCTATCTCATCCCCGGCGTGGGCATGCTGTCCTTCGCCAAGGACAAGGCCACCGCACGCATCGCTGGCGAGTTCTACATCAATGCAGTCAACGTGATGCGCGGCGCCAATGGCGTGGATACCTACGTGGGCCTGCCGGAGCAGGAAGCCTTCGATATCGAATACTGGCTGCTGGAAGAAGCCAAGCTGCAACGCATGCCCAAGCCCAAGAGCCTGGCCGGGCGCATTGCCCTGGTGACCGGTGGTGGTGGCGGCATCGGCCAGGCGGTAGCGCGCCAACTGCTGGCCGAGGGCGCCTGCGTGATGCTGACCGATATTGATCAATCGGCGCTCGACAGTGCGCAACAGGGCTTGCTCAAGCATGGCGGGCCGGATGCCATCGGCGTGGTGCGTGCCGACATCACCAGCGAAGCGGACGTAGCGGCCATCCTGCAGAGCGTGGCGCTGCGCTTTGGCGGCCTCGATCTGCTGGTCTCCAATGCCGGCATTGCCTCGGCCTCGCCGCTGCAGGACACCAGCCTGGAAGTGTGGCAGCGCAATCTCTCGGTACTGGCCACCGGCTACTTCCTGGTCAGCCGCGCCGCCTTCTCCAATATGCTGACCCAGGGCCTGGGCGGCAGTATCGTCTACGTGGCAAGCAAGAACGGCCTGGTCGCCTCGGCCGGCGCGTCGGCCTATTGCACCGCCAAGGCGGCCGAAATCCACCTGGCCCGCTGCATCGCGCTGGAAGGTGCGCCACACGGTATCCGCGTCAATGTCGTCAATCCGGATGCCGTCATCCGTGGTTCGCGGATCTGGGACGGCAAGTGGAAGGAAGAACGCGCCGCCTCCAACAAGATCGAAGCCGACGACGTCGAGGAATTCTACCGCCAGCGCAGCATGCTCAAGCGCAGCGTGCTGCCGGAGGATATCGCCGAGGCCGTCTACTTCTTCGCCAGCGAGAAGTCGGCCAAGAGCACCGGCAACATCCTCAACGTCGATGCCGGCAACGCTGCGGCCTTCACGCGCTGACGCACCGCCCCAAGCCCGCTTCACCGCCCCATTCACCACGATGACGATGCCCAAGGATGGCATCGTCGCAGGAGACACCATGAGCTACCGCATCGACCCCCAATTCATTGCCGAGCAGAACGCCCGCGCCCATCAACAACTGCAATCCGACTACGAAGCGCTGGCCGGCGTACTATCCCGGCGCGGCTGCGACATCGAGGCCCTGACCGGTCTCGCGCAGGCGTTCGCCGTCGCGCTGCCCAGCTGGGGCGTCGGCACCGGCGGCACCCGCTTCGCCCGCTTCCCCGGCCAGGGCGAGCCGCGCAATGTGTTCGACAAGATCGACGACTGCAGCACCATTCACCAGCTCACGCGCGCGACACCCGGGGTATCGCTGCACTTCCCCTGGGATCGCACCACCGATGCACGTGCCTTGCGCGAAGTCGCCACCCAGCATGGCCTGCACTTCGATGCGGTCAATTCCAACACCTTCCAGGATGCGGCGGGCCAGGCCCTCAGCTACAAGTTCGGCAGCCTCACCGCGCTGGATCCCGAGGTACGTGCACAAGCCGTGGCACACAACATCGATTGCATCGAGCTGGGACATGCACTGGGATCGAAGGGCCTTACCGTCTGGATTGGCGATGGTGCCAACTTCCCCGGCCAGAGCAATCTGCGCGGCGCACTGGAGCGCTATCTGGAGAGCATGCGCGCCATCTATGCCGCGCTGCCGGCTGACTGGCTGGTGTACATCGAGCACAAGCTGTTCGAGCCGGCCTTCTACGCCACCACCATCGCCGACTGGGGAACCAGCTTTGCCTGCGCCACCGAGCTTGGGCCCCAGGCCAAGTGCCTGGTGGACCTGGGACATCATGCCCCCAATACCAACATCGAGATGATCGTGGCGCGTCTGGCACAATTCGGCAAGCTGGGTGGATTCCACTTCAATGACAGCAAGTACGGCGATGACGACCTGGATTCAGGCAGCATCAATCCCTTCCAGCTGTTCCTGGTCTTCAACGAATTGCGTGATGCCGCCACGCGCGACGGCGCGGCCTTCCGTCCGGCCTACATGCTGGACCAGTCGCACAACGTCACCGATCCCATCGAGAGCCTGATGACCAGCGCCGTGGAAGTACAGCGCGCCTACGTGCAGGCAGCGCTGGTGGATACGCAGGCCTTGTCGCATCACCAGAAGAACAACGATGCGCTGATGGCAGCGCAGACGCTCAAGCAGGCCTTCCGCACCGATGTCAGCGCGATCCTGGCGATGGCACGCTATCGCAGCGGCGGCGCCATCGATCCGGTCCAGCTCTACCGTGCGAGTGCCTATCGCGATCACAAACGCCAGGAGCGTCCGGAGATCGCGGGACGCAGTGGCAGCGGCATCGTCTGAACGCGTCCAATGGCGAGCAAGCAAGGGGCAAGCTCGGCGCAGGCGCTGGCGTGCTTCCTTGAGCGTGACCTGCGGCGCGGCCCGCCATGACCAGCGTGCGGGCCGGTGTCCGGAAGCTGATCTCCATTGCCGAAAACAGCTCTGTTCCGGCCCATTACGGGTAATCACAATAGCGCTTCGGTGGGCAACAACGGGGGTGCCGCGCCTCCAGGGAGCCTGCATGCAAGCGCGCACGCCCACACCATCAAGCGCTGGCTCAAGATGGCGCCGACGCCTCCTCTGAGGGCAACAGGCTCCTGTCGAAGTAGCGCTGGATATGCTCCAGGCACTGCCTGACCTTGGCCGGCATATTGTCCCGATGGCGCACGGTCACGTAGACATCGAAACCGCCCAGCGACCATTCCGGCAAGACCCGCATCAGGCGTCCAGCCTTGAGATCGCCTTCGGCCTTGTTCTCCAGCAGCCGCACGATGCCATGCCCATCAACGGCGAGAAAGCGCAGCGAGCGTGCATGATTGGCACTGATGCGCGCTTGCAGCCGCACTCTCACCGTTCCGCTGGCCTCATTGGAAAATTCCAGGAAGCTGGGTTCGCCATGGGGATTGAAGAGCAGGAAATCATGATGCAGCAAGTCCACCGGTGAATGAATCGGCGGCCGGCTCTCCAGGTAACTGGGCGCGGCGCACAACACATCGCTGAAATGCGTGAGGAAAATATCACCAGGCTGGCGATTGCGCCCCGCACGCAGCGCCAGATCGATGCGGTGGTCGATCAGGTCGATGTTGTGGTCAGCCACTTCGAAACGTAGCTTGATCTTGGGATTGTGGCGGATGAAATCACGAAGTGCCGGGATCAGGTATTGGGTGGACATGAAGCTCGATACCGCAATGCGCAGTTCCCCCACCATCTCATTGTTGAGCACGGCAATGCTCTGCTCGGCCTCACTGGCGGCCATGACGATGTGAGAGCAATGCTTGTAGAACAGCGTGCCCGCTTCGGTCAGGCTGAGCTTGCGGGTGGAGCGGTTGAGCAAGGTGGCCTGCAATGACAATTCAAGCGCCCTGACGTGCTGACTGACCGAGGAAGTGGTAAGTCCCAGGGCTTTGGCGGCGCGAGAAAAAGCGCCCAGTTCGACCACGCGCGCGAATGTCGCCATGCGTGCCAAATCGTCTATTCCAAGTTTTCTCATTGACTGAATTTGCTGATGCTGCGCAACGCAATCCCGGCGGCGGCGCAATGCGATCTTCTGTTATCGCAACATGGTGTAGTTAAACTGATTCCCTGGCATGACGGATCGTCGGGAGTGGATTGTATTGTCTAAATGTGAGCTACCTCTCTGGTTGGCCGACTCACCATGATCACTCTTGCAGTCCAGTCCGGCAGCCCAGATCACTCACCCGATACGGGACAACCTGGGCGGGCACAAGATCCCGCCGTCATCGCATGAGGTCTCAGGAAAGGCAAGATCGACAGCAAAAACGCGTCAAGACCGGAATGTAATACAGGAGATGGGGATTGATTAGGTCGAGAAAATTACATTAATATTTAATTATTATTAATAATTAATAAATGACAACTATTTGACGGATGATCACCGTCCAGGGCCGAAAAGCCCGTTCCAGCGCGAATTGCGAGCAACAAATCGATGTCCCGCCTACGTAACTCGGCCGGAGGCCTACCCGACGAATAGGCCAATTCCCTGCTTCGATCCGTCCAACTGCCTCGATTAGGACAATTCAGCAAAGAATCTTTCAATCCACAAGGGGCTAAACGCTGCCGCCCATCTGTAATACAGTCCGGCAGACCAGACACGAGAAGGACAAGGATCATACGTCGACGGTGATTCCCGGATTGCGCCTGGTCAGGAAGCCCTCCCATTTCCTCGCACCACCCTCCCTGCTCCGGCCCCGGCAAATCCACGCTCCCGATGAGGTCGATCCACACGTTCCCACGCGCCATGCGCGGTCTGGGCAAGACCAACTCCATCCAGCAGCGCAATCAGCATGAGCGGCGCAACGCAGCGCAATTTGATCAAAAGGGGCAGCAATGAACTGGTTCACCAATCTGAAAGTCAGCCACAAACTCATCGGTGGTTTCGTGATCGTCGCACTGATCGGCGCAAGCATCGGTACCATCGGCATCATCAAGGCAGGTCAGATCAATGACATGGCCACCGATATGTATGAGATGCAGGTCGTCGGACTGCGCCATTCCGCCCAGGCGACCCTGGACTTGAGCTCATCCAGCCGGGCCATCCGCTCGGCCATGCTGGCGGAATCCGCGGAGGAACGCGAGGCCAGCCTGAACAACCTGAGCAAGCACCTGGACAATGCCGCGGCGGCATTGCAGGCGGCAGAACAACGCTTCAACACGCCCGAAGGCCTGGCGCTGGTGGCCCGGGCCAAGCAAGCCTTCGCCAACTACAGGGTGGCCGTCACCGCCACCGCCGACGAGCTGCGCAAGGAGCCGCTGGCCGACGCCCGCCAGTCCACCAGCCGCCTGTTCTCGTCGGTGCGTCCGCTGGCCAATGAGGCCGAAGAGACCATGACCAAGATGATGGAAGCCAAGAAGAACAACGCCGACCGCCTCAATGACGAGACCGACCTGATCTACGCGCACATCCGCACCCTGCTACTGGTGCTCACCTTCGGCGGCGTGCTCTTCGGCGTCGTTCTTGGCCTGCTCATCTCGCGCAACCTGACACGCCAACTCGGCGGCGAGCCGCGCGACGTGGCCGCTGCCGCCGATGCGATCGCCTCGGGCGATCTGAGCACCCACATCGATACCCGCCACGCGAGCGAAGGCAGCGTCGTCAGCGCCATGCACCTGATGCAGACGTCGCTGCGCAAGGTGGTGCAGACGGTGCGCACCAGCAGCGAAAGCATCGCCACCGGGTCGCGCCAGATCGCCACCGGCAACCTGGACCTGTCGGCGCGTACCGAACAGCAGGCCAGCGCATTGGAAGAGACGGCCTCGTCCATGGAAGAGCTGACCTCCACCGTCAAGCACAACGCCAACAACGCCCTGGATGCCAAGCAAATGGCCTCGACGGCCTCCAGCGTGGCGCTGGAAGGTGGTGAAGTGGTGGCCCAGGTGGTCGATACGATGAGCGCCATCAACGACTCGTCGAGGAAGGTGGTGGACATCATCAGCGTGATCGACGGTATCGCCTTCCAGACCAACATCCTGGCGCTCAATGCGGCAGTCGAGGCAGCCCGTGCCGGTGAACAGGGACGTGGCTTTGCGGTGGTCGCCAGCGAAGTGCGCAACCTGGCGCAACGCTCGGCCGCCGCCGCCAAGGAGATCAAGACCTTGATCGAGGATTCGGTGGAGAAGGTCACCGTCGGCGCTCGCCTGGCCGACCAGGCTGGCACCACCATGAGCGGGATTGTCGAGAATTCGCGCAAGGTGACGGCCATCATCGGCGAGATCTCGTCGGCCAGCATGGAGCAGACCTCCGGCATCGAGCAGATCAATCAGGCCATCATGCAGATGGACGACGTCACGCAGCAGAATGCCGCGCTGGTCGAAGAAGCCGCCGCCGCCTCACGTGCCTTGCAGGAGCAGGCCGATACGCTGGCCCAGATCGTCAGTGTCTTCAACCTGGGCCAGACGGCGATCAGCTACCAGGAGGCGCCACGCACTGCCCCACCCACCGCACCCAAGGCGGTTCACGCCGTGGCCCACGTCTCGCCAAGACGCCTGGACCACCGTCCTGCGACCCAACAACAGGCCAAAGAAGAGGAGTGGGCCACATTCTGATCGGCCAGGTCCCTGTCCTTGCCGCCTTCGCGGCGCCGGGGACAGGCGCCGCGAAGGCCTCTAGGCTCATCTGCCACTCTGCTCGGGGTAGAGGCCGTGTACCCGTCCAAAGAGGCGAGACAGACCCAGAATGGCATCAATATTTGGCGTTGCGATGCCCAGGCGTTGCCCCATTTCATGGACCACGGCAACGATACTGTCCAATTCCAGCATTCGGCCGGCTTCGACATCTTGCAACATGGAGGTCTTGAATGCGCCCAGTTTGGCGGTCACGAGATGACGATCCTCGGGAGTCTGCGCAATGGCACAGCCGATGCGCGCCCCCAGCTGGGCGGCTTCCGTCATCGCAGCGGAGCAGAGCCTGCGTACCAGCGGATCATCCAGGATGCGGTCAATCGTTGCACCAGTCATGGCAGAGACAGGGTTCATCGTCAAATTCCCCCAGAGCTTGTACCAGATGTCATAGCGCACGTTCTCGGAGTGCGTGACGTCGAAGCCCGAGGCCGCCAGCAGCGCGACAATCCGCTCTACGCGCTCACTATGGCCACCAGCGGGTTCGCCGACAATCAAACCCTGTCCCATCTTGTGCTGTACCAGGCCCGGCTCCACCACGGAGGTGCTGGCGTGCAGCACGGCGCCGATCACCCTGTCGCGAGGCATCGTTTGTGCAATGACGCCGCCAGGATCCAGGCATTCAAAGGATGGACCTTGCAGCGCCGGATGGCTTCCGACAAACCACCATGGCACCCCATTCATCGCCGGAAGAATCAAGCTCTCTTCGTCGATCAGTGGTGCAATCTGCCGGGCGACGCCGGCAAGATCCTGGCCTTTGACGGCAATGATCACCAAATCCTGTCGCCCCAGCCTGGCGGCATCGGAGCTGGCCTCTACCGGGCTCTGCATCAGGCCTGCGGCCGTATTGAGGCGCCAGCCGTGTGTCCGCAGGGCCTCGAGGGTCTGGCCACGCGCCAGGGCACTGACCTCAACCAGACCAGAGTTGGACAGCTTGGCGCCAAGGAAGCCACCGATGGCACCTGCTCCAACGATACATACTTTCTTCAGGTTCAAGATTGTCTCGATTTCTTCAGGTTTTCTTTAAATCGCTCTGGTACCCGTTCATCAAATCCAAGGGCGACGCGACGGACTTCGGCGGAGTCGACGGGGGCGTGACCGACACCCAGCATGCTGGCACGGGGAGTCGCGATCGCAGTCACCGTCCCGCTGATGCGACCGATACCGGTAATTTCGCATTCCACGGTCTGGCCCGGGTCGACGCTACGTGAATGGCAAGGCGTACCCATCAAGATTACATCACCGGCGAGCAATGTGATGTGACGTGCCAGGTCGGCGATCACGTAGTGAGGCCCCCAGATGGTTTCTTCACCGATGTGCGCCTCCTGAACCAGCAAGCCGTTCACATAGGTGCGCAGGGTCTGTTCGAACAAATTGACGCCACGGACGATCCCCGGTCCGATGGGCAACAAGGTGTCGGCACCTTTGACGCGCAGCATGCTGCCCTGATCGGTATCGCGAAAATCCTGAAGCCCCATGTCCAGCGCCGGACAGAATCCTTCGATATAGTCCCAGGCCTCGTCCGGCGTGACATTGCGGCAGGTCTTTCCGATGACGATGGCATATTCGCCTTCATAGTTGAGATATCGACAGTCCTCCGGCTTCAGGATCTGGCCACGATGACCATTGAGTGCTGTCGTCGGTTTGGTGAAATAGGTCGGCGTTTCGGTTGGCCGTTGCTTGTTGCGGGTCTCCAGGCTGCGCGAGCTATAGCTGATATGGACAGCAATGATCTTGCTTGGCTCGACAGGCGGCAAATAGGTCTGCGGCTCGGCCGGCAGGATGCGTCCATCGTCAAGCTGCAGGCAGCCGGCCGACGGTCCGGATTCGACGATGCTGCCCCAGAAAGCACTGCCACCGACCATCACCCGGCGCCGCTCCACACGCGGCCCTTGCAGGATAGCCGGCAGCACATCGAAGGGAAATTCAAAGTTCATAGATGCTCCAGGTTGAACGGCCGCCGAGCGGCTCAGTTTGTTTTGCGCACACCAAGGACGACCAGCAGTCCGGCCATGAGGAGGAAGGCGGCGATGACGTACATCCCGATGGCCGTGGTCCCGGTGGTGTCTTTGATCCAGCCCACCAGGTAGGGGCTCGCAAATCCGGCCAGATTTCCGATCGCATTGATGATCGCCACCCCGGCTGCGGCGGCCACGCCACCCAGCACAGCGGTGGGCAATGTCCAGAACACCGGTGCGAGACATTGCAAGCCCATGCTTGCTATCGAGAGAGCGATCATCGCGATCAGGGTGCTGTCACTCCAGATGACCGCGCCAACCAGGCCTGCCGCCGACACCAGGGCAGATATCCCGTAGTGCCAGCGACGCTCCCCTGTCCTGTCGGAATGGCGTCCCACCAGAATCATGGCGACGATCCCGAAGGCATAGGGAATCGCCGAGAGCAGCCCGATATCGAGCGGACTGGCAACGCCCGTGGCCTTGATGATGGAGGGCAACCAGAAGCCGAACCCGTACTGTCCCATCGAGCTGCCAAAGTACACGACGGCGAGCAACCATATGAGCGGGTGTCTGAATGCCGACGCTGCCGAATGGTGGATCTTGGTTTTCTCTTCTTCCTGGATGTTCTTCTGCAACAAGCTCTTGGCCGAATCCGAAAGCCAGCGTGCATCGGCGATCCGATCATCCAAATAGAAGATCACGCTGATGCCGATCAGGAGAGATGGCAGCGCCTCGACCAGGAATAACCACTGCCATCCGGCAAGCTCGAAATGACCACTCATGTTCTGCAGGATCCATCCTGACAGAAGGCCGCCGAAGACCCCCGCAATGGGAATGGCGGTCATGAAGAGCGCAATGATGCGACTGCGGCGCCGTGCCGGATACCAATACGTCAGATACAGGATGATGCCGGGGAAGAATCCCGCTTCTGCCGCGCCGATCAGAAACCGTACCAGGTAGAAGGAGAATTCTCCCTGCACAAATGCCATGGCGGCAGTGAGCACGGCCCAGGTGATCATGATTCTGGCGATCCAGCGGCGCGCGCCGACCCGATGCATGATCAGATTGCTCGGGACCTCGAACAGAAAGTAGGCAATGAAGAAGACACCGGCGCCCAGTCCGTAGGCGGTTTCGCTCAAGGCGAGATCTTGTAGCATCTGCAGTTTCGCAAAGCTGATGTTGACGCGGTCAATGAACGCGACCACAAAGCATAGGCAAAGAAACGGGATCAAGCGCTTGGTCACCCGCGCGTATATTGCTTCTTCTGTTTCCAACTGGCTGGTGGTCGCTTCGACAGCGACGCCATTTCTTATCATGTCATGTCTCCGGTAAAGCCGATGTTGTGCGGTGATCAGGTCTGGAACCAGATGTGGATGTTCCCGGTGCCACGCGCGTTTTCATACGCGGACAGGGATTCGCCTCTGGCTTGGCATTCCCGTCCGCCGATGGCCCCCAGCATTTGCAGATAGTGGGCACCGAAGGCTTCCCACGGAAGGCGTCGATATTCGTCCTCCCAGCGATCCAGGATCTGGGCATGCCGCCCCTCCGCCATCAGCGCAATGGCAGCTTTGTCGCTAGCGATGTTTTCCGGCGAGGAGACGTTGGACTCATGGAAGATGCGAGGGTGATTGGGCTTCCATTCAATGCCATTGAATTTGTGACTCAGCGCACCCGAAGCCAGCAACACCACGCGCAGGCCGGACCGACGGATGGCTTCGCCCACGGTTTCACCGGAAGTCAGGAAATGCGTCCATTCGCAGTTCTGGCATGCGCTGACCGAGACCACCGGTGTATCAGACAGCTCCAGACGCAGGTGCTTGACCAGGTTGAGCGTTGCGTACTGGCGTTCCAGACCCGGGTTACTGACGGCACGGTTATAGCCGCCGCGTTCGCGAGAGACGGCTTCGATCTGCAGTGCCAACTCGGGATGGCCACGATAGTCGAATGGCACGCCGTGCAGGTACCACGGCATTTCATCGGAGACATAGGTGCCGGTATAACGCTGGCCGGCATCCACCAGATGGTATCCGGTTGTGAACCAGTGGCTATCGAATACGATGACGACGTCGGGCCTTTGCGCTTCGATTTTTTCACGCAGCCTTGCATAGCCGGAAATCAGATCCGAGTCCTCTCCAGCGCCCATGGCGCGCCGAAACTCTTCACACTGCATCAGGCCCGGATGGTGCGACACGATGGCCGCTCCGACGACTTTTCCCATTTTGCATATCTCCTGTTAACGATGACTGAAGCTTGGTTTGAACGGCTTCTTGGGAACCACGACGTCCTTGACGTCGCAGAAAAACTCGAAGCTCCAATCGCCGCCTTCGCGGCCGATTCCGCTTCTCTTGATGCCACCGAACGGTGCATCGAGGTCTCGAATGCCGAAGCTGTTGACCCAGACAAATCCCGTTCTGACCCGTTGAGCGACGCTGGTGGCATGTTCCGTCTCGCCGAAGCACACGCCGCTCAAACCGTAGTCGGTGCCATTGGCCATTTCCACGGCCTCCTCGTCGGTCGCAAAGGTTTGCAAGGTCAGGACCGGCCCAAAGACCTCGTTCTGGACGATCTCGTCTTCCTGTCTCAGCTTGGTCAGCATCGTGGGCTGGTAGTACTGGAGGCCAAACGCGTCCTTCTTGCCGCCCCACAACAGCTTGGCGCCACCATCGAGGGCACGCTCAACGAAACCCTGTATGCGATCCACCTGCCGGGGATGGATGATCGGGCCGACTTCGGTACCCTCTTCCCTCGGATCCCCGATGACCAGCTTCTCGACGTAGGCACGCATCATCTCGGTGAATCGATCGGCAATCCGCTCGTGAACCAGGAAGCGGGTTCCAGCCAGGCACACCTGGCCGGCATTGCGATACATCAGGGCTGCCGTGGCCGCTGCACTGTCAAGGTCGGCATCTTGCAGGACGATGAATGCGCTCTTGCCGCCCAGTTCGAGACTGCATGGCACCAGGTTCTCGGCGGCGGCCTTGGCGATCCACTTTGCGGTGGGAACGCTGCCGGTGAAGGAAATCCGTGCGATCCGTGGATCGCTCACCAACTTGGCACCTGTCGTCGCACCGCTCCCCTGCACGATATTCAATACCCCCGGAGGCAAGCCTGCTGCGTCGGCCGCGTCGGCCAGCAGGGAGCCGGTGAGAGGCGCCCATTCTGGCGGTTTCAGGATACAGGTGTTACCGGCGGCAAGGGCCGGGCCCAGCTTCCAGGTCGACAGCATGAGCGGCGCGTTCCACGGCGTGATGATGACCGCGACGCCGGCCGGATCGTGACGCACCAGGTGATGTGCCTGCTCGGTGTCGATCGGACGGTCTTGCAGCGTCAGGGCATGCTCGGCAAACCATTTGATATTGAGTACCGAGCGAGGCACCACGCCATGGCGCATGCGCGACAGCAGCACGCCAGCATCCACGCTTTCCAGGCGGCAGAAATCGTCGGCGCGCTTGGAGATTTCATCAGCGAATCGGTCCAGATAGACCTTGCGCGCTGGGGCATCCAGCGCTGCCCAGCCAGAGAAAGCCGCCAAGGAGCTGCGAATCGCTTGTTCCACATGCGTATCCAGTCCTTCACTGAACTTGGCCAGCGGCTGACCATCGATGGGACTGAACACATCAAAAGTCTCGGCGGAAGAAACACGTTGACCACCGATGTAATGGTCGGGCGATAGCGATACACCGGCTACCTCGATCCGTTTTTCAGACATTCTTCTCTCCGTATTCATCAGATTGTTTCAAGACAGCTGCCGCATCACGGGCCTCTGCCGGCATCCTTCCCTGGAAGCCGTCGCATGGTTCTTCAAGCAGATCCTCTGGAACCCATGCCATCGATCGGCGTGAGATGCGCCTTAGTAGTCCCGCTTGTCCGGCGCTTGCGCTGGTTGTTGCGCTGGTTGTTGCGCTGGTTGTTGCGGATCCTTGAAACGGGCCGCCAAGTGACGCGCAGACTGCGCCAGCAGGGTCGCATCCACGCCCACAGCCACGAAACCTGCCCCCCATTCGATGTACTGTCTGGCCAGTTGCTCATCGGTGGTCAGTATTCCGAACGCCTTGCCCGCCGCAGAGAGCAGAGCGAATGCGGTGGCGATGGCATTGCGTACCTCGGGGTGGCCCGGTTGCCCCAGGTAACCCATGGAAGCGGACAGATCCGCGGGGCCAATAAAGACACCATCCACGCCGGGCACCGATGCGATTTCTTCCACCTGCTCCAGGGCGTTGCGGGTCTCCACCTGCACCAGCAGACACACGCTGTCGTTTGCCTGATCCAGGTAGTCCTTGATGCCGCCCCAGCGGGATGACCTTGCCAGACCACTTCCGACACCACGGATTCCCTCTGGCGGATATCGCATGGCGCGTACGATCGCGCGCGCCTGCTCGGCGCTCTCGACCATGGGAACCAGCAGCGTTTCTGCGCCGATTTCCAGCACCTGCTTGATGAGCGCGGCGTCATCGTGCGGGATGCGGACCACCGGATGAGCGCCATACGCCGCCACTGCCTGCAGCAGATGGAGCATGCTGCGCAGATCATTGGGCGCATGCTCACCATCGATCAGCAACCAATCGAAGCCCGCCGTGGCGCAAATCTCGGCGCTATAAGGATCGGCAATGCCCAGCCACAGCCCGATGCGCGCCCCGGGCTGCCGCAACGACGCCTTGAACTTGTTCCTGACGCTCATCACGAGAACCTGACGGAAATGGAACCCAGGGTGCCGTAGTCGGCATGGAAGGTATCCCCCGCCGCGCAGGCCACAGGGCGAGTGAAGGATCCGCCCAGGACGATCTCGCCCGCGGCCAGGCCTTCATCATGCTGAGCCAACTTGTCGACGAGCCAGACGATTCCGTTTGCCGGGTGTCCAAGTACGGCGGCGCCCAGGCCGCTTTCCTCGATAACGCCATTCTTGAACAGCAGCGCACCGGCCCATCGCAGGTCGATTTCGCCGGGCTTGACTGCACGATCCCCCAGGACGATGCCGGCGTTCGCCGCGTTGTCAGCGATGGTGTCCCGTACCTGCCTGGGCTTCTTGCTATCGCGGTCGAACTGCTCGATACGCGCATCGATCAGCTCCAGGGCCGGGACCACGTAGTCCGTGGCGCTGAGCACATCGAAAATCGTCACGTTCGGCCCCTTCAGCGGCTTGCCGAGGATGAAGGCGAATTCGACTTCGAAACGAGGAAGGATAAAGCGCCCTGCATCAATCTCCTCGCCGTTCCTCAACAACATGCTGTCGAGCAAGGTGCCAAAATCGGGCTCGGTGATGTGCGACGCCATCTGCATGGCGCGGGAGGTCAGGCCGATCTTGTGACCGATCGCCTTCTTTCCTTTCCTCATCTGCAAGGACGTCCATTCGCGCTGGATCGCATAGCTGTCGTGGATGGTCATATCGGGATGGCGCTGCGTCAGCTGCCGGATCTGCTGACACGATATTTGCGCCTGCTCCAGTTCCTCTGCCAAGGCAATATGCGTGGCCGACTTCATCATTGCCGTCTCCTGGTTGGTAATCAGTTAGCGGATACCTGATCTTTTGAATGTGTGGAGTCGATTCTCGGGCGGTGGCCCGGCCGAGGCAATCAATGAATAATTGACGATTATCAAGCCCTCCTTGATAATCAAACGATGTCACTGACCCGTTTCACCATCCGTCAAATCGAGACCTTCGCGTGCGTTGCCGAAATGCATAGTTTCGGCGCGGCCGCGCAAAGGCTGGGCATGACGCCACAAGCAGTCAGCCAGTTGATCGCCGAGTTGGAGAATGTCCTCGCGTTTCGGCTCTTTGACCGCACGACGAGGCGGGTCAATCTTTCTGCGGCAGGGCGTGATTTTCTCCCTTCCGCCGAGACGATCCTGCGACATGTCCGCGCGGCGGAGAGTGCCGCCGATGACGTCAGAAACCGTGCCGTCGGTGTTGTTCGAGTGGGCGCGCCCTTGGTATTAGCCAGTACCGCACTGCCCGCCGCGATCCGGCACTATCAAAGCATGCGGCCCAAGGTCGTGATCAGGGTCCGAGATCTACCCGTGGACTCTCTGGTTGATGCGGTAGCAGCTGGCGATGTCGACCTGAGTATTGGTCCCGATCGGGCGGTGCCGGACAGCGTCAGCCAGACGATGATCTTCAACAGCCTATGGGTGCTCTGGTGCGCCCCCACGCATCCGCTTGCCAAGAAGCGATTCCTCAAGTGGAGCGATGTGCGCGGCATCACGTTGGTGGCGGCCGGGAGGGATCACGAGCATAACGTGACCCAGATGCGCCTGAGCACACCTGAGGGTGAGCGAGTAACCCCGATCGATGTTGTTGATAACATTTCAACGGCGCTCGGCATTGCCTCGCAAGGCCTGGCAGCCACGTTGGCACCGGCCTACGTCAACGCCATCGCGCATTCCTATGGCCTGATATCCAAACGAGTTACCTCCCCGGAGGTGCTACGCAAGGTGTGCCTTTACCAATCGACAATCCGGGATCTCTCCCCGGCAGCCAGCGGGTTCGCAGATTTCCTGGCGCCCTGGCTAAAACAATGGGCTACCCAGATCGAGGCCTAGCCTGGCTGAGGGAGCATGTGGCTGGGCTCGAACCGGCCTGAACGGCCAAGCCACTTCATTTAAAAAAGCTCAATAATCGGCAAGGATAATTCGCTTGTCCGTCACACCGGCCATCACTAATATCCCTAGCGGCCGACCAGGCGTGCCTTGTCCAGCGCAAGAACATGGCCTGGCAAGCCAGAGCACAGATGAGCGGCAAGAGACTGTGCATGGAATGAACATCCGCGATGCAAGGATTTCCATTGAGATCAACAATCCGGGCAAACACGCTTACCACTGACAAGGAGATACCTATGGATCGCAGAAGCCTCTTGGCCGGCCTGGCCCTGACCGGATTGGCAAGCCAGGCATTGAGTGCCCCGGTCGCTGACGCGGACACCTCATCGGCGGGTAGATACCTCATCGACCAATTTGCAGCGACCTTGTCAACGCACGATATCGATGCCTTTTCTGCCCTGTTTGCAGAAACCTACATCAATCATCAAATGAGCGCGGCGGCACCCATGCCGACTGGCATGACCCACAAGCAAGTCAGTGTCGGCATATTTTCAGCTCGCCTCAAGGGACTGCCTGATCTCAAGGTGACCGTCGAAGCCAAGGTGATCACCAGTGACATGATCGCTGCCAGTTTCGTCTACGAGGGAACCCACACCCAGACTTACCTGGGCGTGCCTGCAACCGGTCGAAAATTACGCTTCACATCGTGCGACATCTTTCGGGTCGCTGATGGAAGATTCGCCGAACATTGGGGGATGGGCGATCTGGCAGGCGTGATGGCTCAACTTAGAAACTGAGCATGGCGGTCAGCATGGCAGTTTCCGGAGGATCTTCATGGAAGCAGTCGCCACCTCCAAGGGCGTGAGCGTTGCCCAACTCGCCATCGCTTGGGTCTCGGCGCAAGGCGACGATATTGTCCCGCTCGTCGGTGCGCGTCGGCGCGATCGTCTTGCCGAAGCCCTGGGGGCCGTTGATATTGTCCTGAGCGCCGATGACCTGGCTGCGATCGAACGCAGCATCCCGAAGGGCGCGGCATTGGGAGAGCGTTATGCGGCGCCGCAGATGGCGCATCTGGACAGCGAAAGAAATCCGTCGAGCTGACTTCCATCAACTGCTCGTCGTTGACGATTGAGGGTGGCGCGCGCTGGTCCAGCGCTTGTACTCTGCCGGCGTCTTTCCGGTCAACAGGATGAACGCACGCCGGAACGAGCTTTCGTCCTTGTAGCCGCATTTCTGCGCGACTTGCTTCACACTCGTTCCCGGCACATCCAATAGCACGCAAGCAGTCTCGATACGAACCCGGGTGATGAACTCCTTGGGTGATTCATCGGTGATCCCCTTTATCCGGCGATGCAAGGTCCGCTCGCTGAGATTCAAGGCAACGGCCAATTCGGAGGCGCTCAACCCGGGATTGGAATGGCGAACGATCTGCTCGGCTTGCAACAACAAGGGATCCGTCGCATTGATGAAACCACGGGGAGCGTAGACGAGTTGCGGCAACGGGAGGCTATCGGCCACCGAGATATCGGCAGCCAACTTGGCCACTTCGGGACCAGCAAGACATTTGATGACATGCAGCGCCAGGTCGATCCAGGACAACGGCCCTCCCGTGGTGATGATGCCGCCTTGCTCCTCGACGGCGGCGCCCCAAACGGGATGGGCATGGGGGAACCGCTGCTTGAAGGTCTGATGCAGCCACCACGTGGTGGTACACCGCCGGCCATCCAGCACGCCCGCCTGGCCCAGTACGAAGGTACCGGCACACGAGGCGCCGATGAGCAGGCCTTCCTGGTGGCGTTTGCCAAACCAGTCGGCTGCGCGCCTGACCGAATTGGAATCCGGCGGAAGACCATCCGGCCCGAGCGCCATTCCGGCGATCAGCGCCGCATCGTAGGGTCTCGCCATGTCCAATGCACCATCGACCGAAATGCGTCGGCCTTGGGGATCCCGCAAATCCTGGCCGTCGGCACTCAGAATCACCGTATCGAAGTGTGGCAAGCCTGCCGGATCTTCCGTCGCCCGCGCCGTCATCTGCATGGCATCCGGGGGGCGACGCAGTGCCTGGCTGGTAATCCAGAACAGATCCACCAGGCCGGTGATGGCGGACAAGAGACTCCCTTCAACCGCCACGATGGCAATCAACATGACTGTCTCCGTTCCGAAAATGACGAGTTGGCGAATTTTGCACGAAATATGGCAAGTTAGCCATCTTACGCAAACACCTTCGACTTTATAGACTGTGCCTACCCTATCTACCAAGGAGTTCCATCATGCGATTCCGTTTCAACTACCTGAGTTTTCTGACGTCAGCCTTGAGCCTGAGCATGATGATGGCGGGTCATTCCGCCACCGCTGCCTCTCCCACGCCAGCCATCCACAATATCGTTCTGGTACACGGTGCGCTGACCGATGGCAGCAGCTGGGCGCCTCTCGTGATCAAGCTGCAAGCGATGGGCTATCACGTTACCGCCGTGCAAAATCCGTTGAGCTCCTTGGCCGATGACGTCAAGGCGACCGAACGTGTCTTGCGTCGACAGGATGGCAATGTCCTGCTGGTCGGGCATTCCTGGGGCGGCGCGGTGATCACCCAGGCCGGCAATGCCGCCAATGTCAAAGGCCTGGTCTATCTTTCGGCACTCGCACCTGACAGCGCGGAGTCGGTGCACGACTTGATGACAGCGATCAACGCCCCCATGAATGGCTTGTCTCCGGACCAGGAGGGGATGATCTGGATGGACGATCCTGCCAAGTTCCACCAATTCATGGCAGCAGACGTCCCCATGGCAAAGGTCAAGGAACTGGTGGCCGCCCAGCAGCCCATCGCGGCGGCCACCATGGATGAAAAAGTCCAACATGCTGCCTGGCGGGACAAGCCCACCTGGTACCTGAAGGCAGAGAAGGATCAGGCACTTCCGACGACGGTTCAGCAGACCATCGCGCAAAGGATGGGTGCCCATATCGTGTCGGTCCCCTCCAGTCACATGTCCTACCTTTCGCACACGGATGCGGTGGCCAAGCTCATTGACCAGGCAGCCAGGGAAGCTGCGAAATAAGGGCGACCTGCAAGGGCGACCTGCGTCTTGTGCGCTGGCGACGCAGGCCTTGTGGGATCGAAGGCCTGCGCCATCGCGCCTCAAGAGACAATCGATTTTCCAATGGGCGGGCTCCGCAAACAGCCAGCCCATTCGCACTCTCCCCACGCGCCCGATTCCTCCAAACTTTCCTGATGATGGGCGCCACTTCCTTCGCCTTCTACGCCCAGGCGCCCCCCTTGACGGCGGACGCCGCCAAGAGCAACCTGACCCTGCATGGCGTGACCAAGCCGGTCACCCTGACGCTGGATAAATTCACCTGTATCCAGCCCCCCATGCTCAAACGGGAGGTGTGCGGCGCCGACGCCACGGCCAGCGTCAACCGTGCCGACTTCGGCATCGACTACGGAGCCAAGTACGGTTTCTCGACCGACACCAAGCTGGCCATCCAGGTCGAAGCGATCAAGACCAACTGAGCTTGCACCTTCCAGTCCACCAGGACGTGATATCTGGCCGATGAGGGCATCGGCGCGATCGGCCAGGTAGCCATGGGGAAAACCCCTAAATCCAGGCGTGCAGAATTTGTCTATAGTGCGGTTGTCAAGACTGCTTGCGATCAGTTGCTGATAGCGCAGCAGGTCACCATAGTGAGCCACGAGCGCGCGTCGTGAAATCCGCTCGCTCGGACGCAAGGCATGACAACAGGCATCAACGAGCAAGGCACTCCTGGAACCGAAGCATGAACCAAGACTCTCCCAACCTGGAAGCACCCATCGCGCAAGAAATGAGCACGACCGAACTTGCCCGGCTGGCGGCGCTGGATTCCTACTGTGTACTGGACACACAGCCCGACGTGCTGTGTGATCTGGTCACCGAACTGGCGACGCGATTTTTTGACGTCGATATCGCCTTGGTTTCTCTTGTTGCCAAGAACCGCCAGTGGTTCAAGTCGCGGCAAGGACTGGAGGCTATCGGTACGCCGCGCTCGCAATCGTTCTGCTCCATCGCGATCGAACAGGAAGATTTGCTGGTCGTACAGGACGCACGCGAAGACCAGCGTTTTTCCAACAACCCGCTCGTGCTTGGCGAACCGCGCATCCGCTTCTATGCCGGTGCATCGCTGGTGACTCCCTGTGGTTTGCGCCTGGGCACCTTGTGCCTGATCGGAAAGTCTCCACGCGAACAATTCACCGACGACGAATCTGCCACGCTCCAACAACTTGCTGCCATCGTCATGGCACGACTGGAGATCTTGCGGGTGAACAGCTACGTGGACGGGCTGACCAAACTGCCCAACCGCAGTCAATTTGCCGCTGATCTGCAATCAATCGAGAGCACCGGCCCCGTCGCCCTCCATATGCGGCCGTTGCTGGCGGCGGTCGCCGTCGATATTTGCGACCGCGTCTATTTGGACGACATGGTGAAGGCACTGGGTTGGGATTACGCAGAAGGTTTCCTGATTCAAGCCAAGGATCGTCTTGCTCAAGCGCTAGGCGATGTCGTTCTTTACCGCATCGACACCACTGTTTTCGCATTCCTTGAAAAAATGGATGCCTGGCAAGCAAAGGTGGAAGAGGTCAAGCGTGCTGTTGCCGTCACCCTGGAACATCAGGCTATTCCGCATCACCTGGAGATTTCGGTAGGCATCGTTCCGCTTGCGCAGTGTGCCAATGCCGAAGAACTGATGGGCGCGTTCTGGCAGGCATCATTTCCTATGACCAGGCTATCGAGGAAATACGGCAGCAGCATGCACCTGAGGATAGTGAAACACGCTGACTTCTACGAAATCAGCCCGGCACTCCCCTCAAGGAAATCACGCACCTTGCGACCAAGACGACGAAGCGGCAATGCGCTCGTGGGACAAACGCACACGACATAAACCATTGATTTACTTGAGAGTTCAAACAGAACTACACTTTTGGCGTGCCTTCTGCATGATGATTGTATGACGACGCAAAGCCGCTACCAGAAAGGCTTTGCGGATGATTCTAAGGCTCGCCGTGGGCGTGCGTAATGTGTGCAGAATTCCTCAGGGGTGCGGGAACTCCCGCGATTCGGCGTTTTGACTAGATTTTAAGCATCAGCGCATCACTGATGTTTTATAGTTGGGGGATATTTTTAAAGCAACGTATGAACAAACAACTTTTTGAAAGGGTCTGTCAGAAATTTCGTGTTTAGGGCATAACATGTCACCAAGGAGTGAATATGCCCCGCAAACCGAAAGCTATGCCGGCAGCCTTGCCAGCGATT
>QFZN01005289.1_pt1 | contig 74845 bp, 69 predicted proteins | sample 1740101 | NCBI WGS metagenome assembly QFZN01 (sample SAMN09210849, study PRJNA391713) | Ciliate metagenome, whole genome shotgun sequencing project. | isolation source: combination of 50 Heterometopus sp. ciliate cells from an enrichment culture... | host: Heterometopus sp. ...
GAGCTGGGATACGAGGGGTCGTATGACCGGGTGGCTGCCTTCAGCAGGCAATGGAAGGTGGGTCAAATGGAGAGGGTCAAATCTGCGAGCAAATCAACACTGTTTGGATATCTATCCACCAGAATGGATAAAAAATGATCAAGCGGAAGAAATATCGATGTAGAAAACTCAGTCGAGATCAATTCGTCTTCTTTTCGCTTCGTCTCTTACATCTTCAAGCAAGCGTCTGACGACAACCCTCCGTCGTACAATTTCTGCATGAACCTTTGAGCTCATCGGCATGATTGTTGTGAGGTCCTTTAGGCTAGCAGTACTTTCACTAAAGCGATTTTTCATTAGAGCTCCCATTAAAAGGCTGTTCCATTTGAACACGTTTACCGACTCGCCTTACGGTGACGAGAAAATAAATGGACATGACGCATGCCGTGACGCTATCGGCTTAACTCCGTAATTTTTTCACTTACATGCACTGGCCCCAAATAGCTCTCATGTAATGACCTTGCTCATTTTGATTTCCTTCCAGGATATCTTTCGAGCAGGTTTCAATGATTCATTACATTCAAGCATCCAGCGAGCTCAGCGTAACTCTCCTGCGTTAAGCGCCCGATTCCCTGTGGGATTGCCCATAAAATCCCTTCGGAAAATTGCTGACTGCAATGCGCGGCATCCGATTCATAACGAGCACACTACGTAAGATTCAATCCGCCATCTGATAACAGGATTTCACCAGTGAGATAGTCCGAGGCGACCAACATCGCAACGGCTTGGGCAATGTCCTCCGGACTAGCAGCTCGTCGCATCGGCGAGCGCTCCTTCCAAAGTTGCTGCGCCTGGGTCCAATCTACGGTGAGTGGTGTATCGACCAATCCGGGAGCGACAGCATTTACCCGGATATCAGGCGCAAGTGAAACAGCCAGTAGCCGCGTCATATGATTCAAGGCCGCCTTCGTAGCAGAATATGGAATCGATGCACCCTTCGGGCGGACGCCAGCATGTGAGCTTATGTTGACTACGCAACCGGGTCGACCTGAACGTCTCGAATCACGCAATGCGGCTTCGGCCTCAGCTATCAAACGAAAAGGAGCAACCACGTTCACTTCGTAGAGTTCATGCCACACATCGGGCGTCGCGGCGGCCAAGTCCCCGTGCGCAATGACACGGCTGATTCCTGCGTTATTAACCAGAACATCCAACCGCCCCCATGATCCGATAGCTTCGCGGATCAGTCGCACCCTGTCTTCGTCATCAGCCAAATCGGCTTGTACATAAATTGCCGATCCGAGTTCTAGCGCCAGTCGCTGTCCGGCCTCGACCGAATTACGCGAATGCAATACGATTGAATATCCTTCACTTGCAAGCCGGCGGGCAATTGCCACGCCGATGCCCGAAGTTGAGCCGGTAATAAGTGCGACGGGAGCCTGAGACATCACGTAAGCCTATAGCGTTGAATGGTTTTTACGAAAGTGAAAACAATTTGATAGTCGTTCTGCTCACTTTTATGAAGCCCGCTTTTGGCCGCGGTTGCGGACATCACGAACTGTATCAGGATCGCGACCGGCATTCGCATACAACGATGGAAATTCAGCTCCGCGATTCACTCCGACAAAGTATCGAGCCGCCCCGACTTTCGCGGAGGCTATTTGGCTTAAGTTATGCCGACACCGCAGTATTGCTGGCGAACCGGCTGTAGTAGTTTGCCTCAGCTTCTGCCGGAGGGATATAGCCGATGGATTCAAGCAATCGATGATGGTTGAACCCAGCCACCCATTCGAGCGTGGCCAGTGCGACGGATTCCCTATTTTTACAAGGGCCACGGCGATGAATCAATCCTGTTCTGGCGATTGCGGACGTCGCCCGTCCCGGTATGCTGGCACTCACTTCAAGATGCGTTCTTTCTTCCTGCTGGTGCGACCGCCAATGGCGTCGCGCAGCGCTTTAGCCAGTCTTGCTGCCGGCGGGTGAAGCACATTTCCTTTGCGCGTGATGAGCCCAAGCGGACGAGAAATGCTCGGATGAATGAGGCGGCGCGAGACAATTCCCGTGTACGGCGCATCCTTGATCGCAAGTTCAGGAAGAAGGGCAATCCCTACGCCAGCAGCCACGAAACTGATGGCGCCGGCAATGTGATTGATTTCGTATTGAATGATCGGCCGCTCCGTGAGCTTGGCGAAGGCACGATCGATCAAGCTGCGGTTTCCACTGCTGGAAGAGACCGACACCAGCATTTCTCCTGACAGCGCCATACATGGGATAGGTCCGGCTTGCGCCAGCGGATGCCCGACGGGGATGACCGCGAGATAGGGTTCCTTGGCCAGCTCCTCGAAGTTGATTTCCGCTTCCTGGGCGCCAATGAAATTGATGCCGAAGTCTGACTCTCCCTTGCGCACACTTTCCAGCACGTCGGTAGCACTTTCATCTATGACCTTGACTCTTGCATTGGGATGCTGCCGGGAATATGCCTTCAGGACATGCGGCAGGACACGATTGGCAACGGAGGGAACACAGGCGACGGTAACGTGTTCTCGCCGGTAGGCGGTACCCAACTCCACGTTCCTGATCGCAATTTCAAGTTCCTCTACGATGGCTTGCGCATGCACCAGAAAAATTTCACCTGCCGGGGTCAGCGAGACGCGTCGGGTAGTGCGGTTGAACAGACGCTCCTGGAGCGCCTGTTCCAGGTTTTCAATCCGCCGGCTCAGGGCCGGCTGTGTAATGAACAGGCCTTCTGCGGCAGCCTTGAAGCTTGACTGCCTCGCCACCGCCAGGAAAGCCTGAATTTCGCTGGTCTCGATATTGATGCGCATAATTTATCAATTATTAGATTAAATGCATTTAACTTTTTAAATCGAATTGCTCAATATTGCAAGTTTCAACTTCCGATGGAGGAGATACAGCGATGAACATGGATCTTTTGAAGACGCACGCCAGACGCGCTGCATTGGCGCTCGCACTCGCCGCCGCAGCAGGTTCAACCCTGGCGGCCGACGTGCATGTGGTCAGCTCAGGTGGATTTGCCGCAGCCTACCAGGCGCTGAGCACGGGATTCGAGAAAAAGACCGGTCACAAGCTGGTCTCGGACTGGGGCCCATCGATGGGAACAACCAAGGAGGCAATACCCAGGCGCCTGGAGCGTGGCGAAAGCATTGACGTAGTCATCATGGTGGGAGGGGCTCTGGACAAGTTGGTAACACAGGGCAAGGTATCGAAGACCGACCACGAGGTCCTCGCCCTGTCGCGTATCGGCATGGCAGTCAAGGCAGGTGCATCCAAGCCGGACATTTCCAGTATCGATGCATTGAAGCGGACCTTGTTGACGGCACATTCGATTGCCTACTCTGACAGCGCCAGCGGCGTTTATCTCTCGACAATGCTATTCAAGCAGCTGGGGGTCGAGCAATACATCAAGGACAAGGCGCGCATGATCCCTGCCGAGCCGGTCGGCAAGGTGGTCGCGCGCGGTGAAGCCGAAATCGGCTTCCAGCAGATCTCCGAGCTCAAGCCCGTTGCGGGCATCGATATCGTGGGCCCGATTCCGGAGAGCGCGCAACTGGTGACGCCCTACTCCGCCGGTATCGTGGTGGGTGCAAAACATGCGGAAGCGGCCAAGGAGTTGCTCGACTATCTGGCCTCCCCCGAGGCTCAAGCGCTGATCGCGCAGTCGGGCCTGGACCCGGCGCCGAAGCGCACGCCAGGAAAACAAGATAAATAAGGCGAGCGAGAGCGACCAGCCTGAGCTACCAACATGCCGACGTTCGGGAAGAAAGTGCTCAAGCTGGGCGCATCCAAAAGCCTGATCACGACTGTCTGCGTCGGGCTCTCCATTTTCGTCTGGCATTCCACCATGTGCGTGCTTGTTGCTGGCCAGCATGTCATTGATGTCCTGGCTGTTCTATTGATCCCGGGCAAAAAAAAATCCCCGGTCGCTTGACCGGGGAAATCAACCAAATCCACCAGGATTCAGGGAGACAGCGGGATAGCGGCGCGCAGTGGCAGCACCACCAGAATGGGTCAGACCGGGATCGGGCCAGCCAGCTCGGCGACGCTGTGTGCCAGCGGATGGTGACGCCACTTCGACTCGGCAAACAGGTAGATGCCCAGTGAAGACAGGACCACGGTGATCAGGGTAGCGAGAGCGACAGTCAGCAGGAAGGTGGTGAACATGATGATCTCCTCAAGATGAAGTCATCTTAGGCAATGCCTCTGTCGCTGGCTGTAGTGATATTCCCTAGAAAACGCACAGGCTACTCAGGGAATTCCCGAGCACAGCGGACGACTGGATGGCATGCATTGCTCAGCGAGTTCCAGTCAGTGCGAGGAAGCTGTCGAGGATATGGAAATGGTCATCGAAGAAACGCTCCTCCATCGCCGCCAGCTGTGCGATCGGCGTCCATACCGCTTGGGCGGCGTCATCGGCGGCCTCGACTTCGGGCAGGTGCTCCAGGCGCAGGTCGAAGTAGTAGGCATGGGTGATGGTGCGCCCGCGTGCGCTGCGGTCAGGGTGATCGAATATCTTGACGTCCACCAGCGCATCTTCCAGCGTGCCCGGCAGCACCGCCAGATTGGTCTCCTCGGCCAGCTCGCGCAGCGCGGCCTGCAGCAAGCGCTCGCGCTGGTCCAGGAAGCCGCCCGGGATGGCCCACAGGCCGCGACCCGGAAAGCCCTTGCGCTGCACCAGCAACACATGATCGGCCGCGCGGATGACGGCATCGACGGTGGTGAAAATCGGCGGATAGGGAGCCGCTGACCAGGCCGCCTTGTACCGTTGCAGCTGGCGATGCTCTTCGACCAGCGGCGCGTAGTGCGGCAGCAGCGACCAGGCGCGCAGATATTGCCGCACGCTGGTCGGCAATGTCTGTGCCATTACGTCCAGCGTCACCTCCATGTCTTCGGCCTCGAACCACAGGCGTCGGATATCGGTGGCATCGATGTCGCCGGCGCGCTCCAGCGCCTCCAGAGTCCAGTGCGGGAAGTGACGCAGATAGTAACTGGAGGCATCCTTGACGTGCCCGACCAGGACGATGCGCGCCTGCTCGCCCGCCACTTCCTCGACCAGGCGCCGGACCTCGGCCGACCAGCGCCGGTCGTCGTAGTAGTCTCGGGTGGCGACGAAGCGTACCCGTTGCCGTTGCGCCTCCGGCAGGACGCCCGCAATCATGGCGGCGCGCTCCTGCCAGGTCAGCGGGTTCTTGGTATTGCGTGCGTGGAAGGCCGAGCCGAGCACCACGATCACGGTCGGCGCGCATTCCAGCGCACGCTGCAGCAGATGCAGGTGACCATTGTGGAAGGGCTGGAAGCGCCCGATCAATACCGCCGCATCCACCGTCCTTGCCTTGTCTTGTTTTAACATGCCCGCTCCTTGTTAGTATTTGACTGCGATGGGAATCTGCCGCCCGCTGCCAAAAGCACGCGCCCGCACCCGGATCACCGGCGGCGACTGGCGGCGCTTGTATTCGTTGCGCGCGACCAGTCGGCAGATGCGTTCTAACAGCGCGGCCCCCTCCCCGCTTGCACGCAGACTCGCGACAAAGTCCTCGGCCGCACGCGCTTCCGGCGCCGGCAGGCGATCGCCTTCGATGTGCCACTTGAGGATCTCGTCCAGTACCTCGTAGGGCGGCAGGCTGTCGGTATCGCGCTGGTCCGGCGCCAGTTCGGCCGAGGGCGGCTTGTCAAGCACGGTGGCGGGGATGAGCTCACGGCCGGCGGCGGCGTTCAGGTAACGCGCCAATGCATACACCTCGGTCTTGTACAGATCACCGATCAGGCCAAGACCGCCATTGGTATCCCCATACAGCGTGCAATAGCCAACCGAGATCTCGCTCTTGTTGCCGGTGGTCAGGAGCAAGGCGCCGAAGCCATTGGAATATTCCATCAGCACCGCGCCGCGCACCCGCGCCTGCAGGTTTTCCAGTGGCAGCCCGCGCAGCGGGGCGCCAAAGGCCGTGGCGAATCCATCTTCGAACTCGCGCACCAGCTCGGCAATGGGGTGACGGAACAACTGCACACCCAGTGTCTGGCACAGGGTCTGGGAATCGTCCACCGAGCCCGCGCTGGAAAACATCGACGGCATGGTCACCGCCACCACGTTCTGCGGCCCCAGTGCCTCGGCCGCCAGCGCGATCGTCAGCGCTGAATCGATACCGCCCGAGGACCCGACCACCACCCGCTCGAAACCACAGCGACGCGCGTAGTCACGCAGGCCGAGAATGATCTGGCGGCGATAGAACTCCGGTGCAGGCAAAGCCTCCTCCACCGACTTGGACGCATTGGTGCCGTCGTCGCGCAGGAAGCGGCCATCCTCGAACGCCAGTTGCTGGAAATCCGGCGCGAATCGCGCGGCTTCGAATGCCAGTCCCTGGTGCGGCGACATGGCAAAGGAGGCGCCGTCATACACCAGCTGGTCCTGGCCACCGACCTGGTTGACGTACAGCAGCGCCATGTCGCGCCGCAGGCAGGCGGCCTGGAACAGGGTGTGGCGCTGGGCGCGCTTGCCGACATCGGAGGGGCTGGCATTGATCGACAGCACCAGTTGCGCGCCGGCGTCCGCCAGCGTCTGGAAGGGATTGACGCGATAGCTGCGCAGATCGTCGTTCCAGCCATCCTCGCAGATCAGGAAGCCCACGCGCACACCCTTGAGTGGCAGCACGCACGCCACTTCCGGACCGGCCTCGAAGTGGCGGCCATCGTCGAACACCCCATACACCGGCAACAACTGCTTGTGATACTCGGCCACGATGACGCCTTCGCGTACCGCCAGAAGCGCATTGAACAGCGGCTTGCCCGGACCGGGATTGCGGCGCACTGCGCCGATCACCGCGGTCAGGCCGGGCAGCGCGCGCGTGGCGACGATGATGCGTTCCAGCGCTGCGTCCATATTGCGCAGGAAACGCGGCTCTTCCAGCAGGTCCCCCGGGTAGTAGCCGCACACGGCCAGTTCGGGAAAGGCCACCAGGTCGGCGCGACCGGCGGCGGCGCGTTGCATGGCCTCGATGATCTGTGCCGCGTTGCCGTCGAAATCACCGACGGTGGGATTGAGTTGGGCAATGGCGATGCGAAGCATGATGGCTCCTTTCTGCCGCCTCAGGCGGCGGCGCTGATACCGAACAGCTGGCGCAGATAGGCCAGGAAGGTCTCGTCCTTGCAGATGGTCTTGCCCGGCGAGTCGGACAGCTTGGCGACCGCCTGGCCGTTGCAGGAGGTGAGCTTCATGACGATGTTCAGCGGTTCGATGCCGGTGTCGTTGCTGAGATTGGTGCCGATCCCGAAGCCGGTCATGACGCGACCGGAGAAGTGCCGGTACAGCCTGAAGGCCTCGGGCAGATCCAGACCATCGGAAAACACCAGGCGCTTGGTGCTGGCATCAAGGCGCAGCTTGCGATAGTGCGCCAGCGCCTTCTCCCCCCATTCGAAAGGGTCACCGGAATCGTGGCGCAGGCCATCGAACAGCTTGGCGAAGTACAGGTCGAAATCCGCCAGGAAGGCATCCATGCCGACCACGTCGGTCAGCGCAATGCCGAGGTCGCCGCGATACTCCTGCACCCAGTCTTCCAGCGCGGCCGTCTGGAAATCACGCAGGCGAACGCCAAAGGCCTGGTAGGACTGCAGGTATTCATGCGCCATCGTGCCGATGGGCACCAGGCCGTACTTCTTGGCCAGCCACACGTTGGAGCTGCCCTTGAAGTAATCCGGCACTTCCCGCGCCAGGGTGGCCACCACTTCTTCCTGCCATTGCCCCGAATAGCGCCGACGCACACCGAAGTCGAAGAACTCGAAGGGATAATCTCGCGCGGGCTCGCGGCCGAACTCGCGCAGCAGGGCGATCTTGTCCTGCAGGCGGCGACGCGCTTCATCCAGCGTGGCGGCATGGCCAAGGCGGCGGAAGTAGAGCTCGTTGACGATGTAGAGCACGAAGATCTCGAAGCCCATCACATGTACCTGCGGGCCGCGGGCGACGATGGACAGCCCGTCACCCTCGACCTCCACCCGGATGAACTTGCGCTGGAAGCGGAACAGCGCGAGGAAGTCGATGAAGTCGCTCCGCATGTAGCGCAGGCCAGCAAGATAGGCCAGTTCATCATCGGTGAAGCGCAGCGAGCACAGGTGATCCAGCTCGCGCTCCACCTCCTCTTTCAGCTCGGCCAGCGGAAACTGTGGCCGGTTGCGGCAGACGAAGACGTATTCGGCCTGCGCGCCGGGGTGGCTGTGCAGCAGCGCCTGCCACATGGTGAACTTGTAGAGGTCGGTTTCCAGCAGACTGCGGACGACGGGCGCCATGATGCGCACTCCTTTGGTAGGGATGATGGACCCGGCGTTCGCACACCGGCCCCGGTCTTCAGACGTTGGCTTGCAACTCGGCCAGCACTTCGGCCGAGCTCGCCAGGCGCACGCCGTCGGCGGCCATGGCATCGAGGAAGGCGCGGTACTGCGCTTCGAAGCCGGCCACCGGACTCATGCAATCGGTGACCAGCACCAGCCTTGCGCGGCCGGCGGCGTCGAGGTGTTCGACGATGTGCTCGGTCGTGGCGCGCACGCAGTGACTGCCGGCTTCACCGGTGATGTAGACACGATCGGCAAGGGCCAGCCCATGGATGAAGTCCTGGTTGAGCTGGGTGTCGGGATCGTCGGCGTCCGGCACTTCGGCCATCACGGCCGAATAGTGCTCGGTCCACGGATTGCTGCCCTTGGCCAGCTTGGCGACGGTGCCCAGGGTCGCCTCTTCCCAGCGGTTGTAGGCGGCGCGCACGTCGGCGTGTACGGCACCGCCCCAGCTGCCGATCTCGCAGTGCACCGGCCAGACCATCAGGCGGTAGCGGCCAGCGCTTTCCAATGCATCCAGGTAGGCCAGCACGCGCGGCAATGCCTGCGGATCACGCGGCAGATAGCTGCCGGCACGCACGTCGGCGGCGTCAATCTGGGTGAACGGCTGGACCGCGCCGCCATCACCGGCCTGCCAGAAGGTCGGGTGGGCGATATCCAGCCTGTGGTGGGAATCGATGGTGATGCTGATGGCGGACAAGCCGCGCCCCCCCTCATCGATCAGCCGTGCCACACGCTGCATGTCGGCATGCGCGCCGGCCACCGGCAGCGCCGGTTGCTGAGGCGTGCCGCTGACCGGATCGGCAGCAAGGTAGGCAGCGGGCAGGTCGCAGAAATCGTTTTGCGGATCGATCACGAGGAGATGCAGATTGCGCTTCATGGCTTCCACCTTTCGGGTTGCGGTGAAGCCAGTGTAGAACACTTAATTTAATTTTGCAACTAAGTTGGTGAATGGGATTTCTTTCAACTACCCGCCTCCAATCTATTCCCAAAAGGATATATTTCATGGATAACAATAAATAGATTCACAATGACACTAAGTGCCATTAGACTGCTAGCGTAATCAGCGGCGAGGAGGGAAATTGAATCAGGTGATCTGCACGGTGGACGTGGTACTGCTGACGCTGTTGGCCGATGGGCTGGAGGTCGCACTCCTGAGGCGCGAGCATGCGCCTTTCAAGGGGGTGGCCGCCCTGCCAGGTGGCTATATCCACGCCGACGACGATGCCGATGCACGCGCAGCCGCCCGCCGCGTGCTGCTGGACAAGACCGGCATCGAAGCGCCGTACCTGGAACAACTGGCCACCTTCTCCGGCGCAGCACGCGATCCGCGCGGCTGGTCGGTCTCCATCGTCTACTACGCCTTGGTACCGGCGGCCATGATCACCCAGGCCGAGCGCAGCGAGTTGCTCCTGGCCAGTGTCGATCGCCTGCCGCCCCTGCCCTTCGACCATAGCACCATCATCGAGACCGCCGTATCGCGCCTGCGCAGCAAGAGCCAGTATTCCTCGCTTCCCTGCCATCTGCTGGGCGAGGAGTTCACCCTGCCGCAGTTGCAGCGCGTCTATGAAATGCTGCTGGGCGAGAGTATCAACAAGGTGAGCTTCCGCCGCAAGATGACCGAGATGGACATGCTCGAACCGGCCGACGGCCACTTCGACACTGCAGGCGCTCACCGGCCGGCCCAGCTCTACCGGCTCAAGCCGGCTTTCCATCGGCAGTTGCGGCTGGTGGAGCGTGGCTTCTGACGCTCTCGCCCCGCCTTTGCTGCGCTTGGCTCAAGGCCAACAAAAGACCCGCTACAGGCGGGTTTTAGTCTTTTTACGCTTGCCCACGCTGCATCACTCCTGCTCGTGCATAGCGGCAACCCATCCCCGACGCCACCCGCAGCGGCCTGTCCAACTGGCCGATCCAGGCGCGGTAGGTCTGGTCGGCAACGACGCGCAAGGCATCGATACGGGTGTGCAACTCCGCGAGGATCTGCGCTTCGCTCTGGACCGCCGGCCCATCGGCATGGCACAACTCTGCACGCCCGGTCGCGCACCAGTTCCGGACGCTCTCGGCGGTCACTTCCAGATGTCCCTGGAAAGCCCATTGGCGTCCACGGCAGAAACCCTTGTTCAGGCAGTGGCTGCCGTACATGGTGCGCGTGGCGCCGGCGGGGATGTCAAAGCTGTCATAGTGCCAGTTGAAGATCGTCGCTTGCCTGGGCAAGCCCATCAGATGCTGCGCACGCGGCGTCACCCAGACCTGGCTCCAGCCGATGTTCGGACAGACATGGCGACGGACCCGCGCGCCCATGGCACGGGCCAGCATCTGCGCGCCAAAGCAATGACCAAGGACCGGCACGTCACGCCGGATGGCGTCCTGCAGCAAGCACAGTTCATCCGCAATCCAGGGGCGGCGCTCATTGACGCTGTGATCGCTTCCCAACACGACAATCCCGCTGAAGGCGCTTGCGTCGACTGGCGCAGTCCCCTCGTCGGCGGGATAGATGAGCTGATAGGCGATGCCGTTGTCTTCCAGGTGATCGCGCAGCACACCTGGTCCTTGCGTTGTTTCGTGCTGGAGAATGGCGATGGGCCTCATGGAGTCCTGGCCTGCTCGGGCAAGCCTGTCGTGAAGGAGCCCTCAATGTAGAGGTCGTCACATAAAAACCGGATTCCATTTGATGTGTTTTGCGTAAAAACCTCATCAACAATCCGGCCTGTGCGATCCAAGCCGCAAGGATTCTCACCCCGCCGCACGGCCGTAATGTCCATGCGACAACGATCCAATGGATGTGGCAGATCGGCTTTCTCAGGAGCTTCCCGATACCGCATTGCGGCTGACACGGATATAACTATGGGGAATTGATTGGGGATAGCAATGCTTCTTGACTACGCCGAGGATATTGCCTCGCGCTATATGCAGTTCATCGGCAGACTGGCCGACGTGGCCGAGCGAGGGGAACTCGTCGGCGACCTGGTGCGTTCGGCCGTGCGAAGCTGTCTCATCGGCATGCAGGCAGCCGGCGCTGAACCGAAGGATGTACGCCTCATCCTCAATGACCTGATCACCGAGCACATCGGAAAACTCCATGCCGGACAGAACAAGGCCCGTTGGGTCCTGGGCGCGGTACGCCACCACATGGAGTTCCTGCTCTTCCTTGAAGAAAACAATGAACTGATGAAGGAGCAGTCCCGCGCCGCAAGGGTGGCATCGGGACTCCACTAGCACCCGATGGTGGCGTCCCCGTGACGACGCCGACAACTGCTACGTCACCCGCTCCACGACAATTTCCCAGGCCGACTTGGGCTGGTGATACTTACAAGGGCTTCCCGCCAGGGGTAAAATCCGCCTTTCCCAAGCCCGTCTTCATACCCATGAAACAATGGCTAGACATCCGCCGCGACCAGGATCATGGCATCGATAGCATCAGCGCCCATTTCGAAGGCCATGCCTACGATCCGCATGACCACGACGAAATGCTGGTCGGCGTCACCCTGCAGGGCGTGCAACGATTCCGCTGCGGACGCTCGCTGCATGTGAGCACGCCGGGCAAGGCCATCCTCATCGAGCCCGGCGCCATCCACGATGGCAATGCCCCCGAGTCCAGCGGCTTTACCTATGCCATGCTGTACCTGCCGCAAGAGTGGCTGGCACCGACACTGGCCCAGCTTGACCTGCCGGTATTTTCCCGGCTGGCCGCCTTTCGCCATACCCTCAGCGATGACCGCCAGCTGAGCAGCACCATCCACCAGGCTTTCCTGGCGCTGCACGAGGGCCATGGCCGCCTGGCCCGCGACCAGTATCTGGACGCGCTGCTGGTGCGCCTGTCCGGCCATCTCGATCCCACGGGCGCCAGCGCCCTCTCGCCGTCGCCGCAGATACAACGGGCGCGTGACTTGCTGCATGCCGGCATGACCGACGACATCGGCCTGGCCGAACTGGCCAGCCAGAGCGGCATGGATCGCTTCCGTCTGAGTCGCCAGTTCAAGGCGGCCTATGGCTGCGCCCCGCACGCCTACCTGGTGCAGTTGCGCCTGCGCGCCGCGCGCCGCCTGCTGGCGCAAGGCAGCACGCCGGCCGAGGTGGCCAGCGAGGTGGGCTTTGCCGACCAGAGCCACCTGGGCCGCTGGTTCCAGCGGGTCTACCGGATCTCGCCGGCAGCCTATCGCCGGGCTTGCACAAACGTTCTAGCGTGAGTCGGTCCCGGCTTCCTATCATGGCCGCTTTGCATCCATGACAGGAGTCCCCATGTTCGATACCCGCATCGCCATTCTCGTGCGCAATGACCTGCCGATGTGGCAACGCCTCAACGTCACCGCCTTCCTCGCCACCGGCATCGCCGCTGCCGCTCCCGACGCCATGGGCGCACCCTATGTGGACGCTGCCGGGCATCGCTACGCCAGCCTGTGCGGCCAGCCTATCCTGGTCTTCGAATCATCCCGGGAGGGATTGCAGGCAGCACGACGCATCGGCGTGGAACGTGACATGCTGATGGCGCCCTATGTGTTTCCCATGTTCGCGACCGGCCATGACGAGGCCAACCGGCAAGCCTTCCTGGCCGAGGATGTGGGCAACATGGATCTGGTCGGACTGGCCCTGCGCGGCAGCAAGAAGGCTGTCGACAAGGCGACCAAGGGCTTGCGTCTGCATCCCTGAAACCGCGGGCGGCCGACGGGAGCAATCGTGGAACCCGGAATCGGGCCACATCAAAAACAAAACCGGCCCTTGCGAGGCCGGTTCAGTCGGTTCAGGCGATACTGCGTACTGCTCAGCCAGCCTGCTTGGCGTCCTGGATGGATTGCTCCAGTTCGATCAGCGATTCGATGGCGGCGATGAGCATGCCAATACGGTGGCGGCGGTAAATCAGGCGTTTTCTCGAGCGGTTGTTCATGTTTTCTCCTACGACCAGCACCATGCTGGCTCTTGCATTGACAAAGCCGCGTCGGGCGCGGCGGGACTTGTTCTGACGGTGGCCGCGATTATAGCCGACCTGGCGCATCCAGCCCCCTGCATTGTCGTCACATCGCCACAACGCCCTGTCCGGCTTGCTAGAATCGCAACCAGCCCCTCTCTCATCAACGTTAGTACAAGGCAACATCGACATGGCCGATTCCGGTGATATCCGCTTCCTGCTGGCCATCCGCGACAGCGGCAGCCTGCTGGGCGCGGCGCGCAAGCTGGGCGTGACGCCCTCGGCGGTGACACAGCGCCTGCAAGGGTTGGAGAAGCTGCTGGAGATCCGCCTGGTCGATCGCAGCGCGCGCCGGCTGTGCCTGACCACCGAGGGCGAACTGCTCTGCCGTCGTGGCGGTGAGCTGGTGCAACAGTTCGACGCCCTCTTCGAGGACTTGCAGCAGCAGCGCCTGGCGCTGGCCGGCAGCCTGAAGATCAATGCGCCGCTGGGCTTTGGCCGGCGCTACCTGACCGGCATCATCGCCGATTTCCAGCAAGCCCATCCCGACATCGAGATTGCCCTGACGCTGTCAGACCAGCCGCTGGCCGAAACCATCGCCCGCTTTGATGTGGTGGTGCATATCGGTGAACTGCGCCTGTCCAACCTGGTCGGCCATGCGCTGGCCCCGAATGCGCGCTTGCTGTGCGCCTCGCCATCGTTCATCCGGCGCCATGGCATGCCGGCCTCGCCGGAGGCACTGGCACAACTGCCTTGCATCGTGCTCAATGAAAACAATGAAGACGTCTCGCTCTGGCATTTTCGCCGTGGCCAGGTCAGCCGCAGCGTGCGGGTGTCCTCGCGGCTGAGCTGCAATGACGGCGAGGTGATCCGGCACTGGGCCTGCGCCGGACGCGGCATCATCCTGCGCTCCGAGTGCGGGACTGCCGGCGCGCATCCGGCACTTCACGCAGTTCCTGCAGGAACGCTTCCGGCCGGTGCCGCCCTGGAGAAAATGAATCGGCTTTTTGATTTAGCCTTACTAAATTCAAGAGTTAGTTTGTCTAAATCAAAAACGAAATGGTCGCCCCTATAATCGGCGCATCCTGTTTTCATCTTTCATCCTTCATCCGGACTGGCTTGAGGCCATCAACAACCATCATGAACCTGAGCACCGTGGATACCCCGGCGGCCGTCATCGACCTGCCCCGCATGCAACACAATATCGCCAGGATGCAAATCCACCTGGATAGCCTGGGCGTGCGTTTCCGCCCGCACGTCAAGACCACCAAGTGCATGGAGGTCACCCAGGCACAGCTGGCGGCGGGGGCCTGCGGCATCACGGTCTCCACCCTCAAGGAAGCCGAGCAGTTCTTCCAGGCCGGCGTGCCGGACATCCTCTACGCCGTCACCATCGATCCCGCCAAGCTGCCGCGCGCGCTGGCGCTGATCCGGCAGGGCTGCCGGCTGCAACTGGTGGTCGACAATCCGGCGGCGGCCCAGGCGCTGGCCGAGTTCGGCCGCGTGCAGGGGCAGGTCTTCGATGTCATGATCGAGGTCGATACCGATGGCCACCGCTCCGGCATCGGCCCCGAACAAGACCTGCTGCTGGAGGTGGCGGGCCTGCTGCATCACGGCGGCGCCCGGGTGGCGGGGGTGATGACCCATGCCGGTTCCAGCTACGAGCTCGACACGCCCGAGGCGCTGGCCGCGCTGGCCGAACAGGAGCGCGCCCTGTGCGTGCGCGCCGCCGAGCGCATCCGCGCTGCCGGCTTCCCGTGCGACACGGTCAGCGTGGGCTCCACCCCGACCGCGCTGGCCGCCACGCACCTGGAGGGCGTGACCGAGGTACGCGCCGGGGTCTATGTGTTCTTCGACCTGGTGATGCATAACGTCGGCGTCTGCCGCAGCGACGACATTGCGCTCAGCATCCTGACCACCGTCATCGGCCACCAGCCAGAGAAGGGTTGGGCCATCGTCGATGCGGGGTGGATGGCGATGAGCCGCGATCGCGGTACCGCCAGGCAGGCACGCGATTTCGGCTATGGCCTGCCCTGCGCGCTGAGCGGCGAGCCACTGGAGGGCCTCGTGCTCAGTGGCGCCAACCAGGAGCATGGCATCGTCTCGCCGCTGGCCCCAGCGGCTGGCGCGGCGCCGGAGGATATCGTCACGCGCCTGCCTATCGGCACCCGGCTGCGCATCCTGCCCAACCATGCCTGTGCCACGGGCGCGCAGTATCCGTATTATCATGCGCTCTCGCCAGAGGGCGAGTTGACACAATGGGGACGTTTCCATGGATGGTAAGACAAGTACATTGACCCGCCCGGGCGGCCACTACAGCCACTTCACCGAGGCCGCCGGCCTGGTATTCATCTCCGGCCAGTTGCCTATCACGGCCACTGGCGAGAAGCTGGCCGATGCCAGCTTCGATGAGCAGGCGCTGCAGGTGCTGGACAATGTCGGCCGGGTGGTGCAGGCGGCCGGGTGCAGGCTGGACGACCTGGTACAGGTACGCATCTATCTCGACGATATCGAGAACTGGCCGCGCTTCAATGAGCTCTACGCGCAATGGCTGGGTGAGCACCGCCCGGCACGCGCCATCGTCCCCACGCCGCCATTGCATTACGGCTTCAAGATCGAGGTGGAGGCCGTGGCCAGGGCTGGCGCCTGAGTGGGTGCGGACTTGCGCCGCGCTGATTGTCTTGGCCGGTGTTATGGCCGATAATCGCGGGCATGAACGATACCGCACAACGCCCCGCCTTCCCCGACCGCCTCTCGGTCGATCCGCGCAGCCCGCACTACAATGCCGCCGTGTTCGAACACGACGTCGGCATCCGTCTCAATGACAAGGAATTCACCAATGTCGGTGAATATTGCATCAGCGAAGGCTGGATCAAGATTCCTGCCGGCAAGGCACTGGATCGACGTGGCCAGCCCATGATGACCAAGCTCAAGGGACGGGTCGAACCCTTCTACCGCTGACCTGTCGTCGGCATTTCCGCAAGAGAACCAGGCCCGCATGACGGGCCTTTTTTCATCGATGAGGCTTCGCGCCCGATCCCCTCCCTCAGGCTGCCGAGAATCTTTACACATTGCTAGGAAAAACACCGACAAAAAGCCGCAAACCCAGTCTGGTAGAGGATGGCAAGCTTTATGCTTTCAACTGGATGGAGCCCGCCGAGAATCGTGAGCAGGCATTTTAAAACTATCATCCAGGAGCCATCATGAAACGAAATTTCCTCGCACTCGGTGTACTGCTTTCTGCTGCCATGGCCATGTCTGCACCGGCGCAGGCTAGCGTCTACGACTTCAACTGGCAGTGGACCGGCTCCTCCCTGCATGGCATCACCACCAAGGATGGCACGGTCATCCAGAACGTCGATGTCGGCACGCAATACAACAGCGTCTACGGTCTGTGGAGTGGCAGCGTCGACAACAACTTCGCGGCGGCCTTCAACTTCTACGATGCCAGCAACAATCTGCTGTTCACCTATGCGCCTTCCGGTACCGCCGGCTCCGGAACGTTCAACATCCCCCTGCTCACTTCCGTCGCAGGCCCGTTGACGGCATTGGCGGGTGGCACCTCCCTGCTGGCCAGTTCCTCGCTGCAGACCCTGTTCAGCTTTACCGTCGGTCGTGGCGCCGACACCTACGTCCTGCAATTCCAGGATCTGACCGGCCCGGCATCCGTGCCGGAACCCGGGAGCATGGCGCTGCTCGGCCTTGGCCTGGCCGGCCTGGCCCTGCGTCGTCGCGCATCGCGCCGGGTCTGAGTCAGCGGCTGCCAAATGGCAGCCACGCTTTACCCCTGAATGCCGTCCCGTCACAGACCGGACGGCATTTTTCATGACGGCACGGCCAGTTGCTGCGTGCGCCAGTCCCTGGCAGAGACCCCGTTGGCCTGCTTGAACTTGCGCACGAAATGGCTCTGGTCGTGGAAGCCGATGGCATTGGCAATCTCGGCGATGGAGAGCGCGCTGTCGGCCAACAAGGTGCGAGCGCGCTGCAGGCGTATCCGCGTGATCCATTCGCACAGAGTATGGCCGGTGCTGGCCTTGAAGACGCGACTGAAGCAGCTGCCCGACATATGACACAGGCGGGCCAATGTCGCCACGGCAATATTTTCCGACAGGTGTTCCTCGATGTAAGTCTTCACCAGGCGTTCCTGTTCAGCAGTCAAGTGGCGGTAACGCGGGCGGGATGGCGGGATCGGTCGGTTCACGCGGGAGGTTCTTTCTCAGTCGGCCGTGGCGGGGCCCTATCTTGCCACGGCTTGGCCTACCTGAGCCTGGGCTTGTCGTCACCCACGGCCGGGTCGATACGCAGATCCGTCTCGAAGCTCTGCAGGATGGCGCGCAGCTCGCCGCGTTTTTGCATCAGCTCCAGCTGGGCATTGATGCGCGGCAGGTACTTGACGCAAGGGCTGGCCTTGCTCAGGGCAATGTAGTTGTCGGTCTCGCTGACGAAGGGGCGTAGGGGTGCGAAGCGATCCGCCTGACCGCTCTGGTTCAGGTAGATGACGCCGCTGTAGTAGCCCGTGATCAGATAGTCGATCCGGCCGGAGTCGAGCTTGGTGAAGTTCATGTAGACCTTCTGCGCCGTCTCGATCGTCAGCTTGTCGCGCATGAATTCATCAAAGCCGCCACCGAACTGGTTGCCCAGCGTGATGGCGCCGCGCTTGCCGACCAGATCCTTCCAGCCGGCAAACGGGAAGCGCCGGTCGCGCGCCACGAAAACGGCGATGGGATTGGAAAACAGCGGCACCGAGGTAAACGCCAGGTATTGCTGGCGCTCGGGCGTGTTCTTCAGCGAGCTGATCATGGCCACTTCACCGCTCTCGGCCTCGCTGAGCACCCGGTGGAAGGGGCCGACGTAGCGCACTTCAAAGGGGATATCGAGCGCTGTCAGCGCCCGCGTGGCGATCTCGATGCTGGCGCCGGTGAGGCGCTTGCCATCGTACCAGTGCAGGGGTGCATAGTCGGAGTCGGCGGAGACCACCATCTTGTTGCATTCGGCGGCAGCCGCCACAGGCGACATCGCCAACGCAGTCACTGCCGCTACCGTAGCCAGCAGGCAGGTCGGGAAAAAATTCTGCATGAAGTCTCCCGCATCGTTTTGCTTTGTTCTCCAGGTCAGCATAACCCGGTTACGGGCCGGCCCTCAAATGAATTTCTCGTCAGCCGCGAGCAACCGGCATTTTTGCGACAACCACCCCGAAACACTGGTCACCTGACAAATCCAGCGCAATGCCGGTGAGGAAATATCTTGTCACGAAGTCTGTACTCGCTGTCAGCATCCAGTCTGACAGGTTCTCGCCCGAAGGTTGAGGCAACGGTGACCGGCCTGGAGATGCGCTATCCCTTGCTACGAGAGACCGACGCACCGATGAGCCCGCCGCTCTGCAGGCGGCGGACCGGGCCAGGAACACGGTGCGCAACAGGACGGATAGCCAATTCTTCTGTCGGAGATGCGCGAATGCGCTGACACGAACATGCAGTCAGCGCCGACTGCCACCCGGCCCGGGGCTTCCTATGATGACTTCACGTTTGCGCAGACCGCGCAACGGCCATCCAAGGATAAAGGAGAACAGCCATGACCAAGACCATCCTCAGCGCCGCCATCCTGGCCAGCGCCGCCTTCGCCACCGGCGCCTATGCGCAGTCCTATGACCAGGGCGGTAGCGGCATGCAGGCCCCGCCACAGCAGCACTACTACAACTACCAGGGCGAGCAGACCAGCTCACCGGCCGGCTACCAGGAAAGCGGTCAGAACGGCCAGTACGTGGATCACAAGGGCTATGAAATGCCCAACGGACGTCCCAACAACACCGCCCGCGAACTGAAGGACGGCCCGATGGGGACATCGCCGGGCGCCTGATCGCACTGAGGCCCCACGCCCTCCCCGCCCCGGCGCATGCGTCGGGGCTTTTTCATGACCGGGCAGGCGCTTCCTGCATGCCGTAGAATCGCGCTTTTGCCGCAGCGCATGGGATGCGCCGGCATCCCTTCCTGGTCTGGCAATGAATCCTCATGAAATCGGCCGTGGCATCAGCCTGTCCGTCGTCGCCTCGGCGCTGTTCGCTTTCCTCTCCGGCTATACCCGGCTGCTGGCGCCGCTCGATGGCAGCGACATCTTCGCCTGGCGCATCCTGGGCACCGCCCTGGTGGCGCTGGCCCTGATCGCCTGGCGCGGCCAGCTGGCGCAGCTGCGCCAGGCCCTGCGGCAATTGCTGGGCAGCCCTTCGCGCTGCCTGCTGCTGGTGACCATGGCGGCCCTGCTGGGTTTCCAGCAATGGCTCTTCCTGTGGGGCTCGGTCAATGGCCGGGCGCTGGAGGTATCGCTGGGCTACTTCCTGCTGCCGCTGTCGATGGTGCTGGTGGGCCGTTTCTACTATGACGAGCGCATGGACCTGCTGCAACGGCTGGCCGTGCTGTGCGCCTGTGTGGGCGTGGCACACGAGCTGTGGATGACGCGCGCCTTCTCCTGGCCGACCCTGGCCGTGGCGCTGGGTTATCCGCCCTACTTCATCCTGCGCCGACGCATCCGTCTCGACTCCCTGATGATCTTCGTGACCGAGTTGCTGGTGCTGGCACCGCTGGCATTGCTGATGCTGGGCAGGGATGGCTCGGCGCTGGCGACGCTGCAGACGCCCTCCATGGCCCTGCTGCTGGCCGGTCTGAGCATCATCAGCATGGTGGCGCTGACCTCCTATCTGCGCGCCAGCAAGCTCCTGCCCATGGGCCTGTTCGGCATCCTCGGTTACGTCGAGCCGGTGCTGCTGGTCCTGGTGGCCATGGCGGTGCTGGGAGAAACACTGCAATCCTCACAGCTGGGGACCTATGCCCCGATCTGGCTGTCGGTGGCGCTGACTGCCTTGCACAGCGTCAAGCTGATGCGACGTCAGGCCACTTGAGAGCCTGGCCTCGAGGGCAGGCCTAGCGCTCGAATTGGAAGGCTTTTCGCGAACTGTTCCCGCCCAGCGGTGCCTGCGCTTCTCCCTATACTGCTGAAAAGACGGTAGCGTCATCTGCGACGCTGCCCAAGGGGAGGGGAGACAAGCATGCGGCCGATACTGGCAAAAGCCGGGCAAGTCGCGCGTCATTCACTGGCGCGCCGCGCCAGGCTGTTCGTGATCCTGATCTGTGCCGCCATCGCCGGCGGCCATGTGTGGCAAAGCTGGGAGGCCAGGCAAGCGCACCTGGAGAGCGTGCGCATCTACTCCGGCAATATCGCCAAGGCCCTGGCGCGCCATGCCTACGATGTCCTGCAGTCCACCGATGGCTTGTTGCTCGATGTGAGTGACCGCATCAATACGGTGGGCATCCACAGCAGCCAGCTCACGCAGTTGCTGTCGGTGCTGCGTCGCCTGTCCGCCGAAATGCCGCAACTCGACGGGCTCTACGTCTACGATGCCCAGGGCAACCGGGTCGTCAGCTCCTCGCCCCCGCGCATCGATGACGTCAACAACAGCGATCGCGCTTACTTCATCTACCACCGCGACCATACCGATCCGGGCCCGCGCATCGGCAAGGCACTCATCAGCCGCAGCACAGGTCACTGGATCATCCCGATGTCGCGCCGTCTCAATCACTCCGATGGCAGCTTTGCCGGTGTCCTGCTGGCCACCCTGGACGTGGAGCACTTCAACGAACTGTACCGCACCGTCGATATCGGCCACGGCGGCTCCATCGCACTGATGCTGCGCCAAGGCACCCTGCTGACCCGGCTGCCCTTCGACAGCACCTTCATCAACCGCGATTTCAGTGACGGCAAGGTATTCAAGGACCTGCTGCCGGTGAGCCCGAGCGGATATCTCGAGACCGTCTCGCGCCTGGATGGCGTCGAGCGCTACCTGTCCTACCAGGCCGTGGAGAAATATCCGCTGGTACTGGTGGTGACCCTGGCGCGCGACGAGGCAATGGCCGAGTGGCGACAACAGACCGTGGTCTACGGCGTCGCCGTGCTGCTGTTGCTGACGATCATCGGCCTGTTCGGCAGGCGCATGATTGGCCAGATCGACCTGCGCCTGGCCGCCGAGGTCAAGCTCCTGCAGGCCATGCGCGAGTTGCAGCAAGCCAACCACAGGCTGGAGATGCTGGCCCACCAGGATGGCCTCACCGGGTTGGCCAACCGCCGCCATCTCGATACCGTACTGGAAACCGAATACCGGCGCGCCAAGCGCAGCGGCCATGCCCTTTCGGTGGTGATGATCGATGTCGATTTCTTCAAGCAGTACAACGATCTCTACGGCCACCAGGCGGGTGATGAATGCCTGCGACGGGTGGCGGGAGTGCTGCGGGACAGGCAGCGCCGTCCGGGCGACCTGGCGGCGCGCTATGGCGGGGAAGAGATGCTGATGCTCCTGCCCGACACCGATGCGGCAGGCGCCTGTGCGGTGGCGGAGAAAATCCGGGCCGGCATCCAGGCGCTGGACATTGCCCATCGTGGCAACCCGGTTGGCGTAGTGACGGTCAGCGGCGGGGTCTGCGCGCTCGAACAGCTGGCGCCACAGGACGCCTCGATCGCGCAATTGCTGGGCAGCGCCGATGCGGCGCTCTATGAAGCCAAGCATGGCGGACGCAACCAGGTAAGACTGGCCGCTCCCGGCAAAACGGCGCCCGCAGGCGCCGTCGAGACAAGCAGCGTGCAGCAGAAGGGCTAGCCCGTCTGCCGTCCCGCGAGCTTATTGCTGGTGATACGAGGTCACGCGATCGACTTCATTCTTCGAACCCAGGAACACCGCCACACGCTGGTGCAGCTTTTCCGGCTGGATGTCGAGGATGCGCTGCTGGCCATCGGTGGCGGCACCACCCGCCTGTTCGACGATGAAGGCCATCGGATTGGCTTCGTACATCAGGCGCAGCTTGCCGGGCTTGTTGGGTTCGCGGGCGTCGGCCGGGTACATGAAGATGCCGCCACGGTTGAGGATGCGATGCACGTCAGCCACCATGGAGGCGATCCAGCGCATGTTGAAGTCCTTGGCGCGCGGGCCGGTGACGCCAGCCAGCATTTCATCCACATAGCGCTTCACCGGCGGGAACCAGTGACGCTCGTTGGAGGCATTGATGGCGAATTCCTTGGTGTCTTCGGGAATGCGGATGTCCTTCTGGGTCAGCACCCAAGCGCCCATCTCGCGGTCCAGCGTGAAGCAGTGGACGCCGTCGCCGGTGGTCAGCACCAGCACGGTCTGCGGACCATAGACGGCATAGCCGGCCGCGACCTGCTTGGTGCCGGGCTGCATGAAGTCCTGCTCGCTGGGTTCGGTCATGCCTTCCGGGGCCTTGAGCACCGAGAAGATGGTGCCGATGGAGACGTTGACGTCGATGTTGGAGGAGCCATCCAGCGGATCGAACATCAGCAGGTATTCGCCCTTGGGATAACGGTTGGGGATGCGATGGATGGTTTCCATTTCCTCGGAGGCCATGGCCGCCAGGTGACCGCCCCATTCATTGGCTTCCAGCAGGATCTCGTTGGAGATCACGTCCAGCTTCTTCTGCACTTCGCCCTGCACGTTTTCGCTGCCGGCGCTGCCCAGCACCTCGCCCAGCGCACCCTTGCCGACGGCGTGCGAGATCGACTTGCAGGCGCGACCGACGACTTCGATCAACAGGCGCAGCTCGGACGGGATCTTGTTGTGCAGGCGTTGCTGCTCGATCAGGTGTTGGGTCAGGCTGATGCGTTTCATGATGGTCTTCCTTGTTTATAAATATATAAAAATATAAAAAATATAAAAGATATGTGGATCAGTCGGCCAGCGCCTTGCTGATGACTTCCGCGACATCGCGCGAGAGCTTGGGCGCGGCGGCCACCTGCTGCAGGGCCAGGCGCATCTTTTCCTGCAGGGCCGGCGTGTACTTGCGCCAGCGGTCCAGGCTGCGTGCCAGGCGTGCGGCCACCTGCGGGTTGCTGGCGTTGAGGGCGATGACCTGCTCGACCCAGAAGCTGTAGCCATTACCGTCCAGGGCGTGGAAGGCCGAAGGATTGCCGTTGCAGAAGCTGAAGATCAGGCTGCGCGCGCGGTTCGGGTTCTTCAGCGTGAAGGCAGGATGCTCGGCCAGCGTGCGCACGGTATTGACGTCGGCAGCGCGGGCCGTGGCCTGCAGGGTGAACCATTTGTCGATGACCAGGGCTTCCTGCTCGAACTCGGCGTAGAAGCGTTGCAGCGCCTCGCTCTTACCCGGCGCGGCACTGTTGAGCACGGCCGATAGCGCGGCCAGGCGGTCGGTCATGTTGTTGGCGTCGGCGTCCTGCTGCTGCGCCAGCGCCATGGCCTCGGCATCATCGAGCTCGGCCAGGTAGGACAGGGCCACGTTCTTCAATGCGCGGCGGCCAGAGGCAGCCGCGTCGGGGCTGTAGTCGCCCGGGGTCAGGTTGGCATGATAGGCCGCCAGCAGGTCCTCGCGCAGTTCACGCGCCAGCGAGCGGCGCAGGAACTGGCGTGCCACATGGATGGCATGCGGATCGATGACGTCCATCTGCTCGGCGATCATGGTTTCCGACGGCAGGGTCAGTACCAGCTCGCGGAAGGCCGGATCCAGCGCAGCATCCTTGAGCGTGGCGCGCAGCGCCTCGGCCAGGGCGCCGTCGTGCTCGATATTGCTCAGCACCGCATCCACCGCCACCACATGGCCCGACTGGCGCGCGGCCTGCACGGCCACGGTGAGGCTCAGGAGGCGGCGCATGGCCAGGCGCTGGCCGGCTTCCCAGCGGTTGAAGGCATCGCTGTCGTGGGCCATCAGGAAGGCCAGTTCGGCATCGCTGTATTCGAACTGCAGCACCACCGGCGCGGAGAAGCCGCGCAGCAGCGACGGTACCGGCTTGTCGGCCACGTTGATGAAGCGGAAGCTCTGCTTGCCCTTGGTCAGCTCCAGCACGCGGGTGGTGGCGCCGGCCTTCTTCTCGCCTTCCAGCGTCAGCGGCAGGTCATGGCCCTGGGCATCCAGCAGGCCCACGGCCACCGGGATGTGGAAGGCTTGCTTTTTCTTTTGTCCTGGCGTGGCCGGGCCGCTTTGCTCCAGCGTCAGGGTCAGGGTCTTGCGCTTGGCATCATAGTCCACGCTGGCCTGGACCTGGGGCGTACCGGCCTGGCTGTACCAGCGCTCGAACTGCGACAGGTCGCGGCCATTGGCGTCGGCCATGGCGGCGCGGAAGTCGTCGCAGGTCACGGCCTGGCCGTCATGACGCTGGAAGTACAGATCCATGCCCTTGCGGAAGCCGTCACGGCCCAGCAGGGTCTGGTACATGCGCACCACTTCGGCACCCTTTTCGTACACGGTGACGGTGTAGAAATTGTTGATCTCGACGTAGGAATCGGGACGCACCGGATGCGCCATCGGACCGGCATCCTCCGGGAACTGCGCCTGGCGCAGCACGCGCACGTCATCGATGCGCTTGACGGCGCGGCCGCTGTCGCTGCCGATCATGTCGGCCGAGAATTCCTGGTCGCGGAAGACGGTCAGGCCTTCCTTCAGGGATAGCTGGAACCAGTCGCGGCAGGTGACGCGGTTGCCGGTCCAGTTGTGGAAATACTCGTGGCCGACCACCGCTTCGATGTTGGCAAAATCGACATCGGTGGCAATGCGCGGATTGGCCAGCACATACTTGGTGTTGAAGATGTTCAAGCCCTTGTTTTCCATGGCGCCCATGTTGAAGTCACCCACGGCGACGATCATGAAGCGATCCAGGTCCAGGTCCAGGCCGAAGCGCTCGACGTCCCAGCGGATGCTGTTCTTGAGCGAATCCATGGCGTGCTGGGTCTTGTCCAGGTTGCCTTCTTCCACCCACACCTGCAGCAGCGCATCGCGGCCGGAATGCAGGCGCACGGTCTCTTCCTGGCAAACCAGCTGGCCGGCCACCAGGGCGAACAGGTAGGACGGTTTCTTGAACGGGTCTTCCCACTTGGCGTAGTGGCGGCCGTCGGGCAGGTCGCCCTCCTCGACCAGGTTGCCATTGGAGAGCAGCACCGGATAGCGGGCCTTGTCGGCACGCAGCATCACGGTGAACTTCGCCATCACGTCCGGGCGATCGGGGAAATAGGTGATCTTGCGGAAGCCCTCGGCTTCGCACTGGGTGAAGAAATTGCCATTGGAGACATACAGGCCCATCAACGAGGTATTGCGCTCGGGATGGATCAGGGTCTCGATTTCAAGTTCGGCCTTGGCCGGGGCGGCGGGAATGGTCAGTACGCCAGCGGTCAGGCGGAAATCGCCCCGCTCTTGGGACAGCGTCTTGCCGTTCACGCGCAGGACCACCAGTTCCAGCTCCTCGCCGAAGAGCACGAGGTCGCGGCCCTTGGCGGCCGGGTTGCGGGTCATGGTGATGCGGGTCGCCACGCGGGTGGCCGAAGGGTCGAGGTCGAAACCCATCTCGACGGTGTCGGCCAGGTAGGTGGGGGCGGCGTAGTCTTTACGGTAGATCGTCTGGGGCGTATCGGTGCGCATGGAAGCCTGTCCGGGATAGAAAATGGAGATGAAAACGCAGGTAAAAAACGGTTATAGCGGCTTATCGCGCGTTATGGCAAATGCGCGCGCGCTGCAAAAGAAAAGCTCAAATGCAGCAAAGCCCCGATTTTACCAATCATCCCGCCGGGCGCGGATGGAAATCAGCCCGACGGCTTCTTGACAGACCTGTTCATGCGGCGATGGTTCTCCGTGACCGCTGACGACGGCGCCGCACTACAATAGCGACATGGCGCCGTGCGCCGGAATGGGGCAAGCGGGATAAAACAGCCCGGCCCACGGTCCTACCGCGCGCACGCCCCCTTTCCCAACCACAGGCAGCCCAGCCCGACGCCCGGATGGCCTTTTTGACTGGAGTATCTTCATGAAACGCTGGCTCTACCCCTTCCTCGCGGCTGCCAGCCTGCTGCTGTCCGGCTGCGCCTCGGTCATCGAGAGCAATGTCACGTCCTTCCATGCCTGGCCGCCGCAGGCAGCGGGGCGCGCCTATGTCTTTGCCCCCGCACCCGATCAGCAGAACAACCTGGAATATGACAACTACACCGGACTGATCCGCCAGGAGCTGCAAGTCCTGGGATTTACCGAAGCCCGGGACCGCCAGGCGGCGCAATTGAGCGTCAATGTCAGCTATGGCATGAGTACCGAACAGGTGGTGGTGACACGCCCGGCCTATGACCCCTTCTTCTATGGACCACCGCCCGGCTGGGGCCGCTTCGGACCACATCCCTATGGCTTCTACGGCCCCTACGGTCCCTATGGCCCGTTCTATGATCCGTTCTGGAACGGCGGCCCCATGCAGAGCACCAGCTATCCGGTGTTCCTGCGCCGGCTGCAGATCGGTATCTCTTCGGTGGCCGATGGCAAGAAGCTCTTCGACGTGGTGGTCGACAGCGATGGCAACCGCGCCGGCCTGTCCGCCGCCATGCCCTACATGGTGCGCGCGGCCTTTGCCGACTTCCCCGGTCCCAGCGGAGTGACGCGGCATATCTCGATGAAGGTGGGCAAGAACGGCCAGCCGGCCGACTGAACGCTCAGTTCAGGAAGCGGCCACCGCTGCCGATGGCGGTGAGGTCGACGAAGTCCGAGCCATTGTGGTTGCCGCGCCTGAAATGCAGGGAGAACCCGCCGCCGTCATAGTTCTCGGGGGTGATCGTCTCCAGGGCCCTGATCAGGCCTTCGCGCGTGAGCTTGCGACCGGCCCGCCGCAAGCCCTCCACCAGCGCACGCGCGGCGATATAACCTTCCAGGCCGACGAAGTTGCAGGCCGCGCCGGGGGTATGCGCGACCGCCTTCTGGTATTCGTAGACGATGGGCAGGCTGGCCTTGTTGGGAAAGGGCACCACCTGCGTGATCTCTATCCCCGCCCCGCCCTGCCGGATCCGCGCCGCCAGCGACAGGCTGCCCACGAAGGAATAGTTGGAAAAGCCGCCCAGGTAACCATCATCGCGCATCCGCGTGATCAGCGCGGCGGCCGGCTGATAGGACACCACCAGGATCACCACATCGGGCTTCATCTTCAGCAAGGCCTCGGCCGGCGCCTGCACGGCCACGCTGTTGCGCTCGATGGCGACGCTCCCCACCAGCGTGAGCCCGTACAGCAGTGCCCGCTGGCGCAGGGTATCGAGCAGGCTCTTGCCCAGCTCATCGTTCTGGTAGAACACCGCCACCTTGTGACGCCCGGTGCCTTGCAGCTGGCGCAGCAGGAAATTGGTTTCCTGTGCGTAGCTGGCGCGGACATGGAAGATCTGGCGATTGAAGGGTTCGCGGAAGGCGGCCGCCCCCGAGAGCGGCGCGAACAGCGGGATGCCCGATTCCTTGATGGCCGGCATGGCCGCCAGCAGCGTAGGGGTTCCCGAGGCACCGAACAGCGCAAACACCTTGTCGCGCCAGACCAGTTGCTGGGTATTGGCCAGGGCGCGCTCGGGTTCGTAGCGATCGTCCAGGCTCAGCAGGCGCACCCGGCGTCCGTGTACGCCTCCCCGGGCATTGAGCTGCGAAAAATAGGTCTGGGCGCCGACCAGGAAATCCCGTCCCACTTCTGCCGCCGGACCGGAAAAGGGCGCCGATTGGCCCAGCAAGACCTCGGTCTGGCTCACGCCGATTTCCGCCGCCGACGTCCCCGCCAGCAAGGCAATGACCATCCCCAGGCAGCCGCGCAGCCTGGCGTGCGAACTCCATCCCATCTCCCTCTCCCGCCAAAAAAGTTCACCCCTGCTGCGCCATCGTGAATAACTTCAACACGATGGGTAGCAGGGGTGCATTTGACGGCCAAGCCGGAAGAAAATGCGCCATTGGCGCATTTTTGGCGGCAATTACCGATAACTTGCGAGAGTCATCCCGAAGTAATTCGACTTCATCTAAGAAAAATAGGCTTCGCTGGCAAAGGTGATTACCACGATCAGCAGCACTGCGCTGATCAGCACCACCAGCAGGCGGCCGAACTTGGGCGTGCCATCGCTGCCGCTGGCCTGCTCCGGTGGATGGCGCATCGGATTGCCCTGCCCGTTGTCATGTTGTGGCTGGTCCATGGCGGCTCCGTGGGGCGATCAGGGAACCAGGATGGTGGAGCCGGTGGTCTTGCGACCTTCCAGGTCGGCGTGGGCCTGGGCCACGTCCTTGAGGGCATAGCGCTGGTTGATCTCGATGCTGACCTGGCCGCTCTCGACCACGGCGAACAGGTCGGCCGCCGTGGCGTCGAGTTCGGCGCGGGTGGAGGTGTAGTTGCCCAGCGAGGGACGGGTCAGGAACAGGGAGCCGCGCGAGGCCAGTTCGGAGACCGCGAACGGTGCCGCCGGGCCGGATGAATTGCCGAAGCTGACCATCATGCCACGCGGGCGCAGGCAATCCAGCGAACCGATGAAGGTGTCGCGACCGATGGAGTCATAGACCACCTGGACGCCACGACCAGCGGTGATGTCCTTGACGCGCTCGACGAAGTTCTCGGTCTTGTAGTTGATGACGTGGGCCGCGCCATGGGCCTTGGCCAGCGCGGCCTTTTCATCGCTGCTGGCGGTGCCGATCAGATTCACGCCCAGGGCACGTGCCCACTGGCAGGCGATCAGGCCGATGCCGCCGGCGGCGGCGTGGAACAGGATGGTGTCGCCCGGCTGGAGCGCATAGGTCTGGCGCAGCAGGTATTGCACGGTCATGCCCTGCAGCATCATGGCAGCGGCCGTGTCAAAGCTGATGGCGTCGGGCAGCTTGACCAGGATGTCGGCCGGCATCACGCGTGCTTCGGCATACGATCCATTGGGACGACCCGCGTAGGCCACCCGGTCCCCCACCTTGAAGTCGTTCACACCGGCGCCGACGGCTTCGATGGTGCCGGCGGCTTCCTGGCCCAGGCCAGCCGGCAGCGGTTGCGGATACAGGCCGGAACGGAAATAGCAGTCGATAAAGTTCAGCCCCACCGCGGCGTGGCGGATACGGACCTCGCCAGGTCCCGGCTCGCCGACCTCGACATCGACATATTCCATCACCTCGGGGCCGCCGGTCTTGCTGATGCGGATTGCTTTTGCCATCTGGGTCTCCTGGTTATCGGGTTCGCGCTGGGCGCAATGCGGGGAAATTCGTCAGTGGGGCAGTATAGAACGCCTCAGGTCTTCTTGCGCGAGAGCAGCCACATCCCGGCTAGCACCAGCGAGGTACCCAGCAGCTGGATGCCGGTGATGGGCTCGTCCAGCAATGCGGCCCCCATGAACAGCGTCGAGACCGGCCCCACCAGCCCGGCCTGGGCCGCCGTGGGCGCGCCGATGCGGGCCACCGCGACCATCGTCAGGAACACCGGCAGCACGGTACAGAAGACGGCATTGAAGAGCGAGAGCTGGTATACGCCGACCGCCTGGGTCAACAGCTCGCCGGGACTGCGCAGCACGAAGAACTGGATCACGCAGGCCACGCTGGAGACGCACATGGCATAGGCCACCAGTCGTACCGCCCCCACGCGGCGCACCAGCTCGCCAGAGGAAATCAGGTAGATCGAATAGCTGAAGGCCGAGCCCAGCACCAGCAGGCTGCCCAGGATCACGTCGCTGCCGCCGGCGTGCAGGTCATGCTGCAGCACCAGCACGGTGCCGAAGTAGGACACCAGCAGCGCCGCCCATTCGATCCAGCCGACCTTGCGCTTGAAGAAGAAAAAGGCGATCAGCATCACGAAGGAAGGCGTCAGGAACAGGATCAGCCGTTCCAGCCCGGCGGAGATGTATTGCAAGCCGAGGAAGTCGAGGAAGCTCGACAGGTAGTAGCCCATCAGGCCCAGCACCACGATGCGCAGGTAGTCGGCACGTGCCAGCGGCGGCTGGGTACGGGCCTTCCAGACGGCCACGACAGCGAACATGGGGAAGGAAAACACCATGCGCAAGGTGATCACCATGACCGCATCGACCTGGTAGCGGTACATCAGCTTGGCCACGATGGCCTTGGCGGAGAAGAAGATGGCGCCGACGATGGCGAGGACAAGTCCGCCCAGGAAAGCCTGGCGCGGCGCGGAATGGGGAGTGGCGGCGATCATGGCCGCGATTGTAAACCGTCCGCCAGCAGGGTGCCGGGGACGGTCGCGCCGGTAGCGATCAGTATCGCATCAGCGCTTCTTCATCAGCGAGCCCAGCACCCCACGTATGATCTCGCGCCCGACCTGGGAACCGATGCTGCGGGCGGCCGACTTGACCATGGCTTGCAGGGGCGAGTCGCTGCGGCGGCTGCCACTGCCATTACCGAAGATGCCGCCGGCGGCATCCTTGAGCAGGTCACCCAGGCCACCACCATCGGCCGGGGTGGGCTGCGGCGCGGGCGCACTCGCAGGTGGCATGCGGCTGCCACCCGTGGGACGCGGTGCCGGCGCAGGAGCCGGCGCGGCGCGACCGGCCGAGGCGCCCCAGGCATTGTCGTCCCCCGGAGCCGGGGCCGGGTCGGGTGCTGCCGGGGCCGGCGGCGCGGCCTGTGGCTGCTGGACGACCCGGCCCTTGAGGCGCTCGTAGGCTGATTCTCGGTCTACCGCCTGTTCATAGACGCCTGCCACCAGCGAGGAGGCGATCAGGGCACGCCGCTCGTCGGCACTCAGGGGGCCGATCTGCGAAGGCGGCATCAGGATGTAGCCACGCTCGACCACGTTGGGCCGGCCCTTCTCGTCCAGGAAGGACACCAGCGCTTCGCCCACGGCCAGCTCGGTGATGGCCTGGGCGGTATTGAGCTGGGGATTGGGACGGAAGGTCTCGGCGGCGGCGCTGACGGCCTTCTGGTCGCGCGGCGTGTAGGCGCGCAGGGCGTGCTGCACGCGGTTGCCCAGCTGGCCCAGCACGGTATCGGGGATGTCCAGCGGATTCTGGGTGACGAAGTACACGCCCACGCCCTTGGAGCGGATCAGGCGCACCACCTGCTCGATCTTCTGCAGCAGCGGCTTGGGGGCTTCGTCGAAAAGCAGGTGGGCCTCGTCGAAGAAGAAGACCATCTTGGGCTTGTCCAGGTCGCCCACCTCGGGCAGGTGTTCGAACAGCTCCGAGAGCATCCACAGCAGGAAGGTCGAATACAGGCGCGGCGCATTCATGAGCTTGTCGGCCGCGAGGATGTTGATGACGCCACGCCCCTGGCCATCGGTCTGCATCCAGTCGGCGATGTCGAGCATGGGCTCGCCGAAGAAGTGGTCGCCACCCTGCTCGTCGATGCCGATCAGGCCGCGCTGGATGGCCCCGATGCTGGCCGCCGAGATGTTGCCGTATTCGGTCTTGAACTGTGCCGCGTTCTCGCCCACGTGCTGCAGCATGGCGCGCAGGTCCTTGGTATCGAGCAGCAACAGGCCGTTGTCGTCGGCGATCTTGAACACCAGCTGCAGCACGCCCTGCTGGGTGTCGTTGAGGTTGAGCATGCGCGCGAGCATCAGCGGGCCCATGTCGGAGATGGTGGCCCGCACCGGGTGGCCCTGCTCGCCAAAGACATCCCAGAACGCCACCGGTGCGGCGGCCCAGGCCGGCTCGGGCAAGCCCAGCTGGGCCAGGCGCTCGCGGGTCTTGGGCGAGGCACTGCCGGCCTTGCCCAGGCCCGACAGGTCACCCTTGACGTCGGCCATGAAGACCGGCACGCCGATGTCCGAGAGGGCCTGTGCCAGCACCTGCAAGCTCACGGTCTTGCCGGTGCCGGTGGCGCCGGTAATGCAACCGTGGCGATTGGCCAGTTGCGGCAGCAGGCACAGTTGCCCGCCGGAATGAATCGCGATGGGAAGTGGATTAATCATGTCGGCAAGCCTCTCGAGGCGAAAATGACGGGGTAGCGGTATGGTAAAATGCCCGCCCGATTATAGTCAGAACGTAGCAGCAGACGTCCATGATGGAGCCTGCCTGTGCTTGGTCCTCTTCTGCACCGATTCGTTGCCGGCGGCGCCCGTCTTCGTGGCCCGCCCCCCGGATGGACGCAGCGGGGCGCAACGGGACGCTTCTGGCCTCACCATCTCGCACGAAAGATTCAACATGGCTGGACACAGCAAATGGGCCAATATTCAGCACCGTAAAGGCCGTCAGGATGAAAGGCGTGGTCGTATCTGGACGCGCCTGATCAAGGAAATCACCGTGGCTGCCCGCATGGGCGGCGGCGATCCGGACGCCAACCCGCGCCTGCGCCTGGCGGTGGACCGTGCCTCCGACGCCAACATGCCCAAGGATAACGTGACCCGCGCCATCCAGCGCGGCACCGGCGCCCTGGACGGCGTGAACTACGAGGAAGTGCGCTACGAAGGCTACGGCATCAACGGCGCGGCCATCATCGTCGATTGCATGACCGACAACCGCGTGCGGACCGTGGCCGAAGTGCGTCATGCCTTCTCCAAGTTCGGCGGCAACATGGGCAGCGAAGGCTCGGTGGCCTTCATGTTCAAGCACTGTGGCCAGTTGATGTACGCCCCCGGCACCGATGAGAACGCCGTCATGGAAGCGGCCCTGGAAGCCGGTGCCGAAGACGTCATCACCGACGAGGAAGGCGGTATCGAAGTGCTGACCGGCCCGCATGACTTCTCGGCGGTGAAGACTGCCATGGAAGCCGCCGGTTTCAAGGCCGAAGTCGCCGAGATCACCATGAAGCCCGCGACCGAGACCGTGTTTGCCGGCGAGGATGGCGTGAAAATGCAGAAATTGCTGGACGCCCTGGAGAACCTGGACGATACCCAGGAGCTCTATACCAATGCCGTGATCGAAGAATAATTGCCACGAATCGCCACTTTCACGAATCGCCACTTTTACTCCCATATCCCATGAAAATCCTAGTTGTTGGCTCCGGTGGCCGTGAACATGCGCTGGCCTGGACCATTGCCAAGTCGCCGCGCATCCAGACGGTCTATGTCGCTCCCGGTAATGGCGGCACCGCGCTCGACGAGCGCCTGCAGAACATCGCCATCACCGATCCGGTGGCCCTGGCCGACTTCGTCGAGCAGGAGCACGTGGCGCTGACCGTGGTCGGCCCCGAAGGCCCGCTGGCGGCCGGTATCGTCAACGTCTTCCGCGCCCGTGGCCTGAAGATCTTCGGCCCCACCCGGGAAGCCGCCCAGCTGGAAAGCTCCAAGGATTTCGCCAAGGCCTTCATGCATCGCCATGCGATCCCCACGGCCGAGTACCAGACCTTCTCCGAGCTGGCGCCAGCGCACGCCTACATCGCCCAGAAGGGCGCGCCCATCGTCATCAAGGCCGACGGCCTGGCGGCCGGCAAGGGTGTGGTGGTCGCCATGACGCTGGAAGAAGCCCATTCGGCAGTGGACATGATGCTCTCCGACAACAAGCTGGGCGATGCCGGTGCGCGCGTGGTGATCGAGGAATTCCTGGCCGGAGAAGAAGCTTCCTTCATCGTCATGGTCGATGGCAAGAACATCCTGCCACTGGCCACCAGCCAGGACCACAAGCGCCTGCTGGACCACGACCAGGGTCCCAACACCGGTGGCATGGGCGCCTATTCGCCGGCCCCCATCGTGACCCCGGCGCTGCATGCGCGCGTGATGCGCGAGATCATCGTGCCCACCGTGCAGGGCATGGCCAAGGATGGCATCCCCTTCTCCGGCTTCCTGTATGCCGGCCTGATGATCGACGCCGAAGGCAACCCCAAGACGCTGGAATTCAACTGCCGCATGGGCGACCCGGAAACCCAGCCCATCATGGCGCGCCTGAAGACCGACCTGCTGACGGTGTTCGAACACGCTGTGACCGGCACGCTGGACAAGGTCGAGCTGGAATGGGATCGCCGTACCGCGCTGGGCGTGGTCATGGCGGCCCACGGCTATCCGGAAGAGCCGCGCCGTGGTGACCTGATCACCGACATCCCGGCCGAAACCGCGGATTGCGTGACCTTCCACGCCGGCACCACCCTGACCGGCGAGAAGCTGACCACCAACGGTGGCCGGGTGCTGTGCGTGGTGGGCCTGGGCGACAGCGTCAAGGTCGCGCAGAAGCACGCCTATGATGCCGCCGACCTGATCCACTTCGCCGGTTCGCAGATGCGTCGCGACATCGGCTGGCGTGCCCTGAAGCGCTAAGCCTCCGACACGGCCGCGTCCGACAGGACCGCGCGATCCCCCGCAATGCCAGGCGCATTGCGGGGGATCGTCATTTTGGCCGACGCCGCCTGGCATAAAATGCGCTCATGCGCTGCAACAAAAGCAGGCCATGTGCGCACTAAGGACGGCAGGCACAACGCCGCCCTCCCCCATCATCAACCTCGATCCATCCATAACAAGCAGGAAAGGAATCCTCGATGCCGCAGCACCTCCTCAACCTCGACACCCTGATCAACCTCTACCTGGTCCCGTTCGGCCTGAAGGTGATCGCCGCCCTCGCCATCTGGATCATCGGCGGCATGTTCATCAACACCTTCGCCAAGGTGGTACGCCGCGTGCTGACCTCGCGCCAGTTCGAGACCACCCTGATCAACTACGCCAGCTCGGCCATGCATGTGATCCTGCGGGTCCTGCTGGTGATGGGCATCCTGGAAGTGTGCGGCATCCCCACCACCTCGTTCGCCGCCATGATCGGTGCCGTCGGCGTGGCGCTGGGCGTGGCCTGGTCGGGCCTGCTGTCGAACTTCGCGGCCGGCATCTTCCTGGTGGTGCTGCGCCCCTTCAAGGTGGGTGACTACATCACCGCCGCCGGCCAGACCGGAACCGTCTCCGACATCGGCCTGGTGACCACCATCATCACCACCGACAACAACCTGCGCGTGGTCATCGGCAACAACAAGCTGTTCTCGGAGAACATCATCAACTACAACGTCAACGCCACCCGTCGTACCGACCTGCGTTGCCAGATTGCCTACAGTGTCGACCCGCAGGAAGCCATTGCCAAGCTGACCGCCCGCATCAAGGCCATCCCCAATGTGTTGGAAACCCCGGCGCCGGGCATCGTGATCCAGGAATTCAATGCCACCGGCACCCTGATCGCCCTGCGCGTACACGCCCCCACGCCCAATTTCGGCCAGGTCTACAACGATGTGCAGAATGCCATCGCCGAGGTCTGCCTGAAGGAAGGCTGGCCGGCACCGGCGACCTACCAGGTGGCCGTGCCGTCGGCACCCGTGCAGCCCGGCTGAGGCTGCCAGCCCACACTGCAGGCCCGGCCCGGCCGCCGGGCCTGCTTTTGCCGCCCATGGGAGGGGCGGTCAAGGTACAATGGCGGGTTGGAACGCATTTCCGTCCAGTAACCGTGCATCAGAGCGACCCGCCGTGACCACACTTTCCAACGCATCGAGCCACGCCTCCTCCGTCAAGACCTACCTGCAGGATCTGCAACAGCGCATCGTCGCGGCCCTTGAAGAAGCCGACGGCTCTGCCTTCCTGTCCGATTCCTGGGAACGCCCGGAAGGCGGCGGTGGCACCTCGCGGTTGCTAGAAGAAGGCAATCTGCTGGAGCGTGGCGGGGTCGGCTTTTCGCATGTGATGGGCAAGAACCTGCCGCCGTCGGCCGCAGCCAACCGCCCGCACCTGGCTGGACGCGCCTGGGAAGCCATGGGCGTGTCGCTGGTGCTGCATCCGCGCAACCCGCATGTGCCGACGGTACACATGAACGTGCGCTTCTTCACCGCCCACGCCGAGGGTGAAGAGCCGGTCTGGTGGTTCGGTGGCGGCATGGACCTGACGCCCTACTATGGCGTGGCCGAGGATGCCCGCCATTTCCACCGCACCTGTCGCGATGCGTTGCAGCCTTTCGGCGCTGAGCTGTACCCGCGCTTCAAGACCTGGTGCGACGACTATTTTTACCTGAAGCACCGCAAGGAACCGCGCGGCATCGGTGGCATCTTCTTCGATGACTTCAACGCCCTGCCCTTCGATGACGCCTTCGCCATGCTGCGCAGTGTCGGTGATGCCTTCCTGGCGGCCTACCTGCCCATCGTGGCAGCGCGCCGCGAGACGCCTTACGGTGAGCGGGAGCGCGACTTCCAGGCCTATCGCCGGGGACGCTATGTGGAATTCAACCTGGTCTTCGACCGGGGCACGCTGTTCGGCCTGCAATCGGGGGGCCGTACCGAATCGATCCTGATGTCGATGCCGCCGCTGGTGAAGTGGCGCTACGACTGGCATCCCCAGGCTGGCTCGCCGGAGGCTGCCCTGTACACCGACTTCCTGGTGCACAAGGAATGGCTGTAATGGTGCCGCCCGCGGCGCAACGCTGTATTGCCGTGCTCGGCGGCAGCTTCGATCCGGTACACAATGGTCATGTGCGACTGGCCGAGCACTTCGTGCAATTGCTGCAACCGGATGAACTGCGCATCATTCCCACCGGCAACCCCTGGCAGAAGCACGGCCTGCAGGCCGCGCCGGCGGACCGGGTGGAGATGGTGCGCCTGGCCTTTGACCGCCAGCAGGTGCCGGTGGTGATCGATGAACAGGAAATCCGCCGCGCCAGCGCGACCTATACCATCGACACCCTGCGCGCCCTGCGTGCCGAACTGGGACCGGATATCTCCATCGTATTCCTGATGGGCGCCGACCAGCTGCAGCACCTGGACACCTGGCAGCACTGGCAGGAACTGTTTGAACTGGCGCACCTGTGCGCCGCCTCCCGGCCCGGCTTCGAGCTGGCCGACGCCCACGTGCCGCCGGCCGTGAGGGAAGAATTCAAGCGGCGCAACGCTGCGCCGCAAGACATCCGCAGCACCACGCACGGATACGGCTACCTGGCCCTAGGGCTGGCGGTCGATATCTCCTCGACCGAAATCCGTGCCCAGCTGCAACGTGGCACCCGACCCGATTCGCTGATTCCGGGCAGGGTGCTAGACTATATCGAACAACAACATCTGTACCGAACTCAATAATGGACATCAAAAAACTGCAAACCCTGGTCGTGGACGCCCTGGAAGACGTCAAGGCGCAAGAAATCCGCATCTATGACACCAGCCACCTGACCAGCCTGTTCGACCGCGTGGCGATCGCCTCCGGTACCTCCAACCGCCAGACCAAGGCCCTGGCCGCCTCCGTGCGCGACAAGGTCAAGGCCAAGGGCGGCCACGTCATCAGCGTCGAAGGCGAAGATACCGGTGAATGGGTGCTGGTCGACCTGGGTGACATGATCGTACACATCATGCAGCCGGCCATCCGTACCTACTACCGCCTGGAAGAAATCTGGGGCGACAAGGAAGTCAAGCTGGGCGCGGCCAAGCGTACCGGCACCTCGGCCGCCGCCAAGCGTGCCGCCGACGACGAACCGGCGCCCAAGATCCGCCGCACCCGCGCCCAGGCCGAAGCAGTCGAGGCCAGCCAGGCGCTGGACGACGACGATGCAGCGAAGAAACCGGCCCGCAAGCCACGCGCCACGTCGACCACCACCACGACCGGCAGTCGTGCTGGCGCTGGCACTACCCGGACCACGCGCACCACGGGTGCCAAGACGACCGGCGCCAAGACGACGGCGGCCAAGACCACCGCGACCAAGACCACACGTACCACCGGCACCAAGACCACCGCGGCCAAGACCACTACCACCCGCACCGCCGCCGGCAGCAAGACCGCTGCGCCCAAGGCCGCGACCACCCGCAGCAGGACTGCTGCACCCAAGACCCCGACCGGCAAGACCGTGCGCGTGGCGCCCGCCAAGAGCGATACCGCCAAGAAGCCGGCCGCCAAGCGCACCAGCAAGGCTTGATGCAGCTGGTCATCGCTGCCGTCGGCCACAAGATGCCGGCGTGGATCGACACCGGCTTCCAGGAGTATGCCAAGCGCATGCCCCCGGAATGCCGGATCATCCTCAAGGAAATCAAACCCGTCGAACGTTCCGGCAGCCGTACGGCCGAGACCGTGATGGCGCAGGAGCGCGAAAAGATCGAAGCGGCGCTGCCCAAGGGCGCGCGCGTGATCGCACTGGACGAGCGCGGGCGCGACTGGACCTCGATGCAGCTGTCGCAGCAACTGGTCCAGTGGCAGCAGGATGGCCGCGACGTGGTCTTCGTCATCGGTGGCGCCGACGGGCTCGATCCCGGCTTCAAGGCCGGCGCCGATACGCTCATCCGGATTTCCAGCATGACCCTGCCGCATGGCATGGTGCGCGTGATGCTGGCCGAGCAACTGTACCGGGCGTGGTCGATTACGCAGAATCATCCGTATCACCGCGCCTGAGATCGTCCACCGCCGGTGCCCGGCACCGGCCCTTGACATGCATGGCTCAATGAAACAAGCCGACCACAAAATCTACCTCGCCTCGAAAAGCCCGCGCCGGCGCGAGTTGTTGCGCCAGATCGGCATCGATTTCGAACTGATGCTCTCGGACAAGGAAGTCGACGAAAGCGTGCTGCCCGGTGAGGCGCCGCTGGACTACGTCGCCCGCGTCACCCGCGCCAAGCTCGACAGCGCCCAGCAGACCATGATCCTGCGCCAGTTGCCGCACCGGCCGCTGCTCTCGGCCGACACCACGGTGGTGGTCGACGACCTGATCCTGGGCAAGCCGGCCGACCATGAGGAGGCCGTGCGCATGATCACCCTGCTCTCCGGCCGCACCCACCAGGTCCTGACCAGCGTGGCCGTGGGCGTGACGCAAGGCGTGGAAGCCCAGATCTGGCAGATCGTCCAGCAATCCGACGTCAGCTTTGCCGCGCTCAGCGACGAAGCCATCGCCGCCTACTGCAATACGGTCGAGCCCTACGACAAGGCCGGTGCCTATGGCATCCAGGGCCTGGCCTCGGTATTCATCAGCAATATCGTGGGCAGCCATTCCGGTATCATGGGCTTGCCGCTATTCGAGACGGCGCAACTATTACAACAAGCGGGCGTTCGAATCCTATGAGCGAAGACATCCTCATCAACATCACCCCGCAGGAGACGCGCGTGGCGCTGATCCTGCAGGGCGCCGTGCAGGAACTGCACATCGAGCGTACCCTCTCGCGCGGCCTGGCCGGCAACATCTACCTGGGCAAGGTGGTACGGGTGCTGCCGGGCATGCAATCGGCCTTCATCGACATCGGCCTGGAACGCGCGGCCTTCCTGCACGTGGCCGACATCTGGGAAGCCCGTCCGCATGACGGCCAGAACGCGCCGGCCATTCCCATCGAGAAGCTGCTGCATGACGGCCAGACCGTGACGGTGCAGGTGATCAAGGACCCCATCGGCACCAAGGGTGCGCGACTGTCCACGCAGGTCTCCATTGCCGGTCGCATGCTGGTCTACCTGCCGCAGGACAAGCATATCGGCATCTCCCAGCGCATCGAGAACGAAGGCGAACGCGAACGCCTGCGCGGCAAGGTACAAGCCCTGCTGCCGCCGGACGAAAAAGGCGGCTTCATCATCCGCACCATGGCCGAGGATGCCTCCGAGGCCGACCTGCAGATGGACGTGGAATACCTGCGCAAGACCTGGGCCACCATCACCCGCCAGGCCAAGACGCAACCGGCCCCTACCCTGCTGCACCAGGACCTGTCGCTGGCCCAGCGCGTGCTGCGTGATTTCGTCTCCGACCATACCGCCACCATCCAGGTCGATTCGCGCGAGAACTTCATGATGCTGCAGCAGTTCGGCGAAATCTACACGCCCTCGGTACTGCCCAAGCTGACCCACTATCGTGGCGAGCGACCGCTGTTCGACCTGTATGGCGTGGAAGAGGAAATCGAACGCGCCCTGGGGCGCCGGGTGGACCTGAAGTCGGGCGGCTACCTGATCGTTGATCAGACCGAAGCGATGACCACCATCGACGTCAACACCGGCAGCTTCGTCAATGGCCGCAACTTCGACGACACCATCTTCAAGACCAACCTGGAAGCCGCGCACGCCATTGCGCGCCAGCTGCGGTTGCGCAACCTGGGCGGCATCATCATCCTGGACTTCATCGACATGGAGAGCCTCGAACATCGCCAGGCCGTGCTGGCCGAGCTGAACAAGGCCCTGCAGCGCGACCGCACCAAGATCTCGGTCTCGGGTTTCTCGACGCTGGGACTGGTGGAGATGACGCGCAAGCGCACCCGCGAGTCGCTGGCCCATATCCTCTGCGAGACCTGCCCGGCCTGCAAGGGACGCGGCCAGGTCAAGACATCGCGCACGGTGTGCTACGAGATCCTGCGCGAAGTCATGCGCGAGGCCAAGCAGTTCAATCCGCGCGAATTCCGCATCCTGGCTGCGCAGGTGGTGGTGGACATGTTCCTCGAAGAAGAGTCGCAACACCTGGCCATGCTGGGGGATTTCATCGGCAAGCCGATCTCGCTGCAGGTGCAGAGCGATTACCAGCAGGAGCAGTACGACATCATCCTGATGTAAATACACGCAAAGAATGGAAAAAGGCGAAAGTTTGATTCATTTTTCTTGTCCCCTGGGATAAAGACTTGTAGAAAAAAGCCGATATACCAAAGCGTCCGCCAGGTTTTCCGTACATACACGCAGTTAAAAAATGCAAATTTGATCATGCGGACAAGAACATGATCACCTTCGATCAGGGGGGCCGAACGAGTTCGCGCCATGGGTATCGAAGGGATCAGCCGCCTATAAAAATACGCCTCGTCCTCATGAAGATTCAACTGCTGTCATTTCGCTGGATAGTTTTCCTCGTCCTGTTTGCCACCTCCAGCCTGCTGCTGATCGGCCACCGGGTGGGCAACCAGGGTTTCTATGCGCTGCTGCTGCTGGCCCTGTCATCGCTGTTGCTGGGCAAGCCACCGCAAGGGCTTGCCTTCCCGGCCTTCGCAAGAAAGTTCTGGGGACTGCACCTGGCCATGGCGGGCATGCTGCTGGCGATCCTGGCCTACCAGTTGCTGGCACGGGACTTCGCGGCCCGCAGCTTCGACTATCCCTCGCGCATGGCCTTGTTCATCCTGCTGACCTGGGCTTGCCTGCAGTGTACGGCCCGCATGTTCGGCTGGCTGCAATGGAGCTACCTGCTGGCGGCCCTGTTATGTACGGCCAAGATGTACATCATTACCGATGGTGGCACGACGCGCGCCGACCACGTCGACTTCATGCCCATCATCGAATTTGCCGACATGACGCTGTTGATGGGCTTCTTCACCCTGGTGTCGATGCGCTATACCCCCGGCGGAACCGGCGCGCGGCGCCTGCTGAACCTGCTCAAGCTGCTGGCATTCGCCGGCACCCTGTACGCGGCCTACATCTCCGGCACGCGCGGCACCTGGCTGGCCATTCCATTCCTGGCGGCCGTGGCGGCCATGATCCTGTTCGACCACTTCGACACCAGGAAGAAGATCCTGCTGGCCCTGGGCGCGGTGGTGGTGGTGATCGGGCTGTTTTCCTCCAGCCCGCATGTGCGCAACCGTATTCAGGCAGCCCAGCAGGACCTGACGATCTACTCTCAGGACAGCGCCTCCGATACCTCAGTGGGTACCCGCCTGGGACTGTGGCGCACCTCCTTCATGCTGTTCCAGGAACACCCCCTGACCGGCATCGGACGCGAGAACTTCATGCCGACCCTGCAGCGCCTGGGCGAGGAAGGCAAGATTCCTCCCGTCATCGCGCGCCAGATCCATTCGCACAACGAGATCTTCTACAACATGGCGACGCTGGGTAGCCTCGGCCTGGTGGGTCTGCTGGCGCTGTATCTGGTACCGGGCGTCTATTTTGCCCGCAGAATGCGCCACGTCAGCAGCGAACTGCGCACGGTGGCCAGCATGGGCGTGATGACCAGTCTGGGCTTCGTGGTATTCGGATTGACCGATGTCACCTTCATGTGGGGCGCCAGCGACAATTTCTACGCCATCTTCATGGCTATCCTGTTCGCCCACGCCTACCGGCTGGAACATTGCACTGCGCAGCCGAGCGCCTGAACTGCTTCCTGCACAACGCGCCTCTCTTTTTCAGATAGTCCCTCTTCATCATCATGCTCGACAGGATCCGACAAAAACTACTCAACAGGCGCTTCAAGTTCGGATTCCCGCTCTTCGGCAAGGTCACCCGCGCCAGGCTGCCGCAAGTCACGCTGGTGGTGGTCGACTGTGTCGACTACCAGCGTGCCCGTCGGGCCTTCGATCACTGCCTGTTCTATTGCGAATTCGGCGCTGCCAAGCTGCTCACGCATTTCGAGTCGGACGATCCGCATGTCGTGAAGATCGCGCCTATCCGCTCCATCGACGCCTACTCCCACTTCATGGTCAAGGAGCTGCATCGCTACATCGATACCGAGTTCGTACTGGTCGCGCAATGGGATGGTTTCGTGTGGCAGCACACGATGTGGGACCCGGCCTTCCTGGCGCATGACTATATCGGCGCCCCTTGGCCGGAGCACTTGACGCGCGGCGAGCAGCACCGCAACCACCGTGTGGGCAATGGCGGCTTCTCGCTGCGCAGCCGGAAGCTGCAACAGTTCCTGGCGGAGGATCCGCGCGTCGACGTCAACGACAATGAAGACGTGGTCATCTGCCAGTTCCTGCGTCCGATGCTGGAGCAGGCCGGGTTCAGCTTCGCCCCGGTCGACCTGGCTGCGCGCTTCAGCTGCGAAGGCAGGTTGCAACGCGCCTTCGGACATCACGGTCACCAAGGCTGGAACATGCCGCTGCGGCCACTCTGGCTGAAGTTCTACAACCTGCTGCATCACGGACGCTTCGACGCCCGCGTGCGCTGAATCCTGGCCGGGCCGCCGCGCCCGGCGCCGCTTTTCTAGCCGGCCTTGGCCTGGATGCAGGCCAGGACATCGTCGACCTCGATCTCGGTGATCCAGCCCTTGCGGCTCTTGACACTGATGACAGTGCTGTTGGCGGTATCGATAGGAATCCACTCCGGGCTGGTCTGGCGCATCAAGGCGATGACCGGCACATGGACCGCATTGGCCAGGTGCATCACGGCCGTCTCCACCGACACGATCAGGCGGCACATGGCCAGTACGGCAGGCAGCTGGAAGAAATTCTCCTCGGCGCTGAAGAGCAGGGCATTGCTCGCCTGGGACCTGGCCAGCAAGGCACGCGCCTGCTCCATCTTTTCAGGAACCACGTTGATCACGAACCAGGCATCGCGCCAGGCCGGCAATGCACGCATGCGCTGCGACAATTCCAGCATGCGCTCCAGCGGCCAGCTGCGCTCCTCGGACTTGGAGAAGGCATTGAGGAAGGCCAGCGGCACCCCCTCCGGCACGCCCTGCGCTGCCAGATCCCGACGGACACGCTGCTGCCATTGCACCGGGATATCGACGTAGGGGAAGCGCTCCTGCGCACTGGTGACGAGGCCAAACAGTTGCTCGAACCAGCCGGCATAGAGCGCGCTGATATGTTCGCCGCGCAGCTCGGAAGACTTGTAGGCCGGGATGAACGCATCCAGCTTGCGATACGCCAGGTGCTTGCGGATATCCAGCAGGCGGACCCGCTTCTTCTGTGCCACGACAAAACCGCGCGGACTGATCTTGCGCACCAGCTCGGCATACAGGTGGCGCACCAGTACCGCGAAGGACACCACGATAGGATATTGCTCGGACTGGGCCTGGGCAATGGATTGCCGGTACAGCTCCGGGCTGTAGGTCTGGTCGTAGATGCGATCGAACATGCCGCTGGCGCGCACCCAGTCATAGAGCGCGTACTTCTTCAGGTGCGGCCATTGCGAGGCATCCGGCGTACGACGCACTTCATCGATCCACAGGTGCATGCGGATATGCGGATAGGCGCGTGCAAAGGCACGGAAGCAGTTCTGCATGTAGGTGAAATCGCCCAGCGCGAGATGGGCGACGAAGAGGATCTTGTCGGACTTTTTCAACAGCTCGGGCGAAATCAATTGTTGGGACATGGTTTGCATTCGGATAGAGACGATGGGTGTTGTCGGACCTTCAGGGACACTGCGCTGGTGCCACGTCGCTCAACGACGGCGCCGCATCCCCAGATAGCGCATGTACCATCGCAGGCTCTGCATGCGCTTGCCCCTGGCCCACAGGAAACGCGAATGCATGCGTGCCTCCTTGTAGTTCTGGGGCGCCAGGTCCAGCGGCAGAGCCGACCATGCCGACTGCCGGTGGTAGTGCTCGAACAGCTGCACCGAGTCATGCTCGCACCAGGCGCCCCATGGCTTGACCGATCCGGCGAAATGGATGAAGGTGGCGACCCCCGGCGCGATGTCCAGGGCCGGGCGGTTGCCTTCCAGATCACCCACCAGGCCATACAGGTAGTTCCAGCGGATGTCGATATAGCGCGCCCGCCCGTCCAGCACTACATTGAGCGCATCCTGGTCTGGGAAGCGGAAGCGCTCGCCCTGCTGCAGGATGGCATCGATGGTCTGGCGACTGATTCCGGCCTCCCGCCAGCGCGGGATGTTGATGTAGAGCATGCCGGAGTTGAAGTACCTGCCATGCTTGAGCTGCAAGGCCGCCACGCGCCGCTCGGTGGTGGCCTTGGCATCGGGCACCACTGCCACGATGTCCTCATCCAGATTCATCTCGGCCAGCGCATCGAGACTGCCGACGCAGAGGATGTCGGCATCGAGGTAGAGCACGCGATCGGTGAAGCCGCCCAGCACTTCCGGGATAACCAGCCGCGCAAAGATGGCCGAGGAATAGTAGGACGAGCGCGTGTACTGCTCGAAGCGCTCGAACATGCGCGGATCGAGCAGGTGGATGCAGGCCTCGATACCGGGACGAGCACGCAAGCCCTCGAAGAGCTGGCGATTCTGTTCCGACACCTTGGTCGCCAGCACATGGAAGGTGAAATGGCGCTGCGGATTGTGTTCGATAATGGAGGCGATGGTCGCGCCCATGCAGCGGAAGTAGCGGTCATCGACACAGAAGACGATGTGGAAGGCTTTTGGGAGGATCTCTTGGGGAGTCATGGTATCGGTATCGGACATGCTGCTCATCACAGGGCCTCCATCACGTCGCGCACCTGCGATACGGGAATGGCGTCGACCCAGTCGGCGCGCCGCGCGGCCATGACCACCCGGCTATGGGACTTGTCGAACGGCGCCCATTCCGGGTTCTTGCGGCGCATCAGTGCCACCACCGGCACCTGCACGGCATTGGCCAGGTGCATCACGGCCGTCTCCACCGAGACCACCAGGTCACAGCATTGCAGCAGCGCCGGCAACTGGTAGAAATTCTGGTTGGCACTGAACCAGACTGTCCGAGGTGGCAACCGGTCGGCGATCTGCTGGCGCGCCGCCTCGATTTCCTGCGGAGTGGCATTGATGATGAAACGGGCGTTGCGCCACTTGCCGTCGGCCTGCAAGACGTCGATCAGATCGGCGACCCGCCCCACCGGCCAGCACCGCTTCCGGGTCTTTGCAAAGGGATTGATGAACACCAACGGCGCTGCGCCTTCGTCGCTATCCGTGAAGCCCCATGCGGCCAGTTGGCTGCGCGCCTGGGCCTGCCACTGCGGATCGATGTCGATGAAGGGAAACCGCTGCCCGGCATCCATCGTCACGCCCGCCAGCTGCTTGAACCAGTCGGCATATTCATCGGTAATGTGATAGCCGGGGAAAGACTGGAAGGGCGCAAAGCTGGCATCCAGGCGACGATAGGCGCAGCGGTCCGATGGTGCATACCAGCGCGGCTTGCGGCGCATGCCCACGACCCAGGCCGATGGTCCGCAGGCGCGTGCCAGACGCGCATATTGCGGCGGCCGCAGGGTCGCTAGCGACACCACGATGGGGTAGGCCTCGGCCTGTGCCTCGGCGATGGACTCTTGCAGCAGCGCCGGGCTGTAGGTGCGACGATAGACCTTGGCAAAGAACGGGCAGCTCTCGGCCCAGTCATACAGTGCGTAATTCTTGAGATGACCCCACTGGCTGCTGTCGCTGGTGCGACGGACCTCATCGATCCAAAGATCGATGCGCACATCCGGATAGGCCTGCGAAAAGGCCTTGAAGCCATTCTGCAGATAGGTGAAATCGCCAATGGCCAGGTGCGCGATGAACAGGATCTTGTCGGCTTTTGCCAGCCGCTCCTGGGAAATCAGTTGCATGTCACGTCCTCTGGGACAAGATAATCGTAGGAAGAAGCCCGCCGGATCGGGGCGCCATCGCGGACGCCCTCCCGGTCATTGCCTGCCATCGCCGGAGAACTGCATGCGATACAGGTTGGCATAGGCGCCTTGCTTGTCCAGCAGCTCCTGATGGCTGCCCACTTCGACGATGCGTCCCTCCGAGAGCACCACGATGCGGTCGGCCCGCTCGATGGTCGAAAGCCGGTGGGCGATGACCAGCGTGGTGCGGTTCTTCATGAGCTGGTCCAGGGCAGCCTGGACGGCCCGCTCGGATTCGGTATCCAGGGCCGAGGTGGCTTCGTCGAGGATCAGGATAGGTGCGTTCTTGTAGATCGCGCGGGCGATCGCCATGCGCTGGCGCTGGCCACCGGAGAGGCGGCTGCCGTTGTCGCCCAGCGGCGTCTGCACGCCCTGGGGCAAGCCTGCCACCACGTCGTCGAGGTAGGCTGCCTTGATCGCGCCCAGCACCCGGTCCATGTCCGGCTCGGGATCGCCGTAGGCAATGTTGGCCACCACCGTATCGTCGAACAACACCACATGCTGGCTGACCATGGCGATCTGCTTGCGCAGGCTGGGCAGGGAAATCTCTTCCAGCCAGGTGCCATCAAGCAGTATCTTGCCGGAGCTGGCCGAATAGAAACCAGGGATCAGGTTGACCAGCGTGGTCTTGCCCCCGCCGGACATGCCAACGAAGGCGATGGTCTGGCCGGCGCCAATCTCCAGGTTGATGTCCGACAGCGCCGCACGCTCCTGCTCGCGATAGCGGAAACCGACGTCCACGAAGTTCAAGTTGCCCCGCGCGCGCGCCGGCAGCTCGCGACCGGTGGTGCGTTCGATGGGGCTATCGATGAGATGGAAGACCGCTTCGGCCGCCGCCATGCCGCGCTGCAGGGGACCATTGACTTCGGCCAGCTGCTTCAGGGGCGCCAGCAGTGCGATCATGGCCGTGAAGAAGGAAATAAAACCACCGACGGTGATCTGGTTCTGGCTGGCCTGGATCAAGGCCAGCATGATCATCACCGACATCGCGCACGCGGTCATGATCTGCGTCAGAGGTACCGTGGCGGCAAACACGCTCACCATGCGCATGCTGTAGCGGCGCAGCTTTTCGGCACGCTCATGGAAACGCCGACGCTCGTAAGCCTGTCCACCGAAGATCTTGACGACCTGCTGGGCACGCGTGGTCTCCTCGATCACCTGTGTCAGCTCGGCGTTGACAGTCAGCGAATCCTTGTTCAGGCGCTTGAGGCGTTTGCCGGTCAGGCGTACCAGGAAGGTCATCAGGGGCATCAGCACCAGGGCGATCAGGGTCAGCGTCCAGCTGATGTAGAGCATGTAGCCCAGCAGTCCGGCAATGGTCAGCGTGCAACGGATCATCGAGATGAAGATCTTGGTCACCATGTCGATGATCTGCTGGACTTCGAACATGATGGAATTGATCGTGCTGCCGGTCGACTTGACCGACGTGAAATCGATCGCCACATGCAGGATGCGGTCGAACATGGTCTGCCGCAGCTCATTGAGGATACGGGTCGAGACCCAGCTCATCATGTAGGTAGTCAGGAAGGTCGAGGCACCACGCGCCACGAAGGCGCCAATGACCGCCACCGGCACCAGCCACAGCGGGAACGTCGGATTTTCGACAAAGCCATGATCCAGCAGGACCTTGAAGATGTAGGCAACGATCGGTTCCGTTGCAGCCGTGACGAGCATGCCAAGGAATGCCAGGATGAGGCGATTCTTGTATGGACGGTGATACTCGACCAGCCGTTTGATGTAGGGTGAAACCTTCATGCGAAACCAAATCCCAAAAATTAAATACGCAAAACCGCCGACGGGAAGCTGTCTGCCCCGCCTCAGCTGCCCGAACCACAGGACAACTGGCGCGCCGAAGCACGCCGCCGCTGCCAGGCGTGCAGGTGCCGGTTCAGGCTGTCCCGGCCCATGTAGAACTCACGCTTGAGTTTCGACCACGCGGTACGCTTGGCCTTGACTCGTCCGATGGTCGTCCCCATCAGGTCATTGCGATGCACCAGCACCGACGGTGTGACCGACAGGGCCAGTACCTTGTGCTCCCAGGTCCGGTTGAGCAGGTCGTCGACGGCATAGACGATCTGGCCAGCCTGCTCCACCAGGGTACGCGCGGCATCCCGGTGGATGACATATCCCTGGGTGCCGAACGGCTGCTTGCGATGATCCTTGACGATGCTGCCATTGGACAGGACCGCGACCTGCCACGAATCCTCGCCACCGAAATCGCACAGGCGCATGATGCCGAACGGCAGGCCGGCGCTGGCGATGGCCTGCAAGGTCGGGGCAAAGCCCTCGCCCAGCTCGATATCATCCTCCAGCACGCACCACATCTCGTCGCCGGACTGCACCAGTGCCTGCCAGATGCGATAGTGGCTATCGTAACAGCCCACTTCGGACAGGTTCATGTCGTTGCCATGCACCTTGCGGCGCGTAGCCTGGTCGTAACTGGCCGGGTATTGCTTGAAACGCTCTGCATCGAAGAAGCGGAACGGCATGGCGATCCGCTCGAACTGGTCGGCGATGTAGCGCCGCCGGTCCTGGCACTCGACGAGGGAAATCACCACGATGGGCATGTGAGACTGTTGCATTTTCTGTCACCTAGTTTTTTATTCGGAACGCGCCCCCCGGCGCGACCAGGATCAATACTCGACCACCACCGCTTCCTTGCCGAACGACGCCACCAGCGTCGATTGCAGGCTGTCGCTGGGGTTCACGCGCCAGGCCTCGCCCAGCACCACCTCGCAGCCGGCGTCGGCCTGCTGGTAGCGCATCACGAAGGGCAGGCCCTGCTCCTGGCGGTGTGCCGACAGGGTGTCACGCAACTGGCTGGGATCGACCGCCTTGTTCAACGAGACCACCATGCGCACGCCATACTGGATGCGCGCCGCGCCCAGGTCCATGACCTTGTCGGCCGCCACCCGCAGGCCGCCATTGAAGCGGTCTTCGGAGACCTTGCCCGAGACCACCAGCAATTCATCTTCCTTGATGAGGTGCTTGAAGGGTTCGAACAATTCGTTGTAGATGGTGGCTTCGATCACGCCGGTGCCATCGTCGAGCGTGCAGATCACCAGCTTGCCGCGCTGGGTCATCTGCACCCGCACGCCGGTGATGATGCCGGCCAGGCTGCGCGGCTCCCAGGAGGGTTCCAGGCTGGAAATCTTGGTGCGCACGAAGCGGCGCACTTCCTTTTCGTAGGCCGAGAACAGGTGGCCGGACAGGTAGAAGCCCAGTGCGCCCTTCTCTTCGGTCAGGCGCTGCTTGTCGCTCCAGGCAGGTACCTGCACGTATTCCAGCGGCGCTTCCAGGTCACTGTCGTCGCCGCCGAAGAGGCTCACCTGGTTGGCCGACTTCTCGGCCTGCTCGGCGCTGTCCCAGGCCAGGTTGACCGAGGCCTGCAGCACCGCGCGGTCGACCTTGAAGCAATCGAAGGCGCCGGCACGGATCAGCGAATCGATGGTACGGCGATTGATCTGCTTCTTGTCGACCCGCTTGGCGAAGTCGAAGAGGTCCTTGAAGGGACCGTTCTTGCGCGCTTCCAGGATGGCTTCGATGGCGTTCTGCCCTGCCCCCTTGACCGCCCCCAGGCCATAACGGATCTGGGTGGCCTTCTTGCCCGGCTCACCCACGGGCATGAAGCGGTAGTCGGACTTGTTGATGTCCGGCGGCAAGATGGCCAACTTGCAGATGTCGAGCGAGTCCTCGATGAGGATCTTGACCTTGTCCGTGTCTTCCATGGCCAGCGACAAGTTGGCGGCCATGAACGCGGCGGGATGGTGGGCCTTCAGGTAGGCCGTGTAGTAGGACAGCAGCGCATAGGCGGCCGCGTGCGACTTGTTGAAGCCGTAGCCGGCGAACTTTTCCATCAAGTCGAAGATCTCGTCGGCCTTGGCCTGGTCCAGCCCGTTCTTGGCCGCCCCTTCGCGGAACAGTTCACGGTGCTTGGCCATTTCCTCGGCCTTCTTCTTGCCCATCGCCCGGCGCAGCAAGTCGGCGCCGCCCAGCGAGTAGCCGCCGATGACCTGCGCCATCTGCATCACCTGCTCCTGGTAGACCATGATGCCGTAGGTCTCGGAGAGAATGTCCTTGGTGCGCGGGTCGGGGTAGTCGAAGGCTTCACCGTGCTTGCGCTTGCAGAAGTCGGGGATCAGGTCCATCGGACCGGGACGGTACAGCGCCACCAGGGCGATGATGTCCTCGAAACGGTCGGGACGGGCGTCCTTCAACATGCCCTGCATGCCGCGGCTTTCAAGCTGGAACACGGCGACCGTCTTGGCCTTGGTCAGCAGTTCGTACGAGGGCCGGTCGTCCAGCGGCAGCTTGGCCAGGTCGAACTCGGCCAGGGCTGGATCGAGCATGCGGATGTAGCGCACCGCACGGTCCAGGATGGTCAGCGTGGTCAGGCCCAGGAAGTCGAACTTGACCAGGCCGACGGCTTCCACATCGTCCTTGTCATACTGCGACACCACGCCGGAATCGCCGCCCTGGGTATAGAGCGGGCAGAAATCGGTCAACTTGCCCGGGGCGATCAGCACGCCACCGGCGTGCATGCCGATATTGCGGGCGATGCCCTCGACCTGCTGGGCCAGGCCCATCAGCTGCTTGACCTCTTCCTCGTTCTCCAGGCGTTCCTTCAGGAGTGGCTCTTCCTCGATGGCGTCGGCCAGAGTCACCAGCTTGCCCGGCTTGAAGGGAATCAGCTTGGAGATACCGTCGCAGAAGTTGTAGCCCAGGTCCAGCACGCGCCCGACGTCGCGCACCGCGCCCTTGGCCGCCATGGTACCGAAGGTGGCGATCTGCGAGACCGCCTCCTTGCCATAACGGTCCTTGACGTACTGGATCACGCGGTCGCGGCCTTCCTGGCAGAAGTCGATGTCGAAGTCGGGCATCGAGACGCGTTCGGGGTTCAGGAAGCGTTCGAACAGCAGGTTGTAGCGCAGCGGATCCAGGTCGGTGATCAGCAGACAGTAGGCCACCAGCGAGCCGGCGCCGGAGCCCCGGCCGGGTCCGACCGGCACGCCATTGTTCTTGGCCCACTGGATGAAGTCGGCCACGATGAGGAAGTAGCCCGGGAACTTCATCTTGATGATGGTGTTGTTCTCGAACTCCAGGCGCGCCTCGTAGCGGGCGCGCTGCTTCTCGCGTTCGGTCTCGTCGGGGAACAGTTCCTTCAGGCGCACTTCCAGGCCGGCCTTGGTCTGGGCTACCAGGAAGTCGTCGATGGTCATGCCGTCCGGCGTGGGGAAGTCCGGCAATTGCGGCTTGCCCAGCTGCAGCACCAGGTTGCAGCGCTTGGCGATTTCGACGGTGTTGGCCAGCGCGCCCGGCAGGTCGGCGAAGAGCTCGGCCATCTCGGCCTGCGACTTGAAATACTGCTGGTCGTTGAAGCGGCGCACGCGGCGCGCATTGGCCATGATCTCGCCATCGGCGATGCAAGTCCGCGCCTCGTGGGCGATGAATTCCTCGGGGCTCTGGAACTGGATCGGATGGGTGGCCACGCAGGGCAGGCCCAGCCGGCCTCCCAAGGCCACGCTCTGGCGCACCTGCACGTCCATGTTGGGCTGGCCGGCGCGCTGCAGTTCGAGATAGAAGGCGCCGGGGAATATCTCGGCCCAGCGGCGGGCGCAGGCCTCGGCCTGGGCCAGGTTGCCATTGTCGATGGCCTGGCCGACATCACCCAGCGCCGCGCCCGACAGCGCGATCAGGCCATTGCCGCCTTCCTGGTGACGCAGCGCGTCCAGCCATTCCATGCGCACTTCGGCGCGCCCCTTGTACTGGTTGCTCAGCCAGGCTTGCGACAGCACTTCACACAGCTGCAGGTAGCCGTGACGGCTCTTGATCAGGACCAGCAGGCGGTGGGGCTTGTCGCGGTCGGCGTCGTTGGTGATCCACAGGTCGCAGCCGGCGATGGGCTTGACGCCCTTGCCACGCGCTTCCTTGTAGAAACGTACCATGCAGAACAGGTTGGACAGGTCGGTGACCGCGATGGCGGCTTGTCCATCCTTGGCGGCGGCCTTGACGATGTCGTCGATACGCACCAGGCCGTCCACGATGGAGTACTCCGAGTGCATACGGAGGTGTACAAATTGCGGTGTAGTCATAGGCCGACATTTTACCGGAGCTTGGCATCCCGGCCCGCCCTTGATTGCGCGCTTTTTGTCAGGAATCGAATGACTTTACACAAACGGGCAGGAGCGCTCCCGGCATCTTGCCTTGATCTGCATCAGAGCAAGCCCAAAATGCAGCGAACGCCCACCCCGCGCGGGTATAATTCTGAGAATTCAAAGACTTAGAGCCGAGTAACGAACCATGCAGTCCCCCGATACACCCTACGTCAATATCGCCGCCTACAAATTCGTCAGCATCGATGACACCGCTGAAAAGCGTCCGGAATGCCTCGCGTTTTGCCAAAAACACAACTTGCGTGGCACCGTGATCCTGAGCCCGGAAGGCATCAATCTGTTCCTGGCCGGCCTGCGCGTCGACATCGATGCCTTCCTGAGCTGGTTGCGCAGCGATGCGCGCTTTGCCGACCTGATCGTCAAGGAAAGCCATTCCGAGAAGCAGCCCTTCACGCGCATGCTGGTCAAGGTCAAGGCCGAAATCATCACGATGAAGCATCCGTTGATCAAGCCCGAACTGGGTCGCGCGCCCTTCGTCGAACCCCGCGAGCTCAAGCGCTGGCTCGACCAGGGCCACGACGACGAGGGCCGTCCGGTGGTGATGGTCGATACCCGCAACGGTTTCGAGGTCGATGTCGGCACCTTCGACAACACCGTGGACTATCGCATCAACAAGTTCACCGAATTCCCCCAGGTGATCGAGGATCACCGGGCCGACTTCGCCGGCAAGACCGTGGTTACATTCTGTACGGGCGGCATCCGCTGTGAAAAGGCTGCCATCCACATGCAAAACATCGGCTACGACCATGTCTACCAGCTGGAAGGCGGGATCCTGAAGTATTTCGAGGACGTCGGCGGCGCGCACTACACCGGCGACTGCTTCGTCTTCGACTACCGCACCGCGCTGAGTCCGGAGCTGAAGGAAACCCAGACCGCGCAATGCTTCGCCTGCCGTGCCGTGGTCACCCCGCGCGAACAGTTGTCGCCTGACTACGTACCGGGCAAGTCCTGCCCGCATTGCGCCCACAAGCAAGGCAGCATAACGGAAGAGTCGGCAGCGCAGGCCTGATCGGCTGCGCTGGCCGGCAGCGGCCCCTCCGGAACGGCAAAAAGCCGGCCACCTTGCGGTGACCGGCTTTTTTACGCCCGTGGATAAGGCGACTTGCTGGAATTACTTCTTGAACTTGGCCGCAGTTTCCACCACGCGCGCGCCGAACAGCTTGGCCGTTTCCAGGTCGCCCGGCAGCGGACCTTCTTCCGGCGAGGAGTCCGACGGGCTTTGCGCCATCAAGCCCGAGAAGGAACCGACGAAGTTGATGTCATTGCGCTGGGCTGCCTTGCTGTTGGAGGGCATCAGGCCAGTGCCGACCCAGATCATGCTGTGCTGCATGCCCAGTGTGAACAGGTAGTGCAAGGTCGAGAGCTTGTCGCCGTTCATGGTCGCCGAGTTGGTGAAGGCGGCACCGACCTTGTCCTTCCACTTCTGGCTGAACCAGGGCTTGGAGGAAGCATCGGCAAACTTCTTGAACTGCCAGGACACGGTACCCATGTAGGTCGGCGAACCGAACACGATGGCATCGGCCGCATCCAGGCTGGCCCACTGTGCATCGGTGATGGTGCCTTCGGCGCTGATGGCGATGAGCTCGACATCGGCACCGGCAACGCCGGCAGCGCCAGCCTGCACGGCTTCGGCTTGCTTCTTGGTGTGGCCGTAGCCGGAGTGGTAGACGATAGCAACTTTGGTCATGGCGATGATTCCTTCTCTAGAGAACAGGTAACGCGGGTGGGTGAACCGCCGGTGTGATCGGGACCGGCGGAGGGAACTACGATTGCACTGCCACCAATTTAGCGCGGCAGGTCGAACAACAACACTTCAGCCTTCTCGCCGTCACTGATCTCGATGCGCTCGACCGCACTGAGCTTGACGGCATCGCCGGCTTCCAGGGCCTGGCCGTTGACGCTGACCTTACCACGGGCCACATGCACATAGCCCAGGCGACCTTGCGGCAGGCTGTAGCCGGCGCTCTGGGTGCCATCGAACAGGCCCGCATACAGGCTGGCATCCTGGTTCATGCTGACCGAACCCTCGCGACCATCGGCCGAGGCCACCAGGCGCAGCCGACCATCCTTGTCGGCAGCCGAGAAATGCGCTTCCTGGTAACCCGGCTCGGCACCAGCGCGATCGGGCATGATCCATATCTGCAGGAAGTGGGTGGTGCCATCCTGCGAATGGTTGTACTCCGAATGGCGCACACCGGTGCCGGCGCTCATGCGTTGCACATCCCCGGGACGAATCACGCTGCCATTGCCCATGCTGTCCTTGTGGGCCAGTTCGCCTTCAAGCACGTAGGAAACGATCTCCATGTCACGGTGGCCGTGCGTACCGAAACCCTGGCCGGCCGCCACGCGGTCTTCGTTGATCACACGCAGCGGGCCGAATCCCATGTGCTTCGGATCATGGTAATCCGCGAACGAGAAGCTGTGATAGGAATCCAGCCAACCATGGTTGGCGTGGCCACGATCGTCCGCTTTGCGAATGTCCATCATGTCAACACCTCTTTCTTCAGAAATGTACGTCTCGGGATTGATTCGTACAAAATGTTTGTCGATGGCGTCACTATAGGCGCTATCTTTTTCTTGTATAAGGCCTAAAATCCGTAGGGCTCATTCAAATTTTTTAAACAAGTGGAGGCCGCTTGAACCTGACCCTGGAATCCTTGCTGATCCTGGACATGATCGATCGCAAGGGTAGCTTCGCTGCGGCCGCCGTGGCACTGGACCGCGTGCCCTCGGCGCTGACCTACAGCGTGCGCAAGCTGGAAGACGACCTGGACGTGCTGCTGTTCGACCGCCGCGGACATCGGGCCCAGTTGACGCCGGCCGGCCTGCAGTTGCTCCAGGAAGGCCGGCACCTGCTGCTGGCGGCCAACGACCTGGAACAGCGTGTCAAGCGCACCGCCACCGGGCGCGAGACCGAGTTGCATATCGTACTCAACAGCCTGATTTCCTTCGACAAGATGTTGCCCATCATCGCCGCCTTCGACCGCGAACAATCCGGCACCCGCTTGCGCTTCACGCCGGGCGTGCTGACCGGGGCCTGGGAAAAGCTCATCGAGGGTCGTGCCGACCTGGTCATCGGCGTCACGCTGGATGGACCGGAGGTGGTACGCACCAGCGGGCGCTTCCAGATGCAGGAATTGGGAGCGGTGGATTGGGTGTTCGCGGTGGCGCCGGGTCATCCGCTGGCTGAGGCTGTCGAGCCGCTGCCAGCCGAACTGGTGCGCAGCCACCGGGCCATCGCCGTGGGCGACAACAGCCAGTCACTGCCGACCCTGACCATGGGTCTGCTGTCGGGCCAGGAAACGCTGACGGTGGCCACCGTGGCCGACAAGCTGCAGGCGCAACTGGCCGGCCTGGGCTGTGGTCACCTGCCGCGCATCTGGGCGGCGCCCTACCTGGCCAGCGGCGCGCTGGTAGAAAAACAGACGATGGCGACCAAACCCAATGACAACTTCATGGTCGCCTGGCCCAAGGCCGAGCAGGGCAAGTCGCTCAAGTGGTTCATCCAGCACCTGTCGCGCGCGGAGGTCCGTACTTCGCTGATCGGCCCGGTGGCCATGCAGGCGCGCCCATGAGCGGCAGCGCCTACGTCGGCCGCTTCGCGCCCTCGCCTTCCGGCCCGCTGCATGCGGGCTCGCTGGTGGCGGCGCTGGCCAGTTTCCTGGATGCCCGCGTGCATGAGGGCCGCTGGCTGCTGCGTATCGAAGACATCGATGAAACCCGCACCGTCCCCGGCGCGGCCGAGGACATCATCGCCACCCTGGCGGCGCTGGACATGCATTCCGACGGCACCATTCTGGTACAGAGCCAGCGCAAGGCACGCTACCAGCTGGCGCGCGAGACACTGGGAAGCCTGGCCTACCCCTGCGCTTGCAGTCGCAAGGAGATTGCCGATTCACGCGTGGGGACGGCCAGCGACGGCGCGGCCCTCTATCCGGGGACCTGTCGCCACGGGCTGGCGCCGGGCAAGATACCGCGCACCCTGCGGCTACGGGTCCCCGATGCCGGTCAGGCTGGCGAGCTGGTGCATTTCGAGGATCGCTGGCTGGGGCCGCAGGTACAACACCTGGCGTCTGAAGTGGGGGATTTCGTGCTGCAGCGGGCCGATGGCTTCTGGGCCTATCAGCTGGCGGTGGTGGTGGATGACGCCGAACAGGGCGTCACCGACATCGTGCGTGGCGCCGACCTGCTGGATTCGACGGCACGCCAACTCTACCTGCAGGGCCTGCTCGGCTATCCGGCGCCGCGCTATCTGCACCTGCCCTTGCTGATGAATGAGGAGGGGGAAAAGTTTTCCAAGCAGAACGGCGCGCAGGCGCTGGACCTGGGGCGGCCGCTGGAACAGTTGCAGCAGGCCGCCGGCTTTCTCGGGCTGGAAACGGGCCAGGCCCGCGACCGTGCGGACTTCTGGACCCGCGCGCTCACCGGCTGGCGAGCACGCTTCGGCAGGCGCTAGACGGGTATCAGCGCTTGGGCATGCCGCCCAGCAGGGCTGCGACCTTGGCCTTGGGACGGTTGTTCTTGGCCAGTTCAGGCTTGGTGGAGACGGTCTCGACGGCGCTGGGTTCGTAGGGCTTGAGGAACCAGGGATCGACCTTCTCGCGGCGCGACGACGGCGCCCCAGCTTCGCGGCTGCTGCGGCTGCGTTCGCCGCGATCACTGCGTTCGGCACGGTCGCCACGATCACCACGGTCACCACGGTCGCTGCGCTCAGCACGCTCACCGCGCTCGCCTCGGTCACTGCGTTCGCCACGCTCATAGCGGCTGCGCGGAGCAAAGCCGGACAACTCGGCACGCTCGAACTTCTTCTTGATCAGCTTCTCGATGTCGGTCAGCAGGCGCTCGTCCTTGTCACAGAACAGGGAGATCGCATCGCCCGAGGCACCGGCACGCCCGGTACGACCGATACGGTGGACGTAGTCTTCGGCGTTGTAGGGCAGGTCGTAGTTGATCACGCAAGGCAGTTCGGCGATATCCAGGCCACGCGCGGCCACGTCGGTGGCCACCAGCACCTCGATCTGGCCCTGCTTGAAGGCTTCCAGCGCGGCCATGCGCTCGGACTGGGTCTTGTCGCCATGGATGGCGGAAGCGTTGACGCCTTCGGCCAGCAGCGTGCGCGCCAGGCGCGAGGCGCCAATCTTGGTGTTGGAGAAGACGATCACCTGCTTCAGTTCGCGCTGACGAATGATGAAGCTCACCGCATCGGCCTTGGCCGCTTCATCCACCTTGTAGATGGTCTGGGTGACGTTTTCGGCGGTGGCATTGCTGCGTGCCACTTCGATGGTGACCGGGTTGTTCTGGAAGCTGGCGGCCAGCTTCTTGATCTCTGGCGAGAAGGTGGCCGAGAACAGCAGGTTCTGGCGCTGCTTGGGCAAGAGATTGATGATGCGCTGCAGGTCGGGCAGGAAGCCCATGTCCAGCATGCGGTCAGCCTCGTCCATCACCAGGATCTGGGTCTGCGACAGGTTCACCGTCTTTTGCTGCACGTGGTCCAGCAGGCGCCCCGGGGTGGCGATGACGATTTCCACGCCGGCACGCAGGGTCGCCGTTTGCGGGGCCATGTCGACGCCGCCGAACACCACGGTCGAACGCAGCGGCGTGAAGCGGCAATAGGCAGCCACGTTGTCGGCCACCTGGTCGGCCAGCTCGCGCGTGGGCGTCAGGATCAGGGCGCGCACCGGGTGGCGGGCCGGCGAGGCGCTATGGCTGGCGTGTTGCAACAGGCGCTGGATGATGGGCAGCGAGAAGCCGGCGGTCTTGCCGGTACCGGTCTGGGCCGCGCCCATCACGTCCCGGCCTTGCAGCACCACAGGAATGGCCTGGGCCTGGATCGGGGTGGGATGGACATAGCCTTGTTCGGCCAGTGCCTTCAGGATATCGGGCGCAAGGCCGAAATCTTCAAAGCGGACGGCGGGGGCAGTCGGTGCTGCGGACGTGGTGTCGGACATGGTTTATTGCGAACGGTGCGACAGCGCCGCGGCAGCCGCCAGGCGGCTCCGGTGCATGGAGTGCATGCGCACGGGTTCTCGTTGCTTTCAGTGTTGAAGTGTTACGGGCGAATCGGGCCAAACCTGGGCGGCCGGGCGCTTCGGATGATGCAAAAGATGCTGACCGGGCCAGCGACGGACATTGCCCGGAATCCCCTATTATACGCCGCATCGCCGCCGGCTTCATGACAGTTTGGTTTCCGGGCCCGTCCGCAGGCGTCCAATGACCCGCAAAAGACCACTGCAACGCCCCCGAACGGCGGCTGCGCAAGGCTTAGCCGATGGTGATGTTGATATCCGGCAAGCCGTCAACGTGACCTTGCAACTTGTCGCCCTTGACCACGGCACCCACACCTTCGGGCGTGCCGGTGTAGATCAGGTCACCCGGGAACAGCTCGACCAGGCCCGACAGATAGGAAATGGTCTCGGCCACGCTCCAGATCAGGTCCGACAGGTCACCCTGCTGGCGGACCTCGCCATTGACCTTGAGCCAGACGACCCCCTTGTCCGGGTGTCCGGCTTGCGCCACCGGCACGATGGGGGCGCAGGGTGCGGACTGGTCGAAGCCCTTGGCCATGTCCCAGGGGCGACCCAGCTTCTTGGCCTGGGCCTGGATGTCGCGGCGGGTCATGTCCAGCCCCACGCCATAACCATAGATCAGGTCCAGCGCCTGTTCAACCGACACATTGCGGCCGCCCTTGCCCAGCGCCACCACCATTTCGATCTCGTGATGGTAGTCGGCGGTCGCGGCCGGATACGGCACCACGGAATCGGTCGGCACGATGGCATCGGCCGGCTTCATGAAGAAGAACGGCGGTTCGCGGTCGGGATCGTGGCCCATTTCACGGGCGTGGGCGGCGTAGTTGCGGCCCACACAATAGATGCGGCGGACCGGGAACGGTGCGCCCCCCACCACGGGAACGGTGACCTGGGCGGGGGCGGGAATGGCGAAACTCATCGGGATGACTCCGTAATGGCGAAATGCAAAAAGGGGGCGAATGGAAGGCCGATCGCAGGCCGGCTTGCGTCATGGCGCCAACGCGGCACGACAACGAGCTAGTGTAAAAGAAATCACCCGCCCCCGCTTGCAACGGAACAATGAGGTCATAGACGGCAATTGGACGGCAATTCTGCCTGTAATCCGCTGGATAAATACCGGCGAATTTGGGACACTTGCCGGATCAGCATGCCGGCACCGCTGCGCATCCGTCTTCTTCAACAACAATTCAGCCATGCGTCCACAAGCAAACGCTTCTCTCATCCTCCTGCAAAAAGCACTCGCCCTGCATCAGAAAGGCCAGTTGGTACCGGCTGAAGAGCTCTACAAGAAGGTGCTCCTGAAGATACCTGAGCATTTCGAGGCCAACTACCTCTATGGCATGCTCAAGCTGCATCAGGAAGACTGGAGTACCGCCGAAACGCAGCTTGACCGCGCCATCAGCCTCAATCCCAACCACCTGGACACCTATTTCGACCACGCCGGAACGCTGGTCCACCTGGGACGCGACGAAGAGGCCGTCGCCCGCTACGACCACGTCATTGCCGCCAACCCGGTCTTCGCCGATGCCCTCCTGCGGCGCGGCGCCGCCTTGCGCCGCCTGGGCCGCGCTCGTGAAGCCGGTGCCGATTTCCAGCGCGCCCTGGAACTGGATCCCGACAATGCCGACGCCTGGTTCCAGCGCGGCAATGCGCTGCACGACGTGTTTGCCTACCGCGATGCCCAGGATTGCTACCGGCGCGCCATCGCGCTGCGCCCGGACTTCATCGAAGCCCTGTTCAACCTGGGCAATACCTGCAAGGACAGCTATATGCTGCCGCAGGCACTGGAAGCCTACGACCGCGCGCTGGCGCTGCAGCCGGACTTTTTCCAGGCCTTGTCCAACCGGGGTTACGTGCTGTTCCAGCTGCGCCGCCCGCACGAGGCGCTGGCAGCCTATGACAGCGCGCTGGCGCTGGACGACAGCTCGCCGGACCTGTGGTTCAACCGTGGCTCGACCCTGGAAGAGCTGCGCCGTTTCGACGAAGCCAAGGAAAGCTACCGCCGCGCCCGCGAACTCAAGCCCGACGCCGCCTCGGCCGAATGGAACCAGGCCTTGATGAGCTTGCGGCAAGGCGACTATGCCCAGGGCTGGAAGCAATACGAAACGCGCTGGTCCACCTCGCAAATGCAAAGCCAGCGCCGCCAGTTCCTGCAGCCACTGTGGCTGGGCGAGCAATCGCTGCAGGGCAGGACCATCCTGCTGCACGCCGAACAGGGCTTTGGCGACACGCTGCAATTCGTGCGCTACGTGCTGCGGGTAGCCGCCTTGGGTGCGCGCGTGATCCTGGAAGTCCCGCCGGCGTTGACCCGGCTGCTGGCTGGCGTACCCGGCGCCGCCGAGGTCATCAGCAGCGACCAGTTCATCCGTCCGCCCTTCGACTATCACTGCCCGCTGATGAGCTTGCCGCTGGCCTGCCAGACCCGCAGCGAAGCCGACATTCCGCGCGCGCCCTATCTGCTGCCCGAAGCCAGCACCTGGGCCGCCTGGCAACAGCGCCTGCCGCACAACCGCGCCCTGCGCGTGGGCCTGGTCTGGGCCGGCAGCTCGGCACAGACCCATGCCGACGCCGTGCATATCGATGCCCAGCGCTCCCTGCCTTTCGCAGCACTGGCGCCGCTGGTGGAGCTGGCACGCGATCGCCAGGACCTGGAATTCTATTCACTGCAGCTGGGCGAAGCGGCGGTAGCGCAACTGCGCGCCCATCCGCTGGCCCGGCATGTCCGGGATTGCTCGTCCGAACTGCGCGACTTTGCCGATACCGCAGGCCTGGTCGCCAACCTCGACCTGATCATCAGCGTGGATACCTCGGTATGCCACCTGGCGGGCGCCCTGGGCAAGCCCGTCCTGCTGCTCAACCGCGTCAATACCTGCTGGCGCTGGCAACTCGGACGCAGCGATACCCCCTGGTATCCCGGCTTCACGATCCTGCGCCAGAGCGTGGCCGAGGACTGGAGCGATGTGATCGCCCAGGCCCGGATGGCATTGCAGCAGCGCCTGACACGACGCTAGACCCCGTCGCAGGCGCACCCGAGCGCAGGCTCAGGCCCGCGGTCGGAACCTGCGGCACTACTTCGCCTCATAGTTCCATCAAGACCCGATACTACGGTGACACAAGGCACCGGGCGCCATGCTGCCCGGTGGCATGAATACAAGCACATGAAGGACCAGACCATGCCCCATGGAGACCCGACCGCCTCCCCCACCCGCCACACGCACGCCGACGGCCCGCGCCTGCTGGCCGACATCGGCGGCACCAATGCCCGCTTCGCGCTGGAGACCGGCCCGGGCCGCATCGAGCAGGTACAGATCCTGCGCGGCGCCGACTACCGCGAATTCACCGACGCCGTCCAGGCCTACCTGACGCTGGCCGGTCACCCTGCGGTACGGCATGCCGTGGTCGCCATCGCCAATCCGGTGCAGGGCGACCATATCAAGATGACCAACCATGACTGGGCCTTCTCCATCGAGGCGGCACGACAGCTGCTGGGCTTCGAGATGCTGCTGGTGGTCAATGATTTCACGGCACTGTCGATGGCCGTGCCGCAGTTGCGTGCCGATGAAGTGCTGCAGATCGGCGGTGGCAGTGCCCAGCCAGGCCATCCCGTGGGCCTGGTCGGTGCCGGCACCGGACTGGGCGTAGGCGGACTGGTACGCGGCGACGGCCACTGGCTCCCCCTGGCCAGCGAAGGCGGGCATGTTGCCTTCGCCCCCGCCAATGCCCGCGAAGCCGCGGTACTGGCCTATGCCTGGCAATTCCATGAACATGTGTCGGCCGAGCGGCTGGTCTCCGGCCCCGGACTGGAGCTGATCCATCGCGCCCTGCTGGCCATCGACGGCCATCCCGCCGCAGAACTCGGCGCCGCACAGATCGTGGCCGGCGCACTGCAGGAAGCGAACGCACTCTGCCAGGAAACCATCGATCTCTTCTGCAGCATGCTCGGCACCGTCGCCGCCGACCTGGCGCTGACGCTGGGCGCACTGGGGGGTATCTATATCGGCGGTGGCGTGGTGCCGCACCTGGGAGATTACTTCGGGCGCTCGCCCTTCCGCGCGCGTTTCGAGAACAAGGGCCGCATGTCGGCATTGACCCAGGCCATCCCGACCTTCGTCATCACGGCGCAATATCCGGCCTTCACGGGCGTATCGGCCATCCTCGCCGACAAGCTGGGCGAACATCACTGAAGCGTGCTTCTGCGGCTGGCCCGGGCGCGACACCCAACGACGCGCTGCGGCCGGTTTGCCGTGGCACTGCGTGTGGATAAAACAGGGGGATGTACTGCGAGGAGAAAATAGAAAGAGGCGAGCCTTGTCTGCGGCACTTGCAGGAAATGGCTGTGGCTGCTTCGTTCCCGACCTGACCAGGTTGACCATGCCACAATGCGCAGGGGCCCGCCGGCGGCAATTGTACCCCATTTCCCTGCGTCGCTGCCAGCGAATTCACATTCCGGTCGTCAACGGCATCACCGCGCCAAATTCGTCAATCATTTACGTGGCGATGCCGAGGGACATCCTGGGTATCAGATACCCAGCTGCTGCCAGATATCATCCACCCGTTTTTTCACCGCATCGCTCATCACGATGGGCGTACCCCATTCACGGTTGGTCTCGCCCGGCCACTTGTTGGTGGCGTCGATACCCATCTTGCTGCCCAGGCCACTGATGGGCGAGGCGAAGTCCAGATAGTCGATGGGCGTGCTATCGACCATCACCGTGTCGCGCACCGGATCGACACGCGTGGTGATGGCCCAGATCACTTCCTTCCAGTCGCGGATATCCACGTCTTCGTCGACCACCACGATGAACTTGGTGTACATGAACTGGCGCAGGAAACTCCAGACCCCGAACATCACCCGCTTGGCGTGACCGGCATAGGACTTCTTCATCTGCACCACGGCCATGCGGTAGCTGCACCCTTCCGGAGGCAGGTAGAAATCGGTGATCTCGGCGAACTGCTTCTGCAGCAACGGCACGAATACTTCGTTCAGGGCCACACCCAGCACGGCCGGTTCGTCGGGCGGTTTGCCAGTATAGGTGGAGTGGTAGATGGCATCGCGGCGCATGGTGATGCGATCGATGGTGAAGACCGGGAACCAGTCCTGCTCATTGTAATAACCGGTGTGATCGCCATAGGGACCTTCGAGCGCATGCTCGTAGCCGGACGGATGATTTTCATCCGGATAGATATGCCCTTCCAGCACGATCTCGGCCGAGGCCGGCACACGCAGCTCGCTGCCCATGGCCTTGACCAGCTCGGTGCGGCTGCCACGCAAGAGGCCCGCGAACTGGTACTCGGACAGACTGTCCGGCACCGGCGTGACCGCTCCTAATATAGTGGCGGGATCGGCCCCCAGCGCCACAGCCACCGGATAGGGCTGGCCCGGATTGGCGATGCAGTGCTCGCGGAAATCCAGGGCACCACCACGATGGGCCAGCCAGCGCATGATGACCTTGTTGGGACCCAGCACCTGCTGGCGATAGATGCCCAGGTTCTGGCGCTTCTTGTGCGGGCCCTTGGTGATGACCAGGCCCCAGGTGATCAACGGCGCCACGTCACCCGGCCAGCAGTGCTGGATCGGCAAGCGCGACAGGTCGACGTCCTGGCCCTCCCACACCACATCCTGGCAGGGCGCCGAGCTGCGCTCCTTGGGCGCCATGTCCCAGAGCGACTTCACCAGCGTGCCCAGCTCCATCACATCCTTGATGCCCTTGGGCGGCTCAGGCTCTTTCAGGCGCGCCAGCAGATGGCCGATGCGGCGCAATTCACTGATGTCCTGCGCCCCCATGCCCAGCGCCACTCGATGCGGGGTGCCGAAAAGATTCGCTAATACAGGGATATTTTTCTGGTCAACCTGCTCAAAAAGAAGCGCCGGACCTTCCGCTCGCAGGGTACGGTCGCAGATCTCGGTCATCTCCAGATGGGATGAAACGGGGTGTGAAACGCGTTTTAGCTCACCATTTTGTTGCAACTTGGAAATAAAATCGCGCAGATCAGTGTATTTCATACTTTTTAACAAATTTCTTTTTGCATCACAGCCGGCTCAACTATCCCCGGCAAACGCTTGATTCTATTGATTTTTGAAGGAAGGCCACGCTCAATATGATACACAAAAGTTATAAAGAACTATTTTCATAGTATTGACTCGATATAAAGTGGCTTCTACAATGCGCCCACTCTAAACCGAAGAGTTGAGCCATGAGCTCGTAGAGGCTTGAAGTAAAAACAGTCAAGTCAGCAAGGTATCCAGGGATGCGGGGTCCCAGCAACTCAAGAAGTGTCGTCCAGGGCGTCAGCCCTACTCCCCGAAACACTGCCATCCGACGGCAGGGCCAGCAGGCCTCGCGGATGGCCTTGCCGTAACGCCTTGCGACGGTAACGCAATAGATTGCAGCAGTGACAGTTCAACCGTTTGGTCTCCACTTCTTGGCCAGGCGCGCCCTGTTTTTGCCGCAACAACGCAGGAGGTTCAATGTCCAACCAAGCTTCCGAGGCGCCTTTATCAGGTGCCCCGCAGATGGTTCGCCGCGTCGCCTTCCGGAATCTCTCTGGAAATGCACGCATTGCTCAATTTTTTGGCATCGCCCATCGTCTGCTGACGATCCTGGGTATCGCCGCCCTGTTCGTCCTGGGCCTGATGTTCTTCAATCCGGACCTGGCCGACAAGCTGATCAGCATGTCGCCCTTCTCCGACGTCGCTGAAGACGTGCAGGAAGCCGATCCCGTGACCGCTCCGGCCCTGGCCGAGCTGATGTCGCCGACCGCCCCGGTCGCCACCGTGAGCGCCCTCGCAGGCGCTGCCGCGGCCGCCTCGGTGCAACCGGCTGTCGCGCCCTCAGCGGCACAGGCACAGGCGCTGACACCCGAGGAGCGTCAGTTCCTGGGTAACCCGCGCCAGCAGAAACTGGTCACCACCTGGCTGGCCAAGCGCTATCGCGTTGCCAGCGATGCCGCTGACATGCTGGTGTCGGCAGCCTATCTGACAGCGCGTGACATCAAGCTCGATCCGCTGCTGATCCTGTCGGTGATCGCCATCGAATCGCGCTTCAATCCCTTCGCGGAAAGCCCGATGGGCGCGCAGGGCCTGATGCAGGTGATGGCCAAGGTACACCATGACAAGTTCCAGGAACTGGGCGGCATCAAGGCCGCCTTGAATCCGGTCGCCAATATCCGCGTCGGTTCGCAGATCCTGAAGGAATACGTCACCCGTGGCGGTTCGGTCGAAGCCGGCCTGAAGAGCTACGTCGGCGCGGCCGACATGGCCAACGATGGCGGCTATGGTCTCAAGGTGCTCTCGGAATACCAGAACCTCAAGCAGGTCGCCATGGGCAAGAATGTGTCGATCTACACCACCACGATGGTGAAGCTGCCGCCGGCTACCCCGGGGTTGGCGGCCAATGCCGACCAGGCCAAGCCGGCTGCCAACAATGTCGCCTCGGCCGCCAAGCCCAAGACGGAAGAACAACTCGCTGCATTGTGAGCGTGTTGCGATTTGAATATTACCGGTATTCAGGACGCAAAAAAGGAGCCCTCGGGCTCCTTTTTTTCGCCTGCACACCAGGCCGCGACAGCGTCGGCGCCGCTCAGGCAGCCTTGCGCTTGTCGAAGAACACGCGCAGACGTGCCACTGCTTCCTGCAGGTTGCCCATCGAGGTGGCATACGACAGTCGGATGTAGCGACGCGCCGTGAAGGGGCCAAAATCCAGCCCCGGCACCAGTACCACGCCGGCCTCGTTGAGCATGTCCAGGCTCAGCTGGTCGGCATCGTCGGACAGCGCGCTGCAATCGGCATAGACATAGAAAGCGCCATCGGGCATGACCGGTACCTTGAAGCCCAGGCTTTCCAGCGCCGGCACGATATAGTCGCGACGGCGCTTGAACTCCGCCTTGCGCTCTTCGTAGATGGCGATCGACTCCGGCGCGAAGCAGGCCATGCCCGCATGCTGGGCGATGGACGACGCGCAGATGAACAGGTTCTGCGCCAGCTTCTCGATCTGCGGCACCAGTGCCGGCGGCAGCACCAGCCACCCCAGGCGCCAGCCGGTCATGTTGAAATACTTGGAGAAGCTGTTGATGACCACCACGTCCTCCCCCAGCGACAGTGCCGAGAACGCTGCGCCGTCATAGGACAGGCCCTGGTAGATCTCGTCGACGATGGTGAAGCCGCCGCGCTCACGGACTTCGCCCACGATGGCGCGCAACTCATCAGGCAGGATGGAGGTACCGGTGGGATTCGATGGCGACGCCAGCAGGACACCGCGCGTGGCGCTGCCCCAGTGCTCGCGCACCATCTGCGCCGACAGCTGGAAACGATGCTCCGGGCCGCTGGCAATCAGCCTGGCCTGGCCCTCGAAGGCCGCCACGAAATGACGGTTGCAGGGATAGCTGGGATCCGGCATGAGCACTTCGCTGCCCGACTCCACCAGTGCCGCACAGGCCAGCAGCAAGGCCGCCGAGGCGCCTGCGGTGACCACGATGCGCTCCGGGGCGATCTCCAGTCCATAGACACTGCGGTAATGCGCCGAGATCGCCGCACGCAACTGCGGCAGGCCGGTGGCGGAGGTGTACTGCATCTTGCCATCGGCCATGGCATGCGTGGCAGCCTCGACCACGGCAGGCGGCGCGGTGAAGTCAGGCTCGCCGATGCCCATGTGGATGATGTGGCGTCCCTGCTGCTCCAGCACGGCGGCCTTCTTGGCCAGCTCCATGACGTGGAAGGGAGCGATGTGCTGCAGGCGTGAAGCAAGTTGGTTCAGGTTCATGCGCTAGTTCCGGACAACGGGGACCACAGGAAAAACGGGAATAACAACAACGGCCGGGGCCGGCACAATCAACAGCCGGCCAAGCCCGACCGGCCAGTCGATCAGCGACGAGCGGCTTCCACTTCGGTGCTGCGCACTTGCGCCGCAAAACGGTCCAGCACGCCGTTGACGTACTTGTGGCCATCGATGCCGCCGAAGGACTTGGTCAGTTCCACGGCTTCGTTGATGACGACCTTGTAGGGGATCTCGATGTGGTTCTGCAGCTCGAAGGCGCCGATCAGCAGGGCCGCGTGCTCCACCGGCGAGAGTTCCTTGATGGGACGATCGATCAGTGGCGAGAGGCCGGCGCGCAGCGCTTGGGCATCGCGGATGGTGCCGGTCAGCAGGGCATCGAAGTGTTCGGCGTCGGCCTTGTCGAAACCGTGCGCCTCTCGGATATGGGCTTCGATGGCACCCGCATCTTCGTGGTTGAGCAGCCACTGGTACAAGCCCTGTAACGCGAACTCGCGGGCGCGATGGCGCGGGGTGCGGTTCTTGTTCGAATTGGCGTGTTGAGATTTGTTCGACATGATGAATACGGCCGGGGCCTTGAATGACTATGACTTGAAACTACGGGACTACCACCGCCACACCGGGTAACGATCACCCGGTGCGGCGCCAGGCAGCTTATTCTTCTTCGGTGGCCTGGCCGAGTTCTTCCAGGACGATGGCCAGGTTGGCCATTTCCACGGCCACGCGGGCCGCATCGGCGCCCTTCTCGGCCATGCGGGCTTCGGCCTGCTCGTCGTTCTCGGTAGTCAGCACGGCATTGGCGATAGGCACGCCGAAGTCCAGGCCGATACGGGTGATGCCGGCGCCGGATTCATTGGAGACCAGCTCGAAGTGATAGGTCTCGCCGCGGATGACCGCGCCCAGCGCGATCAGGGCGTCGAATTGCTCGGTCTCGGCCATCTTCTGCAGAGCCAGCGGGATTTCCAGGGCGCCGGGCACGGTCACGTGCAGGATATCCTCGTCGGACACCCCCAGGTACTTCAGCTCGGCCAGGCAGGCCGCCAGCAGGCCGTGGCAGACGTCTTCGTTGAAACGCGCCTGCACGATGCCGATGCGCAAGCTTTCGCCATTCAGGTCTGCTTCATAGGTTCCAATGGTCATGGCTGTTCCTTCTCGATAGGTTGACTTGCGTAATGCGGTTGCACTTGCTCGGGGATCTTCACACGCCTGCGCGGGCCTGGTAGCCGGTGACTTCCAGCTGGAAGCCGGTCATCGATGGCATCTTGCGCGGGCTGGCCAGCAGCTTCATCCTGCACACACCGAGATCCTTGAGGATCTGGGCGCCAATACCGTAGGTGCGCAAATCCATGCGGTCGGCGCGGGTGGGCTTGGCGGCATCGGGCGTACCAACCTTGTTCAGGGCGCCGAACTGGTCGAACATCTGCTGCGCCGATTCCTCGCAGTTGAGCAGCACGATCACGCCGCTGGGCGCTTCCTGGACCGCCTGCATGGCCGCCGCCAGGTTCCACGAGTGGGTGGTGACGCCGGCGTCCAGCAGATCCAGGATGGAGACCGGCTGGTGCACGCGCACCAGGGTTTCCTGGCCGGGCTGGATATCGCCGCGTACCAGCGCCAGGTGGGCGCCGCCCGACGGTGTGTCGCGGTAGGCGACGACCTTGAAGGCGCCGTGGGCGGTCTGCATCTCGCGCTCGGCGACGCGTTCGATGATGCTCTCGTTGCGGCTGCGGTAGTGGATCAGGTCGGCGATGGTGCCGATCTTCAGCTTGTGCTTCTCGGCGAACTCCAGCAGGTCCGGCAGGCGGGCCATGGTGCCGTCTTCCTTGAGGATCTCGCAGATGACGGAAGCCGGGGTCAGGCCGGCCATGGCGGTCAGGTCGCAACCGGCTTCGGTATGACCGGCACGCATGAGTACGCCGCCCTTCTGGGCGCGCAGCGGGAAGATATGACCGGGCTGCACCAGGTCGGACGGCTTGGCGCCCTTGGAGGCGGCCACCTGGATGGTGCGGGCGCGGTCGGCCGCCGAGATGCCGGTGGTCACGCCTTCGGCAGCTTCGATGGAAACGGTGAAATTGGTACCGAACTGGGTTCCGTTGCGGGTCGACATCATCGACAGGTCGAGCTGGTCGCAGTGCTCTTCGGTCAGCGTCAGGCACACCAGGCCACGCGCGTGGGTGACCATGAAGTTGATGGCCTCGGGCGTGACGAAATCGGTGGCCAGGACCAGGTCACCCTCGTTTTCGCGGTCTTCTTCGTCGACCAGGATCACCATGCGACCGGCACGGAGTTCGGCGACGATTTCTTCGGTTGTTGCAAGTGGCATATTCGAGCTCTTTTCCCAATTGGAACCCGCTATTTTAAAGGATTGCGCGGGTCCTCCGTTGCGCAATTACGCGTGCAGCACCGCCCGGGTGCGTTCCAGCGCTTCCAGCAACAGGGCCGGGTCGCCCAGCGCCAGGCGCTTGGAGTCCGACAGGGTCTGGCGGAAGGCACGCGCGCCGGGCACGCCGGTCAGCAGGCCCAGCATGTGGCGGGTGATGCTGTTCAAGCGCAGGCCGCGCCCATTGTCGCCATGCAGCGCCAGCTGGCGCTTGATATAAGGCAACATGGCCGCGATCACCTCGTCCCGGCTGGGGTCCAGCCCGCCGTCCAGATCAGGATAGTAGCGGGCATCGAAGCCGGCCATCAGGTAGGGATTGTGATACGCCTCGCGGCCCAGCATGACACCATCGACATGTTGCAAATGGGCGTCGATCTCGGCCACGGTCTTGATGCCGCCGTTGATCAGGATTTCCAGGCCGGGGAAATCCTTCTTCAGCTGGTAGGCGTAGTGGTACTTCAGCGGCGGGATCTCGCGGTTTTCCTTGGGGCTCAGGCCCTTGAGGATGGCGTTGCGCGCATGGACGATGAAGGTATGGCAACCCGCCTCGGCGATCTGGCCGACGAAGTCGCGCACGAAGTCGTAGGACTCGACCTCGTCGATACCAATACGGTGCTTGACGGTGACATCGATGGACACCGCGTCGCGCATGGCCTTGACGCAATCGGCCACCAGCGTCGGCTCGCCCATCAGGCAGGCGCCAAAGGCACCCTTCTGCACGCGCTCGGAGGGGCAGCCGCAATTCAGGTTGATCTCATCGTAGCCCCACTGCTCGCCCAGCCTGGCGCTATGGGCCAGGTCGGCTGGCTCGCTGCCTCCCAACTGCAGGGCCACCGGGTGTTCCTGCTCGTCGAAATCCAGGTGACGCGGCACATCCCCATGCAGCAGCGCCCCGGTCGTCACCATCTCGGTGTAGAGCCAGGTGTGGCGCGTGATCTGGCGATGGAAGACACGGCAATGGCGGTCGGTCCAGTCCATCATGGGGGCAACCGAAATCGTTCGAGCCGGTAAATTTGGGCTATTTCGAGCACTGGCGCGGCTTTCCGCCGCCTTCTTGACCACTTCAGACTTCACGATATTTCACGAAAATAAATGGTTTATCATTCGCCATTGGACAAAAATTGGACAAAAACAGATGGCGACATTCCAGAAAATTGGCAAGCGTTGGCGTGCGAGGATTCGGAGGAAGGGATTTCCCGCGCAAAGCGAGATGTTCGACACAAAGGCGCAGGCACAAGATTGGGCTTCGCGGCAGGAAGCCGACATGCGGGCGCTCAAATTTCAGGACGTCCGTATCATAGCAGACAAGACACTCGGCTCCGCTATTGACCGCTATGTAGAGGAGCAGACCCAGGTTAAAACGTTGGGCAAAAACAAAAAGGCAGTATTGGCAACCTTGAAACGTTACCTCGGCAAGCTGACCATGCCGGAGCTGACAGGGGATGCACTGATCGATTACGTAAAGGAACGAAAGGGTGCCGGTGCAGGCGGCGTGACGATTGCCATTGACCTGACATATCTAAGCAGTATCCTCAAGGCGGCAAAGAACATCTGGCGCTGGCCGGTCAATCTGGATGCAATCGCCCAAGCGCGAGCCTATATGGATCACATCGGCCTGTCGACCAGGTCAAAAGAGCGCACCAGGCGGCCAACGAAGATAGAGCTGGGCAACATCAGCACTTGGTTTGCGGTTAAGGTCCGGCAAAAGGTACCCATGTCCGATCTTATTGCATTTGCAGTCGACACCGCCATGCGCTTGAGCGAGATCATCAACCTTAGATGGGCCGACCTGAACGAACAGGATCGGACCATCATAATCAGAAATCGAAAGCACCCTCGCGCTAAGATTGGGAACGATCAAGAGGTGCCACTCCTAGGCGACGCTTTCGCGATCATCAAGCGGCAACCAACGATGGACAAGGAAGAACGGATTTTCCCCGTCACGGAGGGTACGGTAAGCAGCCTCTTTCCACGTGCTTGCAAATCACTTGGGATCGAAGATTTAAGGTTTCACGACTTGAGGCATGAGGGAGTATCACGCCTCTTCGAGCAGGGTTACAGCATTGAGCAGGTCGCTCTGGTATCCGGGCACAGGGATTGGAAAATGCTCGCGAGATATACGCAGATCCGAGCTAAAGATCTACATCGTAGCCCACCCTTGGGATGACGATGACGACAAAGCGAATCATAATTGCCCTCAGCAACGCCGCCTCCCTTGCTTCGCATGGCGTGCGCTCCAACGGATTTTGAGTCAAAAGCGTATGTCGATGGCACGCCGCAATGCCTCATCTGACGCGGGCTGCTGGTTACGCATACAGTTCGCCAATTCGCGGCATTGCGATCGTTTGGGCAAAAAATTCCCCGGCAAGAAAGCGGAGGATTCTATAACCACCGCCGGCCCCATCAGGGCGCTGGGTATGAAGACACTGAGCACCAGACAGATCGCAAATGACGATATCTGCATTCACGAGATCTAAAATAATTTGATCCAGTATCGCAAAATCGTCAGCAGAACGTCTCACCAAATAATTACCGCGAAGATCCGCATCATTTTCAATCGGGTATTTGATGTAGTCATCAAAAAACTTGGTAAGTGCCTGCTGATCCCGATCATTCGCGCTTACAAATGGCATTGCCACAAAGATATTTTTCATTTCTCTCCCCCAGAGATAGCACGTAATTCTAATGTAATTTTTTGTTGAATATTAAGTTAGCGGCACCACTGCATTGTGCGCCCACTGAAACTAGTGACAATGCGTCAAAACGCGTCAGCTTTGACAGCCATCAACTGACGCCCTAAGCCAAGCCCAGCGTACTTCGGCACCTGGTGCAAATTTGAGTCGAAACCAACCTATGTAGCGGGCAGGCGCGGGGTGGGGGCAACCGCGCGCGCCGGGCTAAAAAAGACAAAATAATTGCATTTATTATAATTACTCCAGGCTTCCTCCTGCCATTCACGCGCAGCCTCTGAAGGCATAGGAACCATCAGGGCGGCGTTCCCGCGCGTTAGGAAAATTTCTGTTTCCGCCCGTCAGAGCGGGGGTAGCAGTGCGCCATGTGCAAGCTAGCGAGGAAATGATGAGCCGCTCGTTCATCACCATTGAAGACAAGCCTTACCATTATTGGCCAGAGGGCTAATGCAGCGTTAGGCAACTGATCTATGCCGCCTCTTGAGGGCACGCGATGGTTGGGAAGTGCTTGCGCGGATCATCAATTGTCATATGCGGGAATTTCTGTACGGGCATGTGTCGCGCGGTGGCAAGTCGAAGGAGGTAGAGTCTGCGTTGAAGCAAGCGCCGAGTGCGAGTTATCGCCAGGAATTTGAACCATTCAATTTCCCCGATCAGTCGGGAGGTAACCCGTAATGGTTGATCCCCTTGTTATTGGGCATCTGCCGCCGATCAGGCAGCTTGGCCTCGAGCGCATCGAACTAAACCTTGTGATCTGTTAGAACGTCGCCATCTGGCCTGGCTCTTCGCCAATAAATGGAAAGAGGGAGTTTGCGAGAAAATCAAAAAGCTGTTTTATCTGAGCGAGGGAATTGACCGAACCCACTCTCCAATTACCTTGTTCAAAATTAAGGACTTGGCATGGCCGCTATTTTCTGGATTCAACTTCAGAAGATTAGGTAGTTCCACAAAATCCAATACCCTTCCTAGGGAATCAAACTTGAAGCTTGTCAGTGTTCTTTGAGCCCCGTCCGGTTCAACAAACAGAAACCGATATTGTCCTGCATAACGAATACGTCCCCCTATCCTTGTACGGCCGAAGGAAAATCTAACATTAATCATGCCGAAGTATCCTTTCATTATCAGGTCATATTTTTCGGTGCCAGGTAAAAACACAATTTCCCCAAACGATAAGTCCGAGAACGGGGCACTTAAAATTTGATGGATCTTTAAGGCGGCGGCCTCCACCTCTGATTGAGTGATCCTCGCTTTAACAATTTCTGTATCGGCTAGCATTCCTTCCCATTCATAGAATTAAAGATGAAACATTGACGTCGATGGTAAGACGCAACGAAGATCCTATAAAACTAGGATTATTTGTCAAAGCACGTATACGGGAAAAGACGATTTGTCTCGTCTCTAACAACTGCATAGCACTCGCAGCAAAGCTCTTCCAATCTCTGTCGTTTAAGTACGGTCAAATGTCCTCTGCTGTATTCGATCACACCATCTTTTTGTAGTTTTCCAGCCGCTTCGGTTACGCCTTCCCGTCGTACCCCCAACATATTGGCAATAAGCTCTTGCGTCATGATCAGTTGATTTCCCGAGAGACGGTCCAGTGAAAGCAGTAACCATCGACACAACTGCTGATCAATGGAGTGGTGTCGATTGCAAACGGCAGTCTGGGCCATCTGGGTCAAAAGTGCCTGACTGTAACGCAACATGAGATGAAGAAATTGAATGTTCTGGTGAAATTCTTCCTTGAATCTCCTAGCTGACAGGCGATAGGCTCCGCCGCCGCTTTGTACGACCGCTCTGCTAGGGGTACTTTCTCCTCCCATCAATATGGCGATACCCACGAAGCCGTCATTGCCCACCACAGAAATCTCCGCAGAGGCACCATTTTCCATGACATAAAGCAAGGACACTATCGAGTCAGTGGGAAAGTAGACATGCTGGAGCTTATCCCCCGACTCATACAGAACTGTGGCTAAGGGAAGGGAGACCCACTCCAGTTGGGGCTGGATGCGTTGGAATACATCTGGAGTTAGAGCTGCCAGCAAACGGTTCTTTTGAGGTAATTCCGAGCTGGGCATAGGAAATTCAGTCAGTTTAGGGATCATTGGAGCTCTTATACCCTAGAGCAGTACGAACAGAAGAATTTCTATATGTTCTATATCGAACATTGTGGGGCGTTTAGCAAAACAGGTTGCCAAGACGATAGCTGCAAACGCCGTCGCGTTTGATTGTATGTAGCTAACTCACACCTTGCGAACCGAAATTGCCCTGACAAAAGATTCACATCTATTAATCCCATATGCGATGGCGAGAGCTTCTGTTCTGGAATAATTCTCTTCGAGAACCTGCGAGTAAAGCGTCTCATAATCTTTGATTATCTGCATCCGATTTAATGACCATCCCCTCGCATTTTTAGAGTATCGAAGTTGAAAGAGAAAATTCGAATCACTTCGGGACGTTTCATAAAATGGCATCAGTATCTCCATCTGGCAAGCAGAAGGGAAAAATAGCCCTCTGAGCAGAGATGCGTTTGGGGGTGGGCTCAGAGGGCTTAAGTCCAGTTCTCACTGGAGGGGGGGGGCATCGCAGCTAGTGCGACATTTGAAATGTAGCTGACAAAAATTACTCTTACTGTTCGTTACCGAACATATAGAATTTCTTAATAATTTAGATTTTATTTTTGGAATAGCCCCTTGAATCTCAGGACACGAAGACTCTCTTAAAATAGAGGACAGTCTTATGACCAGTTTTACGACTAGGCAAACCGTGGACCATATCG